>Ga0222708_1000089_pt1 | contig 27035 bp, 21 predicted proteins | sample AntAcemetage1576_FD_179806 | JGI IMG/M metagenome (GOLD analysis project Ga0222708, IMG submission 179806) | Saline water microbial communities from Ace Lake, Antarctica - #1576 | ecosystem: Environmental > Aquatic > Non-marine Saline and Alkaline > Saline | place: Antarctica: Ace Lake... | reverse complement strand
CTCCAATCATGTATCCAATGTCATCGCTACATAAGAAAGTGAATTTCAATTTCTTTTCTTTTACTCTCTCTCTTATCAAGTCTACTAAGGATATAATATTATCATAGATATCAAATTTCTTGAGGTATAAATGCATTTGGCCGGCATCAATTGATGCTAGGTCAAGTATATCGTTTATTAGTGTGAGCAAGTACTGAGAGGAGTCATTTATGCCTGAGATATATTCTGATTGAAGTTCATTCAACTTTCCGAAATATTGTTTATCAAGAGCTTGTGAAAAACCTATTATGGATGTCAGAGGAGATCTTAACTCGTATGATACATTTGCTAGGAACTCTGTTTTTAGTCTATCTGCCGCTTCTAAAGCATTGTTCTTTTCTATTAATGTTTTTTCGACAAGAATTGAATCTGTGATGTTGTGATAACTAATTAACGTCGCACCATCTGGTAGCGGTACAAATAGTAGATCGATAGTTGAGTGTGAAGATGTTTGTAGCCTTAAATTTTTAGTCTTCCTAGAATTTATATTATTTAGAAATATATTATCAATTTGAGCATTTGATCCTTCAGAAAGGTTTGTTTGAATTTTCTTTATTATATCCATAATATGGGGTTTCGATTTTAAATATGTCTTATCCAATCCCCAAATCTGTGCAAATCTTTCATTACTTATCTGCAATTTTCCATTTTCGCTAAACACAGTAATTCCTTCGTTTAGATGGTCAATAGTTTCTTTTTGTACGGCGCTAAGAGTTTTATATTCTCTTTCAAGAGTTAATTTGTCTGTAATATCTTCGTATGAGAATAGTAGCCCACCTAACGCATGGGGTATTACAATGACTCTAAGATATCTTCCATCAGGCAAGTAAAAGAAATCGTTATGAGTAGATGTTAGGTCAGTAAATAAATTCATGTGCTCTATTTTAAACTTTTGAAAGTCTATTTGTTCTGGAAGTTGTCTTTTTTCTCTTAATTTCTCAAGTATTTCTCCGTATGTAGGGTTGGATACTAACCATTTCTCTTCCAGATCCCACAGTTTTATAAATGCTTGATTAAAAAATTTCAATCTCATTTTTGAATCAAAAATTGCATTGGCACTGGCAGTGCTTTCAAGTAGATCTGATTGAGCTGAAATATTCATTTTTAACTCGGATTGAATAACTTCTTTACTTGTAATGTCATATCCTAATCCAAGTACAGCATCCGTTCCTTGTACGGGTATTTCTTGTATTTCATACAGAAGTCTCTTTCCATCGCATACTAGATGTTTCTCTTCGAATTGAGTAACATTAAGCCTCCTTGCTTTTTGGGCTATTGCTTTTTGTTTTTTTGATATTTCTGGAACAGAGTTATTAACATCACAGCCCAAGTCAGAAATGATCTGACTATATGCATTATTAAAATATTTAATATCTAGGTTACCATTTCGTGCCCATATTGGCATTGGTATTGTATTTAGAATGTTATTTTTATATAAAAGTTCTTTTCTGAATAACTCATTTTCATATTTTAGATGCTTATCTTCCAGCGTTTGAGCGGTAACATCAGAAAAGAACAGAAAAAAGGCTTTCTGAGGCCTTCCTTTTTTATCACTTAACAATACTTTGCTACATGCCAAATATAGTTGTTTTTTTGATATTTCCTCCTTCACTTTTAGTTTTGCTATTGAATTTGAATATGTGTTGGAATCATACACAGAGTGATAGCATAGTTCTTTTAGTTTGCTTTGGTCGCTATTCTCAAAGTAAGATATAAGAGCATCTGTATCCATGCTTTTTGATCGAACATTGAATAAATGCTTTAGAGATTTTGATATAAAATGGATATTTTTTTGTGGATCCCTATAAAAAAAGAAATTGCTATTCAATGGTTTAAACTTTCTTATTGAGAGTGTTTTTTTCTCTTTAATCCAGGTTGCTAAGAATATAGAAGCTATAAATGCTAGAAGTAAAAAATCACTGTTATTTAAGAAAGAAATATAGCTCACAGACAATGTAAATAAAATTCAGCTTTAATAAAATATGATAAACTAATATAACTGTATTTCAATAGATGGCCGTGTTTAGTAAGAGATTTTTATATGGAGTGGAAAGATACTGGAGTAGTTGTGCATATAAATCATTATAATGACAATTTGATGATTGTATCTTGTGTTACAAGTAAATACGGATTGTGTAAGGGGGCTGTGAAGAATACGAAAAAAATTCGTGGCTCTATATCGGTAGGTAACATAATTTCCATGACTTGGAGAGGTAGGCTTGAAGATCATCTCGGTAAGTTTGCAATTTTATCTCATGAATCTATTTATCCTTTTATTTATGCGGATCAAATGAGAATGGTGGCTCTAATGAGTTTGTGTGACTTATTTCACATTAGCTTAGCCGAAAAAGAGCCACAAAAAGTATTGTATAATTACCTGGAAGATTTTTTATATTCTATAAAATATAGTGAGAAAGACTGGTTAAAAAGATTACTTTTTATTGAGTTAGAGTTGCTATCGCATATAGGTTTTGGTTTAGATTTAACTAAATGCGCTGTTTCAGGGGAATTAGAAAATCTAAAATATATTTCACCTAAAACTGGTAGGGCTATTTCTGAAAGCGTAGGTGCTCCTTATAAAGAGAAGATATTTTATCTTCCTGAGATATTAAAGAATTTTGAGTCTGATGTTTATGATGATTTGTTTTATGCTCTGAAGGTTACAAAGTATTTTTTGGAGAAGAATATAAATATACCGGAATCTAGGAATAAACTGGAACAAATATTGCAAAAAGAAATAGATTGTTTAAAGTTGTAAATTAGTAGTTTGGTAGTATTTATATGATAATTTCTTGTAAAAAATGTGACACAAAATATAAGGTAAAACCTGGTAGTCTTAAATCAGAAGGTAGAAAAGTTAGGTGTACAAAGTGTAATTACGTTTGGACTCAAAAGACAGAAGTTAAAAAGACAAGTGCTATAAGTAATATTAATTTCTCAAGGCGTTTACCTGTTGTTATAGAATATGTAGTGCCTCAATGGTTTAAAATGTTGCCTATTGTGCTCTCTATCCTTGTGGTTTTTACTAGTGCTTTTATATTTCAAGATAGTTTAGGAAACCACTTTTCTTTTGCTAAAAAAATATATGAAAAAGCTGGTATGGAATTTACAGATAACGTTGAAATAAACAACGTTGAGATAATAAAAAAATCTGATGGTAAATTTGATATTAATGGCTTTGTGGTTAACAACTCTTCAGAATCAAAAAGAATTCCGAATATTGTTGTAAGGACAATTGGAGGTAAGGATCATGTGGAATCTTTTGTAATCAGATTGCCTACGTCTCGATTCAATACCGGAGAAAAATATCCTTTCTTTAAAAGGGTTGATAATTTACCAGTTGATACAAAATTAATTACCTTAGAGATAGAAGATAAAATAGATCGATTTTATAGGAGAAGTTAGGATTTTTTTAATAAACTCTTGCTATATTAGGTAAAATTAGAGGTTTTTATGGGAGATGATTACAAAGCAATGGCAGATAGATTGTCGGCCAGGTTGATAAAGAATCCTCAAGTTATTGAGCCTAGGAACAATACTTCGCTTAGACCTTCTCCTACCCCTAAGGCTAATATTTCTGGTGGACAATCTAAAGGTGGCGCTCCACAGGGCATGTAAGTTTTTTTTACTCTTCTATATAGTCTTTTGCATATTTTGCGTAGTTTTCTGCAGAAATCTTTATATACTCTTTTTCTTGATCTGTAAGTTTGCGGAAAAATTTAGCAGGCCTCCCCATCCATAATTCACCACTTTGTATTATTTTGCCCTCTGTAACAAGTGATCCAGCAGCTACCCATCCGCCAGACTTAATCACAACTCTATCCATGATAGTGGCATCCATTCCTACAAAAGAGTAATCTTCTATCGTGCATGCGTGTATCATGGCTTTATGCCCTATTGTGACATACGATCCAATGTGAGTTGGATACCCTCCGTTTGTAACGTGCACGATCGTACCATCTTGTATATTTGTATAATCCCCAACTGTAATCTCTTCAACGTCTCCTCTAAGAACTGTATTAAACCAAATGCTAGAATATTTTCCTATAGAAACCTTTCCAATCACTGAGGCATTAGGAGCAATAAATGCGGTTTTCTCAATTTGTGGAAGATGTTTCTTGTATGAAAATATATTATGCATCTGTTTCTTTCTGATCTTGAAGTTTCTGTGTTGAATCTTGTTCTACATCTATAAGGTCCATTTTCTTAGATGATACAACTGTTAATCTCTCTAGTCCGTGAGGGATAGATTTGTTTTTTTGCGCATGAACACCTAGCTTCTCAAGGTTTCTAGCTTTTGGAAGAAAGTTAGAATTAAATGAACTAGCTAATCTATCAAAGTGATTTGTCGTTGTGTGTAAGCTATTACCAAGTTTGCGCGTATGCTCATATAAATGAGTTATAGAGTTTAGTAGCTTTCTTACCTCCTCTACGATTAGCTGTTGATTCTCTGATTGCGTTTGAGCTGAGATTTGGAACTTTGCATATAACAGTAAGTTTATAAGTCCTGATGGTCCTACTGGGAATATATCACTTTCCCATGCGGATTGAATAAAGCCTCTATCTATTTCTGATATTTTTTCTAACGCAATCTCAGTAGGTAAAAACATTATACTAGAGATATGATTTGTCTTTTTGTTAGATAAATGTTCTTTTAAGAAATCTTTGTAATTTTTTGTTTTTAGATTTTTAAGATGTTGGCGCATAGTGGCCTTGAGTTTTAAATGTAATTCTTTAGAATTTTCCTTATCTTTAAACTCTATAATTTCGCTAAAATATTTAGATGACTTACTATCGATTATCATCATGTTATCACCAGGCAAGAAAACCACAGCATCTGGTCTTAGCATAGTCTTCTCGGAAGATTTTGTGGTAAAGGAGTATTGCATTATAAAATCTGTATTTGGCTGTAGTCCTGATGCTTTTAGAATATTTTCTAGTGTAATCTCAGCTAGGCTTCCTGCTCCTGAAGGTGTCAATAGAGCGCGCTTAACTGTATCAACAGATTCTTTTGATGTTTTAATATCATTATTCAATATGCTGACATTGCTAATAATTTTTTCAAATTGCTCCTGCAGCTTTGCTGTATTGGAGCTAAGTTTTACTTCAGACTCTTTAGTTTCTTTTTTATGACTTTCAATAAGTTCTTTTGATAAAGTTGAAGCTGTTTCAAATATGGCAGCTTTTGCTTGTGTTATTGCTTCACTTCTAGATTTTTCCCAATCATTGACTCTGATTTTAAATCCATCCATCTCTTGATTTTTAAGTTCAGTATCTTGCTTTGCTTTGTAGAGCAAGTCTTTTGTATCCGAATATAATTTTTTTTGCGTAATTAGTTCTTTTTCTAATTTTTCAACATACTCTCTTAAAGATGATATAGAGCTTTCTTGCTTTGATGTTTCTATTAGCAATGATTCCACTCTACTTGCGCTTTCTCCTAAAGAATTTATTTTTGACTCTAAGTCTTTTATTAAATAATTTTTATTTCTAAATAAAGAGAAAAATACCAGAAACAATGCTGCTACACCAATGCTGATAGAAGAAAGTAATAAAATCATATTTTGGTTTTATTTATTGAGCTACATCGTATAGTATTACTCTAAATGTATTCTTATGTAAAGTTTAGCTAAATATGACTTTTTCAGCAATTATTTTGGCAGCAGGTGAAGGAACTAGAATGAAGTCTTCTATTCCTAAAGTTATGCATAAAGTGGCTTCCAGGTCAATGATTGGGCATATTTTGGATCTCACTAAATCTATTGGGACGAATGATGCAATTGCTGTTATCGGTCCGCGCATGGAGCATTTAGAACAATATATAATGTCAGAAGACAGCTCTATAAGGTGTGTAGTGCAAGAGAAGAGGCTTGGAACTGCGGATGCTGTAAAAATTGGAATGTCTTCAATTAAGAACACTAATGATGTATTAGTGCTTTATGGTGATACTCCTTTTATTACTATAAACACTATTGAGAAAATGAAACAAATACTGAAATCCAGTAGCAAGAGTGCGTTGGTTGTTTTAGGATTTAACGTGGATGAAGAGACTGAGTATGGACGTCTTGTTATAAACAAAGGAAATGAGTTGGAGAAGATAGTGGAGTATCTGGATTGTGATATTAATGAGAAGGATATAGATCTATGTAACTCTGGTGTAATGCTGCTTAATGGAAAGTATGCTAAAGATCTGATTGAAAAAGTAAAAAATAATAATGCAAAAAAAGAATATTATTTAACTGATCTAGTAGAGATCGCACGCAGCGAAGGCCTATTGTGTCATTATGTTGCAGTAGAACAAGAAGAGGCTCTGGCTGTTAATACAAGACAAGAATTAGCTGAAGCTGAATATGCGATACAGGTAAAGATGCGTGAAGATTTTGCAAAGAATGGAGTAACTCTAATAGATCCAGAAACTGTATATTTTGCTCGTGATACGAAAATAGAGAATGATGTGACAATATACCCCAATGTGTTTTTTGGACTTGGTGTGGAAGTAAGGTCTGGAGTTGTTATTAAAGGATTTTCACACTTAGAATCCGTAGTAGTGGGAAGAGATTCTACTATTGGACCATTTGCTAATTTGAGACCAGGTACTGTTTTAGAAGAAAATACCAGAATAGGTAATTTTGTAGAGATAAAAAACTCTCATATAAGTAAGGGAACAAAGGTAAGCCATCTTGCGTATTTGGGAGATAGTGAAATAGGAAGTGATGTTAATATTGGCGCTGGAACTATTACATGCAATTATGATGGTGTTGCAAAGCACAAAACTATTATAGGTAATGGTTCTTTTGTAGGATCTAATGTGTCTATAGTTGCTCCTGTTAGTATTGGTAAAAATTCGATTATTGGAGCTGGCAGTGTTATTACTGATGATGTTGATGCAGGCAGTTTGTCTGTTGCAAGGTCAAAACAAAAAAACTTTCCCAATAAAGCGCAGTCGATTAAAAATAAACAAATAAAAACTGAAGCTAAGAATTCTAGGAAAGCTCTTTAAAATGGCAGAAAAAAGATTAATAGTAATAGATGGGTATAGCTTCTTATTTAGAGCTTACCACTCTATGCCTGCTTTGTCTCGTCCTGGAGATGACACTCCTGTTGGTGCTGTGTATGGATTTACATCTATGATTATGAAAGTACTTTCAGAGATGCAGCCAACACATATCGTCATTGTCTTTGATGCTGGAAAAAAAACTTTTAGGCACGATATATATCCAGAATATAAAGCGAACAGACCTCCACCTCCAGAGGATTTAATTCCTCAATTTTCATTAATAAGAGATGCTGCAAAAGCATTGAATATAGATGTTCTTGAGAGAGAAGGGTATGAGGCAGATGATATAATAGCCACATTAGCTGAGATTTCAAAATCGAAGAAGGAAGAGGTGCTTATAGTTTCTTCTGATAAAGACTTGATGCAGCTTGTGAATGGCCATATAAAAATGTACGACGCTATTAGGTCAAAAATTATAGGTTCAAAAGAGGTTGAAGAAAAGTATGGTGTAGTTCCTGAGAAGATTAGAGATCTTTTGTCTATGGTAGGAGATACGTCTGATAATATTCCTGGTGTGCCCGGAATTGGTCCAAAAACTGCAGCAGAATTATTAAATAGATTTGGTGACCTTGATAAGGTTTTTGAGAACTTATCAGATATAAAACAACCAAAGCGTAGAGAATCTCTGGAGAATAGCAGAGATATTGTGAAATTATCACGTGAGTTGGTTTCTTTGCATAAAAATATGGATCTTGGCATAGAGTTTGATGTGCTAAAATCCAAGCCTATAGATGCTAAAAAATTATTGGATTTTTTACATGCTCAAGGATTTAGGACCTTAATATCGCGCGCTAAAAAAATGTTTGGTGTAGATGATTCTCTACCTATGGGAAATAATCCATCGTCATTTGATGCTTCTTCAGTGAAAACGTTGAGCAATATCACGGATATAAAAAAAATGTGCAACCTTGCTTCTTACCATGGTGAGGTTGCTATTTACTTCCAACCAAATTTTATTTCTAGGGATAAAATTAAGGATTCTTCAGATGTTCATAGCGTATCGTTTAGTATAGGAAAATCTACTTATTGCGCTGTAGTGAGAAGCAAAAGAACAGCGCAAGCCTCTTTGTTAGATCATGCGAATTCTACAGGAAAAATATTTTTCGATGAGTTAATGAGAGCTTTAAAAGATATTTTTGAAGATACTGCTATAACAAAAATAATTTGGAACTACAAAACTACATTACATCTCATATCTGAATCTGATACTCAATTTGCAACCAGATCTTTTGAGGATATTATGCTTATGGCATATGATTTAGGCTCTGGAAGGAATAACACAGAATATCACAAGTTAATTGAGTTTTTTTTAGAGGAAGAAGATCAAATTGCTGTGTCTGGTATAACAAAATCAAGGGCGAATTTAGAAGGGTTGGATACAAGAGAAGTGCAAAATTATGTCTCTAAAAATGCATATTTTGCACATCAAGCTTACAAAGAAATAAAAGAAAGGATGCTTGATGTGGGGATTCATTCTTTTTATAAAAGAATAGATCTACCTTTGTCTAAAGTGGTATATGAAATGGAATCTACTGGATTTATGGTTAAGAAGGATATCTTGCTTGATCTAGAAAAGTCATTGGAGAAGGATATAGATTTATTATCAAAGGATATATATAATTTGGCTGGTACTGAATTTAATATTTCTTCTTCTCAGCAGATGGCAGATGTTTTATTTAATCAGATGGGAATTGATCCACATAAAAAATCTAGAAAATCTGGAGCTTATAGTACGAGTGTTGAGATACTAGAGCAGTTGCAGGCAGAAGGGCATACGATTGCAGATCTTCTAATACGTTGGCGCAGGCTTTCAAAAATAAAATCAACATATACATCTGCTTTAGTTAATTATATTGAAAGTAGCCAATCAGGCGAAAGAATTCATTCTAATTTTTCATTAGCTTTAACTTCTACAGGAAGGTTTAGTTCTACTGAGCCTAATTTACAGAATATACCTGTGAGAGGTGAGTTTGCAGATGAGATCAGGTCTGCATTTGTTGCGCGGAAGGGCTATAAGATTTTAGCTCTTGATTACTCTCAGGTGGAGTTGAGAATAGTTGCTGCTATGGCAAATGTTGCTTCTCTTAAGGAGGCATTTCGTAAAAATCTTGATATTCATTCAGTAACTGCAGGAGAAATATTTGGTGTAAAAACAGAAGATGTTGATAAGTCTCTTAGGAATAAAGCTAAAGCAATTAATTTTGGCATAATTTATGGAATTAGTGGTTTTGGTTTAGCAAAGAATATAGGTATTTCTAGATCTGAAGCCACGGATTATATAAATAAATATTTTGAGCGATATCCAGAAATTTTAAGTTTCATGGAAAGTTCAAAAGAATTTGCCATAAAGCATGGATATGTTGAGACCATTATGGGAAGACGGTGTTACATTAGTAATATAAATTCTAAAGACTCTAACGTTAGATCTTTGGCTGAGAGAGCTGCAATTAATTTTCCAATCCAGGGCAGTAGCTCTGATATTATGCGAAAAGCAATGGTAAAAGTCGGAAATGTTCTTAAAAGCCCACAGTTGGATTGCAAGATGATATTGCAGGTACACGATGAGTTGCTTTTTGAGGTAAAAGAATCTGAGGTTGATTCTGCCTCTAAGGTGCTTCAGAGATCTATGGAGCAGATTATTGATTTATCTGTGCCTCTAGTCGTGAACACAAGTATTGGAGAAAATTGGAGAAAAGTTTAGTGGAATAAAGTACTAGAAAAACTGACAATAAGTATATATAGTGTGCAGTAACCTATCAAATATATTATGGCTTTTAGTTTAAATTCTATCAAAATCTCTGGTAAGGAGGTGCTTCCTATTATTGAAGGAGGAAAAGGTATAGGCGTGAGTTCTGGCGCGTCTTCTGGTGCATTCGCTTCTGCTAATGCAGTCGGTACATTTTCCGGAGCAAATGCTGAAAATTACGATGAGAATAACAATCGTAAACCTTTAGTATATTACGGCAAAACTAGGAAAGCTCGTCACGAAGAATTAATAGCTCAAGGCATAGAGGGGGGGATAACTCAAGCAAAAATAGCTCATGACATCTCAGGAGGTAGAGGCCCAATCCATATGAATGTTTTGTGGGAAATGGGAGGAGCTCAAAGAGTATTAGAAGGAGTATTAAACGGCGCAAAAGGTCTTGTTCATGGCGTAACTTGTGGGGCTGGAATGCCTTACAAGCTTGCAGATATAGCAGCAAAATATAATGTATATTATTATCCAATAGTATCTTCTATGAGAGCATTTAGAGCTCTATGGAAAAGGAGTTATAGCCAATTATCTTCTTTGCTTGGCGGTGTGGTGTATGAAGATCCATGGAAAGCAGGAGGACATAATGGTTTATCCAATAGCGAAGACCCTGAAGTATTTCAAGATCCATATCCTAGAGTTGTGGAATTAAGAAAATTCATGGATGAGGTAAATCTTCAAGAAGTACCAATTATTATGGCTGGCGGTGTTTGGCATCTAAATGAATGGGATCATTGGCTTAATAACAAAGAAATTGGTAAGATAGCATTTCAATTTGGTACCAGGCCTATTGTTACACAGGAAAGTCCTGTTCTAGAAGAGTGGAAACAAAAGCTAATGACATTAAAGGAAGGAGATGTTTTCTTGAATAGATTTAGCCCAACGGGATTTTATTCTTCAGCTGTAAAAAATAACTTCATAACAGAGCTTGATGAGAGAAGCAATAGACAGGTTCTTTATTCTACAGAGCCAGATTCTAAGAAAGGTTTAACGCAAAGCATTAACTTTGGCAGAAGAGGGCGTTTGGTATATGTCACTGCAGAAGATGCTCAGAAGGCAGCAGGATGGCAAAGAAAAGGATTTACAGAGTTGATGAAAACTCCTGATTCTACAGTAATTTTTGTAACACCTGAAAAATCACGAGAAATAACAAAAGATCAGATAGATTGTATGGGTTGTTTAAGTGCTTGTAGGTTTAGTAATTGGAAAGATAAAGATGAATTCACAACAGGGAGAAAAACAGATCCAAGAAGTTTCTGTATCCAGAAAACCCTGAATCATATTGTGCGTGAAGGAGATGTGGATAATCAGCTAATGTTTTCTGGTCACAATGCTTATAGATTTGCTACAGATCCTTTTTATGCAAATGGTTTTGTTCCTACTGTAAAAGAATTGGTAGATAAAATCGCCACTGGATATTAGATATGAGTGTTATCAATCAAAAATTCATATTGGATCAAGAGATTGAAAGCAAGGAATCTGACATTGTTGAGGAAGCTAGGAAGAAAATATTCTCTGAAGCGGAAAATATTCCTTTGCTTTTGTCTAATGAAACAGAAGAAGAAATAGAAAATATTCAAAATATTGCACAAACTATCAAAAAGAATTTTACAAATTTGCTTATTCTTGGAACTGGTGCCTCTGAATCAATACCAAAAATATTTTTTGCTTTAGGTGATACGGAATTGAATGTAGAATTCTTATCTAACGTGGATCAGTACTGCGTTGATAGAGTCCTAAAGAAAATGCAGCCCCAGAATACTTGTGTGATTGCAATAAGCAAATCTGGTAATACTGTAGAAATCATCACTCTTCTTATGTATATGCAAGAGTGGTTTAGAAAGGAAATTACAGACTCTAATCTTTCTTCTCATTTTTATTTTATTACAGAGTTTAAAGAAAGTCCTATTTATCTAATCGCTAAGAAACTTGGTGCAACGCTTATAGAGCATGATAACATAGGTGGAAGATATTCTACCTTTACTTCAGTAGGGCTTCTTCCTGCTGCAATAGCCGGATTTGATATAAATAAAGTTATTAATCATGCAAAACACTACTTCAGAGATCTAATAAAGCCCGACTCTTGGGTAATGAGTGGAGTTTCATATAATAACTCAATGAGTAAGAAGTTTACTAATAATGTCTTTATGAGTTATGGAGATAGATTTGAAGGCATTAACTTGTGGGTAAGACAGTTAATTGCTGAAAGTTTGGGTAAAGATTCTAAGGGTATTACTCCGATAACTTCAAGGGGTATAGTGGATCACCACAGTCAATTACAGCTTTATCTTGATGGTCCTAATGATAAGTTCTTTACTATTATTTCTTCGAAGAAGAATAAGTCTAGTACATCATTTTCAATTAACAGAGATTTAGGGAAAGAATATGGTGTAGATTATCTTTCTGGGGCTACATTAAATGATGTAATGGATGCGCAGATGGATTTATCAATTGTTGAATTAAAAGAGCATAATAAAAATATAAGAATATTAGAAACTGAAAGGATGGATGAAGAGTTTGTGGCAGAGTTTGTAATGGGCACTATGTTAGAAGTTATATTATTTGCTTATATTAATGATATTAATCCATTTGGACAGCCTGCTGTAGAAAATATAAAGAAAAATTTTACATCCTATATTAAGGTAAAAAATGCAATATAATTATAAATATTTAAAAGGTGCTTTATGGTTTGTTCTGAGCCTGCTTGTCAGTAGTTCTGGTGATGTTTTGATGAAATATTTGGGCTCTAGTGTTCACCCATATCAGGTAGTATTCTTAAGATTTTTATTCGCAACTATATTATTAACTCCATGGCTTTATATAAAACGTTCCTCTTTTGTAACTAAGAGGATCTCTCTTCATTTTATTAGAGGAGCATTGCTGTTTTGTGGTATTTCTTTCTGGTGTATGGGGCTGAATGTAGTAAAAATTTCTCTTGCTACTACCATTAATTTTACAATACCTATTTTCGTTGCAATTCTGGCGGTTATATTTTTAAAAGAAAAGTTTAATATTTTTCGTCTTTCCGCTACTTTACTTGGTTTTGTAGGTATTATACTTGCAATGAATCCTGCATCTTCTGACTTTAACATGATTTCTTTAGCATTATTGATTAGTGCATTTATGTTTGCATCTTTAGATGTGATAAACAAAAAATTTGTTACAGATGAATCTACAATGAGTATGTTATTTTACTCTAATGTATTTACTACTTTACTTAGTTTTATTCCAGCTATGTATGTGTGGGTATCTATTACTTGGCAAGATTTGTTCATGTTTATACTACTTGGTTTGGTAGCAAACCTTATACTATATTGCTTGCTGAAATCATTTGAGATTGTGGACGCTTCTTCTGTTGCGCCTTATAGATATGTAGAGCTGATTTTTTCTGCAAGTCTTGGATATATTTTCTTTGGAGAAATAATTGATTCTCATATAGTGTCCGGTGCAATTATTATTATAATAGCAACTTTATTTGTTCTATATGAAGGGTTGCTAAAGAAAAAGATTCGTACTTAAATACTAATTATGTCAGATAATAAATATACTAATTTTGGATTTCGGAAAGTTCTTTTTTCTGAGAAACAATCGTTGGTTAATAATGTTTTCTCAAGCGTTGCTTCCAAATATGATTTGATGAATGACCTTATGAGCTTTGGTGTCCATAGGTTGTGGAAAAGAGAATTTTTATCTCTTATTCCTGATTACTCTGGTGATTTACTTGATGTTGCTGGTGGTAGTGGTGATATATCTTTGGGTTACTATAAAAAAGCGGTAGTATCAGGAAAAAATCCTAGAATCACATTGTGCGATATCAACATTGACATGCTTCAGGCTGCTAGGTCAAAATGTATCGATAATAATATACTTGGTAATATTGATATTGTAGTTGGTGATGCCATGGAATTGCCATTTCCAGATAATAGCTTTGATTACCTGACTATAGCATTTGGGATTAGAAATGTTTCTGATATAGGAAAGGCATTGGGTGAATTTAAAAGAGTTCTTAAGAAAGGAGGCAAGTTTTTATGTTTAGAGTTTTCTCAGGTGGATTCTGTATTCTTATCTAAAGTATATAAGATGTACTCTTTTAATATTATACCTAAAATTGGAAAGATGATTGCAAATGACGAAAATTCTTATCAGTATTTAGTAGAAAGTATAAATAAATTTCCTACAAAGGAAAGATTTGCTGAAATGATAAAAGATACTGGATTTCAAGGAGTGGGTCACATACCTTTATCATCAGGAATTGTTGCTATACATTATGGTTATAAATTTTAAGTTATGTTTTATAACAGCCTAAGATTTTTCAAAATACTTGTTATCCTATATAGAAGGGGTGCTTTATTTTTGCTATACGAATTGAGAATTTTACCAAAATTTTTTGTAACTATTTTGAGTATTTTTTCTATTCATACCAGGTCTTTATCTACAGGAGTACGTGTTAGATTGATTTTAGAAGATCTTGGGCCATTTTTTATAAAGTTTGGGCAAACACTTGCAACTCGAGAAGATATAGTTGGAGGTGATGTTTCTGAAGAATTGTCAAAGCTTCAAGATAAATTGACTCCACGCCTAACAAAATCTTCAATATCATATCTTATAGAAAAAGAGTTAGGGCAAGATATCAGCAAGATGTTTAAAAATTTTTCAGAAAAGCCGGTGGCTGCAGCTTCTATTGCTGAGGTATTTAAAGCAGAAGATTTTTCTGGAAATAAAGTTGCTGTAAAGATCCTTAAACCTGGTATAGAAAAAGAGTTCTCTAAGGATATAAAATTGTTTCTGACCATTGCAAATATTATTGAAAAAAGATTTGAAGGGTCTAAGAGGTTAAGATTGACTGAGGTGGTGGAGTATTTTGAGAGATGTATAAAATTGGAGATGGATTTTACTCTTGAAGCAGCAGCAGCTTCAGAATTAAATGAAAACAATGTAAAAGGTTCTGGCGTTTATATTCCAAAAGTTTTTTGGGATAAAGTGTCAAAAAAGATTCTTACAATAGAATGGATAGATGGTACGCCAATAAATAAGGTTGCAGAGCTAAAGAAGAAAGGGATTAATATTAAAAAAGTTGTTTGTAATTTTACCAATATGTTTTTGGATCAAGCGTATAAATATGGTTTTTTTCATGCTGATTTACATCCTGGTAATGTTTTAATCCAGCAAGATGGCACCATTGCGCTGATAGACTTTGGAATCATTGGAAGGTTAGATAAAAAGACAAGAATGTATCTTGCGGAAATTCTAAGAGGATTTTTAACAAAAGACTATTTGCATGTTGCTAAAATTCATTTTGATGCAGGGTATGTGCCAAAGGAGCATTCCTTAGAAGAATTTGCACAAGCATGTAGGGCAATAGGGGAGCCAATTGTAGGTATGCCTGCTAATAAAACATCTATTGGTAAATTGCTGACTAGTTTGTTTAAGTTGACTAGAGATTTTCAAATGCCTACCCAACCTAAATTACTTCTAGTGCAGAAAACAACTGTAGTCGTAGAAGGTGTTATATCAAAGCTAGATTCGGAGGCAAATATGTGGGATGTAGCAGAGCCGTGGGTACATCGATGGTCTAAAAACAATATGCAATTTGATGCAAGAATTATTGATTTCGTAGAAGATTTTTCCTTTTTTATAAAGAATGATTTTATAAAATTCATTAAAGAATCCAACGATAATAATAAAGGAAAAGAAGTGATAGAGGTTTGTAGGACCAGTATTACTATTAAGGTTTTTATTGCTTTGCTATCATTGCTTAGCGGCATTTTGATCATAGATAAAATATTATGAGAATTGCTAGTTGGAATATAAACTCAGTTAGGATTAGATTTGGTGTAATCAAAAAATTTGTAGAAAAGTATAATCCAGATATCTTATGTCTTCAGGAAACAAAAACAGAAGATGAATATTTCCCTCATAAAGAGATGCAAAGTTTAGGATTTGTCTACCGGATTGTTCGGGGAGAAAAATCTTATAATGGAGTTGCGATACTCTCTAAAATTCCTATTCAGTTGGTTGATAAACTAACTTTTGTAAACAATCAAACTAGACATATTTCTGTATTAATTGGAGATGAGATAGAACTCCATAATTTTTATTTTCCAGCTGGTGGTGATATTGCTGATCCAGAAGAAAACCCAAAATTTGCACATAAATTGGAATATATTGAAAATGCATCTAATTGGTTCAAACGATATCGCTCAGAGAAGGATAAGATAATTTTAGTAGGCGATCTGAATATAGCTCCTGAGAAGAATGACGTTTGGTCGCACAAACAATTAGTAGATGTTGTATGCCATACTTATATGGAAGTGTATCATTTTAAAGAGCTTTTAAAGTCTATAAAGTTTACTGATGCTTTGAGAGAGTTTGTGCCACCTGAAGATAAGTTATATACGTGGTGGAGTTATCGTAATAAGGATTGGAAAAAATCTAATAAAGGAAGAAGATTAGACCATATTCTTACTACTGCAGATCTAAAAGATTCATTAAAAACACACCATGTGTACAAGAATATACGAGATGCAGATAGTCCATCTGATCATGTGCCTATACTAGTTGATTTTAATCTCTCTTAAAGCCTTGGCCTTTTGAAGTCTGGGGTATTTTCTTTGCATCCATCTTTTTAAATTTTTCAGAGAATTTTATTCCACTCTTCATTATTTCTTTAACCTGATTCTCTAATCCAGTAAAATCAGTATCTTGTTTTTTAGAAGAACCAGGACTTTCTAATTTTTTTTGTCTTTCTTTGTAAAGCTCTTGTATTGTAATTATTGAGAATTCTTTTTTGAGACGTGACTGTTCTCTATCGGAAATTCCTTCTACTGATGTCTGAAATTTTCTAGATTTTTTACTTAGTGTTGCAATAAGATTTTTACTCAATATTGTCATTGCAGCTGGCCTATCTACTGATGGTCCTAATTTTCTCAGTAGGTTTATTATAGTCATAATTTCGTTGTATATTTGCTCTTTCTGATCCATTGGTAAGGAGTTAAAATCAATAAAGTCTTCTTCTCTGCCAGAGAAGAACCTTATTATATCTTCAAATAATGCAATAATGTCTTCTTCAATAGTTTCCGAAGAATTCTTATTACATAAATCTCCAATTATTTTATCAATGGTTTGGTGAAGTTTTGGATTTATAGAATTTTTATCATTCATAATTAAAACTTAGTAATTCAGTATGTATTCTAGTAGTGAATAATTAAGGAAATGTTAATTCTTAACGATCTAGATGATGTCTGTGTATCTGTCTAAAGATATTTCTTGCTATGATTGTGGGAAATGTTCCACCTGTTACATATTTAGTAGGGCTATAGTCATCATTTCCAAGCCATACTCCTATTATATGTTTGTCTGTGTAGCCAATAAACCATGCGTCTCTAAAATCTTGTGAAGTTCCTGTTTTTCCACTAACTTTGAAATTTGATATAGCTTTTCTGGCGCTACCGTCTATTACGGCTCTTCTCAGAAGAAATTGCATTTTCTCAGTCGCATCTGCAGAAATCACTCTGTTCTCAATTAGTTTGGGTTTTTTGTATATTATTTGATCATTATGGCTATTAATAACATAGTCAATGGGTTGAGGAGTAAGTAGTAAACCATTATTTGCCAGTGTTCCATACGCTTTTGTGATTTCCATTAATGTAGTCGAGGATGATCCAAGTGCTGATGCTAAATTATAATCTATAGTTGATTCTATTCCTAGTTTGCGTGCTGTTTTTATCACCTTATGGACTCCAACTTTTTCCATTAATTGTACTGATACAGTGTTTAATGATTTTCTGAAAGCTTCCTCGATAGTTATTTCCCCAAGGAAGTCTTTGTTAAAGTTTTGAGGAGCCCAATCTCCATACTGTATAGGTTTGTCTTCTATTTTATCTGCTGGTGATATTCCGTTTTCCATAGCTGTTGTATATACTATGGTCTTGAATATTGAACCAGAGGGCCTGGAAGCCTGTATTGCTCTGTTAAAGCTGCTCTGTGCAAAGTCAGATCCTCCAATCATACTTAGGATATTTCCTTTATAATCCATTATTAACACCGCACCCTGTTTTGTTTCACGTTTTTCTTTTAAAATTTTCATTTGCTTCAGAAATTCGATTTTTGCTAGAGAATGAATTTGACTGTCAAATGTAGTTTTCACTATGATATCACCTAAGTCTTCTGTGCTTACATAATTATATATTTGGTCATATATCCAGTTGGTGAAAAAGTCTCTTTTGATGGAGCCCATAAGCTTAGTATCTAATATTACGGAGATATTAGCTGATTCTTTTAGTCGGTCACTATTGATGAACCCTGCTTCATGCATATTGAGAAGTATTTGATAAGCTCTACTTCCACTTAGGTTTTTATTATTATTTGGAGAGAATCTCGACGGAGATTTTAATAATCCTGCGAGAAGAGCAGATTCATATAAATTTAAATCTTGAATGTTCTTTGCAAAATAATATTTTGCAGCTGCGGAGATGCCAAATAGGCCAGAACCCATGTACACTCTATTTAGGTATGTAGTAATGATTTGTTGCTTTGAATATTTTCTTTCTATTTCTAGAGCAAGGAAAGCTTCTTTTAGTTTTCTAGTAAGTTTTTTCTCAGACGTTAGGAACATTATTTTTGCAAGCTGTTGTGTTATAGTGCTTCCACCTTGTACTGTTCTTCCTGCTTTAAGGTTTGCCACTGTTGCTCGTAGTATACCAGAGACATCAACTCCAAAATGCTCAAAGAATTTTCTATCTTCTGTCGCAACAACAGCATTTATGAGATCACGAGGTATTTCATAGTAATTCACATGGTTACCATGCATATCTCCATATACTGCTAATATATCACCTTTGTTATCTAGCATAGTAACTTTATTGCCAGATTCATACTGTTGTGCAATAGAGTCTATATTGGGCAGATCATGGAATATGTATAATAAATAGGCCAAGAAGATAGTGGAGCACCATGCTCCTAGGATTATTGTGTAACGTAAGTAAAAAAGTGCTCCATTACCTTTTTGAGATACTTTCACTGTCTGTAAAAACCTTTTTACTTTTACTAGAAAAGCTCTTATCTTATTTAGATCTAAAGACATCCTTTATTGATTTTGATGAATATAAAAAATAATAGTCTCGTTTATCTCAGTATATATTTGAAGAAGTATAAGTTAAATCTATTTCTGGTTTTTATTGCTTTAGTTTTTTCTGCTTTATCGGTATTAAGCATAGGTATAGCTGCTAGATATTTTGTGAACTATGGTTTTGCTTCTGCTGACTCTAGCTCATTAAATTTAGTCGCACTTGCGCTAGGGTTGGTGCTGGTTGTGCTTGCTGTATCCAGTGCAGTGAGATCTTATCTGATTAATATGGTATGTGAAAATATTGTAATTGATATTAATAGAGATATATATAAAAGACTTCTTAACACTTCAGTCTCTTATTTTGAAAGTCATAGTGCAACAGATTTAGTATCAAGATTATTGAATGATACTCAGCTAATACAGAGCGTCATTAACTCAGTATTTTCATTCTTGATTCGCAATAGTATAATGATGATAGGTGGAATAATATTGTTGTTTGCAACAAATGCATTGCTTACGATATATGTCATTGCTGCTGTTCCTATTATGGTGATTCCTATAGTAATATTATCAAAAAAAGTTCGAGCGTCTTCTAGGGATGCGCAGAGTAAATTGTCTAAGATGGGCAGTCACATAGAGGAGACTTTGGCTGGTATAAAGTTAGTTAAAACAAGTAATGCTGAAACCTATGAAGAGAATAATTTTTTTAGATTAACAAAGGATTATATAAATAGTGCAGTTTCGCGCAATACTAGTAGATCTGTTTTAGTTGGTGTTGTAATAGGTTTAGTTTCCATATCAACATTGGTAGTTTTGTGGATTGGAGGACACGATGTGCTCGTTGGTAAGATGAGTAGTGGGGAGCTTATTTCATTTATTTTTTATTCGATAGTTGTGGCTTCTTCTATGGCTGGGATGTCTGAGGTTGTGGGTGATATAAATAGGGCCTCTGGTGCTGCTGAAAGGATAGTAGAATTGTATTCTTTAGAAACCTTTGATAGTGTGAGTATAAAAAATGATTCAGTAGGCCTAAGCAAGAGTATTTGCATAGAGTTTGAAAAAATATCTTTTCACTATCCTGGAAGAGTAGAAAGCAAGATCATTGACAATTTGTCGTTTTCTATGCAAGCAGGGGATAAGGTTGCATTAATTGGTAAATCTGGGTCTGGTAAGACTACTATAGTGAGTTTGTTGCTTAGGTTTTATAAACCTACTAAAGGGAATATTAGAATCAATGGCAAAGATATTCAATCTTTTGCTGTTCGAGACTTGAGGGAGATGATTGGCATTGTTTCGCAAGAGACTTTTATTTTCTCTAATTCTGCTTTCTACAACATAGCTTACGGAAGTAAAAATAAGAGTAAAGAGGATGTGATAAAAGCAGCGAAATTAGCAAATATACATGATTTCATAGAAACTTTGCCTCAAGGATATGATACTTATCTTGGAGAGAGAGGAGCGCAGCTTTCTGGGGGACAGAAGCAGAGGATCGCAATAGCTAGAGTTGTACTAAAGGATCCTAAAATTCTTATATTGGATGAAGCTACTAGTAATTTGGATGAAGCTAATGCTAACCTGATACAGGAGGAGTTAGATAGCTTAATGAGTGATAGGACTACTCTGATTATATCTCATAGGTCTAATGCTATAAATTATTGTGATAAGATAATTTCATTAGATAAAGGAAAGGTGATCGATTGTCATGCTTTTCATAAAAAAAAGGAAATGCTATAGTGTGGTATAGGTGCTTTGCAACAATACTGGTATCGTTTAGTATGTTTTGCTTCATATCAGAGGTAAAATTTCAATAAATACAATTTTTGTGATATATTTTAGAGTAGATATTCTATTTAGGGTGTGTCAGGCAGTATTTTATGGGATTATTATCCAAAAAAACAGATTCAACAGGAGATAAGGTAAACAAGAGTTGGTATGCAGATAGATATGAATCTATGTCTGTTCAAAGAAACATGTTGTTTTTTATATCGCTGATGGCTTTAGTTGCAACTGTTATTGCTGTAATATTTATTTCAAAAGTTACTTTAAGCAAAACAATAGAACCCCTTGTAGTAGAAGTTGAAGAGAAAAGTGGATTTACAAATATTGTAAACCCTCATGACGATGATAAATGGACTACTAGCAAGTCGGTCAATACGTATTTTCTTGTTGAGTATTTGCGTGCAAGGGAGACATATAGTGTAGCTTCTTATGTTCGAAATTATAACACAGTTGTAAGGTTGATGTCTTCTTCTTCTGTGTATCGTGATTTCAAGAAGGTTTTAAATAATTCTCAAACAAATCCAGTTCTCGAATATGGTGCTAATAATAGTACAGGTATTAAGATTCGATCTATGCAGTTTTTAAAAAACACTCCAGAAGAAAGTAGAGCTCAAATTAGATTTTCTGTTATTGAGGAAGGTGGAAAAAAAAAGCAATATAACAAGATTGTTTCTTTAGTTTGGAGCTATATTGAGATGGACCTAAATTTTGAAGATAGGACTGTTAATCCTCTAGGATTCCAGGTAAAGGCTTATTCAATTTCAGATGATACGGGTGGATAAAATGTTAAAAATCTTGATGACTTTAATTGTGACTATTTTCTTAAGTATGAACTGCGCTTACTCAGAAGTTCCGGTTGCGACAGATAGTCGAATTAAAACATATGTTTATAACCAAAATGACGTTTATTTAGTTTTGATTAGTAGTGGCTTCCAATCAAGTATAGAATTTCAAAAAGGAGAGATTATAAAAACATTATCTATGGGTGATAGCTACTCTTGGTCATTAACTCCATTAGGTAATCGATTATTTATAAAGCCTATGGAAAACAATGTTAGAACTAATATGACTGTGATAACAAATTTTAGAACATATCAATTTGATATAGCCTCAAAATCTGAAGATTCAGATAATAGTGATATAGCTTATGTTATTAGATTTTACTACCCTAATAAAATCAAGGTATAGTTAATGAAAAAAGAAGAAAATGAGGGTCAAAATCTTGAGAATGAGGAATTAGAAAACGAACCCCAAGATGATGGCGACGAACCTGACGCAGGTATTGAAGATGATGTTAATTCTAATGCAGAGCAAGATTCTGCTGAAGATTTGGATGAAGAGTATCTAGAAGATGAAGATCAAGATCAAGATCAATCACAAATTTCTCAGATCAAGTCATTAGTTAGCAAAGACCCTAGGAAAAGCATGATGTTGTTGGTTGTTCTTTTGTTGGTAATGGGAGGGGTTGTGTATTACTTTTTTTATGATAAAACTGGTAGCTCAATCCCTACTAGAGATAACCCAGTTACATTAGGTGAGAAACAAGGAAGAGATGTAGGTAACATTTCGGCGCCTAAAATCAGTGGTTCTTCTGCTCCTGCTCCAGACTACTCTTTGGCTGTGGATCCAAGTCAATTGAATTTGGATGCTCAGAGTAAAGAAAGTACCAAGGTACAAGATGTAAATAATTTAAATGCTCCGACAAAGGTGGTTGAGCCTAAGGAGGTAAAAGTAGTAACGCCAGATCCAGGTCCTGCGTATCAGGTAAAGCCATCTATAAACAATATAAGTCAGGAGGCATCTCCTGCCCCCGACTTAACGCATAAAACAAATGAGAATGCAAAAAATCAAAATAAATCTGCTAGGTTAAAATCATCTATAATGTTGGTGGGTGGAAAGTCAAGTGCAGGTGACGCTAAAGATTCTAAAGGTAAGTCTAGAGACATTTCCCACAAGTTTTCTGCTGAAGCTAGCTCAGCAGAAGTAACACGATTGACAAAAATTGGTAATATGTCAACGCTTATTACTCAAGGCAAAATTATAGAAACCGTTTTAGAAACTCCGGTTAATACAAACTACCCAGGTCCAATAAGAGCTTTGGTTAGTAGAGATGTATACTCAGAGCTTGGTGAGAATATCTTAATACCAAAAGGTTCAAGGGTGATTGGTAGCCTGCTTGGAGGATATACTGCAGGTCATACTAGGATTTTATTGACTTGGAACCGAATTATTTTACCTAGTGGTTATGATATAAAAGTTAAGGCTGCTCCTGGAGTTAGTAAATTGGGTATGATAGGTATAGAAGGTATAGTGGATAGACAGCTTTGGAATACTTTAGGAAATACAGTGTTATTAAGTGCTTTGAATGTGAGTTTAGCAAAAGTCATGGAATCTGAGTTTGGAATTGGTACTAGCACGACAACAACAAGCATTGCATCAGATGGAACGCAAACGACTAGTAGCGCTTCTGATCCCACTCAAGATGCCATAAAAGGTGAGATAAATAATATATCAAGTGCATTAAAACAATGGGTAGCAAGCAATTTCACCACAACACCTTTTATTACGGTAGACCAAGGTACTGTAGTAAAAATATTTGTAAATTCTGACATACAATTTCCTGGTTCTGTATCAAGTGGCGTGAATGTATTAAAATGACAGTCATCAATTATGCTGCGTTAGAAACTTTTTTACTACCTTTTCATGCTCTGTTCGCCGAAGATGGAGTCTCGGAAATTTCTATAAACACTCCAGGTGAAGTGTGGGTAGAAAATCGTGGTCAAATGAGAATGGAGAAAGTTCCTGAGTTAGATTTAGAACACTTGAAGAACTTAGGTAGATTGGTTGCTCAATCTACTGAGCAAATGATTAGTGAAGAAAAGCCACTATTATCTGCTACATTACCTAATGGATATCGTATACAGATCGTATTTCCTCCGTCAGCTGAGATAGGCACTGTATGTATGTCTATACGTAAGAATTCTGCTGTAACTTTTACTTTGGAACAGTATGAAAAAATGGGGGCATTTTCAAAAACTGTTAGTGGAGAAAAAAAAGATCCAGTAGATAAAACATTGTTGGAACATTTAAAAAAACATGAAATAAAAGATTTCTTATCTTTGGCCGTGAAGTCCAAAAAAAATATTATCATAAGTGGAGGTACTTCCACTGGTAAAACAACATTTACCAATGCTGCCTTGCTTGAAATTCCGGAAGATGAAAGATTGATAACTTGTGAGGATGCAAGGGAGGTTAAATTGCCTAATCATCCTAATAAAGTTCATCTACTGGCATCTAAAGGTGGACAAGGTAGGGCAAATGTTACTATGCAAGATTTAATCGAGGCGTGTCTAAGGTTAAGGCCTAGTAGGATAATAGTGGGAGAGATTAGGGGAGCTGAGGCATTTAGTTTTCTTAGAGCTATTAACACAGGTCACCCAGGTTCTATATCAACTGTTCATGCAGATAGTCCTGCTATGGCATTGGAGCAACTAAAACTAATGGTTATGCAAGCAGGGCTCGGAATGCCTCCAGAGGAAGTAAAAAAGTATATTGTTGCGGTTGTAGATATAGTGGTGCAATTGAAGAGAGCTGAGAAAGGGTTACGATATGTTTCAGAGATTTATTTTAAAGGGGATCCAAGTAGAAAAATTTAATTTATGAATGAAATTAAAAATAATGTTTTGAGATTAATTGCGATTCTGTTAGGGCTCGTGATCGCAATGTATATAGCTGCGTCTGTATTTATGGCTCTTGCTTATGGAACTAGTTATATTGAGATTATAAAATTTGATAATACTTATGTGCAGAGAAACTTATCTTTAGTAACATTTTTTATTCAACAATTAATTTTCTACACCAACTGGATGCTAGAAAATAAAACTTTTGTAACGTTATCTAGTCATGAATATTTTGCACTTAAATTGTTTGGTTCTGCAGTGGCAAGTTTAGTTCTGTACATTTATATTATTTCACTAAAATTTGGTGATTTGATGGAATGGACTCCTTATAAGGAGAAGGAGAAAATTCACGGTGATGCACATTGGGCAAGTCAAAGAGATATAGAACGAGCAAATTTGAGAGCTAAAAGTGGTATGTTGCTTGGTAAAGATAAAAAAGGCTATTATGTGGCTGGTGGTTACCAGCATACCCTATTATTCGCTCCTACAGGTTCTGGTAAAGGTGTGGGGTTTGTGATTCCGAACTTACTATTTTGGGATGAATCTTGCGTTGTGCATGATATTAAGCTTGAGAACTATGAGCTTACAAGTGGGTGGAGATCTAAACAAGGTCAGAAGTGTTTTGTATGGGCTCCAGCTGATCCTGACGGTCATACTCATTGTTATAATCCATTAGATTGGATTAGCAACAAGCCTGGGCAGATGGTGGATGATGTTCAAAAAATAGCTAATTTAATTTTGCCTAAGCAGGAATTCTGGACTAACGAGGCTAGAAGTTTATTTGTAGCTGTTGTTTTATATCTAATTGCAGTACCAGAGAAAGTTACATCATTTGGAGAAACAGTCAGAACAATGAGGAGTGATGATGTGGCTTATAATCTTGCTGTGGCCTTAGATACAATAGGCGAATATTTGCATCCAGTTGCATATATGAATATAGCTGCTTTCTTGCAGAAGGCGGATAAGGAAAGATCTGGTGTGATCTCTACATTAAACTCTGCATTAGAGCTATGGGCAAACCCTTTGATTGATACTGCAACTGCTTCAAGTGACTTTAATTTTCAAAAATTAAAGAAAGAAAAAATGACAGTATATGTTGGTCTTACTCCAGACAATATTAAAAGGTTAGAGAATTTGATGCAGATTTTCTATCAGCAGGCTACAGATTTCTTGACTAGGAAAATTCCAAATAAAAAAGAAGAACCTTATGGAGTTCTATTTATTATGGATGAGTTTCCTACGCTTGGAAAGATGGATGCTTTTAAATCTGGTATAGCGTATTTTCGTGGTTATGGTGTAAGGCTATTCTTGATAATACAAGATACCCAACAGTTGAAAGGGATTTATGAAGAAGCTGGTATGAACTCATTTTTATCAAACTCTACTTACCGTATTACATTCTCTGCGAACAATGTTGAAACTGCAAATCTAATTTCACAATTATGTGGTAATAAAACTGTTGATGCAATTTCTCAAAGTAAACCTAAGTTTTTGGATTTTAATCCAGGAAGTAGATCAATGAATGTATCTCAGACACAAAGGGCATTATTGTTACCTCAAGAAGTTCTTCAGTTGCCTAAGGAGGATCAGATAGTATTAATAGAGTCATTTCCTCCAATAAAGTCAAAGAAGATAATATATTATGCTGATAATTTTTTTAAATCAAGATTGCTGCCACCAATTTCAGTACCAACGCAGAAACCTTATGAAATTGATAAGTTTATAGATAGTGATGATGAGGGAGGAAGTGGAGATCAAGAAGAAGAGTTTGAAGATACTTAAGCGTCTTCAAGTACTTTTTCTTTAAACGAAATCATTAATTGGTTTGTAGAAATACTATCTCCTTCTTTTACGTGTATATCTTCTATTATAGCTTCTTTTGTCGCGCAAATAGTATTTTCCATTTTCATTGCTTCTATAACAAATAATTTTTCACCTTGTTTTACTAGTTGATCTTTTTCAATAAATATTTTTGAGATCTTTCCTGATAAAGGCGCGATAAGATTTTGTTGATCGATAGAGCTTTTGTTTTTTGGCATAAATTGCTCAAGTTCTGCAATTCTAGGAGAAATTACTCTAACTTCAGCTTCACGTGCAGCATAGTTGAGTTTATATCCATTATTGATATATTTTATACTTATTGCTGCAGATACGCTATTGACTGAGCAACGGAATATTTTACTTCCTATTAGCCAGTCGCTACGTATAAAAATTCTGTCACTTTCGTGTCTAATATTGTATCCACCTTCTACTGGTTTGATTATTACAGGGAAAAATGATTTATCTATCTTTACTATCCATCTCGTGCCAACTTTTTTATACTGATTACCACCGCTCCCTGTAATGCTTGCGGCACGTACAGCTTCAGTCATGTGTATATGTACAGCAGCTCCTATGAAAATTTGTGTAATTTCAGAGGTAATCTCATCTCCTAGAAATCCATCTGGGTATTGTTCATCGATAAATGTAGTTGCAACATCACCTTTAATAAATTTAGGATGCTGCATTATAGACTGTAAGAAAGGAATATTATGTGCAATACCGAGTATAGTATATTCATCCAATGATTGTGTCATAACTTCTATTGCTTGTTCTCTTGTAGGAGCGTGGGTGCAAAGTTTTGCTATCATTTGATCATAGAACATACTTACTTCCCCACCTTCT
>Ga0222708_1000085_pt1 | contig 27823 bp, 41 predicted proteins | sample AntAcemetage1576_FD_179806 | JGI IMG/M metagenome (GOLD analysis project Ga0222708, IMG submission 179806) | Saline water microbial communities from Ace Lake, Antarctica - #1576 | ecosystem: Environmental > Aquatic > Non-marine Saline and Alkaline > Saline | place: Antarctica: Ace Lake... | reverse complement strand
AGACATCGTTGGCTAATGCACAAATAGAAGCAGCTATAAAAGGGCAAGAGCTTAGTAATCAGCAGCAAGTTAATATTACTAATGCTGCCCGTGTATCAGAGATTGCTAATATAAATTTTACTGCTGATCAGCAGAATGCGTTGGCTAATGCACAGTTGTTACAGCAGGTATCATTAGCAGATATGAGTAATGAGCAAGCAACAATACTTTCCAATGCTGCTACTTATGCAGCTATGGATATGGCTAATTTAGATAACAGACAAAAAACACTGACACAGAATGCACAGAGTTTTTTAGCTATGGACATGGCTAATTTAGGTAATGAACAGCAGACAGCTTTGTTTAAAGCACAGCAGATTAGCCAGAGCTTGTTAACTGATGCTGCTGCTGATAATGCTTCTAAGCAGTTTAATGCTAGCTCTGTTAATCAGCGTGATCAGTTTATGGCAAACTTAACTAGTCAGACTGGTCAGTTTAATGCTGCTCAGCAGAATGCTCTTAAGCAGTTTAATGTTGATCAAGCTAATGCAATAGAGAAGTTTAATGCGGAGACACAGAATCAAAGAGATCAATTCAATAGCTCACAACGTTTAGTTATTGATCAGTCTAATGCACAATGGAGAAGAGAGATTAGCACAGCTAACACAGCTGCTACTAATGCTGCTAATTATTTGAATGCACAGAATATGCAACAGATGACATTAACAGAGTATAATAATGAAACTCAGTTGTATAGAGATCAGATTGAAATGGCTTGGTCTAGTTATGAGAAGGGGGCTGATAGGGCTGTTTCTATATTAGAACAAGAGATGGTTATTGCTGGCGGCTTGGTTAAGGTTGATAAAGAATCAGCAGCAGCTTCAGATGCTTCTTCTTCTAAGTGGCTAGGACAGTTAGCAGTTAATGTATTGTCTGATCCTATTAGTAGTATTGTTAAAGGTATCTTCGGATGAAAAACTATTCCTCAGTGATGAAGAACATCAACTCTATTATAGAGAATAGAGAAAAGAAAACTAAGTCTACAATGGGCGTATCAGGATTGTTATCCCGTAGTAAGTATGTTGGACCTACCAGAGGCATGTCTGTTGAAGAAGACATTGCTGATTACATTGAAGCTATCAGACAACAAACAAAGGATTTTACTCGTGCAGAATAAACTATTAGCACCCATCCCCGGCATGTCACTAACTACAGAACCCGGCAATAGACCTTGGGAGCAGCCTCCTAAGTTTACTGAAGTTGGTGAAGTTATTGACTTCTACTCTGATAAGATAACAACAGCTGAGGTGATGGATAACATTGCTACGTTGCTAGAAGAAGGTATGCCTGCTCTTAATATTGCTAATGTGTTAATTAAGAATGGACTAATGAATGGTGTTCATTCTGTTGATACTGGTTTCTTAGCTACACCAGTTGTTGTAGAACTCATTAAATCTATCGCAGCCATTTATGATATTGGATATGTCGAATCAATGGATGATGTACAAGAGATGACAGAGATGCCTACTAAGATGGTTAAAGAAGTTGTAGAAGAAGCTAGGACTAAAATGAAAGAGGTTGTTAAAGAACCTACATCTCGCGGTCTAATGTCTAAAGGAAAATAATAATGGGATTTAATTTATCTGCTTTTATAGGTGGTGCTGCTGAACAAGCTAACACTCTTGTTGATGAAGAACGTGCTCAGCAAAAAGAAATTGTTGCTATGCGACTTAAGAAAGCTGCTGAGTCTAAAGCTTTGTACAATAAGAAAGTTGAAGCACAACGTGAAGAGGTTAAGTCTACTTACAGAGATTTATCTTCACATGAAGTATTCAACAATCTAACAGACGATCAGCAAGTATCCATTCTTAAGTCTCCTACTATTGCTGCTGATTTCTTAAAGCAAGCACAAACTGGTAATGTGTTTGATGTTGCCACTCGTTATAAATTTAAAACACCAGAGGCTACACAGTCTGCACAGTCTTTTGTTGAAGGCTTTGGCACAACTGCACCAACTCGTGATGTGTCTGAACAGATGAAGCAGCTAGGCACTGGCATCCTGTCTAAGAGCACAGACTTTGCACAGTCAGCTGCTACAGCTTATGGTGATACGTTAGAAGGGTTGTTACCTTATGAAGGTGCAGAAGCTCCTGATATAGCACCTATGGCCTCGTTTGCTGAAGGTGCTTTTAAGCAGGTTAAATCTATGAAGGAAAGACTGGACGCAGCTACTATTGAATATAATGATGCTGGCACACCTGAAGAAAAAGAAGCAGCTCAGGAAAAAATTGAAAGCATTAATGCATCATTAGCATTATCTACACCTGTAGAAACTCTAGAGAAGGTGGTACAGCAATTGGAGATGCAGTACAGAAAAACTTCAGACCCTACTGAACGCTCACGCATACAGACCGAGATTAATTCTACCAATGCTAGGATTAGGTCTAATAACGCTGCTCAGGCACAGCTAAAAGAAGTGAAAGATAAAACAGGTATAGACTGGACATGGTCCTCTTTAAATGATGGTGTTGATATATCTATTGATACTGCATTAGGTAAAGTAGAAGGAAGTGCTAGCCTTGATATAACCTTACCTGATGGAACTGTAAAACGTAGAAAGCCGAGGGCAGGAGATGCAGACGTTTTAATTCAAGCAGCGCAAGACGCTGTAAATAATTTTCTAAAAAATAACAATTTATTAAATCCAGACGGTACACCTATAAACGATTTAGTTAGAGGAATTATGACCTCTAGAGGCGTACCTGCTCCTACTGTTGAAGGTACGCCCAAACCAACAACACAAACTGAAACTGCCCCAACAGCAGGACAACCTAAACAACCTGTAAAAGAATCTAACCCAATTCCAGATTTTAAAGACATAGATAAAAATGTAACAGCAGACTCTTCTTTCGCACTTCAAAAACTTATTGAAGGAGACACTAATGAAGCATACAGACAATTTGCTAAGGATCAAAATAATCCAGAAAGTCTCTATGGGCTTGGCAGAATTCTTTATGAAGGTAGGGGAGGGGCTAGGAACATAGAAAAAGGTTTGCAATCGTTAAGGGCGGCTGCTAAGCGAGGCTCTAAAGAAGCACAAGAATACTTGAAAAGGATTGGTCAATAATAATGGCAACAATAAAACCAATAGAGGAAGAAGAATTGGTGTTTCCCGCTACACTAGATGAAGCTTTGCCTATGAAGGTTGAACCTGAGTTAATGTTTCCTGCTACATTAGATGAAGCTTTGCCTATGAAGGTTGAACCTGAGTTAATGTTTCCTGCTACATTAGATGAAGCTTTGCCTATAGAAAGTAAAACTCAACCTTCTCTGGCCCCTAAAAAAGCCCCTGATAGAGGGGGTTTCAAACCGTTACCAGAGGAAGAGCCTGTTGATTTAATGGGCTTAGGTTCTGAGTATCAAACTGTAGGTTCTTTTGACTCTACAGCTACAGCTAAAAGAAGTTACACGACTATACCAGAGGTAGCAACTAATAAAGAAAAGGTAGCTGATATACGTAAGTTTATGTCTGTTAGATATCCTAATATGGTTATACCTAAAGATGATAAAGAAGCTGTTAAATCTTTTGTAGGTACGTTGTCTAAGAGTGATTTTGATTTAGCTAATGATTTAACTTGGGCGCTCAATGCTACCGATGAGCAAAAGATAGCAGCACAGAAAGCAATCAACATAGGTAAGGATATCCCTACACAACTATCCGATGAAGTTGTGGCTACGTTAAAAAGCCCTTCTACATACGTGGGTGGACTGGCTGGCTTTGGTGTACGTAAGGCAGCTACACAAGGTATTAAGAAAGCCATCACTGTAGCTGTCACAGTTGCTGGCACAGAGGCTGTAGTGAGTGGCTTACAAAATGTTGTCACACAGAAAGGTGATTTAGCTTTAGGTAGAGCAACTACAGCGGAAGCACAACAAACCCTTAAAGACTTAGGAGCACAGCAAGATTACAGCTATGCGCAGACCGCTATTGTAGCTGCAGTGGGGGCTGTATTTGGTGGTATTGAGGGAGTGGGATTAGCTAAAGCTTCTAAGAATCCTAAAGAACAAATGGCAGATTTGATTGCTAAGAACAAAAAAACACCTACACAGCTTAATGCAGCTACTCAAGAGTTACTTGCTAAGTTTCAAGCAAGAGAAAAAGAAATATATACAGACCCTTTGTTTGCTAGTAAAGAAGCTAGACAAGAAGCTAGGCAAGGAAGCTTAGATGTAATTGATACACCACAGGAGGTTACAGATGCTGTCCTTAATAAGGAAACTATTAAAGGATTGTTTGATACAGCTAAGCAGCTGTTCATAGATGACCCCACTTTGTTACCAGATATTAACGATACACGCTCTATAACTCAACTTGTTATTGATACGCTGGAGAAGTCTGGTGTAGATAGTGTACAGCAAGCGGCTAAACTTGCAGGTGTAAACGAAAAAGAATTCTTTGATGCTTTTAAAGTTACAGTGTCAGAAGCAGGTACTGTGTTACAAAATAGCAGCGCGTTAGCCCGTTCTATCGGTAAGCTTATTGCTGGGCAAGATCCTGAACTAGATGCAGTTATGAAGCGCATTGCTGAAGGGAGTCATGGGCAAGAGTATATGACGGGCAGCTTTATGACTAGTGTAAAGAATGTAACAGATGCCTCTGTTGGTTTAGCTGTGTCCTCACTTAGTACCACTATTCTGAACACTGCTGGTCTTGTTGGTGCTGTAACATTTAACACATTAGTAGATGTTGTTGATGCCACTATACGGCATAGTGATAGATTGATTGGGGATATGCGGGGTAATGTAGCTATAAATAAATCACGTATAAAAGAAACAACAGACGGTATTATGACCGACAGCTTCTATGCTATTGGACGTATATTTGACTCTGGTTACTCCAACGAATTGTACGACAGTGTAATGAAGTTTAATCCTCGTCTAAATAATATGCTTATTCAAACATCCCCAGACGTAGATCGAGCTGGGATGAATAAGTATGTTGATATGTTAAATGCAGCTAATAGATCAGTGGAGATGTTTGTTAGAAAACCTATGCTTGTTTCTAGCTTGCGTACACGTATGCAGGATCTTGAATTAAGCTTCGATGATTTTGTTGCCAATAACAGGCCGATACCTCCCGCTTTACTTGAACAATCTGTTAATGATACATTGGCTTTAACATTTAGTAGTGGTTTTAGAAAGACTGGTGAGAAGAGTATTGAAGGTGTCTTCGAAGGAGCTGCCTCCTCTATTGTTAGAACAGTAAACGAAAACACACTATTAAAGATTGGTGTTAACATTGTCATGCCTTTCTATAGATTTGGTTTGAACAGTTTACGCTACTCTTATAGAATGACACCAATGAGTGGTGCGGGTGGCATGTTAGAGTTTAAAAAATCTGCTTCTCTAAAAAGACAAGCTACTGAATTAGCTGCTGCTGGTAAAGGTAAAGAAGCTCAAGAAGCTTTATATGCTTCTGCTGGTGTAGCTTACGAAGGTAGGCGTAAGATGATTGAATCTAGTATTGGTATGGGTATTATTGCTGGTGCTATGATGGATAGAGAAAACAACGCTGACCTTTCTTTTGATAAAACAAGAAATTCCAAGGGGGAGGTTGCCGATATAGGTACTTTAGCTCCCTTCAGTTTTGTATACGCTATGGCAGAGGCTGCTTTAATAATGAAGGATATGGCTCAAGACTTGTACTACACAATGTCTATGACACCTGAAGAGCGTGTTAAAGAAGCTCAGCTGTATAAAGATGAGGCAGCTAAGACAGATGTCATAGGAGAGAAGCAGGCCCTAATAAACAAAGCAGAGCTATTAGAACTACAACGTATCAGAGACTTTGATGGTGCAAGGTTCATGGAAATCTTAGCAGGTTGGGGACGTATGGGGGGGACACAAAAAACTATATTGGATAATATAAAGGATATTTTTGAAGAAAGCATTACATCAGGTTCAACGCTCCGAAGTGCTGGTGCATTTGTAGGTGACTTTGCTAGCCGCTTTGATAACTTCTTAAACCCTGTGTATGACTTGTACAACTTAATGTCAGATGATTACAGACAGGTTGATAGCAGAGCGCCTACAACATTAGACCTACCTGCTTTTGCTGACGCTGCTATTGCTGCTGCTGCTTCGCAAGTTCCACCTGTTAAACAATTCTTACAAGATAAGCCTTCGTTGTTCCAAGAACAAACACCACAAATGGCTAGCTTCACCCGCTATCTAACTGGTGAAAGGCCAGTAGAACCTACTGACGCTATTCAGAATGAACTGTTACGTCTTAACATCGAGCCGTACAGAATATATAAGAGAAGTGGTGATAGGAACTACGACAACCTAAGAGTTAAAGTTGCTGGTCCTGTTATTAGAGAGGCTGTAACAGACTTGTTAGCTGATCCTGATTATAAAGATCAGTCTAAGAATGAGCAGGTTGTTTCAATAGAGAAACGTATCAGTGATGCATTTGCAGAAACTAGAGAAGAATCTCTTGATCTATATTCTGAGCAGGATGAAAAAGGTTCCGTTGTTATGCGGTATAAAGGAATGTCTAAGAAGGAACGTCAAGCTGCTGAGGATAGATTTGTTAAAGAGAATGGAACTAAACCTACAACATTAGATGATATGATATCCATAATAGATGGTGAATATAGTACAGCTAAAGATATAGGGTCATTCGCCAGTGGTGGGTTAGTTTCTCAAACTAACAAGCTACTAGCTAAATAAGAAAAAGCCAGCAATGTTTTATAACAATGCTGGCTTTCTTTATTGGTGCGTCCTGAGAGATTCGAACTCCCGACCAATGGTGTAGAAGACCATTGCTCTATCCACTGAGCTAAGGACGCTGAAGTAGTCTGTCTTGGTTATCAAAGAACGCAGCATCAAAACCTCTCTGCCATTCTTTACCTTGAATGGTATCAGGATCATATTGATTCCTCAACCATCCTCTACTAAAAGCATAAGCACCTTGACCATATTGAATCTTCAAAGGTGCTGAGCGTTCCCCATTATGTTGTCTCTTTGGCTGCATTAATGTCTTCCTTAAGTTGTGAAATTGCTAGGTTATGACAATCTGATTTTACCACATAACCGTTACTATGGTCTTTGTCACCCTTCTTCATATACACACTGTCCTTAATATACTGGTGTTTATTATACACGCCTAAATACCACCCAACAGTGAAATCATTCTTCACCCTAACAAAGGCATAGAAGTCACACTCTTGAGTATCATTGAGCGCAGCAATAGAACACTCATAGGTTTCAAGAGGCTTCACAGAAGTCTGCTTAGTCTTAACATCTACAGTGGCGCCATCCTCCATTACTAAATCGTATTCATATGTGTTAGCTAGTGTACCACCCATCACCTTCTGTGCTATAGCTTCACCTAAGAAGCCTGCTATATTACCAGCTCCTCTGATGATGGAGTTACGTAGCTGTCCCATCTCTGCTGCTTTGTCTCTGGCCTCTAGCAGCATCTCTCCTGTGATAATAACTTCTACCATTAGTGAACATCCTCCAATGTATAGAAGTCCCCGTAGTAAAAGTAACAGAATGGTAGTTTGATAATCACACCTTCGAAGGCCATCATTTCTTCCTCATCATCTCCTGTATCAACAACGTGATAGACGCTATTACTATACTCAATATCAAGACCAATACCTTGTCGTAAACCAAAACTAATAGACATTATTTATTCTCCTTATTATCTTCCCAGCGTGTCTTGGCAATGATGTAATTCTTTACTAAGCTACTACGTACAATATCTTCAATGCCAAACTCAATCTCAATAAACTCTTTCATGCTACGAAGAATAAATAAGAAATCTAACAATCCACTCTTATCATCTTTCTTCTTCAAATCAACCTGCCTGTAGTCACCACATAAAAAGAATTTAGATGTATGACCAATGCGAGTGATGATTGTATCTAGCTCATGCATGGTACAGTTTTGGCTCTCATCTAACAACACAATGGCATTGTTAAATGTTGTGCCTCGAATGAATGATGTAGATAGAAACTCAACATAGTTTTGTTCTACCAACCTATCCCATGCGTCCTTACGTTTAAACAGATCAGCAGCAATTTGTTTATAAGGCTCTGTAAACATTCCCATCTTTTCATCAGCATCACCGGGCAAGTGTCCCATCTCTCTACTTTGAACTGAGCTACGAATAATTACCAGCTTCTTATAAGGGTTGGTATTATCCATCACTTCCTGTAGAGCTTTATAAAAAGCAATGTATGTCTTGCCTGTACCTGCAACACCTGACAGAGCACCGAAGTAGCTGCCTTGTTGGTACTGATCAAAGAACTCTTTTTGCTTAGCTGTCTTAGGCTTGACCAAGGAGATGTCATTTAGTTTAATTTTAAGACGTTGTTGCTGTGGAGAGGCAGCTGTCTCTGTTGCTGCTGTATCAACTGATTGTCGCTTATTACGAGTAGCCATTAGTTTCCTGATTGTTAGTTAAAGAAAAAGCGTATATATCATTACAACACATACGCTTTCATTATAGCCTACTTAAGCAGCTTTTCCCCATACATCAGCCCAGTCTCCTTTAGTAGCCCCCTTGCTGTAGTCGGTCACCTTCTGCTCAAAGAAACTAGTGTGGGTAACACCCAGCATACCGTCTACCCACGGCAATGGATTCTTTTTAATCTTATAGATTCCCTTCATACCCATAGAAATTAAACGTCTATCGGCAATGTAACGAATGTATAGTTTAACGTCCTCTGCTGTCAGCCCATCAAATGTACACATGTTAAAAGCTAGGTCAATGAAAGCATCCTCAAGATCTACCATCTTCTTAGCTATCTCTTTAATAGCATCCGAGCTAGACTCTTTAGGATTCTGTCTAACCCATTCACGGTACACTTTAATCATACCGTCTGCATGCATAGACTCATCTGTCTGACTCCAAGCGATAATCTGACCCAGCCCTTTTAACTTACCGTTACGTGCAAAGTTTAACAACATAACAAAGCTTGAGAACAGTTGCATGCCTTCACCAAAGGCAGAGATGGTAGCAATCTTTTCAGCCATAGGCTTGTCGTCTAAGCCTTGTATATACTCATGCTTATCCACCATTTCCCCGTACTCTAGAAACTCGTTGTAGGTTGATTCAGGTAGGCCAAGTGTTTCAATGAGGTGAGCATATGCTGCTACATGTAACGCCTCACGTCCAGCAAACCCACTCATCATCATCCTTACCTCAGGCTGCTTAAACGTAGGGATGTAATGGGTGTAGTAACCATCACCAATGTCTAAGTCACCCTGCACAAAGAAGCGCAATATCTTTGATAGAAATTCACGCTCTTTTTTATTTAGTTTCTTTTGGTAGTCTTTGACATCCTCACCCATAGACACTTCGCTATGTAGCCAGTGACTCTGCTCATGCTGTAACCAAGCGTCATACGCCCAAGGGTAAGTAAATGGCTTGAAGCTACTACGCTCTTGTGTTAAATCTTTTTTCATTAGTTATTCCTTTGTTACCAATGTCGCCATGTGTTGGCAATGATGTGAAGGCAGGTGATTATTTCTAACCACCGTACCAAAGATAGTCTTACTAACCTTCGCATTTCGTTATACTTTTATACCCTGTTAAATTCTATCGTAGTTCATTCGCAGGCTAAACAACTATCACCGTTAACTACAGAAGATAAATCAATATTATCTTCAATAGCTCTGCGCTCTACAGCGGCACCAACCTTATCAGCCTTACGCACTTTATCACTACGCAGGTAGTACAAACTCTTGAGTCCATTCTTCCATGCCGAGAAGTGAATGGTATGTAAATACTTGATGGATGTGTCAGGTGGAAAGAACAGATTTAAGCTTTGACCTTGATCAATATATTTCTGTCTATCACCAGCTAGCTCTACCAACCAACGCTGGTCAATCTCCATAGCTGTCTTAAACGAAGCCTTCAATGTATCGTTAATAGATAGGTGCTGCACACTACCATCATTGGCAATGATTGATGCCCAAGTGTCATCATCGTCCATGCCAAGGCGTTGTAGTTCATCCTGTAGAAATCTGTTCTTATATACATGTGCTCCACTCAAAGTGTCTTGTCTAAATACGTTAGCGCGGTAAGGCTCAATAGAAGGACTAGTATTACCCATAATTAAACTACTGCTTGCATTAGGTGCAATAGCCATTGTATGACTAAAACGCTTATGAAGCCCAGAAGAAAGTGCATCAGGGCAACTACCACGTTCTGTAGCCAGTTCTGAATTCGCTTTATCAGCATGTGTTTTAATATGCTTGAATATTTCATTGTTAATAATCTTAGCCATTACACCTTCCATAGGAATTGTGTTCTTCTGTAGGTATGCATGAAAGCCAAGTGCTCCTAAGCCTACACTACGCTCCATCATGGCTGAATGTGTAGCTCTGTCAATGACACCAGCTGGTGCATCCTTGATAAACACTTCCAACACATTGTCCAACATCTCTAACACATCCTTAATAAACTGTGGATGGTTCTTCCAGTTGTCGTAGTATTCCAAGTTTAATGAAGACAGACAACACACAGCTGTACGTTCTTTACTTGTGGGAAGAAAAATTTCCGTACACAAATTACTACCATTGATAGATAGTCCTTTGTCTTTCAAGTGCTGTGGTAGCTGTCGGTTAGCTTCATCGATAAAGACAAAATAAGGTTCACCTGTCTGCATACGCAACTCTAACAGCTTCTGCCACAGATATTTAGCTGAGATGGTATCCACCACTTCACTATTAGAGGGGTTAATTAGTTCCCATGTATCATCAACATCACCATCCTTCATACATGCTTCAATAAGGTTCATAAACTTATCAGTGATGTTAACACCATGATGCAGGTTTAATGTGCGTAGGTTTTGATCACCTGTTGGCTTACGCATCTCAATGAATTGAATGATGTCAGGGTGGCTAATGTCTAAGAAAGCTGCATAGCTCCCACGTCTTGTGCGCCCTTGACGATAGGCCAAGCTGCTACTGTCATAGATTTTCAAGTGTGGCATAACACCTACACTCTTGTCATCACTGTTACGTATACCTACATGCACACCAACACCACCACCAAGCATGCTTAGCCAGTTCGTCTCCGATAGATTTTCAACCAAGCCCTCTGCACTATCATCCATATAGTTAAGAAAACAGCTAATAGGAAGTCCACGCTTACTACGACCATAAGAAAGAATAGGAGTACTGTAACTGAGCCAATGCTGACTGCTATAGTCATAAAGTCTTTGAGCATGCTCAGGGTTACTTGAAAACTTCTCCGATACATAGGCAAACCTTTCTTGGGGGCTGGTCTCATTGTCCATCATATAGCTTTCTTTAAGACGTTGTAGTCCTAAAGAATCAAACAAACTATCTAGTGTGTAATCAATTTTCATTATTGTATTATGTTTAAGGGAAAGAAAAGGCAACCGAAGTTGCCACAGAGGGAGAGATAGTTATATCAGGATTCTTCTTCTGGTGGTGGTACATATTCCAGCAACAGCCGCTTATGCGTTTCTGCTAGTGGGTGGTCATTCATTATGACAACTCCTAACAACTCTAACACATCTGCCACATCCTCCACTGTCTTTAGCGCTTCTCGATTTAAAATAAACATCAGTCTTCTTCTTTGTTAAAACATTGGGACATAAATTCTACCACAACATTAGCAGCAAACTCTTCCGTATCAGAGAAGAACATTATGTTCTCTGTTGTTTCGTTGGTATCACTGTCGATACATTCTACATAAAACTGCTTAGACATTACTGTCTCCTTTAAACAATGATGGAAACTTTTGAGTTAGCACAGCCTTACATTTGTCTGCCACATCTCGGTGCTCTTTCTGTGTAGCTACATCACAACGGATGTCTACATAATGCATCCAGCTACGCAATGTACCATTCATATACATCCGACTCATTGTCAATCCTTCAGGTAGTAGCTTACGAGCAACCTCTTTAGCTATGCCATTGTTAAGCGCAGCACCATAGACGCTTCTAACCTGCGCTACTAAAGTGCGTTGCACCTCATCCCACCACCGCTGTAGTTCCCTGTCCTCAGTTGGTAGCGAGTTCTGCCTGTTCTTATCATCTTGCAACCGCACCTCTGACAGAGCGTAGTCATTAGCCACTGCATAACGTTGACTGAACTCCTGAAAGCTGAAGCTGCGGTGGCGTAACATCTGACGGGCAATGTCTCTGGTTGTCTCGATCTCCATACACACGTTAACCATCTCAAACGGAGACCAGTGCTTCTCCCTAATAAGATATTGCAACAGCTTCTCACTGTTAGGATTATCTTGATTGGCTGGGTTACTCACACGGGCCATATAGGCAATGAGACGTTCAGCGTCTGGTGTTGCCCATACTAAGCTTACTTTACTACTCATATTACCACTCCAAATCTTCTTCATTACTAATCTTCTGATAGATTGTGTTAACTGTTTCAAATCTATTTAGATTTCCTGACAACACTTTGCTGGTGTAAATTGTAGGTTGACTACCCAGCTTAGTATGATTAATTGCATCATGTATTATTGCTGTTGTCCCATGAAACGCTGCCTCACCTGTAAAGAATACGACAGGCTTATCCTCGTGATATTCTTGTTGCGAATATATATCATCATCAATATTGTTATTATCCACATCATCCTGCAACATAAACATCAGGCAACATATAGCATGTGCTAAGTGATTGTGACCACTCTCTTCATCAATATCCTCCTGCTTCATGTACGCCACTATATGTCGCATAGCAGCCGCAGAGTAGCGTTGGTGCAAGTTGTCCACCTTCTTCCAATTATCTCGATCATACTTGGCTGCACCAAACGTCAACACCTCTACCACCTGCTCTAAAGCATCAAGAGGCAGCAGTGTGTAGTCTGGCTTACCACTATCATATTTAACACCGTTCATTTCTTTCTAGCCTTTCTCTCTTCTGTTGTTTTTGTCTTGTGGCACGGCTTACATAAAACTTGAAAGCCTTCCTTCTCACAAAACATTCTATCAATAAACACATCAAATCCTTGCCACCCTTTTATGGGGTCTACAGCTGGTTCAATATGATCTACCTGTACATCATTAGCTACAAACTGTTCAGTGCAAGTAGCACACCTATAGTGCATAGCCATCTTACCAGTTTTTTTGTTAGTCTTCCTCGATGTGAAAGCTTCTTTCAACGCTTCATACTTAGGAGGCCAACGTCTACTGGCGGCGCGTATAGCAGACACCACAAAGCTTTTAAACCGTGCTGCTGTCCACTGCCCACTGTTATAAACTCTATCTCTAAACATAATATGTGTGGTTTATAAATCATTCTCCACGTCAACAAAATGCCATTCAATATCTACAATGTCCATGCTGTTTAGAGCAGCTGCTATCTCTTCCTTAACCCTATTCTCTAATGTCTCAGGGTCTAGGTAGTCCACTGGTGTGCTGTCTCTATCAGCCTCAGCTGTTAAGCTTATCTTAATTAACATTATTGAACACCTCCTACAGTGAAGCTGTCTGCTGTTAGTTCATCAACATCATCACCTTCATACATACGATTTACAGTGGCTACCATATCTTGTTGTGTATGTCCGTAATTCTGAGAGAAGTTTTCCATCACCTTCTCTGCTATTTCTGGGTCATCATCCATGTATTGAATCACTGATGACACCAGTACACACAGCCCCATTAGTGATTCAAGATCATCCTGCTTCATTGTTACAGGACCATGTACACTATTAAGAATAACAAAAGATCCATCCCAGTCTCCTTCTTCGTCTAAGTTAGGACGTAGCACCATTGCTACATCGTTAGGTTTTAGGTTGTCATTATGCATATAATTCCTCTGGCGGTAACCACATCTGTTCTTTATGTCTACGTAGCCATAACAGCCTAGCATTCTCTAACACTCTAGCTTCATCTAAGTCTCTATCAGTGTACTCAATTACACATACATCATACATTTCTTTTTCTGTTACAGCTTCTGTCAATAGCTTCAAAGCTTTGACATCCCCTATACCACGCAAGCCTATGATGTTATCTGTAGTGTCACCTGTCAATAGTTGTTTATAAAAGAAGCGCTCTGCTGCTGCCTTGTCTACATAGTAGTGTAGCTTCTTATTGAAGTTGTAGTGCCAGCCTTGTAGCTGGTCTAAGTCTTTATCAATAGACGCTATGATGCAGCTGTCTATCTGGGTTGCTGATGCAATGCCTATAGCATCATCAGCTTCCTCGCCCTCACATACTATAGCGTTCCATTCTTTAACAGCATGTGCTCGTAGTCCTTTTAAGTGATCTGGTTTGGGGGCAGTGCGGTTGCCTTTGTAAGGGAAAGAAACAGCCACATCATGACGGAAGTTATTGCTACCTGTTAAAAACAATCTCCAACTATCATAGAAGTGGCTGTCGTGATCCACATTAAGAAGAATGTCTGTAATAGCTTTGTCCAATCTGTACTGAGCTATCAACAAACTTTCTTCTTTGCAGGCAAACGCTATACGGTAGCAGACTATGTCTGTATCGACAAGCGCTTCCATGTCTTACAAGATGTCTTCGTCATTATCCATCTTATCACCACCTGCATACTCAATCAGGTCTGTGATAACAAGCTTACGAAGGCTAGGGCTTTTACCCTTCTTGTTTTTATACGTCCAATCGTAAGCCTTAATCAAAGCTTTGCATTCGCTTTCATTACCAATCAACACACCACTATCAATCTCTCCATCTTCATCAAAAGCTTTAATGGGCTTGTCACTCTTACAAGTGATGAACTTACCCATACCTTCTTTCTCCAGCACAGACAGACCCATAGCTTCCAAAGCATCTACAGCCTTGGCACTAAGTTGACCAATGTTTACTTGGTACTTACCTGACATGTCGTTAACTTTATTAAGCTGTGCCCAATACACTTTACCTTTTACCTTAACTGCTTCTACTACTTCACTCATTTTCAATTTCCTTTAAATAAATAAACAATGGTTTAGTGACAGTCTTTCCAGTTGTTACCAATATGAGACTCGGCATCAACAGGACAACGGAAACTAAACGCTTCACCCGCAGTCTTCGCTGCTTCAATAACTAATGCCGCTACTAGTTCAGCATCTTCCTCTCTAACTTCTATCTGCACTTCATCATGCACCCATGCTAATAGTTTAACATAGATGTCTCTCTCTTTCAAAGACTTTGTTATCTCTATCAACCATTGTTTAGCAATGATGGCACCAGCACTTTGTAACAACACATTCAATGCAGCATGCTCACTACGCACCCGCAGCTTGCGTCCATCTAAGCCGGGTAATGCTCCAGACTTCTTATAAATCTTACCTATCTTTTCCTTAAGCTTCTTAAGCGCAGGTGTGTTATCAATGAAGTTGTTTATGATTGTCTTACCCTTAGCTTTGCTACACCCGAAGATGTCAGCAGCACGTTGAGGGCCAGCACCATACAGTACACCATATGTCAATGTCTTAGTCTTGTTACGCTTAGCCTTTAGCTCTTTGTCATGTTCATCATAAACTTCATCCTTACCTGCAACACCCATAGCCTTAGCATTAAGCCAATGAATATCACCACTCAACAACACCTTCTGCCACTCTTCATCCTGCATGTAATGTGACAGGCAACGTAGCTCAATGCCTGATAAGTCAACACCAACTTGCTTCATACCCTTTGGCACTTCCCACATCTCCCTACACTCAGCACCATATGGTTTAGACGTGGAAGGAATCTGCCCCATGTTGGGACTATTATGGGAGGCTCTCCCAGTTATAGTCCCATTGGTAATAATAGAACCATGCACCCTCCCATTATCATCCATCATCTCTAACCAACTAGACACCTGTGCTATGCGCTTTTGCACCATCAAATACTCACTAACTAGCTTAGCCTCTGGTACATCTATACCATCTAACACATCCTCATCAATGGTGTAGTTGCCTTTGTCAGTCATCACTGTAAGCTTCACACCAGCACCTATCAATCTCTCTGCAATTTGCTGTCTGCTGCCGGGATTGAAAGGCTCTGAGCGTTGTTTTAAAGGGCCTGCAACAGCTTCATTAGCTAGCTTAAGGGGATAACCTAGCCTACGTACTTCATCACGTACACCGCCCTTTGTGTCTGTCCTGATAAGGGTGTTATCAGGTGTTACTACTTGGTAGTATTGCGGCGTTTTAGTTGTTGTAACAGTAGGCGGGAATACACTTTGCAATTGATGTTCAATATCAGCCATCCTACCTGACAACTGTGCCAATAATATCTGAGCTTTCTGTTCATTAAGTTGATAACCATTCTCATGCATCCTTTGGCAAATGATTGCCACCTCGTGTTCAATATCAATGCTGCGCTGGCTAAAGCCGTCAGCTGTGAGTACATATGTCAAGTGATTATGTAAAATCTTTAGCAGCTCTACATCGTTAGCACAGTAGTCTTCCATCTCCTGTGACCAGCCACTATCGAAGTCGTCAAAGTCTCCTTTGTACATGCCTAAGCGAATGCCCCAAGCACCTAAGCTATGTGGACCATACGATTTAGTCTTCTTAACCACACCTTCTTCAGGCTCTGGTGTCTTAACAAAGGCTATGTCAGGGTCATGTAACCGAGACAATATCAATGTATCACGCTGGTGTTTCTCTTCTATAACAACACCCCACACTCTACGCAGCACTGGGTAGTCAAAGCCTACACCGTTATGTGCATAAACTTCACAGCCGTCTAAGTATTGTTGTAAGCCTTCGCTGTCATACCATATCTTCATCACTCCATTCTTTTTAGTAGCACACATCCAGATGGTGTCGTGCTTTAAGTTGGTTTCAATGTCTAAATAAACTATGTCTGTCATAAACTTTCATCCATTTCTGCTGTCTCAAACATCCTACCTGTCTTGTGATCAAACTTAAGCTGACATGCAGGTCCTGTGATGCCATTGAATCTATTCTTCAGCACCCTAACCTGTGTGGTGTTGCGTATATCTATGTCAACAGCTTGCCCGTTACGCTCCAATCCTATCACCATATCACTGAGCTGTGCAATTGAAGCACTGCCTCGTAGCTGTGCAAGGCTAGTGGCTGCACCTTCTTCATGGCCTCTATCAACAGGACGCTTCAAGTGACTAACAACTAACAAGGCGATGCCAGTCTCCTGTACCAGCATACGTAGCTTAGTCATTATTTCATCAATGGCCTTACGTTCATCAGCATTATCCTGTGCAGACACAATGATTGATAGGTGATCAAGAACTACATACTTACACTGTAAGCCTTTAGCTAAGTAGCGTACACGATTAACAATGTTATCAGCAGACGTGCTACCAAAGTGGTCAAACAAATACAGACGATCAGTGCCTAATGTTAAATCAAAAGCCCTGCGCTTCTCTGTGTCATCCACTTCGTTAGGTAGGTGTAGGGGGATGTCAACAGCTAGTGACATGAGCGACAGTGCTGTCTTCTTAACACTCTCTTCCAAGAACATTAATCCAATGTTGTCTTCACTATGGTTCAACAGATGCCACACAATTTCTCGCAGCACTTGGCTCTTACCTAAGCCACTACCTGCTGTTAGTGTAACCAACTCACCATGCCTGATGCCATATGTTAAGTCATTCAAGCCTGCCCAAGGGTAGTAGCAATCAGCTTGTGCAACAGGTTTAGAAACTTCATCCCATAGACTACTACCAGCAATGATGCCATCAGGTACATGGCCTTCAGCACCCCACCAACGCTGAACATAGGCAGCTTCCTTACTCTCGGAGAGCCAGTCGCATGCGTCCTTGTAATTAGCATCAGGCTTAAACACCTTAGCTTTAACACCAAACAGCTCAGCCACTTTAGTAGCTGCTTCCTTGCCTTGCTTATCCCCATCAAAGTGAACAACAATATTCTCAAAGCTATTCAACCATTCATACTGCTCAGTGCAATCCTTCAGAGCAGACCCTGCACCATTACGTATAGATACTACAGGGTACTTACTACCTAACATCTGAAAGGCTGCTAGCGCATCGAACTCGCCTTCAACAACAGTGACATATTTACCACCAGCAGTGAACAGTTGTTGTCCGAATAGTGTGGCTGTCTTCCAATCACTACCTTCTTTAACAGCGATAAAGAACTCCTTATCTTTAACACTACGAACCTTAGCTCCAACAACTGTGTTGTCACTATCAGTGTAAGGAAAGAACATTTTGTTTTCATTCCTAACAACACCATACTTATCTGCTGTTGCTTTGCTAATGCGTCTATCGCTAATAGAAACACTATTACCTTCTAACATTAGTTTAAATTCTTTTATCTGTGCTTCTGTAGCAATAGATGGCTTCTTAGTTAACATATTCTTTTGTTTCTCTTCTGTGTTAATTGATTGTTGATAGTCCTGACAGCTGAAACAATATGATGAACCATCTTCGTTATAAGACAAAGCATCATTGCTACCACAGCTATCACATGGATGATGTGTTGAGACAAAGGTCATAGCTTCTTAGTTAAAAGAATAAAAGAATTAAAAACAATTATCACAGACATAGTTTCACCAAGCCACCACATGTTGTGTTAGCTCGGACACCAGTGCCTGTGACGGTCACATGAGTAGCGGCTGTGCATCCTGCTTACTCTTCACTCCAGACTATTAAGACTTGATGTAGTCTCCCTGACGCGCTCTAGAGGTTATGTCCCCACGCTGGTTGATCTGTCAGTAGCCCCAAGTATCAACCTTAAACAAACAACCTACCGCTTGGTGTCGGCTTCCCCAGTAGGTCGTTGGTAGTGTAGCACAAGTTTTCAATACATGCCATCTAAATTGGGTGGTTTATATGAAGGTGGCTTATCTACCTTACCATTGCTATCAAAGTCTGGCATACCATTGCTATCAAACTTGCTCCAGTTGCTTGTGTTAACTTCCTCACAAGCAGCAACAATGTTCATTTGAGCACAATGTGCAACACCTACCGCTGTAACAATCTGATCTGCTAGGCTGTCTAACAACTCTTTGCGATTACTTATAGTAGCTGTATATTCTCCACTTTTTAGTTTTTCAGCACATCTATTTAGCCATACCCTTGCGTTCCACGCCTCATCAGAATCTTCACCGTCTTCTGAAATGTATAGCGTCTCCAACATCTCCACCACCTCTTCAAGGTGACAACCTAGCTGCACGTTGAAAGATTCTTCTGTCGGTGCTGGTCGGGCACGTTTGTGCCATAAGTTTAATGATTCAATTGTCATACTTCTCTTTAACCAAATGATAGAATTTAACTAACTCTTTGTCATACTTACAAGCCCAGTCTACCACATCACCCTCCGGCTTGTAACTCTCATCCCGCCACATAGCAAACCCAGCATCTTCAGCCAAGTTTTTAATCTCCTCTGTGAACTCTACTTCAGCTTCATAATCGGGTGATAGCTTTTTAGCGATAGCCAGCCCTGCCTCTATTGCAGTGAGTATACCTAGCCTTGTCAAAGCTGATACTGCTTCCTGCGGAAAGTCAAATTGATAAACAGCGCTGCCGTCTTCGTTTTCTTTTAACAGTACTACGTTTGATGTCCCATTAATATCATTCATGCTAGTTCCCCAAAATATTCTAACGTCAATTTAAAGTTAACAATTCTTTTTTCTATTTCAATAAGGTCTGCTGCTTGGTCTAACTCAAATACAGCACAACCTTCACTTCTTTTTCTCCTTTTTAGTTGAGATTTTAAGTCCTTTGTTAATTCTTTGAGTACAGCCACGACAATCTTATCTGCGTCACCATCACATATTGTTAATCTAAAGTCCATAAGTCACCTTTGATTTTGCACCGGACAGCTTTGCCATCCTTGTTAATAAATCATTCAACGGCTCCAACATCATAACCCGACAACAGCTAAGTGTAATGGGGCTGAACTCAGTACCGCTATCGCTTTCCTCTATTCTGTTTAAATACTTATCAAAGAGTTCTTTAACAAGCCCTTGCAGTATTAAAGCATCCTTTTCATTACGCATCTCAGCGCCTATTTCCTCATAGTCCATCACCTCACCACTCACTTTCATCAGCAACATTAACAGTCATCGTAGTACAAAGACCATTGTACACTGTCACCCAACTCATTGTTATGATAGACCCGATACCTGAGCTGCTATCAGAATCAACGGTTATGTCAGATACAATGTTGTTTAGTTCAACAACTTCGTTAATCTTTTCTACATCCCTAGGTAACAGTGTTATTTTACTCATAGTTCTTCTCCTTTACTTTAACTTCAATAAACTGTGCAAACTCAAAAACAGTTGGGCGGTCTGGTAAATCCCAAGAATCAACATCTATTTGCGTCAGTCCAACCCAAGGCTTGTGTGTTTCCGGCGGTGCACCTTCATACATATCTTTGACGGAAACAGGGTCGCTGCTCATGTGTTCTTCTCCCTTAATTCTTTTCGTAAGCGTGTATGAAAATCTTCTTCGCCATCATCCCCAGACACTAACCAATCCACCCGTTTAACATATGTATAAGATTGTCTCAACATATCGACTGCGGTTTGAAATGCCGATATAGTTTCTGCTGTATAGTGACGACCTGTAACATCCCCCCACTCATTCTTTTCTTCATTATCATTATCTACAATTAGTTGCTCAATGTCGTCAGCAATTTGAGTTAATTGATACTGTGTGTAATTAAAATGTCCGCCGCTCATAATTCTTCTCCTTTAACTTAGCCTCAACACCCTCAGCAACACCCTTACCGCTACACCAGAATTGGTAGCCTTCGGCGTTATGTGTGTTTCCATCAACAATCTGCTCCACCTCCTCCTCAGTCAGCCCAACCCATTCACGTTTTTCCTGTATCGGCATTGGCTCCGTGGTGATGTGCTTGCTCCCGTTGGCGTCTGTAACAATTCGCTCAGTCATACTTTAAACACCTTAGTCCATGCAGCAAAGTGATAAACCTCCCCCGCCATATCCTTACACAAGCTATACATACCATCAATGTAATGAAACATAAACAACTGTTCCTCAACCTGCTTCTTATCAGGGTTATACAACTTAAACAAACTATCTCTATCTAGTTCGTATAGATTTAACATGTCGTTAATATCAATTTCAGATAACATATACACACACTCCTACAAAAACAAACATAAACACAATCCCCACTACAGCTGCTGCCTTAGTGCGCCTAAGCTGATCTTCTGTATACTCTTCTATACTTTTCATATCAATCTCTCTGGAAACTTACGCATATCCTGTGCTCTCTGAGCAGCAGCTTGTGTATGCTTAATGTAAGGTGTTAAACTATTAGGTGTTGCATGCCCACTCAATGCCATTATAGAGGTGACAGGAACACCCTCTTCTATCATCTCTGTTATAGCTGTCCTTCTTAAATCCATCAGTTGCAGCTCTTCTGGCAGCTGTGCTTCTTTCATAATGCTATTACCAATAGCAGATATTCTAGTGATGTTATAGGTTTTAAGACCACCTCCAGCCTTCTTAGTTGTGGATGGTGCTATGTATGGCTGCCACCCAAAGCTATCATGCTGCTGCTTAAGCATAGCCTGTAAGCCTTCTGATGTAGGCAGCTTCACCGTAGCCCGCCTCTTGCTCTGTGTCAATGTTAACACACCAGTGTCAAAGTTGTAGTTGCTCCACAACAACACACGCATGTCACCTAGCCGTTGTCCCCATTCATAAGCCATATTTACAATCATACCTATATTTCTCCACTCATACCTGCTGTAGGCTACATTGAGAAAGGCTCTGATGTGCTCCCTATTCCATGTCACACGCCTAGACTTAGTCTGTGTACGTTTAACACCAGCAAACACATTATGTGTTATGTAGCCCCTGTTTATGGCAAAGTTAAACACCAACTTATACACTGCCAATGTGTGATTGGCCTGTGACACCTTCCCTTTTCTTATGGCTCTGTCGTATAGCTGTTGGCATGCTGGTGCTGTTAGTGCTGAAGCCTTAGCCCTATGTAACAGTGTACCCACCACTATCTCAGTCTTCCAACTGTTAAGACATAAAGCATAATCAATCTGTGTCTTAGGTGCTAGCGTTGTGTACATGTGACTAAGCATATATGCTTTAACAATGTCTTCTACCCTACTGTCTTTAGACAAGTGATGTAGCCTCTTCATCTCCTTACGCCACACATCCATAGCTAAGTTTTGCTCAGCACAGTAGGCCAGTGCCACATCATATTCATTACCAATATACTTAGACACCACTACACCAGCCTCTATAACATCCTTTGGGGGGTTGTAACGGTAGCAAACACTACCATCTGCCATAGTAGCTGTCTGCATGTAGCGCTCTGCAGTCATCAGTCTGTGCCTCCTACTTTATAAAGCTCTTCTAAGTCTTGCTCTACTATGTCACGCCTAATACGCTCTGATGACATAGCAGCATCATGCAAGATGATGTTAACAATATCTAGCTGTCTTTCCAAACTCAGTGAAGACCTAGACGAATGTGCTGCTACATCTTGTTGCAAATTATGCAAATAGTTCATTGTGTTTCCTTATCTCAATTACTAGTTCTGTTACACCGTTAGCAAAGCCTGTCATGTAATGGCTACACTCTGACATAGCTGGTAGCTGTGCTCTGTAGCCGTCTATATAGCCTCGTTTATATTGCTCTTGTTCATCAATCATAATACACATCTCTCATCTATAAAAAATATGAAAGCCTATAACAATAGTTTTAGTTAAATGCTTTCTCCAATAAGGCCTAACAGCTTTGGTGTGGTAATGTGTTGCACCGTGTGTCCTATCTCTTAGCCTACCTATCATAGCCTGTGACACTACCCGCTGCACAGCTCTGGTGTAGGCCACTCCCCTAGGATGCCTAGACTCTGGCTTATTAGCCCAGCTAAACTGTTTTTTTTGATACACAACTTTGCATATACTGTTAGGCCAGCGCTTGCTAGCAACTCTATTAAGCACCACAGACGCTACAGCTTTGATGCCTGCTAAGCTCTCACCTCTGGCTTCATGGTATAGATTGTCTGCTAAGCACTTAGCCTGTTTGCTATAAGGCTGTGCCACTGACAGGGTTGTGAAGCCTACTAGCAGCACAGCTAATACTAGCTTAGACATTGCCTATCAAGGGCTTAGCTATGAAACGTGTAAGCCCTGTGTTAATTTTAAACAGGGATAGCTCAGCATCGGCCTTACGCTTATATGCCACCACATGCCTGTGTGTTGCTGCTCCGTTGATGATGGTGTAGCTCATACACCTGTCTTTTTTAATTGTGTACATAATGCTCATAGCTCCTGATTCGACTGGTATTGTCGTTGTGTTTATATTTAAGAATGATGGCTGTGCCATGCATTTCTAATGCATCTACTAGTAGGCTATAGTCGTTGTCTTCTTCTAGGTAGACATATTCACCACGCTGGTAGCTGTAGCTACTAATGAGATGGGGTATATCTAATGTCTCTAAGATTGAACGCTTCACTTTAGCCCAACCATGTGATGGGTCGCTGTAGAATGTAATGGTGAATGTTTTCATATTGTTGTCAATAAAAATCATTAGAAAGAAAATCACTTATTTCTTCTTTATCTTTTTTCTTTTGTTCTGGTGTTCTATTACGATGCTGTTGTATGTTAACAAGCATACATTGCACCCTGTCCTTGTCTCTTATTGCAACATCTAATTCATCTCTTAGTTCTTTAATGAGATTGTTAGACTCTTCCAACTCAGTAAACAAAGCCTCTAATTCTCTTGGTGTTGTAATACTATCAGGAATTTTATTTAGCACTGGCAGTGTAGCGAATGGATGCCTGTAGAAAACATAACCATTTAAATCAAACTCACCATCTCCCTTTGCTGTAACTAAGTTTAAATCACACAAAACAACTTGGTCGCCTGATTTAAATTCTCTAACACGTTTATGTTTAAGTATATTGTGCTTCATTTTGTCCATGAAAGACAACAGAATTAGTTTTTTGTTTAGGATATTATCCATGATATCACCTTTACTTAAACAGCAGAGTCTATGTACTATTACATACATAAACGCTGCTGTGTTATTGTTTAAGCCATTGCCACTTCAGTAGTAATATCCCACAACTCACGATTGATACGAATGTTTTCACTAACACTGTTAACGGGTCGTGCCTTACGTGTTGCTGTGTTGTAAGTGTCTGGAATATCTTTGTTCTTAGTTAAAGACAGCACCATTGCATTACCACGAATAATGTTTTCCTGTATACGATTGAACACTGTGTTGGCATCATTGGAAACATCATTAATACGCTGTGGCATTTGCAACGCATTTAGGAGGTGTGGCACCATGTAAGTGCCAGCCTTCACTTCGGTTTGTTCTTCAAGCATACCCCAGCGTGTGGCAGCAGCTTTTTTAATGATGGTAGCAATTTGTTCAGGGTCTAAATGTATGGCTTTTAGTTGTTGAATTGTGTGCAGTGTCTGCGGCAACATCTCAACTGTGCCCCTCAACATCTCTTCAAACCCTGCCAAGCCTTTAGCGCTGTGCTTCATAGCACTAGCAAAGCCATCACCCGCTACAATGCCATTACTACAAATGAATCGGTATGCACCAGCGAACAGCTTCACCGCTCCTGTGCCATCATGTGAATTATAGAGAATAATTTCTCCACGTTCACTAGCTGTATTGTCTCCTACACTATCAACATGAGCAAAGGCCAGCATGTGCTGCGTGTGCTCTGCTGTAGCTGCGCTGCGTGTACGTTTCTGTGCTGCTGACACTGGCACGTAGCCATAATCTGCTAGCACTGGTATAAGACTCTGTGTGTGCAGCGGCTGATAGCGCTGTGACAATGTCTCTTTTTGTGTTGTTGCTAACACTGCTGGAGCTCGTGCAATGATGTCGTCAATGCTAAGCGCTGTGTTGCTGCTCTTGCGTGAGAATATAACGTTTGACATTTGATTGTTTCCTATAGAAATTGCTGTGTTTGTATGCTCTCATTATTAAAAACATACAAGGCAGCAGCCTGTGCCACAAAGCACAAGCCCTGTCTAGTGCAGCCTGTCACACTGCACCATCTATCAATACTAAATTTTTAATGAGCTGTTAGCCTGTGCCACATGGTGTTGCATGTTGCGAGCTGTTAAAGCAAACGTTGTTGATAGTGTGGCACAAGTTTACAGCCTGTGCTACTAGGGGAAACCCTATGCTATGTGTTGTTTGTTTACAACATTAACACCTTCTATAGCCAGTGCCACAATGCTATCGCGGCTCACATTACGATAACCACCCGTTTTAATGTCGTATATATTAATATAGTTGGCAGTGTCTACAGTTGACTTACCGCCCTTCAAGTGTTTAACCACGCCTAAGCGCCCATTTAATATACGCTTGTTGCCATTGTTTTTAATGAATGAGACGGTGACAAATTTACCGTTAGAATTTTGCAAAGCATTAGCTAAAAAGTTAGACATTGTTTTATTTCCTATAGAATACATAGCTTAAAATCAAGCCCTACAATGTTCTGTAACATGTGCCACAAAGCATTGTAAGAATAATTTTATCGTTTGTAATGAACTGGCCTCTCATACATGCCAGTGTTATCACGATACACGCTTACATAATGCCCATAGCGTGTGTTGTCGTCATAAGTTAGTGATAACGTGGTGTCATAAGGGATGTGTCGATTGTCCCACATGTGTGTGATGCATTCAGCCTCTAACGCTTCGTGCAAAGTTTTGAACCAGTTTTTCATTGTGCGCCCCAGTTATACAGCGTGTTTATGCTGTGCCACAATAGCGCCTTGCACTATTATGACGCTGTGATGATAGCAGCCAGCCCATGCTAGTGCTTCGCGCTCGCGCATGGCGTAATGGCGTTTACCATAGCCGATGCCGATAACGGTAAAGCCTAAGTGTCGGCACAGCACAGCATGTAGGGCTTTGTATATGGTTTTCATTGTGTTTATTTCCTATAGGGGTTTGACTTAAAAACAAGCCCATAAAGCCACTATTCATTAATGGCTTTATAGAATGCTATTAATGCACTGCAATGATAATAGGTAAGCCTTTAAGTGTCTGCATGCCGCATGCATGGCCTTTGCCAGTGCAACTACCGCAAGCGCCGGGACATGGGAAAGCCTTTGCACCATATGCTGCGCGTAGTTCTTTGTTGATCGTTACAGTGCCGTGTTCTTTGCTGCGCACTTTTCGGCCTAGTGATACCGCTATAAACTCACCCCGGGTTATCGGTAAGGCTTTTACAGCGTCAACTGTGGCAGTGTCACTATTGTGACCACTTGAAATATTTAAGACATAATTAGTAGGCCATGTGCCACTGTAGGACAATATTTGCGCAAAGCTTTTTGAATAACCATACACATTTGCTTTGCTGCTAGTCTTTATCAAATCAAACCAAAAAGATACATCATCGGTTGAACTAAAATCACCGTCTACATACAAGCGCACGTCATAGGCTTGCTGCATTTTATTATCTATTGCATCAAATGCTACTGAAATTTGATTAGATTCAAAGCGCAGCAAAAATGCATTGTTCAATTGGCGCATGAATGCAGCGGGATAGCGCCAAGCGCTAAAAGAATAGCAAAAAGCAAGGCAGTCACCGGCGCCGGGGCATGTAACGCCGGGTAAGCTTGAAAATGATATAAACGGTAGTTTACTGTTACCGCTCATGCTAAATATTGTGGCTTGGCTTTGCCCGGTGGTTATCAATGCCTCTACTTTGGCAAAGCATGTGCGCCATGCGGGTTTGTTTGTGAATACTGCCAAGCTTCGCACGTCATTTAATACAGCTAGCATTGTGGGCTTGTTGCTGTGCTGTACGGCTTGGGCTAAGCGGTATAAATGTGGGTAAACTGCAGCAGTAGGTGAAAATGTTTTGATTCGCATGAGAGTGTGTCCTAGTAGGTCTGTATGCTTTGCGGTATTGCATAGCATGCCTTCATTGTGCATAGAATTGTGTTGTTTGGACACCACACATGGCACTATTTTATAGGTGGTTTCCCTAGGTGTCGCTGTTGTTGTTGTTGGTGGTGTCGCTGTTGTTGTTGTTGGTGGTGTCGCTGTTGTTGTTGTTGGTGGTGTCGCTGTTGTTGTTGTTGGTGGTGTCGCTGTTGTTGTTGTTGGTGGTGTCGCTGTTGTTGTTGTTGGTGGTGTCGCTGTTGTTGTTGTTGTTGGTGTCGCTGTTGTTGTTGTTGTTGGTGTCGCTGTTGTTGTTGTTGTGCCATGCCCCTATTATTTTTAATAGTGTCCACCGCATTAATACTATCGTTTCACATGGTGAAATATTACTGACCAGCTGGTCAATAGTGAAATATCAACAGATTCTATAACAGTTATTCTATTTATCTAAGCCATTGATTACATTAATTATTTTATTCTACGCAGTAACGCCTATATTAATTAATTTATTACTGCGCAACTATCGGCATGCATTATTAATACTGCGATAACCCGTTGATTTACAGGGGGCGGGCGTGGGCCATGGGGGGGTGGGGCGTATATTATATACAGCCACGTACAAAAATCAGTAAATTAAACTTGTAAAGCACTATGCCCTCTACACCATCTACACACTCTCCTACACACCATGTTACCAAATTAAATAGCCTATGGCAGCTTTACCGCCCTTACCCATACCTACATAGCCCTAACCCATTTAAACAGCTTACAGAGCCTGTGGTGTAGGATGCATAGCCATCAACAACTAGCACAACCATACTAACAGACAGCTCAGCTAATAACAAATAAAGCTTGACAACACCTTATGTTCTGTGTAAAACTATCCATACCAGCTTTGTGTTAACCTTAGTAGTTAACAAATATGAAGAGCAACAATTCTTAGACTGCCTATCGGTCACTGGTGAAAGTAATGAGCTTGTATCGGCTGCTATAGAGAAAAGACTCAGGATGATGGTGTAGGTTCGAAACTA
>Ga0222708_1000083_pt1 | contig 28204 bp, 21 predicted proteins | sample AntAcemetage1576_FD_179806 | JGI IMG/M metagenome (GOLD analysis project Ga0222708, IMG submission 179806) | Saline water microbial communities from Ace Lake, Antarctica - #1576 | ecosystem: Environmental > Aquatic > Non-marine Saline and Alkaline > Saline | place: Antarctica: Ace Lake... | reverse complement strand
CCGCCCGCGCGATTCTTGGCCTCGACATCAAGGGCCACATCGTGCCGCGTGTCATGGTCGCTGCCGGAGCCGACATTAAAGAGGAGTTCTACTTCTCGGTCATGCTCGACCGGGCAAACCGCAACTACCTGGTGCTGTGCAGTTATGAGGGCGGCGTTGAGATCGAGCAGCTCGCCGAAGAGCGCCCCGAAGCTCTTGCCCGCGTCGCCGTCGACCCCGCAGTGGGTATCACCCTTGAGAAGGCGCGCGAGATCGCCGTTGCGGCAAAGTTTCCGGTCGAACTGGTCGACAAGGTTGCCCCCGTGTTCGTGCTGCTGTACGGCGTCTTCGTCAAAGAGGACGCCACGCTGGTCGAAGTCAACCCGCTCGTGCTCACGGGTGCTGGCGACATTGTCGCCCTCGATGGCAAGGTCACGATCGACGAGAGTGCAGCATTCCGCCAGCCTGGCCACGCGGAGCTTGACGACGCGGCTTCGGCCGACCCGCTCGAGGCCAAGGCGAAGGCCCACGATCTCAACTACGTGAAGCTCGACGGTGAAGTGGGTGTCATCGGCAACGGCGCCGGCCTGGTGATGTCAACGCTTGACGTGGTCGCCTATGCGGGTGAAAACCACGGCGGCGTCAAGCCGGCGAACTTTCTTGACATCGGTGGCGGAGCATCCGCCGAAGTGATGGCAGCCGGCCTCGACGTCATTCTGGGCGATCCGCAGGTCAAAAGCGTCTTCGTCAACGTCTTCGGTGGCATCACCTCCTGTGACGCCGTGGCTAACGGCATCGTGTCTGCCCTCGAAATGTTGGGGGATGCCGCAACCAAGCCGCTCGTCGTGCGACTCGATGGCAACAATGTTGACGAGGGTCGCCGCATTCTGGCTGCCGCCAACCACCCGCTCGTGACGCTCGCGAGCACTATGGACGAAGGCGCCGACATGGCCGCCGCACTGGCTGCGAAGTAGGAGATACACGAACTATGTCGATCTTTCTCACTAAAGATTCCAAGGTCATCGTTCAGGGCATTACGGGCGGCGAGGGCACCAAGCACACCGCGCTTATGCTGAAAGCTGGCACGCAGATCGTGGGTGGCGTGAACGCCCGCAAGGCGGGCACGACGGTCGCACACACCGCGCTCGATGGCTCAGCGGTCGACTTGCCCGTCTTTGGCACGGTTGCCGAGGCGATGGCCGCGACAGGCGCCGACGTGTCGATTGCCTTCGTGCCGCCGGCTTTCGCCAAGGACGCCGCGATCGAGGCGATCGATGCGGGTATCGGCCTGCTGGTCATCATCACGGAGGGCATTCCCGTTCACGACAGCGCGGTGCTCTGGGCGCACGCGCAAGCCAAGGGCAACGCCACGCGCATCATCGGCCCGAACTGCCCCGGCATCATTACCCCCGGTGAGGCGCTGGTCGGTATTACGCCCGCCAACATCACGGGCAAAGGACCCATCGGCCTGGTCTCAAAGTCGGGAACGTTGACCTACCAAATGATGTTTGAGCTGCGCGATTTGGGCTTCTCTACCGCGATTGGCATCGGTGGTGACCCGATCATCGGCACCACGCACATTGACGCGCTCGCCGCATTCGAAGCCGACCCCGAAACGAAAGCCATCGTCATGATCGGCGAGATTGGCGGCGACGCTGAAGAGCGGGCTGCTGAGTTCATCAAGGCGCACGTCACCAAGCCGGTCGTCGGTTACGTTGCCGGATTCACCGCCCCCGAGGGCAAAACCATGGGCCACGCGGGCGCGATCGTGAGCGGTTCAGCGGGTACTGCCCAGGCTAAGCAGGAGGCGCTGGAAGCGGCGGGGGTCAAAGTCGGCAAGACACCCAGCGCAGCGGCAGCGCTGATGCGCGAGATCATCGCGGGGCTATAGAGCCGCATCCGGCGCAAAGATCACCGTGTCAGCCGCGGCTTAGACTGACGCTCCGATGAAAAAACTCATCACCAGCGCTGAGACCGTGGTTTCTGACGCTCTGCGCGGATTTTCTCTGGCCCATCCCGGGCTGTTCGTCGACCATGACCAGCGCGTTGTCTACCGTCGCGAGCCCAAAGAGTACGGCACGGTTGCCCTGGTGAGCGGCGGCGGGTCGGGTCATGAGCCGTTGCACTCGGGGTACGTCGGATTCGGCATGCTCGACGCGGCCTGCGTGGGCGAAGTGTTCACCTCACCCACCCCCGATCAGATTCACGCGGCTACCGTGGCGGTTGAGCGTGGTGCGGGAGTGTTGCAGATTGTCAAGAACTACTCCGGCGACGTCATGAACTTTGAGATGGCGGCAGAGCTTGCTCAGAGTGCGCGCATTGAGGTGCGCACCGTCATCGTCGCTGACGACGTGGCCGTCACAGACCTGCAGTCGAAGGCCGGTCGGCGCGGCACTGGTACAACCGTGTTGCTCGAGAAAATTGTTGGCGCAGCCGCTGAGCAGGGTCACGACCTTGAGACAGTGCACGGCCTAGCGCTTCTCGTGGCGGCAGCGGGCCGATCGATGGGTATCGCCTTAGCTAGCGCCACGGTGCCCGCCGCCGGCGTGCCAACCTTCAACCTCGCCGACGATGAAATCGAGTGGGGCGTGGGTATTCACGGTGAGCCCGGGCGTGAACGACAGCCCATGGCGCCCGCACGCGAGTTGGCTGAGCGCTTAGTGGGCCCTCTCGTGGCCGACGGCCTACCGGCCGGCGATGCGATCGTCCTTCTTTCGGGCCTTGGCGCGACCCCGCTGCTTGAGCTGTACGGCATGTTCGCCGAGGTGGTCGACCTGCTCGAAGCGGTCGGCGTGCGCGTCGTGCGCAGCCTGGTGGGTGACACGATTACCGCACTCGATATGGCAGGTTGCCTGCTGACGGTACTGCCCGTTGATGCAGAGCTGTTGAGCTACTGGGACGCCCCCGCTGAGACCCCCGCGCTGCGGTGGGGGCGGTGAGCATGCTGACCCTTGAGGTGACAGCCCAGTGGTTGCGGTGCTGGGCGGCTGAAGTCGCCGCAAACGAACATCACCTGACCGCGCTTGACGCGGTTGTCGGTGACGCCGACCACGGCTCGAACCTGTTACGCGGCACTGCCGCCGTGGTGGCGCAGCTCGATGCGCAACCACCGAGTACGGTGCGGGAGGCTCTCACGCGCGCCGGGCTGACCCTGGTGAGCACGGTGGGCGGTGCCAGCGGACCCCTGTTTGGCACTCTGCTGTTGCGGGCGGGCGTGCAGTGCAGCGACGCCCCCGCACTCAATGCCGACGCACTACTTGACGCCCTGCGCGCCGGTGTGTGGGGGGTGCGCGAGCGTGGTCGCGCTGAGCTCGGTGACAAGACGATGCTCGACGCGCTGCAGCCCGCGATCGATGCCCTGGATGCCGCACACGCGGCGGGCGCATCCCTTCCAGTCGCTGCATCCGCTGCTGCCCATGCGGCACGCGCTGCCCGCGACGCCACTGCACACCTCGTCGCACGCCGTGGGCGCGCCAGTTACCTCGGCGAACGCAGTCGAGGCAGCATCGATCCCGGAGCCGCGTCGTCAGCCCTGCTTTTTGACGCCCTCGCCGAGGCGCTGGGAGGCGAGAGCGTCCGTGACGATGCGGCGACAGCCGTGGCCACTACGAGCGTTGCCGAACCTGCGCGCTCAATTGACCCGATTTCCGGCACCGCGGTGAGCCGCGGCGCCCGAGTCGGAATCGTTTTGGTTTCGCACAGCCTGTCGCTGGCCCACGCCGCAGCGGCGCTCGCTCGCGAGTTGGTGGGGGCGGATGCCCCGCGCATCGCCATCGCGGCGGGCCGAGCCGACGGGGGCACGGGCACAAATGCCACCCGGGTTGCCGCGGCGATCAGCGAAGCGTCGGAGGGCGCCGGGGTTGTGGTGTTGACCGATCTGGGGTCCGCCGTGCTCAGTGCCGATATGGCCCTGGAGTTTCTGGGTGGGCGCATTGACGCGCGCATTGTGGCTGCGCCGTTCGTCGAGGGGTTGCTCGCCGCTGTCGTGCGTGCTCACGCGGGCGATGAGATTGGGGTGGTCGCAGGCGAGGCGAGCAGTGCCCTCGCACCCAAGCTGGCCCTCGTGCGCTCGGGCGATCACAGCGCGTCCGCGTCCCAGCGCAGCGTGGACGGGGAGCCTGGCCCAGTTCCTGGCCCAGTTCCCGGCCCGGTTCTCGGCTACGCACACCTCCAAGTGGTGGTCTGCAACGAGGGTGGCCTTCACGCTCGCCCAGCCGCTGATATTGCCGCGCTCGCCGCGCGCTTCACCGCCGCAATTTCGCTGACCGTGGCCGGAAAACCGGTGGCTGCGGCGATAAGCCCCCTGAGCATCTCAATCTTGGCTGCCCGAGCGGGCACCAAAGTGCACATTTCGGCCGTGGGTGACGACGCCGACGATGCCGTGCGCGCCCTTGCCTCACTCATCGAGGCCGGGTTCGGCGAGCCGATCACGCGTGTGTCGCCGCCCAGCGGAACGGGCCCACTGGGGGTGAGCTCGGGTCGGGTGACTGGCCCGGTTGCCGTGTTTGTGCACGCCGTGGCTGAACCCAGTGCGACCGCCGTGCTGCCCCCACACGCTCGCGAGGCTGCGGCAGCTGTGCTGGGCACGGTATTGGGTGTGACCGCTGCTGACTACCGTCGTCGAGCCAGCGACACTGACGGGCACCGGGCTCAGGTGCTCGCAGCAACAGCAGCCATCGCTGATGATGCCGTGTTGCGCACTGCCGCGACCGCGATGATCCATGAGCGTGGAGCGACTCCTGAGCGGGCCGTATGGGAGACCATCGCGCGCAGTGTCGATCAATATCGGGCCGCCGGCGGCGACCTGCTTGACCGAATCACCGACCTCAAAGACATTCGCGATCGGGTGATTGCAGCTTTGACCGGCGTCGAGCGCCCCGGCTTGCCCGAGAGAAGTGAACCCTACATTCTGATCGCCGACGACCTGGCCCCCGCCGATACGGTCACTCTCGACCCGACTCGGTGCCTTGCCCTCGTGACGGAGCAGGGCGGTCCCACTTCGCACACCGCCATCATCGCCCGCGAGCTGGGGCTGCCAGCGGTCGTGGGCCTGGCAGGCGCAACCCTCATTGCCGAGGGCACCATTCTTTTGGTCGACGGCGATACCGGTGAAGTTGTGGTGCACCCGACCGCGGGCGTGCAGGCAACCGCCACCGGCGTCATCACCCTGCCCCCGTTTGTCGGCCCGTGCCACACCGCCGACGGTCAGCGCATTGTGCTGGCCGCCAATGTGGGCGCCGTGGGCGAGGTGGCGCGTGCTGTCGAACGCGGCGCCGAGGGCGTGGGGCTGTTTCGCACCGAATTTTGTTTTCTCGATCGGATTGACGAGCCGACCGTCGACGAACAGATTGATGCCTACCGCGAGGTCTTCACCGCCTTTGCGGGGCAGCACGTCGTCGTGCGCACGCTCGACGCGGGCAGTGATAAGCCACTACCTTTTTTGACACCCATCGACGAGCCGAATCCTGCGCTCGGGCTGCGCGGTGTGCGCACCGCCATTCGAGACCCTGAGGTACTCGATCGTCAACTTCGAGCTATCGCTGCAGCTGCGCGGGGTACCGGCGTCGAGGTGTCGGTGATGGCCCCGATGATTGCCACGCTGGCCGAGGCTCGTGAGTTCTCTGCTCGGGCTCGAGCCGCCGGAATTCCGAGGGTGGGGCTCATGCTCGAAACCCCGGCTGCAGCTCTCACGGCGGTCGAACTGTGCGCTGAGGTCGACTTTCTGAGCGTGGGCACCAATGACTTATCGCAGTACACGATGGCAGCCGATCGCATGGCGCCGGCACTCGCGTCACTGGTCGACCCTTGGCAACCAGCCCTCCTGCGCATGGTGCGCCTCGTGGGTCAGGCCGCGGCAGACACCCACACCCCGCTGGGCGTGTGCGGCGAAGCCTCAGCCAACCCTGACTTCGCAGCTGTGCTCGTCGGCTTAGGAGCCACGAGTCTGTCGATGGTGTCGCGTGCGATCCCCGCCGTCGCAGCACGGCTGGCTGAGGTCACCGTCGAGCAGTGTCGGGCAGCAGCAGCAGCGGCCTGTGCGGCAGTCGGCCCTGACGCTGCCCGCTCTGCGGCGCGCGCCGCGCTCAGCTGAGCGTTCAGCCGCTAGGCTCGGGCGCGATATGACCCGCCGCCTGACCGCTATCTTCAGTGCCTTTGAGGCGTTGCTCATCGTCGGCATCGGCCTTGCGGTTCCGGCGAGCATTCTCACAGTGATGTGGGCTGCGCAGTTCGGATTTCAGATCGACTGGGTCGTGTTCTGGCGAGCGGCGGTGCTCATCTGGCTGATCGGTCACGGGGTGACCGTGACTTTTCAACTGGATGCGCAGACTGCGCTTGCCCTTAATCTGACCGGCGTGGGTGACCCCTTCGTGGTGTCGCTTGCATTGAGCGGATTTCTCCTGTGCACGGCGCTCGCTGGCATTGCGCTGGGCCGGCGCTTGCGGCATGAGTCGCACCGCGTGCTCGGCGAACTGGTCGCTGTCGCTACAGTCGTCGCGTTGTCGGCGTTGGCCATGTTGAGCGCTGCGCATCCGGCTGCAATGCCGTCGCCGTGGCAGGCAATAGTTTTTCCCGCGCTCGTGCTCGGCCTGGGGTTGAGCATCGGCTCGATTGGCGCCAGCACTTCGGCCCGAGTGCGCCTGCGCGCGTTCATCGCCCGCGGACCGCAGCAGTGGCTGGCAGTGGGCGGGGTAGGTCTGCGAGCCGGTTTGGGCGCCGTTGCCTCCGTCGTCGCCGCGGCCTCACTTCTGGTGACGGTGGCACTCATGGTGAATTACGGGCAAGCCATTGCCCTGTACGAAAGCGTTCAGGCGGGGGTGCTCGGCGGTGTGGCTTTGACGACCGCCCAGTTAGCACTGGTGCCCACAGTTGTGGGCTGGGCAGCGGCCTGGCTTGTCGGGCCCGGATTCGCAGTGGGTGCGGGTTCGACCGTGAGCCCCATCGCCACCACGCTTGGGCCCTTGCCGGCGGTGCCCGTACTTGCGGCACTGCCCACTGAGCCATCGGCGTGGGGTTTTCTCACCCTGCTGGTGCCAGTACTGGCCGCGTTTATCGCGGGTGTTGTCCTTCGACCGCGACTCATGGCGGCCTTGAACGGGGCGCCGATTCACCTGTGGGCTGCCAGCACTGCGGCGGTGGCGGCAGTGGTTGCCGGCGCAACGATGGGGTTCATCGCATTTGTCAGCGCCGGTTCAGCTGGCCCCGGTCGCCTCGCCGTCGTCGGCCCAGATCCGGTAACAGTTGGTGTGTGGATGCTCATCGAAACCCTTGTCGGCGTCTCGCTGGGTCTGCTGGCCGGGGGCGTGCGGGTTTCGGGGCTCCAAGGCCTCGCTCGCACCCGGTAGCCTGGGCGCATGCTGAGGGTTGTCGTGCTGATCTCGGGCGGCGGGTCGAACCTGCGCGCTCTGCTTGAAGCGTGTCGCTCCGCCGAGTATCCGGCGCACATCGTCGCCGTCGGAGCCGACCGCGACGCCGAGGGCCTCGCCCACGCTGAAGCGTTCGCAGTACCGACTTTCACCGTGCCCTACACCTCACACCCATCGCGGCAGCAGTGGGGCGACGAGCTGCTTGCCACGATCACACAGTGGCAACCCGATCTCGTTGTACTCAGCGGTTTCATGCGGCTACTGCCGCCGCGGGTGGTCGAAGCTTTTGCTCCTCGGCTGATCAATACGCATCCCGCGTTTCTGCCCGAGTTCGCTGGCGCCCACGGGGTGCGCGACGCGCTCGCCGCGGGTGTCAGTCAGACAGGGGCCAGCGTCATCGTCGTCGACTCGGGTGTCGATACCGGCCCGGTGCTGGTGCAAGAGCGTGTGCCCGTGATGCCCGATGACACCGAACATTCTCTGCACGAGCGCATCAAGCCTGTTGAGCGGCGCCTGCTCATCGACGTCGTGCGTGGCATCGCTGACGGCACAATCGAGTTGAGCGCGGCATCCGCCCGCCCCTGACCCCGCCCGCCCCTGACCCCACCCGACACGACCCGACCCCACCTGGAGACCCCCATGGCCGGCCCCGCACACGACCCCGCCCAGTATCGGCATCGAGACGCTGTACCGGTGCGGCGCGCCCTGATCAGTGTGAGCAATAAGTCGGGACTGCGTGAGTTGGCGTCAGCACTCGCCGCAGCGGGTGTCGAGATGGTGTCGACCGGGTCGACGGCGGCGAGTATCGCAGCGGCGGGGCATCCGGTCACTGAAGTGTCAGCCGTCACCGGTTTCGCCGAGACGCTCGACGGGCGCGTGAAGACACTGCATCCAAACGTGCACGCGGGCATTTTGGCCGACCTGCGCCTAGCCAGTCACGAAACTCAGCTCGCTGATCTCGGAGTGGCAGCGTTTGACCTGGTCATTGTCAACCTGTATCCCTTCGTAGAGACGGTGGCTTCGGGCGCTGAGGGCGATGTGGTGATCGAGCAGATTGACATTGGGGGGCCCGCGATGGTGCGCGCTGCCGCAAAAAACCACGCCAACGTCGCGATCATCGTCGACCCGGCCGACTACGGCGCGATCACCAAGGCGATCACACTCGGCGGTACCACCCTGCTGCAGCGGCAGCGCTTCGCGGCAAAGGCGTTTGCGCACACGGCGGCCTACGACACGGCGGTGGCTGAATGGTTCGCTGACACGCTTGGCGTACGGGCCGAGCATCCGGCCACAAACGGTAGCCCCGCGACAATCAACGAGCACGCCCGACTGCAGCAGGTGCTGCGCTACGGCGAAAACAGCCACCAGGCGGCAGCCCTCTACCGCGGAGACGGCGCAAAGACGGCACCCGGCATTGCGCAGGCCACCCAGCTGCATGGCAAAGAGATGTCGTACAACAATTTTGTGGATGCTGACGCCGCCGTGCGCGCCGCCTACGACCATTCCGCCGCCGCCGTCGCCATCATTAAGCACGCCAACCCGTGCGGCATCGCCGTGGGTTCGTCGATTGCCGCCGCTCACGCCGCCGCTCACGCGTGCGACCCCGTGTCAGCTTTCGGTGGTGTCATTGCCGCCAACCGAATCATCACCCGCGAGGCAGCCGAGTCGATTGCGCCCATTTTTACCGAGGTGATTGTTGCGCCCGGATTCGAGCCTGAAGCGCTGTCAGTGCTGATGCAGAAGAAAAATGTTCGGCTGCTGCAGTTGCCCGACGGCTTCGCGCTACCCGAGGTCGAGCTACGCCAGGTCAGCGGTGGATGGTTGCGACAAAGCGCCGACCGGCAGTTCGCGCCCTTCGACTCATGGCAGCTCGTCGCGGGCTCGCCGGCGACCGCACAGCAGCGTGCCGACCTCGAATTCGCCTGGCGGGCCTGCCGAGCCGTCAAGTCGAACGCCATACTGCTGGCCTCGGGCGGCGCCTCTGTGGGCGTCGGAATGGGGCAGGTCAACCGGGTTGACTCATGCCACCTTGCCATCTCGCGGGCCGGCGAGGCAGCGCGCGGCTCGGTTGCCGCAAGCGACGCGTTTTTTCCGTTTGCTGACGGGTTGCAGGTGCTGGTTGATGCCGGTGTTGCGGCGATCGTACAACCCGGCGGCTCGGTGCGCGACGACGAGGTGATCGCCGCCGCTGCCGAAGCCGGGGTCACCATGTACTTCACCGGGCAGCGGCACTTCTTTCACTGAGGTTTCTCTCGCCACGCTCGGTGCGGGAGCGTTCGCGCTCGGCAGTAGCGTAAACGCATGACCTCTTTCGCGCGCCGACTGCTCGACTCTGCTCTCACCGCCCTGGCCGTCGCACTGACGACACACGTGGTCACCGTGGTGCTGTATTCCGCAATCAACGGCGCAACCTTAGCGGCACTGTTGCAGGTCAACAGCATTTTCGTGTTCTCATCGATCTTCCTGTTTCTCTTCACGGCCACGGTGGGCGTAACGGCAGTGTTCGAGCGCCGGCTCATTGCGGCGGGGGTCGGGCTCATCGCCGCGCTGGTGTCATCATGGCTGGGCACTCTCGTGGCACTCGTGGTTGCCGGAAACCCCGTCACAGGCGAGCTCGTCACCTACCTGTGGACCAGTGTGCTCGGCTTCAACCTGCTCTTTCAAACGGTCGCCGTTCTCGTAGCGGCCACGGTGGGACACGCCGTCTGGGGTGCGCGGCGCAGGTCAGCGTCGGCAGCCCGCCGCGTTGCGCTCGTGCGCATGCCCTCGTCGCGACTGGCTGACGGTGAACTCACCCACCAAGACCGCGTGCCGGTCGACATCGACTTAGCCGACGCGCAGTGGGAGGCCTACGTCGAGGCTTTGCGATCCGAAGGCTTCACCATCGTCGATGTCACGCCCGCCGACGAGCTGCCCGACTCGGTCTTCATCGAAGACGCCCTCGTCATGATCGGCTCGACAGCCGTGGTCACCCGGCCCGGAGCCGACTCGCGGCGCGCCGAGATCGACGCTGCCGAGCAGGCAGCCCGTGCACTCGGGTTGAGCATTGAGCGCATCATCGAGCCGGGGACCCTCGACGGCGGTGACGTACTTACCATCGGTGACGTGTTGTATGTCGGGCGGGGAGGGCGCACGAACGCCGACGGAATTCGACAGTTGCGAGAGATTGCAGGTCGGCACAGCCGACGAGTCGTCGCGGTGCCGGTCACCAAAGTGCTGCACCTGAAGAGTGCGGTGACGTCATTGCCCGACGGCACCATCATCGGGCATCTGCCGCTCATCGACGATGTCTCGCTGTGGCCGTCGTTTTTGCCCGTACCCGAGCCAGAGGGCGGGCATGTTGTCGTGCTCGGGGACGACGCCGTGCTCATGTCGTCCTCGGCTCCGCAGACGGCCGAACTTTTTCGCTCGCTCGGATACCGCGTGGTCAGCGTCGACATTTCAGAGTTCGAGAAGCTTGAGGGCTGCGTGACCTGCCTCAGCGTGCTCGTGCGCTGAGCGGGCTGAAGGTGCTCGTGCGCTGAGCGCGCGACGGCGTAAGCTGAAAGGCTTCGCCCGTTCATCCTGGGCGTCCACCACCGCTATTGAGTGCAGCCGCTGCGCGTTCGCCACGCAGCGCGCACCGTTGTGAGGTATCACCGTGTCAGCACCATCACCAGCACCAGCGCCGGTCTCAGCGCCGACGCCGCCGCCGCGCCTCAACACCTTTCGGGCGCTTTTGCGCATGTACCCCTTCGCAAAACCAGCAATGCCCTGGATCTACGCGGGCATGGCAGCAGCCCTTGCCGCCGGAGTCATCACCCTGCTCATTCCGATCGTGCTGCAGGGTCTGGTCGACGGACCCCTGTCGACGGGTGACCCGAGCCAGATCTGGCCGGCCGCTATCGCAGTGCTCGTGTTGGGCATTCTCGAAGCCATCTTCATCATGATGCGCCGTTTTTTCGTCCTCACGCCGGGCACGCACATTGAAGCCCGTATGCGCAACAGCCTTTACGCGCAACTGCAAGACCTGCCGGTCGCCTTCCACGATCGCTGGCAGTCGGGCCAACTGCTGAGCCGGGCCGTGAGCGACCTCAACCTCATTCGCCGCTGGTTGTCATTCGGGTTCGTGTTGCTCATCGTCAACGCCGTGACCATTGTCATCGGCTTCGTGGTGCTCATCAACTGGAGCCTCTGGCTCGGCCTGCTGTTTCTCGTCGCCAGCATCCCGCTGTGGATCTACGGCTTCCTCTTCGAAAATAAGTACTCGGTGATCGCCCGTCGTGCGCAAGATCAGCAGGGCGATCTCGCCACCGCCGTTGAAGAGAGCGTGCACGGCATTCGTGTTTTGAAAGCGTTCGGGCGGGGTAGGTACTCGTTGCTGAAGTTTGCTGGCCAAGCCGAACTCTTGCGTTCCACCGAGATTGATAAAGCCAAAGCCATTGCGGGCATCTGGTTTTGGTTGATTCTGGTTCCTGACGTCGCCTTCGCCCTGTGCCTGTTGGGCGGGGTCGGCCTCGCTGCAGTCGGCGAGCTGAGTGCTGGCGAACTGTTCGCGTTTTTCGCCACCGCGACCGTGCTGCGGTTTCCGATCGAATCGATCGGCTTTTTGCTCTCGATGACCTTCGATGCCCGCACCGCCACCGATCGCTACTTCGAAGTGATGGACGAGATCAACGCCATCACTGATCCCGTTCAGCCGGGGACGATCGCAGAACCGCACGGCCGGCTCACCTTCGAAAACGTCATTTTTCGCTACCAGGATGCCCCCGCCGACCAGCCCGGAATCCTCAATGGCGTCACCCTGACGCTGGAGCCGGGCGAAACCATGGCACTGGTGGGCATTACTGGCAGCGGCAAGACGACAATGACGGCCCTCACCACTCGCCTGTATGACGTTACGGAGGGTCGGATCCTGCTCGACGGAGTCGATATTTGCGACCTCACGCGTGACGAATTGCGCACCCACATTGCGATGGCGTTTGAAGATGCCACCCTTTTCTCGGCGAGCGTGCGCGACAACGTACTGCTGGGCCGGCCCGAACTCACGGAGGGCGACAGTGAACCGGGCGTTCGCGACGAAGCCAACCGCGTGCTCGCCGAAGCGCTCAGCATTGCCCAGGCTGACTTCGTGCACAGCCTGCCCGACGGGGTCAACACTGCCGTCGGAGAAGAAGGCCTCAGCCTGTCGGGAGGCCAGCGTCAGCGGCTCGCCCTCGCGCGCGCTGTAGCGGCGCGGCCCGCCGTGCTTGTGCTCGACGATCCCCTCAGCGCTCTCGACGTCGACACTGAAGCTCTCGTGGAGGAAGGCCTTCGGCGGGTGCTCACATCCACGACCAGCCTGATCGTCGCACACCGACCATCCACTGTTCAAGCTGCTGACCGGGTGGCGCTTTTGCAAGAGGGCCGCATCACCGATGTGGGCACACACAGTGAACTGCTGGCGCGCAACGAGCACTACCGATTCGTCATCTCGTCGTTAGAAGACGAGGACGCCGTGCACACCGAACGTCATGATCGCGAACTGAAGCTCGCCGAGCAAGAACGCCGGCGCCGCGAGGCAATCCAACGCCTGCGCCCAGGAATCGACAACGAGGGTGAGGCGACTCGATGAGCGTCACCGGAGTTCAGGGCGAAGAGCGCGACGACTTCACCCGCGCCGAGTCGAAGCAGATTCGCCGCCGGTCACTCACCCTGCTGGGCTCGCTGGTGCGGCCAGTACGTCGGCGCGTGGTGGCCACTATGGCAGTCATCGTTGTGTCGACGGCGCTGCAGGTAGCCGGCCCGTGGCTGCTCGCCATCGGCCTCAACAACGGGTTGCCGGCGCTGGTGGAACGCAACGACTGGATGCCGATTGCCCTCATTGTGGGGGCCTATCTGCTCACCGGCCTGGCGGGTGCCTCTCTGATCGCCGTGTTTCAGGTCATGTCAGCTCGCCTCAGTCAGGCGATCTTGATCGATCTGCGCAAACGCGTCTTTTTACACACTCAGCTTCTCTCGCTCGAGTTTCACGAGTCGTACACTTCTGGTCGCATCATCGCCCGGCAAACCAGCGACCTCGACTCGATTCGCGAACTGCTCGATTCAGGCCTCAACCAGCTCGTCTCGGGCCTGCTCTACATGGTGTTCACCGCGATTGCCCTGGTGCTGCTTGACCCCACCAGCGGAATAGTGCTCGCCGTGGCGCTCATTCCGCTGTTTGCCCTCACTCGATGGTTTCAGGTGCGCTCGCAAACCCTCTTTCGACAGACGCGCGTCGCCTCAGCACGGTTGATCGTCCAGTTCGTCGAAACGATGACGGGCATTCGCGCGGTTAAAGCGTTTCGCAAAGAAGGTCGAAACCAACAGCAATTCGCCGAACACGTTGAGGATTACCGAAACACCAACGCTCGGGTCATTCGACTCTTCGGCATCTTCGACCCGGGGCTGGTGCTGATCGGTAACGTCACGGTCGCGGCCGTGCTGTTGGTGGGAGCGTTTCGGGTGGTGGATGGGGCACTGCCCATCTTCACCCTGCTCGCCGTCGTGCTGTACACGCGACGCTTCTTCGACCCGGCCGAAGAATTGGCGATGTTTTACAACTCGTACCAGTCGGCCGCGGCCGCGCTGGAAAAGATTTCTGGTGTGCTGGAAGAAGCGCCATCAGTGCCTGACCCCACAACACCGATCGACCTGTGGCGGGCGCGAGGTTTGGTCCGTTTTGATCAGGTGCGCTTCTCGTACAACGAAGACGCAGTGATACTGCCGCGGCTCGAACTCGAGATTCCCGCGGGGCAGACCATCGCCCTGGTCGGTACAACGGGGGCGGGCAAGTCGACGCTTGCCAAACTCATTGCGCGTTTCTACGACCCCACCGAGGGGTCGGTAACTCTCGACGGCGTTGATCTGCGGCAGCTGCATCCGAAAGATTTGCGGCGCGCCATCGTCATGGTCACGCAAGAGGCATACCTGTTCTCGGGCACGGTTGCCGAGAACATTTCGCTGGGTAACCCTGATGCTACGCACGAGCAGATCGAAGCTGCTGCTCGAGCGGTGGGAGCACACGACTTCATCGACTCACTGCCCGACGGGTATGACAGCGATGTGAATAAACGCGGCGGTCGGGTCTCGGCTGGGCAACGGCAGCTCATCTCGTTCGCTCGCGCCTTTCTCGCCGACCCGACCGTGCTCATTCTTGACGAGGCCACGGCGTCGCTCGATATTCCCAGTGAGCGCCTCGTGCAGCAGGCGCTGCAAACACTGCTCGCCGACCGCACCGCCATCATCATTGCTCACCGGCTATCAACCGTGGCAATCGCTGATCGGGTGCTGGTCATGGAACACGGCCGCGTGATCGAAGACGGCACTCCGGCCGACCTCATTGCGGGTACCGGCAAGTTCGCGCAACTGCACGCGGCTTGGCGCGAGTCGCTCGCTTAGCGGCTGGGGCTGATCTGGCGGCGGTCGCGCTGGTTGCAGGTCGGGCAGCGGCTGCAGCTCGAGCTCGAGCCCGAGCCGGAGCCAACGCCGGCTCACCTGGTTTTCACACCGTTCGAGACAGTTCACACTGGATGTTTAGTGTGAGGTGCCCGCAGTCGTGTGAGTTGTCGCAAAGGGTCTCGTGCACGCGGCACGGCAGCGCGTGGGCACGGCAGCGCGTGGGCACCGCTGCGCGTGGGCACGGCAGCGCGTGGGTGAGGCGCAGTGGTGCGTGGTGCCACCGGACGGCTGTTGGCGTCGCGTTCATGGCGGGTGGGTAAGGTTCGCATCGTGAGCGACCATCAAGCGCAGGCTCCGGACGGGCCTGAGCGGCCAATGGGGCCTGAGCAGCCGGGCGAGCCTGAGCAGCCGGGCGAGCCTGAGCAGCCGGGCGAGCCCGAGAAGCCAAGCGAGCCTGAGCCGCCGGGGGAGCGTGGCCAGGGCGACGCCTCGGCGAAGTATCGATCGGCGGGAACAGTCCGAGAGGTTGTGCGCGAGTTCACCATTCTCGGCGTCACCTCGTTCGGCGGGCCCGTTGCGCACCTCGGCTACTTTCGCGAGCGGCTCGTGCAGCGACGCCAGTGGATCAGCGAGCAGGGTTACGCCGAGCTGGTGGCACTTGCGCAGTTTCTTCCGGGGCCCGCTTCGAGTCAAGTCGGGTTTGCTCTGGGGATGCACCGCGCGGGTCTACTCGGAGGACTCGCCGCGTTCGCGGCCTTCACCCTCCCGAGCGCGGTGCTGCTTGTGCTTGCGGCCGTCCTCGCCCCTCAGGTGAGTGGCGTGGTGGGCGAGGGGCTGATCGCCGGCCTCAAGGTCGTGGCTGTGGCTGTGGTGGCGCACGCCGTGTGGGGCATGGCGCGCACGCTCACCCCCGACCTGCGCCGAATCGGCATTGCCCTCGCCGCCGGCGGGTTGGCGCTCGGCGTCGCGGCGCTCGGCGGTGCGGTGTGGGGTGGTGCGGCGTGGGCACCCGTTGTGGCCATCGCCGTTGGAGCCGTGGCGGGCCTAGCCCTGTGCCGTTCAGCCGTGCCACTGCCTGCGATCGCCGCGGGGGCTTCTGGCCTGCGCATCCCGCTATCGCGCCGGGCCGGTGCCGCGTGCCTTGTGCTTGTCGCGATACTCATGCTCGCGTTGCCCGTGGTCGCTCTTGGTGCGCCGAGCCTGCCGATTGCTCTACTGGATTCCGTCGTTCGCGCGGGGGCGTTGGCTTTCGGGGGCGGGCATGTCGTGTTGCCACTGCTCGAGAGCGCCGTGGTGGGGCCGGGCTGGGTGAGCGAGTCGCAGTTTTTGGCTGGCTACGGCGCTGCCCAGGCAGTGCCGGGGCCACTTTTTACCTTCGCCGCTTTTCTCGGCGCGTCCATGGCACCCGGTGGGTGGGGTTTGCTTTTAGCGACGATCGCGCTTGTCGGCATTTTCGTTCCCGGGTTGCTGCTTATCGCCGGCGTTTTGCCGTTTTGGGCAGCGCTGCAGTCGCGCCGCGGAGTGCCCGCTCTGGTGCGCGGGGCCAGTGCTTCCGTGGTGGGTGTGCTGGCAGCGGCGCTCATTGATCCCGTCGCCACCAGCGCGATCGTCGACGTACCGACTGCCGTACTTGCCGCTCTGTGTGTGCTGTCACTGATGGTGCTCAGGCTGCCAGTCTTGGCCGTCGTATTCATCGCAGCGCTGGGCGGCGTGCTGCTGCAATTTTTATAGCGAGCCGCTTGGTGCGAATCAGATGGTGAGCGAGCCGATGATTTCGCCGTATTCGGTTTCGCCCGTTTCAGTGAACCCGATGCGGCGAAAGAATTCGCCGGGGCCGTCGTCGCCGGTCTCCCAAATGACGGTCAGGGTGCGAAAGCCGCGCGTCGATGCTTCGGCGGCGAGCTCGTGAACAGCAAACTTGCCGACCCCGCGACCCTGGGCGGTTGCACCCACGTTGATGCGCCAAATGCAGCTGCGAAACTCTTCACGCGGATTCTCAGGGTCAAAGTTGCCGCGAATAAAGCCGACCACGTCATCGCCGTCTAAGACGACGCGCGCCCACGTGGTGCTCGGATTCACGTACGCATCGGCTGCCGAATACGACACCGGGGTGACGAACTGTTCTTGGCCGGGCCTGAGCGTCAGACCGTTCGCGGCGACGATGGTCTTCGCTGACAACTCTTCTAGCTTCAATGCTCCCATCGCCCCAGGGTAGACGGAAGGGCCGCGCGGAGGGCATCCGGATATATCTCGACATCGAGACATCTCCGAAAAACGGGTTAGGATGGTGCGTTGCCCCACCCCGCTGCACCCGCCCCATGAGGAAGGTCTCACCGCTGTGAATACGATCAAGGTCGAAGGAGTCGTCGTTGAACTCGATGGCGACGAGATGACGCGAATCATCTGGCAGTTCATCAAAGACCGGCTCATTCACCCCTACCTCGACCTCACGCTCGAGTACTACGACCTCGGCATTGAACACCGCGACGCGACTGACGATCAGGTGACGATCGATGCCGCACACGCGATTCAGAAGCACGGTGTGGGCATCAAGTGCGCCACCATCACGCCCGATGAGGCGCGCGTTGAAGAGTTCGGCCTGAAGAAAATGTGGAGAAGTCCGAACGGCACTATCCGCAACATTTTGGGGGGCGTCATTTTTCGCGAACCGATCATCATTTCCAACATTCCTCGGCTCGTGCCGGGCTGGAACAAGCCCATCATCATTGGCCGCCACGCGTTCGGTGACCAGTACCGCGCCACCGACTTCAGGTTTGAGGGCAAGGGCACGCTCACGGTTGAGTTCACACCCGACGACGGTTCAGAGCCGCTGAAGTTTGAGGTCTACCAGTCGCCGGGCAGTGGCGTCGCCCAGGTGCAGTACAACCTTGACGCATCGATTCGCGATTTCGCGCGAGCGTCACTGAACTACGGTTTGGCCCGGCGGCTTCCGGTATACCTTTCGACCAAAAACACGATCTTGAAGGCGTATGACGGTCGCTTCAAAGACCTGTTTGAAGAGATTTTCGAGGCCGAATTTGCGACCCAGTTTGAGGCAGCCGGCATCACCTATGAGCACCGGCTCATCGACGACATGGTCGCCTCGGCTATGAAGTGGGAGGGCGGCTACGTGTGGGCCTGCAAGAACTACGACGGTGACGTGCAAAGTGACACGGTCGCGCAAGGCTTCGGCTCACTTGGCCTGATGACGAGCGTGTTGACGACTCCCGATGGCCGGGTCGTCGAGGCCGAAGCTGCTCATGGCACGGTGACTCGGCACTACCGTCAGCACCAGCAGGGCAAGCCGACGTCGACGAATCCGATCGCGTCGATCTTCGCCTGGACGCGGGGGCTCGAGCACCGCGGAAAGCTCGACGGCAACGCAGAACTCATCGAGTTCGCCCACACGCTCGAAGACGTCGTGATTACCTCGGTCGAGGCGGGTCACATGACGAAAGATCTCGCGCTTCTCGTGGGTCCTGAACAAAAGTGGGAAACGACGGAAGAGTTTCTCGACACTCTCGACCGAAATCTTGCCGCCCGACTGGCCTGACCCAGCTCAGTATCCGACGAAATAGTCGGCGTGTACGCGTCGCACTCCGGCCCGACGCAGCGCCGTGCGGGCCGCGGTCACGATCGATGGTGCCCCCGAGACGTACCCGCGCCGGGTGGCGAGATCAGGCACGGCCGTGCGCAGGGCATCCGTCGTCAATTGCTCGGCATCAAGTTCAATGATGCGCACCCCCGCGCGTTCGAGTACCTCGCGGTAGAGCAGTTCACCCGGGTTTGACGACACGGAAACCATGACAATGTCGCGCTGTTCACCGCGTGCGGCGAGACTGGCGAGCTGGCTGGCGAAGGGGGTGATTCCGATGCCACCGGCGACCATGAGAAGCGGGATGCTCGTATCTTTCGGCAGCACAAAGTCACCAGCAATCTGGGTGGCCGCGATGCGGGTTCCCGGCTCAAGGGTCGCGAGCACCGACTTGAATGTGCTGCCACCCTCGGGTGTGCGCATGCCGATTGCGACGCGCGGAGAGTCGGAGGCGCTAGCTAGTTCGGGAGCCGACGCGATCGAGAACGTGCGGCGCGTTCCGCGAATGTCGGCCGCGTGGGGCATGTGTAGTTCGAGGTATTGGCCGGCATGAAATTTCAGCTGGCGCGAAGGCTCGAAGCGGTACTCGGTGGCAAAGGGCGACAGCGGTGCGCTGTCGATCACGCGCAGCGAGAATCCGGTGCGGCGAGAAACGGCGAAGGCCACCAGGTTGCCGACGACGAGGGCTAGTTCTGGGGAGGTATAGATCGGGCCAAAACTGAAGGGCACGGAGAAAACCACTGCCGTAACGGCGGCGGTGAGCCACTGTTGCCATCGGCGGGGGGGCAAGGTGAGGGGTTCGCTCAGCATGAATCCGGCGAGGAAGACCACGGGAAAGAGTTGCAGTGCTGTCGTGATGGCCCCCAGCGGTTCGGTGCCGGTGATGATGAAGCGAATGCTGACGAGCGCCACGGCGAGGCCCACAAAGATCAGCCCCACGTCGAGCCGGCGGGTGCGATTGAGCAGTAGCAGTGCGCCCACGGCGACGACGGGCAGGAGCGCTGGAGTGGCGATCCACCAAAAGCCGACCCCCTGGCCGACGTAGTAGCCGATCAGGCCGGCAATGAGAACGCCTGCCGAGGCCGGGTTGAGCAGATGACGCCCGCGCCACACGATGAGGTACTTCGACAGCGCTGCCAAAATTCCGGCAGACGCCGCTACCGTGAGGCCGATTGTGGTGAGGCTCGGTTGAACAATGCAGGTGACGATGAGGGCGGTGATCACACTCGACTCGCGATGCGGCACTACGCCGGCAAGCCGCGAGGCGATCTCGTTAGCGCCCACCGTGGCAACTACGACCACGGCGAGGGTTGCCACAATGGCGTAGGGGTCGGGGCCGATCGCGTCGAGAAAGCCGAAGAGTACGGCCTGAGCTAGGACGATCAGGAGGGTGACCACCGACAAGCGGTACATGCTGACGCGGCCAGTGAGGGCATCAAGGCGTGATCTCATGCGAACAACTCTCCGACAAAGCCGGGGCTCGCTTCGAGCCGCCCGTCAGAGCTCAACCGCACCCACTCACAGCTGAAGTGGGCACTAAGGCGGGCGGGGTCCACCAAAAACAGCGCCGTCGCGACACCATCGGCGATAAGCGCACTGTCGGCGATCGCCCACGTCGCGATGACGTCCTTCGCAACGGGTCGCCCCGTCACGGCGTCGATGATGTGGTGCAGGCCCGCACCCCACGAGCGCCGGCTGAGCGCTGAAGCGCAGAGCGCTGCGCCACGCAGTTCAGCCACTCCCACGGCTTTGCTGGGATCGAGCGGGTTCTCCAGTGCCACCCGGATGCTGCGCTCACCGCGCACCCGCACATCGCCACTGGCATCGACCAGGGTTTCGGTCACGCCACGCGATGCGAGCAGGTCGCCGACGAGGTCGACGAGGTAACCCTTGCCGGCCGCACCGACGTCGAGCAACACGGGCGCGACGGTGTCAAGCACGAGCCCCTCGCCAGTGTCGCGCAGAGCGATCGTGTCGGCCCACCGGGGCGCGGGCAGCGCGTCGCCCGCGGGGGTGAGGCGATACGCGGCGTCGTAGCCGAGGCGCTCGAGTGAAGCGCCAACGAGGGGGCTGAGGCGGGCATCCGTCAGCGCGTGTAACCGTTCGTAGAGGGCCAGCATCGGGGCAGCGTCTGCGGGTAAAAGCCAGGATCCGGCCTCGCGGGCGATGCGGGAGACGAGCGAATCGCTGCGAAACCGCGACCAGTCGCGGTCGAACTGCTCAATACGTCGCAGCACCGCTTCGCGGTCGTGACCGTCGAGGGGGTTGCCCAGCAATGCCGTGGGCGTGGACTCGTCGTGTACCCCTATGCGCCAGGGCACCCCGATTGCGTCAAACGAGGTGGCGTGGGGGCCGACGTCAACTTTCGAGAGCATCCGCCTTGATGACGCTGAGAGCCTCACGAAAACCTTGACTGGTCAACGATGAGCCAGCGACGACGGTGACATCGAGGGAGTCGATATCTTCGCCCACTACGAGCGCCCCGATGCCGTCAGAGAACTGCCCCTGGTAGTTCGCAGTCGTGGGGTTTGCCGGGTTTGTGACGATCTCGACGTCGGTCACAATGTCGTCTTTGAGCGTCACAATGACGGTGATGTTCTCGCTGCCGTTGGGCGACTGGTACGCGCCAGCTGCCTCGAACGTGCCGTCGCTGTAGCTGGCGTTGACCGGTGCTGTTGCGGGGGCGTCAGCCTCTGTCGCGGCAGTGGAGCAACCGGTCAGCGTGCTCAACAGTGCGGCGGCGGCACCGATAGGAGCAGCAATGCGCGCAGCCTTCGTGCGGGCACTGCTGGTGAACATGGCAGTCAACGAATCTCCTGTGTTTGGGGTGCGGTGTCTAGCCCTCAGCTTGCCGGGCATCGGTGGGTATTTGCTGTACCCGAAGGCCGTTTGGCCCCTCACCAGCCGCGTCTGATTTTCGGTGACACGCCTCAGGTGAAGATGACTGTGCGTTGCCCGTCGAGCAGCACGCGGTCTTCGGCAAACCAGCGCACCGCTTGGCTGAGGGTGCGACTTTCCACGTCGCGCCCGATGACAACCAGCTCGTCGGGTGAACGTGAGTGGTCAACCCGCACCACGTTTTGTTCGATGATGGGCCCTTCATCGAGCTCGCTGGTGACAAAGTGTGCGGTGGCGCCGATGAGTTTCACGCCTCGAGCGTGTGCCCGTGCGTACGGGTTAGCCCCGGTGAAGCCGGGCAGAAATGAATGGTGAATGTTGATCGCGCGACCCGCGAGTGCCTCGCACAGTGCGGGTGAAAAGATCTGCATGTACCGAGCGAGCACGACCAATTCGATGTCATGCTGCTCGACCACTTCTAGAATGCGGGCTTCGAACGCTGCTTTCTCGTCGGGGCTGGTCACGGGCCGCGATTCGAAAGGCACGTCGTAGAAAGCAGCGAGTTCAGCCAGATCAGAGTGGTTGCCGAGCACGAGCGGAATCTCGATCGGCAGGTGGCCGCTGCGCTGGCGAAACAGCAGATCGTTGAGGCAGTGTGCGGCCTTCGAAACCAGCACCAGGGTTCGCACTGGGCGCCCCACCAGGTCAACCCGGCACTGCATGCCGTAGTGCCCGATGACGGGTGTGAGGGCGTCAAGTAACTGATCTCGATTGGCGTGCGTTTCGGTTTGCAGGCGCACAAAGAAGCGACCCGAACCCAGGCTTGAGAACTGTTGAAGCTCGGTGATGTTGCCCTCAGCCTGCACAATGGCACCGGTGACGGCGTGCACGATGCCCGGTTGGTCGTCGCAGACGATCGTCACGATCCAGTGGTGGGGTACGGCGCTCACGCTCTTAGGCTAGCGGCCAGGGTGTGCTCGGCTGCGCTCGCGGGTGCGCGGTTACGGCTGGCAGGGGTTACCGTTGAAGAGGACTCCCGCCTTGGGGTCCCCGTGCGTGTCAGCGGCGTTGAGCTGGCCACGAAAGTTTTTTCGCCTCATGTCGTCTTCTGACCGCCCTTTTCCGTGGGTAGGCCTCACCACCCTCGCTGTCGCCATTTTTGTGCTCGTGACGAGTGAATTTCTGCCCACCGGGTTACTGCCGGTGATGGCAAACGATTTGGCGGTGAGTGAGTCGCAAATTGGTCTGCTTATCACCATCTTTGCTGGCACCGTGGTGCTCACGACTGCGCCGCTGGCTGCGGTCACTCGCCGCTATTCGCGCAAAAACTTGCTGTTAGTCGTGCTCGCGGTGTTCTCGCTGTCAAACGCGTTGGCTGCACTTGCTCCCAGTTATGAGCTGCTGGTCGGAGCGCGGGTGCTCGGTGGTTTGGCGCACGGCCTGTTTTGGGCGGTTGCCGGCGCGTACGCAAGCTACCTGGTGCCGCGTCATCAGCTCGCGCGAGCGGTGGCTGTGACGAGCGCGGGGGCCACGGGGGCTTTCGTGTTGGGAGTGCCCCTGGGCACTGCACTCGGTACTGCTCTGGGCTGGCGAGCTGCGTTCGGTGTGCTGGCCGCCATCGTGGTTGTTTTGGTGTTTCTCGTGATTCGGTTTCTGCCCGCTGTAGATCACAGCGTCTCGACGGCAACCGGCGAGGTGCGCATGCCGATGCGGCATGACCCGACCATGCCCGGCGTACTGTTCGTCTGCCTGCTCGTGGTGATTATCATCATGGGCCACAACGTTTTCTACACCTACATTGCGCCGTTTGTGATCGACACGGCAGGTTTTGCGCCCGAGTCGGTCAGTGTGCTGCTGTTCGTGTACGGCACGGCTGGCGCGGTTGGCCTGGTGCTCGCCGGCTTACTGGGCAGCCGGTATCCCCGCGGTGGCTTGTATGGGATGCTCGCGAGCGTCATTCTCGCTGTCAGCACTTTGGCGCTTTTCGCCGATGTTCCCGTGGTCGTGGTGATCGCTTTCATCGTGTGGGGCGCCGCCTTCGGAGGCGTGCCGACGCTGTTGCAAACCCGGCTGTTGCAGTCTGCGTCGACGAACGTGCGCGACGTGGGCGCGGCCCTGCTGACCACCTCTTTCAACATCGGCATTGGTGGGGGCGCCGCGATCGGCGGCGTGCTGTTTGACCGTTTTCCGACGACCGTGTTGCCGTGGGTTGAAGCGGGATCTATCGGCCTGGCCATTGTGGCGTTGCTGGTGATGGAGGCACGCCGTCGGGCACGCGGGGTGCCACTGTCAACGCGGCCAATCGCCATCGTCGATCCGGCCCCCAAGGCCCGCTAGCCGCGCGATCCGTCTCCACGCCGCAGCCGCAGCACCGTATCAGCGCTGGCCGCCGCGATGAGAACCACAGAGCAGGCCACCGACACCAAGGCTGGTGAAGTGGTGAGGGCGAGGGGGGTGACGAACAGCATCCCGACGGCGGCGATTACGGCCATGAGCGCCCCGGGTGCGCCCACGAGGCGGCGAAAGACGGCGCAGCCGATCAGGAACAGCGCAGGGCCCCCGATGACGGCCACGAGGGTGATCGTCGACCAGGTTTCCGGTTTGCCGACGATCAGCTTGTTCGAGACCCCGGTCAGAATGATGCCGGCGATGATGATGACGTGTCCGTAGGCGTATGCCGACCGCGCAATCGCGCCCGCATTCTCTATTTTTTCGAGACGACGTTCACCCCACCACTCGCCGTGGTCGAAGTAGAACCACCACATGGCTGAGGCGGAGAGGAACGCGCTCACCAGAGCCAGCGCACCGCCGAAGGTGAAGTCTTCGGCGACGAAGGCGAAGCCAGTGACGAGAAAGGTTTCGCCCAGCGCGATGATGACGAACAGGGATGCCCGCTCGGCGATGTGCGCCGCCGAGAGGTGCCAGCGCTCGATGTTGCCTCGGCCGAGCAAGGGTGTGCGGTAGAAGACTCCCACTGCGGTGTAGTCGAGCGCGATGGCGGTGAGCCAGAGGATCACGAGGCCCACGCCGCCGAGTAGCGCACCGGCAATCCACAGCACCCCACTCACCGCAAACCAGACGGTGGTGCGTCGGTAGTCTTGCGCGCCCGAGGCGTCATGGCGCGCGGTTGCCGCGACCATGGCGAGCGACCGGCCCACTTGTAATACGACGTAGGCAATGGCGAAACCGAGAGCGTGGGCGCCGTCGGCTTCTTGCAGTGAGACGGCAACGACGATGCCGGCGAAAGCAAGCACAATTAATGCCACTCGCACCGGGAGGTAGTGCGGGTCGACCAGGTCAGTGGCCCACGCCGTGTTCATCCACAGCCACCACACTGCGAGCACTAACACCACGGCAACTACAGCCGACTCGACCGAGTCGATTCCGGCGATCCGATCGCTCAGCTGGGTGAGGGCGAAAACGAAAACAAGGTCAAAAAACAGTTCGATGAAGTTGACGCGCTGTGCTCGCTCTGAGCCCGAGGCACCCGCGCTAGGGCGCAGCAGGTTGGCACGAATACTGAACGCTGGGCGTTTAGACATGGCGGCATCATGTCAGACCCTTACACTAAGCACGTCGCGACTGGCGTTCAGATGGTTCACCATCAGGAAGCGACTGACACGGTGTGGGGCCGTACGCCTGGGCCCCCACACGAACATCCCTCGGGTGACTCATACCCGTACGACGCTCAAGGAGAGCCCGTGTCTGACAAACTGCCATCTTCATTCAACGACGCCCTTCTCGAGGTTGATCCCGAAATCGCGGCGGTGCTCGAGCAAGAGCTTGGCCGCCAGCGTGGCACCCTCGAAATGATCGCCAGCGAGAACTTTGTCTCGCGCGCGATCCTCGAAGCGCAAGGTTCAGTTCTGACCAACAAGTACGCCGAGGGCTACCCGGGTAAGCGGTACTACGGCGGGTGCGAGTTTGTTGACATCGCCGAAAACCTGGCGATCGAGCGGGCCAAGTCACTGTTCAACGCGGGCTTCGCAAACGTGCAACCGCACTCCGGGGCTTCGGCCAGTGCCGCCGTGCTTCACGCTCTCGCGCAGCCGGGCGACACCATTCTCGGCCTCGAGCTTGCCCACGGCGGCCACCTCACGCACGGTATGAAGCTCAACTTTTCGGGCAAGGTGTACAACCCCACTTCGTATGGCGTCGACCCCGAAACCATGCTGATCGACATGGACGTGGTGCGCGCGAAAGCCCATGAGGTCAAGCCGACCGTGCTTATCGCCGGCTGGTCGGCGTACTCACGCCAGACTGACTTCGCAGCCTTCCGCACCATCGCCGATGAGGTTGGCGCCAAGCTGTGGGTCGATATGGCGCACTTTGCCGGGCTTGTTGCCGCAGGCTTGCACCCCTCGCCAGTGCCGCACGCGCACGTGGTCAGTTCGACCGTGCACAAGACCCTCGGCGGCCCACGCTCGGGCATTATTCTCAGCAACGACGAGTCGCTGTTCAAGAAGCTCAACTCGGCCGTGTTCCCGGGCCAACAGGGCGGACCACTCATGCACGTCATCGCGGCAAAAGCTGTGGCGTTCAAATTAGCCGCAACTCCCGAGTTCGTCGAACGACAAGAGCGCACCATCCGCGGCGCGCAGATCGTGTCGGCTCGCCTCATGCAAGACGACAGCACCTCAGCCGGGGTCACCGTTTTGACCGGTGGCACCGATGTGCACCTGGCGCTTGTCGATTTGCGCTCCTCGCCTCTGAACGGGCTCGAAGCCGAAGACCTGCTGCACACGGTTGGTATCACCGTGAACCGCAACGGAGTGCCGTTCGACCCACGCCCACCAATGGTCACCAGTGGTGTGCGCATCGGCACCCCGGCATTGGCCACCCGCGGATTCAATGACGTCGAGTTCACTGAAGTTGCCGACATCATCGCGCACACGCTCATGCCAAACCCGAACGTGGCCGCCTTGCAGTCGCGCGTCGCAGCGCTCACCGACGCTTTTCCGCTCTACCCAGGGCTGTAATCGTGAGTACCCTCGCCGACGTGGGCGCGGGTCGCACCGCCCAGCGGCTTGATGGCACTGCTACAGCGGCCGCTGTTAAGGCGGAGCTGCGCGTGCGCGTCAACGCCCTTCGTGAGAGTGGCCATGCCGCACCCGGGCTCGCCACAGTGTTGGTCGGCGATGATCCCGGATCACAGTGGTATGTCGCCGGCAAGCACAAAGACTGCGCCGAAGTGGGCATCGCGTCGATACGACGCGATCTGCCGGCAACGGTGTCGCAGGTCCAGCTCGAAGCAGTCATTGACGAGCTGAACGCCGATGCCGCCGTGACCGGGTTCATCGTGCAGTTACCGCTGCCGAAGCATCTCGACACTGACGCGATTCTTGAGCGAGTGCATCCTGACAAAGATGCTGACGGGCTGCACCCGACCAACCTGGGGCGTCTCATGTTGCGCGTTGACCGTGAGATCGACACTCCGCTTCCGTGCACTCCCCGCGGAGTCATTGAGCTCGTTGAGCGCCACGGGCTGTCATGGCAGGGCAAAGATGTAGTGGTCATAGGCCGCGGAGTCACCGTCGGTCGCGCGATCGGATCGTTGCTCACTCGGCGGCAGTACAACGCGACCGTCACCCTGACGCACACCGGCACCCGCGACCTCGGAGCGCACCTGCGCCGCGCCGACGTAATTGTGGCCGCGGCGGGGGTGCCCGGCATCGTGGGTGCCGCCGACGTCAAACCCGGAGCAATCGTGCTGGATGTGGGTGTCTCGCGGGTTCTGGACCCCGAGACAGGAGCTTCTCGCATCGCTGGTGACGTGGCAGACGATGTGGCGGGCGTTGCCTCGTGGATCTCGCCGAACCCCGGAGGCGTTGGCCCGATGACCCGTGCGTTGTTGCTCGCTAACGTGATCGGGATGGCGGAGAGATCACGCGGCCCGCTCTAGAGTTAAATCTAAAGATTTGTTGCACCCAAATCTTTCCTGATCCGTTCTATTGACAGAAGATAGGCATCTGTAGCCATGGCCAAACTGTATTTTCGGTACGGCGCGATGAACAGCGGCAAAAGCACGTCCCTACTGCAGGCTGCGTACAACTATGAAGAACGCGGTCAAACAGTGGTGCTCGCAAAGCCGCGAGTTGACACGAAGGGCGACCAGCTGATCGTGTCGCGTTTGGGTGTTACACGGCCCGTAGATTTCACCATCGAGGGAGATGACGACGTATACGCGCGGTTTCAGGCGCGGCGCGCTGACATTGTGCAGGCAACGGGCGCCAACATCGCCTGCTTGCTCGTCGACGAAGCCCAGTTCTTGACTATGCAGCAAGTTGACGATCTTCTGCGCATCGCGGTGCGAGAGAACGTTCCCGTGCTGGCATACGGAATTCGTACCGATTTTCAGACGATCGCGTTTCCGGGAAGTCGCCGCCTACTGGAGATCGCGCACTCGCTTGAAGAGCTCAAAACCATTTGCCGCTGCGGACGCAAAGCAGTGTTCAATGGCCGATCGATTAACGGTGTGTTTGTCTTCGACGGCGATCAGGTCGCAATCGACGGTGTCGATGTTGCCTACGAGTCACTGTGTGCCGCGTGCTACCTCGACGAGTCGGGTGACAACCTCTCGACAGGCTGGAAGGCGTCGATGCCCGCCGACCTGGCACACGCGTCCGGCCCCGACGCCGACTTCAGCTGACGCTCGCACAGGCCCCCAGAAAAGCAGGAAACCCTCGAACTCTTAGGTTCGAGGGTTTCCTATTTTCTGAGACAGAACATGAGTCGGGGTAACAGGATTTGAACCTGCGGCCTCGTCGTCCCGAACGACGCGCGCTACCAAGCTGCGCCATACCCCGGTGTCACAGCACTCGTCTTCAGACGCGCCTTGCTACCGCTCTAAGAGTAGCCGATGTCATCGCCGACGAGTGTCACGAGCACTGCCTCGGGCGGGCACGCGAACCGCACGGGCGCATAGATCGAGGTGCCGATGCCCGCCGACACGTTGAGGTAGGCGGCGTGCTGGGCGTGCTGCCACACCGAGAGACCGCGTGCCCGTTCGCGGGGCAGATCGCAGTTAGTA
>Ga0222708_1000082_pt1 | contig 28280 bp, 30 predicted proteins | sample AntAcemetage1576_FD_179806 | JGI IMG/M metagenome (GOLD analysis project Ga0222708, IMG submission 179806) | Saline water microbial communities from Ace Lake, Antarctica - #1576 | ecosystem: Environmental > Aquatic > Non-marine Saline and Alkaline > Saline | place: Antarctica: Ace Lake... | reverse complement strand
TACTGTGCTAGTTTTAACTTTAAAGGTGGAGATCAGCAAAAATTAGTATCCGAGTTATCTGGTGGAGAAAGAAATAGGGTCCATCTAGCAAAAATGCTAAGGAAGTCAATTAATGTGCTTTTATTAGATGAACCAACTAATGATTTAGATGTTAATACGTTAAGGTCATTAGAAGAAGCGATACAAAATTTTGTAGGTTGTGTGATAGTTATCAGTCATGACAGATGGTTCTTAGATCGTATAGCGACTCATATCTTGTCGTTTGAAAATGATAAAATGGATTGGTTTGAAGGTGGTTATTCTGAATTTGAAGAAAAAGTTTTAGATAAGGCTGAATAGGTTTACTTATACATTTTAACTATGCTATACTGCTCACAAATATAGAGGTCTATATGGGAGTTTCTTTAACACAATTACTTATCATTTTATTTGTTATCCTTGTGCTTTTTGGCGCAGGAAAGTTGCCTAAAGTTATGGGAGATTTAGGTAGGGGGCTTAAGTCCTTTCGTGATGAAATGAAGGATGAAAAAAATAGTAAGAAGAAAAACAAGTAATTAGTTGTTTAGTATGTCAAGTTCAGACAAATCAAAAAATATTAGAAATCTCGCTAAAGTCGGGAAAGAACCAAGAGAGGTTCACTTTATTGAATCTTTAAAGGAAATACTAAAATCACACAAAAATGAAGCTATCACTTTTGGAGATATAATGTCTCACTTAAAAGAGGAAGGGCTTATATTTTTAATAGCTATAATTTCTTTTCCTGTAGCGATACCGGTGCCAACTCCTCCTGGGTTTACCACATTATTTGGTATACCTTTATGTATACTTACAATACAGATGATATATAAGCTTGATGCTCCTTGGTTACCTGATTGGCTTACAAATAAAAAAGTCAAAGTTTCTACATTCAAAGGATTTATAGACAAAGCGGAGCCAATGTTTAACAAGATGAGTAGGTTTTTGAAGCCTAGGCACAAGCACCTTACTACAAAAGCTATGGAGCGGTTAGTTGGTGTCCTAGCTTTTATATGTGCTATTTCTATAGCTCTTCCAATATTATTTGGCAATGCAATTCCAAGTGCTGGGATTCTAATTATGTCCATAGGTTTACTTTATAAAGATGGTCTTACAGTGCTCATTGGTATGATAGTTAGCGTGATAGGTATAGTAATAGCATCTACAGTTGTAGCAGTTGTTTCTTTCTTTGGGATGGAAGTTTTAGATAAGATAATTGACACTCAATTATTAGATAAATTTTAATATATAGAGGATAATATGGATCAAAAGAATGACATAAAGTATTTAGGGAATTCATTAGCAAACCAAGAGAAGTACCCGTTCATACTTCCTGAGTTACCTTATGATAAGAGCGCTCTAGCGCCTCACATGACAGAGAAGACATTTGAATACCATCATGGTAAGCACCATAACGCATATGTGCAGAATTTAAATAAGCTACTTACTGACAGTGATATGAACACTTTATCTCTTGAAGAGATAATAATTAAATCTGCAGGTGATTCTTCAAAAGTAGGGATTTTTAATAATTCTGCGCAAATATGGAATCATACTTTCTTTTGGCATTCTATGAAACCAAATGGTGGAGGAAAGCCTTCGGGTGGCTTGCTGAAGCAGATAGAGAAAGATTTTGGTGGATATGATGATTTTTTAGAGAAAATGAAAGTGGCTGGTGCGACTCAGTTTGGAAGTGGTTGGGCATGGCTTGTGTATGATCCATCTAAAAATGCTTTAGATGTTGTGAAAACTGCAAATGCAGATAACCCTATGACAAATAGCTTAGTTCCTCTTGTATCTTGCGATGTTTGGGAGCATGCTTATTACATAGATTACAAAAATAGAAGACCTGACTATATTCATGCTTTTTTAGAGCACCTTATAAATTGGGATTTTGCAGAGGATATTTTTAATAAACTTCATAAATAAGAGCTGAAGTGGGTAAAAGAAAAACGCTAACCGTTATAGGAATGATGAGCGGCACTTCGTTTGATGGCGTAGACGCTGCTATTGTGAAGACTAATGGGGATACTATTCAAAGTTTAGGTAAGACATATGAATCTTCTTACAGTGATTCATTGCGTAAAAAAATCCGTGATTTAATAAACAAGAAAAATAGCATAAGGTTATTGCTTGATGTAGAGGAGGAAATTACTCGTGAGCATGCTCGGGTTGTGAAAGAGCTGCTTAAAAAAGCAAATATAAAAAGTTCAGATATAGATTTGATTGGTTTCCATGGGCAAGCTATCTACCACAATCCTCTAAGAAAAAAAACTCTTATAATAGGAAATCCATCTCTTTTATCCGAGCTTACGCAAATTAGCGTTGTTGCGGATTTTAGAAGTAAGGATATATCAAGAGGAGGTCAAGGAGCGCCTTTAGTGCCATTTTACCATAAAGCACTTTGTGATCATTTGCCAAAACCAGTTGCCGTTCTGAATATAGGTGGAGTTTCAAATGTTACATATGTTGGTGAAAAAGATCTTATGGCGTTTGATATTGGACCAGGAAGTGCACTGATTGATGATTGGGTGTACGAAAGAGAGAAAAAACATTTTGATGAAAGTGGAAAAATTGCTCGCAATGGTATCCCTAATGAGAGTTTATTAGAAGTTTTTATGAAGAATAAATTCTTTAATGCAAAGCCTCCTAAGTCCCTGGATAGAAATAAGTTCAGGGCAATTCTTAAGAAAATGGATGGTTTGGATACAAAAGATGGAGCTGCTACTCTGACTTATCTAACCGCAAGAAGCATAAAGAACGCACAAAAGTTTTTTCCTCAGCCTCCTAAGAAATGGATAGTATGTGGTGGTGGCTGCAAAAATCTATTTTTGATGGATATTCTACAAAAGCAATATAACTTTGATATTATGAGTTTAGAAGATTTTCATGTATTTGATGTAGCATCCATAAACCCAGATTTTGTGGAAGCTCAAGCCTTTGGGTTCTTAGCAGTAAGAAGCCATTATAACTTACCTCTATCTGCTCCCTATACTACAGGAGTTAGTTCTGAGGTGTCTGGCGGCGCCTTCTATCGATTTTAGCTTTTGCTGGTTTATAGTTTTCAAATCTGCTTTTTATATATTCTGTAACCGCTATATTCATTTCATCAATTTTAGTTCTAAAGAAATGGTCTGCACCTTTTATGACTTGGTATTTTATTTCTATGTGTTTTTGTTTTGGGATCTTTTTGACTAATTTTGTAACTTCATCTTCTGGTACTATGCTGTCTTGATCTCCTTGTAAAATTAATCCTGAGACAGGGCAAGGAGATAAAAAGGAAAAGTCATATTTGTTTAAAGGAGGGGCTATAGCAATAAATGATTGAATTTCTGGTCTTCTCATAAGTAGCTGCATAGCGATCCATGATCCAAAAGAAAATCCTCCAACCCATACAGAGTTTGAAGTTGGGTTTTGCAATTGAAGCCAATCCAGTGCGGTGGCAGCATCTGTTAATTCTCCAAATCCATTATCAAATTTTCCTTCAGATTTACCAACTCCTCTGAAATTTATTCTTAGAACAGAGAAGCCTGATTTAACAAAACAGTGGTATAAGTGGTATACGACTTTATTATTCATAGTCCCGCCATGTAGTGGGTGTGGGTGGAATACTATAGCTATAGGTGGATTATTTTTCTCACTATGATGATAACGCCCTTCTATACGTCCTTCTGATCCACTGATGATGACTTCTGGCATATTTTACCCATTAAAATAAACAAGTTTTGATATTGGTGATAGATATCAAATTGCAGATTAACAAATCTACTACTGATGCGCCATAAAATCAAGAAGAAGTATTAGAAAATACTTGACTAAAATGACTGGTTATTCAATACTACATCCATGAACTTAATAGTTTGTGTATAGATATGAAATTTTCTACAAAAAGCAGATATGCTGTGATGGCTGTAGTTGATATGGGTCTTCATTCAAATGGTAAGCCCATTTCTTTGCAAAAAATATCTGAAAGGCAAAATATAGCCTTAAATTATTTGGAACAAATTTTTTCAAAACTTAGAAAAGAGTGTGTGGTTTCTTCTGTGAAAGGTCCTGGTGGTGGATATATATTAAATAAACCGATCCAAGACATCCAGTTGTCGGTAATAATTCTTGCAGTAGATGGTTCATTCAAAATGACTAGATGTAGCCAAGGTGATAAATGTACTCCATTAAGTGGGAAATGTGCTACTCATTTTATATGGAAGGGGCTTGGTAAAAGAGTATTAGATTATTTTAGCGGAATTTCTGTTTACGACGTAGTGAAAGATTTTGAAGAGAATAAGATTAGTTTATGAGTAGAGAAAATATTTATTTAGATCATAATGCTACCGCTCTGACCTTAAAAGAAGTGTTAGAGGTGATTGTTCCTATGATGGAAAAGCCAGCTAATCCATCTTCTATACATAAGCAAGGAAGAATTGCTAAAGGACTGGTAGAGGAGGCTCGTAGAAACATTATGGATAGTCTTAATATAAATCAGTTTGACTATGATTTGATTTTTACTTCGTCCGGCACTGAAAGCAATAATATGATTCTCAATGGTACAGAGGAATGTCATTTATTTTTGCCCGCCACTGAACATTCATCTTTAACGAAGATTGCATATTTAAGAGATAATGTTACTTTCTTAAAAGTGGATAAGAATGGTATTGTGGATATCGAATATCTTATAGCTACTCTTAATGAATGTTCGGCAGAGAAAAAACTGGTTTCGATTGCTCATGCTAATAACGAAACTGGTGTGATGCAGGATATTCAAATGATTGCTCGAGTTGTTCATGAAGAAAATGCTATTTTGCATAGTGATATGATCCAAACATTTAGTAAAATTCATTGTGATTTGGCTGCGCTTGACATAGATATTGCTACTATATCTTCGCATAAAATTGGTGGGTTGCATGGTGCTGCAGCAGTTATTAAGAAGGCAGATATAGATTTGCCAGCATTATTGCGCGGTGGCGGACAAGAAAGAGGATTTAGGGCTGGTACCGAAAATACGTATGCTATTGCAAGTTTTGGCCAAGCATCAAAATTGATTAAAGTAAAATTGCCTGAGTACAATAAAATAGAAGAGCTTAGAAACTATTTAGAATCACAAATTTTAGAATTCGTCCCAGAAGTTAAAATATATTCAAAGGAATGCGAGAGACTTCCTAATACCAGCTATATTGCTATGCCTGGAGTGAGCAATCAAACTCAATTGATTAATTTTGATTTAAAAGGTTTTTCTGTCAGTGCTGGATCTGCTTGTTCTTCAGGAGTGGTTGAAAAATCCCATGTACTAGCTGCAATGGATGAAAAGGATTGGATGAGCCAGAATGCTATTAGGGTTAGTTTAGGTCTTAGTAATTCAAAAAAAGATATAGATGGATTTATAAATTCATGGAAAGAGATCTATATATCTCTTTCCAATAAAAACAACAATATTGAGGAAGGAGTTAAATATGGATGATATTAAAATAAAATTAAAGTTTCCGATTTATATGGATTATCAGGCTACAACACCTATGGATCCTAGGGTGCTTGATGCAATGTTACCATATTTTACAGAGAAGTTTGGTAATCCACACTCTAGAAGTCATTCTATGGGTTGGGAGAGTGGAGAAGCAATAGAGATTGCTAGAAAGCAGGTTGCTGGCCTTATTGGCGCTAATTCTAAGGAAATAATTTTTACATCAGGGGCTACTGAGTCAAATAACTTAGCTATAAAGGGAGCAGCGCAATTCTATAAAGATCAAAAAAATCATATTATCACTGTAAAAACTGAACATAAATGTATTCTTGATGCTTGTAGGCATCTAGAGCAATTAGGTTTCGAAGTAACTTACCTTCCGGTAAATGAAGATGGGTTATTGGATCTAAATTTACTGAAGCTTGCGATAAAAAATGAAACGTTGATGGTTTCTGTTATGGCGGTGAATAATGAGATAGGTGTAATACAGCCAATAAAAGAGATCGGTTCTATATGCAAGGAGCGTGGAGTATTGTTTCATACTGATGCTGCACAGGCCTTTGGAAAGATTCCTTTAGATGTTGAAGAAATGAATATAGATATGTTAAGTATTTCTGGTCATAAAGCTTATGGCCCCAAAGGAATAGGCGCACTTTATGTTAGGAGAAAGCCAAGAGTAAGACTGGAGCCTCTTATTAACGGTGGTGGGCAGGAAAGAGGGTTTAGGTCTGGTACTTTGCCTACTCCTTTAGTTGTTGGTCTTGGTGAAGCTGCAAAGATTGCTGCGGAGTCAATGAAAGAAGATTATCAGATAATAAAGAAACTATCGGATAAATTCTGCACAAGAATTTTAGATTCTATACCAGACGTTTACTTAAATGGTAGTAGAGATATGAGATGGCCTGGATGTATAAATATCAGCTTTGCTTATATTGAAGGAGAATCAATGATATTGGCTATAAAAGAATTGGCAGTTTCATCTGGATCTGCTTGTACTTCTGCATCGTTGGAGCCATCATATGTTTTAAGGGCATTAGGAGTTGAAGAGGAATTGGCTCATACGTCCATCCGTTTTGGTTTTGGAAGATTCACCACAGAGGAAGAGATTGATTATACGATATCTGTTCTTGAAGGTGCTGTTCAAAAGCTTAGAGATATGAGTCCTCTATGGGAGATGGCGCAGGAAGGGATAGATCTAAAAAGTATAAAATGGTCTGATCATTAATTTTAATTATAGGTAAGAAATGGCATACAGTGAAAAAGTTATAAATCATTATGAAAATCCTAGGAACGTTGGTTCTATGGATAAAAATAGCAAGGATGTTGGTACCGGTTTAGTAGGTGCTCCATCTTGTGGTGATGTGATGAAGTTGCAGTTGAAGATTAGTAAAGATGGAGTCATAGAGGACGCAAAATTTAAAACATTTGGCTGTGGTTCTGCTATTGCTTCCAGCTCCCTTATTACTGAGTGGGTTAAAGGCAAGACTTTAGATGAAGCTCAAAAAATTAAAAATATAGATATTGTTGAGCATCTATCTTTACCTCCAGTTAAAATACATTGCTCTGTATTAGCTGAAGACGCTATCAAGTCAGCAATTTCGGATTATAAAAAGAAAAATTCATAATTTAATATGACTAAAGTTCGTAAGCAAATAATAGATATAACTGATTTTGCATCTAAGAAGATTCAAGAGCTTTTAGATAAAAGACAGAAACCTTCTCTTGGTATTAGAGTCGGTGTTAAGCAAGGGGGGTGTTCTGGTCTTGCATATTATATAGAATATGTGGATGAGCAAGATAAGTATGACGAGGTTGTGGAAAATAATGGCATCAAGATTTTAATACAACCTAAAGCTGTGATGTACCTTTTGGGTACTACAATGGATTACATAGACACAAAAGTAAAATCTGGGTTTGTATTTCAAAATCCAAATGAAAAAGGACAATGTGGCTGTGGCGAGTCTTTCCACGTATAGGTTGTGGTGATGAATTATTTTAAAATATTTGAAGTAGAAGAATCTTTTATTGTGGATCTTAATAAATTAGAAGATCTATATTTGAAGAAACAATCTTTATTTCATCCAGATAAATTTATTGCAAAGGACGAAAAGTGCAGATTAGAGGCTTTGGAAAAAACAATAGTTCTGAATAAGGCGTATGATGTTTTGAAATCTGACACTAATAGGGCTTTTCATTTGTTACAACTACAAGGTTTGGAAGTAGATCTTGAGGAGAATGTTGTTGATATTCCTGAAATTCTCTCAGAGATTTTTGAAGAGAGGGAGGGACTAGAGTTTGCTAGCTCTATTGACCAATTAAAAAAAATAGAAGAAAAAGCAGTTGCTCAGTTAGAGGAGAATAAAAAGCAATTTAATGATTTTTATACTAATAGATTACTAGATGATGCGGTTATTACATTTAAAAAAATGCTTTATAAAAAGAGCTTTTTAAGCTCTATTCATCAAAAAACCAAGAATATAGGGAAGTTAAAATGCAGTTAATGCAAATACAAGAACCAGGCTCATCTTATAATAAAGCTGATGTAGTGGTTGGTATAGATTTCGGTACTACTAATTCTTTAGTAGCTCATAGTGTGTTGGGAGAGGTAAATATTTTACTAGATGAACATAAGAATAGAAAGATTCCTTCTGCTATATCCATTACGAAAGAGGGCAATATATTAGTAGGGACTAAAGCCTTGGGTATCTCGGATAAGGAAGGGGTTGTTACCATTAAATCTATTAAGAGATTAATAGGAAAAAAAATCCAAGACCTTGATGGCTTAGAATATTTAAAGAAAGACATTAAAGAAAATTCAGCAGGAGATATTATTTTTTCGACAAATAATATTTCATTAAATACTGTTGAAATTTCTAGTAAAATATTATGCAAAATCAAATCTGTTGCAGATATAAATTTAAAGCAAGATGTGAAGAAGGCAGTTGTTACAGTGCCTGCATATTTTGATGAAACTCAAAGGAGGAGCATAAGGTTTGCAGCAGAATTAGCTGGGTTACATATACTTCGTATGATTAATGAACCTACTGCAGCTGCTCTTGCATATCATTTAAATGATATTAATAAAGGTATATATTTAGTCTATGATTTAGGAGGAGGAACATTTGATGTATCTATCTTAAAAACAAGTGAAGGAATAGTTAGAGTGATTGCTACTGGAGGTGATTCTAATTTTGGAGGTGATGATTTAGACAACATTGTTGCAAATGATTTGAAAAATGAATATATAAAATCTGGCCTTAAATATACTGATCTTTTAAATTCTGCAAATAAGTTAAAAGAAAAGCTTGCTACTGATGCAATTGTTAAATTGAATTTTGGACATGATAAAATAATTGAATTTTCTAGAGAACATTTAAATGAATTAATTGATCCTAAGATATCTGAGACTATAGAAATCGTTGAAGAAACTATTGTTGATGCAGGTATTAGTAAATCAGATATATCTGGTGTAATATTAGTAGGCGGTTCGACTAGAACTCCGTTAATAAAAGAAAAATTAAGTAAGGTTTTCTCTGAAATAAAATTTTATGATTCTATAAACCCAGATGAAGTTGTTGCTATGGGAGCAGCTATTCATGCTGAGAATTTGTCAACCGGCTCTGGTGACCTTCTTTTAGATGTTACTCCTCTATCCCTCGGGGTAGAGTTAATGGGAGGTATTGCTGAGAAAATTATTCACCGTAATTCTCCAATCCCAACTTCTGTAGAAAAAGAATTTACTACTTACGAAGATGGGCAAACAGGGTTAAAACTGCATATTATTCAAGGGGAAAGGGAATTTGCTAAGGATTGTAGGTCTCTTGGTTCTTTAGAATTGCTTGGAATACCTCCTATGAAAGCGGGTATTGCTCGTATAAAAGTTTTATTTACTATAGATGCAGATGGTTTGTTAGTGGTCACTGCTAAAGAAACTGCTACAAATATCACTCAAAGTATAGAGTTAATGCCAACGCATGGACTTGATGCCTCTTCAATTGAAGATGCTTTGTTAGGGGCAAGAGATAATGCTGAAAAAGATCATTCTGCAAAGTTACTAGAAGAATCCAAGATGTATGCAAAAGAGGTGGCATCTAAGTTAATGAGAGCAATTAATGAAGATAATGACTTGCTTAGTAAAAAAGAATATAATAGCATTTACAATGATATAAATAATATTATAAATTCGATTGAATGTGGAAGTAGATCTGATATAGATGAGGCCGTCAATAAACTTGAAGGTTCGACAGAAAAGTTTGTTGTTAAACAAATGGAAAAACATATTACCATTGGTTTAAAGGGAAGAAAAGTTCAAGATATAAACAATATGGTTAAAAACTAGAAAAATAGAGGAGTATTATTATGCCAAGAATTATTTTTGTATTAACAGATGGACAAGAAAAAACAGTTGAAGCTCCTGTAGGTCTTTCGGTGCTCGAAATAGCGCATCAGAATGATATTGATTTGGAGGGGGCTTGTGAAGGGTCTTTAGCTTGTTCCACATGCCATGTTGTCGTAGATAATAGTTTCTTTGATAAACTTCCAGAGGCTTCTGAGGATGAAGAAGATATGCTTGACCTAGCATTTGGTCTTACTCATACGTCTAGACTTGGCTGTCAGATACGAATGACAGAAGAACTAGATGGTCTCAAGGTAAAGTTGCCTGCGGCTACAAGAAACATGATGGTAGACTGATGAGATGAAAAGGCTCTCTCTTTTAGTTAAGAATTACTATAAAGTAGCAGCCTTTGTACTTTTTGTTTACTCTATTATCTGGTATGGAATTGGGCAGTACGTCAAAAGTAAAATAGATGTTGTATTAGCAGAGTCTTTAAACTTATCTTCTTTATCTTACAAAACTATAAACTTAAGTGGTTATCCTTTCTCATTTAGTTATCAATTTGGGGATATCAAACTTAATTTTAAAAATAAAGATGGAGTTGAGACAACAGTAGTTGTTAAGGAATTAAATTCTAATGTTGATTTACTTTTGAAATCTATAGATTTTGATATAAATGAAGATATTTTGTTAAGATCTAGTGATAATAAAAAGAATCATATAATAAAAGCTCATCAAGGCATTAATGTAGGTATTGTAATGCATAAGTCTTTCTTAAGACAGTTTTTATTTGGATCTACATTAGATACGGCAATACAAAAAATTACTTATAATGATTCTGGTTACGATATTTTTGATAAAAATATAGGGAAGGTAAGTTTAGTATCTAGAAAAAATAAATTTATCCTTGTAAAAAATGAAGGAAAAAATTCTGAAAATTCATACAGAATAAAAGGTAATTTGCATACAGAGGTTGGTTCTACATCTTCTTTGCAAGGCGCTGGAGATCATAAGTTAGACGCCGATATAGAATTTAGATTTGCAGAAAACTTGGAAGATAGGTCAATGAGAAAATTTTATATAAAATTTCATAAGTTTGATTTGGTAGCTGATGATTATTCTGTAAAAATCGATGGTGAATTAGGTCATGATTTAATTACCAAGAATTCTTTAGGTAATATTGATGTGGCAATTCAGAATTTTGATGGATTGATAAAGGCATGTGGCAACTTGCTTTATAAGAGCCAGGTTTCTATTTTGAGAAGTATATTATTAAAAATCGCACAAGATTCTGATAAAAAGACAAATCTTCAAAATGTTTCTTTTTCTATTAGTGGGCATGAAAGAGGAATAAAATACGGGAAAATAGGTGGCTTTAGAAATATTATTTTGTTCATGATGCAAGCTGGTGAGCTTTATGATTCCATTTCAAGATAACATTGTGTATAAACAGTTTTAAAATTATTTGACATAGTAGATGAGAGTTAGTAGTTATTTCCTTCCAATATTAAAAGAAAATCCTGCTGGTGCTGAGGTGGTTTCCCACAAGCTAATGTTGCGTTCTGGCATGATTAAGCAGCAAAACTCCGGGATTTATTCATGGCTTCCTTTGGGGCTAAGGGTTCTTAGGAACATAGAAAGAATTGTAAAAAAAGAGATGGATGAATCAGGAGCTCAGGAAGTGTTAATGCCTTGCATTCAGACTGCTGATTTATGGAGAGAGTCTGGAAGATATGATGATTATGGCAAAGAAATGCTGAAGATAAAAGATAGGCATAATAATGATTTATTATTTGGACCTACAGCAGAAGAAGCAATTGCGGACATAGTTCGTGGTAATATAAATTCGTATAAAGATTTTCCCAGAACATTTTATCAAATAAACTGGAAATTCAGGGATGAAATTAGACCACGGTTTGGTGTGATGAGAGGAAGAGAATTTTATATGAAAGATGCATATTCTTTTGATATAGATCATGAATCCTCAGCTAAAACATATGATAATATTATCAAAACATACATAAAGATTTTTAAGAGAATGGGATTAAAAGCTATACCTGTGAGAGCTGATACTGGTCCAATAGGTGGTGATCTTAGTCATGAGTTTCATGTAATAGCAGATACTGGAGAGAGTGAAATATTTTATGATAAAGATATAGATGCTGAGTTGAGTAAGGAAATTCCGGACGTGGATAAAATACGTGAATTATATTCTATGGCAGATGACATGCATGTAGAGTCTGCTTGTAAAGTTCCCAAAGGTAAGCTAACAAAACACAAGAGCATAGAAGTGGGACATATATTCCATTATGGAACAAAATATGCTGAATCTATGGGTGTGTTTTTTATGAATAAAGAGGGAAAACAAGAACATTTTCATGGTGGGTGTTATGGGATTGGAGTTTCCAGGCTTGTAGCTGCTATAATTGAGTGTTTTCATGATGAAAAAGGTATTGTTTGGCCACATTCCGTTTCTCCATTTCATGTGTCTTTATTAAATTTACATATTAAAAGTAAGGAGTCTGTTGAAATTAGTGATAGGATTTATAAAGATTTGTCTGATAAAGGATTAGATATATTATACGATGATTCTTCTGTAGGAGCTGGAGGTAAATTTGCAAAGCACGAGCTTTTAGGTATTCCTTATCAAGTTATTTCTAGTTCCAAACTTTCTGCAGAAAAACAGTTAGAAATTCGTTGTCGTAAAACTGGAAAGGTAGAAGTGTTGGATGTTAAGCATGTAGTTGATTATTTGATAAAGGTATGTAAATAAAGATGAATTTTAAATTAGAATTTTGTATAGCTTTGAGATATTTGCAGTCTAAAAAAAAGGATGCATTTATATCTATAATATCTTTTCTTTCTCTTATTGGGATTATGCTTGGTGTAGCGGCCTTGATAGTAGTCATGTCTGTTATGAATGGGTACCGTACAGAGCTCACTAAAAAATTAAAAGGATTTAACAGCGATGTGACGGTGAGGAATTTTGATGATCATATTTCAGAGTATAAGCAAAATGTTAGGTCTATGGTTAAGCTTAAAGAAGTTAGCAGTGCAATTCCTGTAATTAGTGAGCAATCACTTTTAATTAATAATGATAGGGCGACTGGTGCAATGATAAAAGCTGTAAGGTCTCAGGATATTTTAAGATATAGATTCCTTAAGAAGAAGAAATTAACAAGAGAAAATGGAATAATACTTGGAAGTAGGTTAGCTAGAATATTAGGAGTAAGACCTGGTGACAATGTGAAATTAGTTTCTACTCATTTTAATACTACAGTGGTAGGTGCTATTCCTAAGATAAAAGATTTTTACATAGAAGGTTTATTTACTAGTGGGTTAAGTGAGTATGATAGTAGTTATGCTATAATTTCACTATCAACTGGGCAGAAATTATTTAATATGGTAGATTCTGTAAATAGTATAGAAGTTTTTTTAATGAATGGTGAAGATCCTGAAGAAGCTGCTCGTGTGATTTCTAAGGAGTTAGGAAGTAAATACCAAGTATATGATTGGAGAAGGTTGAACCAGTCTTTATTTGATGCACTAAAGACTGAACGCGTTGTAATGTTTATTATTTTGACATTTATAATCATAGTTGCTGCATTTAATATTATTTCTAGTTTAACTATGCTAGTAACAGATAAGATAAAAGAAATCGCTATTTTGAGAACTATAGGATTTTCAAAAGGAAGTATTATGAGATTATTTCTATATTCTGGGATGATTCTTGGAATTTCAGGTACTATCTTCGGGGTTATTTTGGGACTATCTATAGCTTATAATATAGAGCCAATTAAAAATTCCCTATCTTCTATTTCTGGAACAAATCTTTTTGATCCTGTCATATATTATCTAGACGTGCTTCCTTCAAAAATAGATAAATTAGATGTATTAAAGGTAATTATTCTTTCACTTACAGTATCGTTTTTTGCTACTTTATATCCATCATATAAAGCTAGTAGAATGTCACCAGCAGAGGGATTGAAAAATGACTAAAAAAGAACTTATTTTACAAGTATCTGGCGTTAGCAAATCGTTTAAACAAGGCAGAGATGTTGTGAAAATATTAGATGGGGCTAACCTTTCACTTTATAAGAATGAAGTTGTTGCTCTAGTCGGGCCGTCTGGTTGTGGTAAAACTACCTTCTTGCAAATAATTGGTCTATTGGATGAGCCAACAAAAGGAAGTATTATTATTAATAAAAATAATTTATCTAATGCAAGCGATGGCCAGAAAACGGAATTTAGAAAACGAAATATAGGATTTGTGTATCAGTCACATAATTTGCTTAGTGACTTTACTGCTTTTGATAATATTATGATGCCTCTTATTCTTACTAGTAAAGATCAAAAATTTACTAGAGATTCAAGTGTATTTAAGATGTTATCAAAATTAGGGCTTGAGAATAGGAGAAACCATTTTCCAAGCCAGTTATCTGGAGGTGAACAACAAAGGGTTGCTATCGGAAGAAGCATTATTCATAATCCCATGCTGGTTCTAGCTGATGAGCCTACTGGGAATTTAGATAGTAAAAGTGCTAGAAACGTAATTGATTTACTTATAAATGCAATTAAAAAGCAGAATAAAAGTCTTATTATAGTTACTCATAATTCTGCAATAGCTAAAAAAGCAGATAGAGTTATTACGATCGATAAAGGGAAAATAGTTGAAAAAGAAGATCTATAATAACATCACTATAATTGTTGCAGGAGGAGTTGGTGATAGAGTAGATAGAAGCATCCCAAAACAATATTTATCCATTAGACATTCTACGACATTGCGTATATGTGTAGAAAAATTCCTAAAACATAAAGAGATAGATGCTGTGATAGTAGTTATTCACAAGGATCATGTCTTCCTTTACGAGGAGGCTGTTAAAGGTCTGGATGTATTACCATATGTATTTGGTGGGGAAAGAAGGCAGGATTCTGTGCGTCATGCATTGGAGGAAATACAAAAATATAAACCAAAAAATATTTTGATACATGATGCAGCCCGTATATTTTTTGAGGAAGAAAGTATTTCTGCGCTTTTAGAAAAATTAACTATGTATAAAGGAGCTATTCTTGCTGTTCCAGTAAGTGATACGGTAAAGTATTATGAATATAATAAAATAAAAAAAACTGTTCCAAGAAATAATCTATTCTTAGCTCAAACCCCTCAGGCTTTTTGTTTTAAAACTATATCATCCTTGCATCAAAAATATAAAAATGAAGATGTTACAGATGATGCTGCGATTTGCGAGATTGATGGGTTAGACATTGCAATTATAGATTCTTCTATATTAAATTTTAAGATTACTAATGCAAAAGATTTTGAATTAGCAAAGAGGTTAATCGAGTATGAGTATGAAAGGAAAAGTTAGGATAGGAATAGGGTTTGACGCCCACAAATTTTCTAAAGAATCAGATGGTAATGAACAAAGTATAATGTTATGTGGGGTAAAAGTGCCTTGTAAGTTTGGCATTATTGCTCATTCTGATGGTGACTTAGCCTTACACGCACTCACAGATGCTATATTAGGATCTATATCTGCAGGTGATATAGGAGAGCATTTCCCCCCGAGTGATCAAAAATGGAAAAATGCTAACTCTGATCAATTCGCAAAGTTTGCACATCAATTGCTTCGTGATAAAGGAGGGGTGATTAATAATATAGATATTACTATCATATGTGAGACACCAAAAATATCACTATATAAAACTCAATTTATAAAAAAATTAGCAGAGATATTGGAGATTTTAGAAGAAGATATAAGTGTAAAAGCTACAACTACGGAAAAAATGGGTTTTACTGGGCGTGAAGAAGGAATAGCCTGTCAGGCAGCTGTTTGCGTGTCATTATAAGTGAGATGGCATCAAGATCTTGAGATATCACCTCTTCGTGATGATCGTTCAACTCGTGGAGTGCGTGCTGGTGAGGCGTCTAGTGCATGAGTAGGTGTAGGAGGATCAGACTTGTCTTTGAAGGATGGAGAGGAATAACTTGCAAGTGTATCAACTTGAGTGGTATCATAATTTTTTACTTCTTTTTCTTTAAATGGATTAATCGCATCTAAAAACTTTCTTGTCTTAGAAATATTTTTTGGCAAATCATCGAATTTTATTCTTGAGGCCACTTCTTCTCTTATTTTACCGTATAAAGCTACTGCATTTTCTTTAGGAATATCTTCTCTGGTCCCTACGATTTCACAAAGTCGTTTTTTGGCTTCATAATCTACCATTTCTCCTTTAAAATGCTCAGCAAGCTCTTTTGTGTTTTTGAAAGCAGGTATTCCAGATTTTGCACATGTCTCATTCATAGACCTTTTAGTTATATCTTGTTCCATATCATATTTTACTCTAGTGTCGAATTCATCTTTTATAGTCTTTGTAGCAAATGCAACAGACGCGACATAAGCTAGAGCACCTGCTGGGTTTGCTCCAGCTGCTACTGATAAAATATTTGTAGCATTTTCAAATCCCACATCTCTCAAAACTTTTAAGAATGACTTTCTCTTACTTGGGGCTCCTGGAGATACTTTGAATTTATGAATTTTTGTAGGCTTTTTAGGTTTTGATACATAATCTAAAATTTTCCCATGTGTTTTTTTTAGATTTTCTAATTTTTTATCTTTTTCTCCTATTGATTTTACAAACTTTTTTTGTAACCTTGTTCTTTCAACACTCCGTAGTTGCCAAGTTTTTGCTGCAACAGATATAAAGGAAGACGCTAGTGTGAGGCCGAGAGCTATTGCTGGCATAGCTGCTCCTCCTGTCAGGACGGTTGTGGCAGCAGCAGTGGCAATTGCAACAATTCTCCATATTGTAGGGTGAGTAACAAATTTTTTTATTCTATTTAAGATAGGGTGTCTTTCAAAAAACCCTTTTTTCTTTTCGAGGTTTTTTTTCTCGTCTTCTATATCTTCTACAGGTGCTTTCATAAAATCTATATTATTTTTATATTAAAATCTTATCATTATCTTTGTAGAAAATCCTCCATATTTATAATTAGTAGTATATTTTATTTTATAAAATGGCGCTCTGACATGTATTTTTATTGTGAAAAATGTTTTTAGTATTTGAGTGCGCATTTTATGTTATATTTACAATATATTGCAAAAATAGCATTTTCCTATATAGTATCTAGGGTTTTAGCGTATTGCGATATATTCTACTTACACATAAATAAAAAGGTTTTTAATAGAATGATATCTATTGGTTCAAAAAGTATAAATCCAGTTATATTGGCACCTATGTCTGGAGTTACGGATATGCCTTTTCGCCAGTTGGTGAAAAAATGTGGTGCGGGTTTGGTTGTGTCAGAAATGATAGCAAGTAGAGCTATGATATTGCAGACTAGGCAGTCTATGCAGAAATGTCAGGTTTCTAGTGAAGAGAATACTACGTCTATACAGTTAGCTGGATGTGATCCAGATGTAATGGGTGAGGCTGCTAAATTAAACGAAGATATGGGAGCTCAAATCATAGATATTAACTTTGGTTGTCCAGTTAAAAAAGTTGTTGGTGGTAATGCTGGATCTGCTTTGATGAAAGATGAGAAGTTAGCAGCTGCAATCTTAGAAAAAACAGTTAAAGCCGTTAAAGTGCCAGTAACACTAAAGATGAGAACTGGTTGGGATGATAGTAATAGAAATGCTCCAAGACTTGCTAAAATCGCAGAAGATTTAGGAATAAAAATGTTGACTATACATGGCAGAACAAGGTGTCAACTTTATAATGGCAAATCTGACTGGGCTTTTGTAAAAGAAGTAAAAGATGCAGTAAAGATCCCTGTGATAGTAAATGGTGATATTAAGTCTTTAGATGATGCAACAAAAAGCATAAAAGAATCTGGAGCAGATGGAATTATGATTGGTAGAGGCGCTTATGGCAGGCCTTGGTTTATAAACCAGATAATGCATTTTTTTGAACACAAAGAAATTTTACAAGATCCAAGTCTAGAAGAAAAAATGAGAATTGTTTTAGAGCATTATCAAAGTATGATAGACTATTATGGTGAAAATATAGGCATTCGTATGGCTAGAAAACATGTAGGTTGGTACTCATCAGGATTAAAAAATTCTAGTCAATTTAGAGTGGCCTTCAATCAAATCGCAACTCCAAAACAAGCAATGCAATCTATACGTGACTATTTTGGTGATTTGTGTGAATCAGAATAAGCTGTGATAGTAGAAAAAATAAGAAAACATCTTTCATATAAAAAAGTTGCATTGTCTTTTGCTGTGCTGTCTCTTTTATTTTCAATATTTACTTATGTGGCGGTAGTGCATACGGATTATATTGAATCTAATCCTTCGCTTATTGTACTACTATCATTGATAGATTTTATTCTACTTATTATTTTAGTTATATTAGTTTCTAGAAAAATATTTTCTTTATGGATAAAGCGTAAAAAAGAGTCTCAAGGATCAAGATTACAGACAAGAATAATGGTAATGTTTAGTTTGTTATCTGGAGTGCCTGCTGTGCTAATTGCTGTGTTTTCTACCATGTTTTTTCAGGTAGTGATTGATTCATGGTTTGATAAAAAAGTTAGCACGGTGTTAGATGAATCTGTTGTGGTTGCTGAGTCTTATTTAAAGGAGCATACAGAGGCGATAAAAATAAGAGCTAAAGCTATGGCTTTAGAGGTAGATAATAATATAGTTAGATATAATCTAGTTACAAACCAGAAATTATTTACTGATGTTGTTTCTTCTTTAACAGATCTTAATGCATTATCTGAGGCTGTTATATTTTACAATCACAAACCAATAGTGCGCAGTAAGTTTGGTGCATCTTTATCTTTAGAGGTATTTCCAGAGGAATATTATAATAAAGCTATTTCCGGGGGAGTGTTTGTAATAAAGTCTTCTGATAAAAAGATTCGTGCAATAGTTAGCTTGCATTCACTGCCATATAGCTTTTTGGTAGTTGGTAAATATATAGATGAAAAAGTAGTAAAGCACGTTAAAAAATCTCAAGGTGCAGCTCATAAATATAATAATTTAAAGACACAAATATTGAAGACGCAGATTAAGTTTATATTTTTATTTTTAATGCTTTCTATGTTGCTTTTATTAGCCGCTATGTATGTTGGTATTATATTTGCAGGCAAAATAATGGATCCTATTGCTAAGTTAGTCCGTGCTACAAATAAAGTGCAGAAGGGAGACTTTTCTACTAGGGTTTCTGAAGGGCCTGTGAATGATGAAATTGCAAACCTTTCTAGGGCGTTTAATCTTATGACTCATCATATCGCTGAGCAAAATAATAAATTAGTATCTGCTTATAATGAAATAAATGATAAAAGAAAGTTTAGTGAAGCTATATTAGCTGGTGTTTCTACAGGAATTATAGCAATAACCTCAGAAAGAAAAATTTCATTACTGAATGATGCAGCATCAAAACTACTTAATATTGCTCCAAAGATGGCAAAAAATAAAGAAATTGGATCTATATTACCTGAGATACTTGAGTATCTTGAACAAGTATCTGCAAAGTCGGGGAAGGGTGTTGGAACAGAGATGCAAGTAAAAATAGGCAATAAAATACTTGTATTGCTTACAAAGATAGTTAAAGAAACTCACAAAGGTGAGTTAACAGGTTACATAATAACATTAGACGATACAACAGAACTTGCTCACGCACAAAGATATGCTGCATGGTCTGACGTTGCTAGGCGTATTGCTCATGAAGTAAAGAACCCTTTGACTCCTATACATTTAGGAGCTGAAAGAATAAGAAAGAAATATAAAAATGAAGTAAAAGATCCAGAGATGTTAGAGAAATATATAAATACTATTATCAAGCATGTTTCTGATATTGGTAGAATTATAGAAGAGTTTTCAAGATTTGCTCGTATGCCTAAAGCTGTGATGGAGAGGTCTAATTTTAGTAAATTAGTATCAGAAATTGTTTTTTCAAGAAAGTGTGTGTCGTCAAATATTGAATATATTACAAAAATTTCTCCAAAAATCATTGTGTATTGTGATTATACTCAAATTAACCAAATGCTTATAAATATTTTAAAAAACTCAGAGGAGTCAATAATCTTAAGAGGAAGGAAAAGTAAAAGTATTGGAAAGATTTCTGTAGATTTGCATAAAGAAGAAAAGCAGGCTGTATTAACAATAAAAGACAACGGAGTTGGTTTTGATGAAGATGCTTTGAGTAAGATTACTGAGCCTTATTTTACTACAAGAGATCAAGGTACGGGTCTTGGTTTAGCAATAGTGAAAAAAATAGTTGATGATCACAGTGGGAAGCTTATAATGAGAAATGAGAGCGATAGACAAGCTGTAATCACCATTATATTCCCGCTAATGGAAGGATAAGCTTTAATTTAGGACAAATTATGACTGATAGTACTATTCTTATAGTGGATGATGAAAAAGATATACGTGATTTAATATCTGATATACTTACAGACGATGGATTTAGTTGTTCTTCTGTTGGTAATAGCGATGCAACTTTTAGCGCTATAGAGAAAAAACTTCCGGATCTAATTCTTTTAGATATTTGGCTGCAAGGTAGTAATTTGGATGGTTTGGGTATTTTAGAGGTTCTAAAATCAAAATACTCCGGTATTCCTGTGATAATGATTAGTGGGCATGGCACTATAGAAACTGCAGTGAATTCTATTAAGCTTGGAGCAAGTGACTATATAGAAAAACCTTTTACCTCTGACAAGCTTTCTATAACTGTAAAAAGAGTGTTTGAGAATATTAAGCTACGTAAAGAAAATAAGGCTTTAAAAAGAAAGATAGTTGATAAAGCAGATCTTGTAGGTGGTAGTGAAAAAATAAATCAAATTAAATCTTTGATAGAAAAGATTGCACCTACTTCTAGTAAGGTGTTGATTCATGGTTCAATTGGGTCTGGTCGTGAGCTGGTTGCAAGGCTTATTCATAAAAAGTCTGATAGATCCAGATATCCATTTGTGAAGCTTAATTCTGCTGTGTTACTTAATGAAAAGGCTGCGCAAGGTATTTTCAGTAGTGCGACTAATATTATGGATGTTGCAAATAAAGGGACTTTATTTATAAATGAAGTTTCAAATATACCTTTGAATGTACAACATACTTTGCTCAAAATAATGAAAGAGCATAATGATAGTAAAGCGAAATTTGACGTTCGTATTATAGCTTCTACTTCAAAAAACTTAAAACAGGAAGTAAAAGAAGGGAATTTCTTACAAGATCTATATTATAGGCTTAATGCTGTTTCTATTGTAGTTCCTACTCTAAAAGAAAGAATAGAAGACTTACCAGTTCTGTGTGACTACTTCATTCATCACTTTGAAAAGAAATCGAACTTACCAGGTAAAGTAATGGACAGAAAGGTTCTGGAAATTATGTATGATTATAATTGGCCAGGCAATATTAAACAATTAAAGAATGTTATAGAATGGTTACTCTTAGAGGCTGTAGTAAAAGATTGCTCTGAGATTACTGCTAATATGCTGCCATCAAATATTTTAAGTAATGGATCCAATACAAGTATGTTTGATGTCGATGTGGATTCTATGTCTATGCCTTTGCGTCAAGCTAGGGAATTATTCGAGAAAAAATATCTTTCAGCTCAAATGTCTCGTTTTAATAATAATATATCAAAAACTTCAGCATTCGTGGAAATGGAAAGGTCTGCTCTACATAGAAAGTTAAAATTGCTTGATATACACCATAATAGTAGATCCAGCACTGATGCAGATAAAGAGAAAATCGAGGCTGAAAATTAAGAAATGCATCTGTTGGACAAATCCTATACTCTATCATATCCCAAGGCTATTGTTTTTGATTGGGATAATACTCTTGTAGATTCTTGGACTCTGATACATGAATCTTTAAACTTTACGTTTGAAAAATTTGGTAAAGAAAAATGGTCTCTTGCAAAGACTAAAATCAATATACATAGGTCTATAAAGGATACTCTTCCTGAACTTTTTCATGATGACTGGAAGGAAGCTGTAAAGGTATACAGGGCATATTATGAATCCATACAGAATAGACTGCAACCTCTTGAGTTAGCTGAAGAAACTTTGCGTATGGCTCATTCAAAAAAAATACCTATTTGTATTGTAACGAACAAGAAAAACCATCTTATTCATAACGAAATTCATACGCTTGGTTGGAAAAAATATTTTGAATATATAGTAGGGTCTGGTGACCTTGAGTATGATAAGCCGTCTCCGATTGGAGTAGAGTTTGTTTTGAATAAGATAAATAAGAAACCAGATAAGAGTATCTGGTTTGTAGGAGACTCCGTAACAGATATGGAAACGGCTTATAATTCTAATTGTGTCCCAGTTTTTTTTGGAGAAGATGACTATAATAGCGATAGGTATAAACTCTGTAGGCCTAAAGTTCACTTTCAAGATCACAAAATTCTATCGGATTACTTAAAATAAAGAAGGTATATACAGATGTCTTATTCAATTAAAGAAGCACTTAACATTGGTGCTGATTTCTTGAAGAAAGCGGGTATAGATTCTAGTAGAGTGGATTCCAGAGTTCTTATGTCAGAAATTCTTTCTATTTCAATTGAGGATATAGTGATAAATGGTGATTCAGTTATTTCTGATAAGGATTTTACTAAATTTATAAAAATGATAAAGCGTAGATTAAACTATGAGCCGATTGCTTATATGCTTGAGAAAAAGGAATTTTATGGCATTGATTTTTCTGTGAATAAAAATGTTTTGATTCCAAGGCCAGATAGTGAGGTTCTGATAGATGCGGTACTTGATTTGTATGATAGGGATCAAAGCATCAGTGTTCTTGAGTTTGGTGTTGGATCTGGATGTTTAGTGTTAACAATTTTAAAACATATGCCAAATTCATCGGCAATTGCTGTTGATATAAAAGAAGAAGCAATGAATGTTGCTAAAGAAAATTATAATCAACTTGAATTAAAGAATGAAATTGCATTCCTTGTAACAGACTGGAATAAGATGGATACAGATACAAAGTTTGACCTTATTATCTCAAATCCTCCATATGTTAAAAATTCTGATATTGAGTCATTGCAGCCAGATGTAAAGAATCATGAACCGCTTTCTGCTTTAGAAGGAGGGGATGATGGGTTAAATTCATATAGAGAGCTGGCTCCAATTTTATATAAAATGATGCACGAAGATAGTTTTGCATTATTAGAGTTTGGAGAGAATCAGCATCTTAAAGTTAGTGAAATAATGCATAAACATAATATCTATACTATAAAACACTTAAAAGATTTAGGTGGCCGCGTAAGATGCGTATTGTTAAGAAGGTAATAGAATATTATAAAAATCTTGATATTTTAATGATTTTGCAATATAATCCAGAACTGGAATTGCTAAAAAACAAGTAATATATATGGATTTGGATGTTGCAGGGGAGATCTGTCTAAGGGAGGACTATTTATTTGGAGATAATATTGATTCCAATGATCAATGTTTTTTTGCAGAGAGCAGTAATAGTACTACAACGGGAGATTCTTCTCTTGTGATTATGGATATTTGCTTTCCTAGCGATATTTGTCTATCTCATCATTCTGATTTTATTGAAATAGGATTCTACTACTATCCTCTATATCTTGGGTGTGGTCTGACAGAAAACATAGATGAGGATAAATCTTCAGTTGCTTTGACTGAAGAAAAAGACGATGAGTACAATATATATGATGTTGTAAAACAACATGCTGAGAATGTTGAGTTTGCAAAAACATTAGATATCTTAGCCAAAGGAGCGGGTTTTATATATTATGGTGCTGTATTATACACATGCCCTATACCAACTGTGGCATATTTAGCATTGAAGATTCTTAAAGACAATAACCTATTGTATCAGTATTGCGATCCTTCAAAAAACGAAATAGCATTTGGCTATACTATATGTGATCTTACAGAAGATGCATTGCATTCATACTCTATTTATTCATTTGGAGGAGTAGTATCAAAGCTTGTTTTGAGTGTGGTAGATTGGAAGAGTGTAGTATTAGATGTCACCGCTGAAACTTTGATGAAAACTCTTTTATTAAATTCTGGAAAAAATTTAGAGTCTGGTGATCTTCCTAGAGCTATTGATTATTTACCAGGTTTTTCACAAGTTGTTTCTTCAGAAGTAGCTAAAGTAGTTATTAGTTCGGCAGCATCTCAGTCCATTCCTAAGCCATTGCAGGTAGTTGCTCAACAACTTATAGGCCAAGGTACAAAATATGCCGTGCAATACTATGCTTTTGAAGAGGGAGAAACAGGTAGTGCACTAAAACCATTTAGGAATGCTATTAGTGCAACAGTTTGTAAAACTCTTCTTCCAGATTTTAAGAAAAATAGTATTCAATCTCATGGATATACTCAATGTTTGAAGGGGATGCGAACTGGAATAGAACAAATATCTTCTATATCTTTAACTTATATATATTATTCAAGGCAAGATGAAAGTACTGATATTATAGTATCTAAAAAAGAGGAAGAGGAAATAAGAAATTATAAATTTATAAGTTAGAAAGGTACAAATACTAATTGAGGAGGAGTATTTTGTTAACTATAGCAATAAATACAAAGTATTTGCGGTATAAAAATAAGGAACTTAGTGATGCTTGTGTTAATACAGAGCATGGTTTTGCTGTATGTCATTTTCTAAATGACAATAAGTTGCCATTATGTAATGTCCAATTAGCTTGCTTTGAGAGAGAAAATTTTGAGATTAACTATCTGCAGCTATTATTTTTTAGGGAAGCGATGGATATAGTAAAAGTATATGTTAAGAATGTCCCTCAGTGTATGGCATTTCAGGTACCATCAAAAATACTTGATATGCTTTCTACTATTATACCAATAAAGGAATATGTTCCTGATGAATTGATACCAGATAATAGATGTTATAAGAATAATTTTATCGCACTAGTACCATCTCCTGAGTCTGATAGATCACCTAAAATGTTACAAATAGAAGACACTTCACATAGAATCTATGCAATAGAAGGTTATGAGTCACATCCAGGTGATGTATATGATATTCAAGAGTTATAGTTTTCCTGCAATCATAATGTAATTCACATCTATTTCCTTATCTAAATACCATTTTTCTGGTTTTAGTGGGTTGTATTTTAGTCCTTTAATGTCAATAATTTTGATATTATTTTTTCTAAGATCTGCATCAATTTCTGAGGGTTTAAGAAATTTATTCCAGGAATGAGTTCCAACCGGTATCCATCTTAATATATACTCTGCTCCTATAATTGCTTGTAAGTAACTTTTTGCTGTACGGTTGATTGTGGATATAAAAAATAATCCTCCTGGTTTCAGCATCTTACTACATGACTCAATAAAATGAGAAGGGTTTGCTACATGTTCTATTATTTCCAAACATAAGACTATATCAAATTGTAAGTTTTTCTTTGCGAGATCTTCTGCTGTTGTGCAAATATAGTTTATATTAAGATTCTGGATTTTTGCATGTTCTTTTGCGATAGATATGTTTTTATCTGAAGCATCAACAGCAGTGACCTTTGCGCCTAATCTATGTAATGGTTCTGATAAAATTCCACCTCCACATCCAATATCTAACACATCTAATCCTTTTAATATAGAAATAGAGTTATTAACATTGGGAAACTGCTCCAGAATTTGTTTTCGTATATATGATATACGTATTGCATTGATATCATGTAATGTTCTTAGTTTGCCTTCTGTATCCCACCATTCTTCAGACATACGTGAGAACTTATCTATTTCTTCTTGATCTATTGAGGAGTTAGTTTGAGTTTTGCTCATTTTTTTTAAATGCATTTTTAAATAGGCTATCTATAACTGAGCTTATGTTTTTTGCTGTATCTTCGGTTATTTTATTTTTTATCACTTTGTTGTTAAGATAATCATTTACCTTGTTTTCTATTTTTTCAAAAATTAATCTTGATTTAAAGTCTTCCCAAATGCGCTTAAATTCTTTTGCAGAGTATCTTCCGACTTCTGGGTACTTATCTGACTTTTCCTTCTTAGCCAAGATTTCTGCATTTATTTGAGAGGTTTCTGGATTAGAAGATATATCCTGCATCAGTTTTTTTATTCTTATAGAAGTTTTTTCAGTAATTGTTAGTTCTTTTCCAGATATTAAGAAATTATAATTTGCAGATTCCGCAATTCTGTTTAGGTATTTTGTAGACATATCTATCATAGTAGGATAGTTCGTAAGATCTATTGCCAATTTGTAAGAGTCAATGTCATTCTTATTTTTAAAATCTCCTTCTGCTTTTATTGAAAATTCTTTTGTTGATAATTCAAAGTTATTAATTTCTAGATCAAAATCTTTATTTTCTTCGCGTTTATATTGAGCATTTATTCTTGTTATAACTGGACCCATTTCATGGAATCGTGGTATATAATAAGCTCTAGTATTCGGATTATTATTACCTAATAATGTATTCATAAAATTATTAATGGGTAGTATTACTGAGGATATAATAGAATTTTTATTCGATTTTTTAAAAAAACTAACATCAAAATTGGTAAAATCTGCAGATCTTATATATTTCTGCATTATGTGATACCATTTCTCATTAAAATGTATTTTTGAATTTATATCTACAGAAGCTCTATCATTAAATACTTTTATTTTTCCGCTTATATTTATATCTTCAATGTCATTCTTGAGTAAAAACTTATCTATATATAATTCTGTATTTTTAGTTTTATCAATTATCAGATTTATTTTTGCATCATAGTTAATTACTCCCAGCTCATGAAGTTTAAAGGCGCTAAAGTAGTTTTGAATATTATAAGGGATTTGAGTTAGCATATTCTTAATCTTTGGTATCGAAGATATATTGTTCCATAAAAGTGTTAATTCGGGTCCAAATTCAGCATTAACATCTTTCTCTTCATAGCCTATTCTATATTCATCATTATATTTCGTGCTTAAGGTTGCGTAGCCATCTTCTACATTAAGTATAAGTTCGTTATTGGTTTTATTTATTAATTTTAAATTATGAGAACTAAAGTGAATGTACTTAATAACTCCAAAGAAAATTTTCTCCATTGAGTCACTAGAGCTTATAAAATTATTTATAAGTTTTGGTGATAATAAGAAGTCATAAAGTTTGATATAAAAATTAGTATCTTCACCAGAAGAGACTATATGAAAATTATAGTTGTTTATATAACCCTTGAGATGCATATTACCATCTGTTTTAAGTTTTACTGAATTTGAGAATAAACTTAAGATAACTTTAACATTTCCATTATATAAGAGGTTATAGGAACCTACGTGATCTTTAGGGGTAAAATGTATGTTAGGATACTCAAGATTGATCATAAACTTAAAAGGATATCCGGTAATATCAATATTTCCGGAAGAACTTTTAATAATACCGTCAGATTTTAATTCTTCGATCTTTTTATGTATTGTTTTTTCTGTGATATTAGCAACTATAAACCAAGCAGCAGTATATATTATTGAGAGTAGAATAATGAATATTAAGGCGATTTTTTTCATTTAAAAACTGTGCACATATTACTACTTTGCACACAAGTATATTTGATTTTCAGATGCCTGGAAAGATAAAAAATCTATTTGTTTTGTTATAAATGAAAGCTTGTCGTGATTGAGTGGCTTATCTAAACAAATATTTACTCCTAATTCACAAGAGTATGGATTTATTTCTGCTGTTTCATCTCCTATACCAAAGAGCATGACGACTGGTATATTCTTTAAAATTTTATGTTTTTGTATGCTTTTTATGAATTTATTATTTTCTAATACTGCAATTCTTTTATCTATTACAATAAGATCAGGTTTGTTTGATTTAAGGTAAGTTAAAGCCTCAGCAGGGCTGCGAGTTAGATCCATATCTATAATTACATTTTCTCTTCTTAGAAGCATTTGAGTTAGAAGGAACTCATTCTTGCTATCTTCTATAAGAAGAATTTTTGCTAATTTTGGAGTTGCTTCCATGAATCAATAAGTAAGTTATCATTTTATTATCGTATAACTTTCTTAAAAAAGAATTAAAGAGGTGTAATTAGAGTACGCCAAATTTTACAAGGCTAGATACGTAGATAAGTGTAACAAATACAAGTATAATAAACATAAGGAAATAATTTTTATGCTTCTTTTTAGTAGATCTTGTCATAATTAAATTTTATCAAATGCTAGAAATGAAAATATTATAAATAAATAAAGAATAGAGTATTTAAAAGTTTTCTTATAGTGAGATGCGCTCTTAAAGATTTTAAAAGAGTAGTATAGGAATATTGCTCCAGATAATATAGCAATAGATAAGTAATATTTTCCAGATATTTTCATAAGATAAGGAACTACACTGATCATCACCAATAATATTGTATAAATGAAAATCTGTATTTTTGTAGATTTGTGCCCTGCAACTATAGGCATCATCGGTATATTTGCTTTAGCATAATCTTCTGATGTATGTAAAGCTAATGCCCAGAAGTGAGGAGGAGTCCAAATAAAAATAATTAGGAACAAAATGATTGGTTCTAAACTAATG
>Ga0222708_1000081_pt1 | contig 28777 bp, 28 predicted proteins | sample AntAcemetage1576_FD_179806 | JGI IMG/M metagenome (GOLD analysis project Ga0222708, IMG submission 179806) | Saline water microbial communities from Ace Lake, Antarctica - #1576 | ecosystem: Environmental > Aquatic > Non-marine Saline and Alkaline > Saline | place: Antarctica: Ace Lake... | reverse complement strand
GATCCGGTTTGCCCGGCGCAGCTGAACCCGGCACTCCTGCATTCGGCACCTCGACATTCGGCACCCCCGCATCCGACACCGCGCACGATCAGGGCGGCGACCACGGCCAGGGCGGTGTTGAGCTGAGCGGCGTCACCAAACGCTTCGGCAATGTGGCGGCCGTTGATGACTTGACCTTGAGCGTCAAGTCAGGCGAATTCTTTTCTATGCTCGGGCCCTCTGGGTCAGGAAAAACCACCGTGTTGCGCCTCATCGCCGGTTTTGAGGACGTCACCAGCGGTTTCATCTCGATTGCCGGCGCTGACGTGACCCGCGCAGCGCCCTTTGATCGCACCGTCAACACCGTGTTCCAGGATTACGCTCTCTTTCCTCACATGACCATCGCCGATAACGTCGCCTACGGCCTGCGCGTGCGCAAGGTCAGCAAAGCCGAGCAAATCGAACGCGTCGCCACAGCCCTCGGCCAGGTGCGCTTAGGCCACCTCGCCGACCGGCTTCCCCACCAGCTCTCGGGCGGGCAGCGGCAGCGCATTGCGCTGGCGCGGGCGCTCATCCTGCAGCCGCGGGTGCTGCTACTCGACGAGCCACTCGGTGCCCTTGACAAGCAGTTGCGCGAACAGATGCAGATCGAACTCAAGCAGATTCAGCGCGAAGTCGGCATCACCTTCATTTTCGTCACTCACGATCAGGAAGAAGCGTTGACGCTGAGCGATCGCATTGCCGTGTTCAACAACGGCCGCGTTGAGCAGATCGGCACGCCCCGCGAGGTCTACGAATATCCGCAGACCGCGTTTGTCGCCAACTTTCTGGGCCTGTCGAACCTCATTGACGCCAGCCACGCCGAGCGGCTAACCGGAGTGCCCAAAGCCATGAACGTTCGCCCCGAGCGTGTGCGCCTCATCGACGTACAGACACCGCCGGCCGCACATGAGATCTACGTCGATGGCACGATCGTCGAAACCGTCTACACCGGTCCCACCACCCGGTACATCGTCGACACCGTCGATGGCCTGCGAATCGTCGCAGAGCGTCACAACGATCACGCCCCCCACGACACGGCACCGCATCACCGCGGCGACCTCGTTCGCGCGGTCTGGGTAGCCGAACACGCCGCCATCGTGCCCTGACCTGTCCGCTTCCTGACCAGCACCGCTTCCTGACCAGCACCACATCCTGACCAGCACCACATCCGCTCCATTCCTGCACCATTCGCCCATCAAGGAGAAATAATGAGAAAGAAACTACTGGCGCTCTCAGCGACTGCCGCCGTTTCAGCGCTGATGCTGGCCGGCTGTGCCGCCCCGGCGGCCGACGAGGGGTCACAGGGTCTCGTCTTCGACGTTCCCGAGGTTCCCATGCTGCAAGAGATTGGCGAGCCCGAGGGCAACGTCGACATCGTGGCCTGGTCAGGCTTTGTTGAGCCGGCCTGGTCTGACAAATTCACCGAGGACACCGGATGCGTTGTCAACCGTCGCGTCGCCGGCACCAGCGACGAAATGGTGCAGCTGATGCGCACCGGCGACTACGACCTCGTGTCGGCCTCCGGTGACGCCAGCCTGCGCCTGATTGTCGGCGGCGACGTTGCCCCCATCAACACCGACCTGCTCGCCAACTTCGGTGACGACATCGTTCCGGGCATGCTCGGGCAGCTGTACGACACCATCAACGGTGATGCCTACGGCGTTCCAATTGGCCGCGGCGCGAACATCCTTCAGTACAACAGTGAAGTTGTCACGGAGACGCCGACGAGCTGGGATGTCGTGTGGGAGGCAGATAGCCCCTACGCCGGCCAGGTCATCGCGTATGACGCACCGATCTACATTGCTGATGCGGCTGTCTACCTGATGACGCACTCGCCCGAGCTCGGCATCACTAACCCCTACGCCCTGGACGACACGCAGCTTGCCGCCGCGGTCGACCTGCTCAAGCAGCAGAACGACATCGTCGCCGAGTACTGGGCTGACCCGGTCGCCCAAATCACCTCGTTTGTTGGCGGCACCACCGTCGTTGGCACCTCGTGGGAGATTCTGCGCAAGCTGTCGGCAGACGACCGCATGAAGAGCACTCTGCCGGTTGAGGGTTCGACCGGCTGGTCTGACGCCTGGATGATCTCCAGCGAATCCGACTCGCCGAACTGCTCGTACCTATGGATGGACTACACCAGTGCTGCTGACGTCAACGGTGCCATCGCCATGAACTTCGGTATGGCGCCGGCCAACGCCGCCTTCTGTGAGCTCAACGACGAAGCGGCAGCACACTGTGCTGAGTTCAACGCTCTCGACGAGGAGTACTTCGAGAAGGTGTGGTTCTGGACCACCCCGATCGAACAGTGCATCGACGGTCGCACCGACGTTGAATGCACAAGCTTTCAAGACTGGACCAACGCCTGGGCCACGATCAAGGGATAACTCCTAAACGCGGAGGGGTAACGGCACCCGCCCTACCCCTCCGTGGTACCACCGCCTCATACTCACCCCGTATCTGTTTCGCGTGAAGGATGATCGTGACCGTCAACGCCCCCGTTCGGCCTCCCGCCGCTGTCCGCCCCCCTGCCCCCGTGAAAGCGGTCGCTCGGCCGGTATCGACGCTGCTGCATCGGCACCGTTGGCTGCGCCTCACGGGTCTGCTGGCCTTGCCATTGACCTGGCTCGTCGGGCTGTACATCGTCTCACTCGCCCTGCTGCTGGTCACGGCCTTCTGGTTCATCGACCCCTTCACCTCGAAAGTAATTCCGGGTTTCACCTGGCAAAACTTTGTGCTCGTGTTCAGTGAACCGGCGTACATCACGACATCGTTGCGCACCCTTGGTGTGGCGCTGGCCGTGACTGCGCTCAGCGCCCTGTTCGCCATCCCCCTCGGCATTTTTATGGCCAAACTCGCTTCGCCCTGGATGCGCGCGGTCCTCGCCGTCGCGATCACCCTGCCGCTGTGGGCTGGATACCTGGTGAAAATTCTCGCCATGCGCATCACCTTCACTGAAGAGGGTTTCTTCAATTGGGCGCTCGCCCCCTTCGGTATCAGTGGGCCGGGGTTCAGCCTGTTTACCGTCGTGCTGACTCTGACCTACCTGTGGTTTCCGTACATGGCACTGCCCGTCTACACCGCGATACGTCAGATCCCCGTGAACCTGTTTGACGTTTCAGCTGACCTCGGTGCACGCGGCTTCACCACCATTCGCACCGTCGTATTGCCGCTGCTGTTGCCCGCGCTGATCGCCGGCAGTGTCTTCACCTTTTCTCTGAGCCTCGGCGACTACATCGCCGCCCGCTTTGTTGGCGGCGCGAACGCCCAAATGATCGGCAGCATCATCGCCTCCAACATCAACCTCAACCCGCCGGTGGCGGCGGCGTTCTCGGTTATCCCCATTGCGTTCGTCGTTCTGTACCTGCTTGCCACTCGGCGCACCGGCGCCCTCGAAAGAATGTGAGGCCGCCATGCTGAGACTCACGCGCGGTGCAAAAATCGGGTTTGGTGCTGTCGTCGCGCTCGTTTTGTTGTTCATGTACCTGCCGCTGTTTCTCGTCATCATCAACTCGTTTAACGTCGCAGCGATCGCCAACTGGCCCATCAGCGGCTTCACCTTCGACTGGTGGGTGCGCGCGTTCAACAACGATGCACTATGGGCTGCCGTGCGCAACTCGGTCATCGTGGCAACGGGTGCGACCGTCATTGCCCTCCTGCTTGGAACAATGTCGGCTTTCGCCCTGCAACGCTTCAGCTTTTACGGAAAACACACCGTCAACCTGCTCATCGTGTTACCCATCGCCTTGCCCGGCGTGGTCACGGGTGTGGCTTTCAGCAACTCGTTCAACAACGTACTGGAGCCGATCGGCATTCAGGTCGGATACTTCGGCATGATCATCGCCCACGCCACTTTCTGCATCGTGATGGTGTTCAACAACGTCTTTGCACGCTTGCGCCGCATGAATCCGAGTCTGCAAGAAGCGTCGATGGACTTAGGTGCGAGCCTGTGGCAAACCTTTCGACTCGTCACGTTTCCGCAGTTTCGCACCGCCTTCGTCGCGGGGGCTTTATTGGCATTCGCGCTCAGCTTTGACGAAATCGTCGTCACCATTTTCACCGCCCCAGCCGGCGTTGACACGCTTCCGCTCTGGATGTTCAACCAAATGGCTCGCCCCAACGAAGCCACCCAGGTCAACGTGATCGCCACAGTGCTGATCTTGCTGTCGTTTATTCCGGTCTACGTGTCGCAAAGACTCAGTCGCGCTGAAGAAGACGAGCGCTAGGGGCCTGTTTACAGAGGGGCCTGTTTACAGATCGAGATCGAGTTTTGACGCCCACGGGGGTGTGGGATTGTCTGGGTCGAAACTTTCTAATGCTGACGCGCCTGGCGCCCCTGGCGGTCCTGACGCGAATGTCATCGATCCGTGGGAGAACAGCACCTGCGTTGTGGCGGTGACCAGCACATCGTAGGTGGCACCGTTTTGCCCCTCAACGTGCACGAAGGCGCCGCCGGCAACCATGGCGTTCATCATGTCGATGATGAGGGCGTGGGCATCCGTTTCGTCGCTCAGAGTGATGCGCTCTGAGTTGATCACGAGAGTTGCGTCGTTCATCGGCAATCGCCTCCATTTGGATTCCACAGTAAACCCGAGGCGGTCAGGGAGCCGAGGGCTTGCGTTTCTTGACCGTCGGGCATAACGAGGCGTCGGTAGCGCGACGGGATTGGTCAGGCGTGGGGGGTGACCGGGGGATCGTCGGTGAGATGCACGCCGCCGTTGGCCGATGACACGATCAAGGCTTCGATCCACTCCCGATTGATGTGGGGCGGGCGAGACCCCGAGTAGGTGATGTGCACCGGAATTGCGGGGTCGATCCACAGTGCGTGGCGGCCACTGCCGCCGCCGGCGGGAACAGTCCATGAGAGAAAAAAGTTTTCACCCCGGCGCAACTTTGTGCTGATCACGATTTGAACGTGAGCCAGGAGGCGATCATCGAACGAGAACTCTTCATTGTGGTAGCGCAAAGTGCCCACTGTGTGCCCTCTCAGAGATGTATGGCTCGAAGAACGCGATCCCCGAAGGGCCAGAAACTCAGTGGTAACGGGGTTTCATGCTGGCACTCAGAGGTGAGTTCTCCTCCGATGTTAGTCAAGCGCATCCAAGGGCATCGCGATACACCACCGGGCATGTTTTTTGCTCATCTTCGCCTGCGGAATCCGGGGGTCGTGCTTTGGCCTGAGTGGGGTTTTGGCGCTCGGCGCTTGGGTGTTGTGTCGGGCGTGGTGGGCGGCTTGATGCGTGGTTCACCTTCGAGTTCGTGTCTACGTCGATGTGCAGGTGCACGTGCACGTGCGTGTGCATCGGCGCGTTGCTCAGCGGTTTTCTGGGGAGCATGATCTTCGGTGGACAGCTCAAGGGGTTTTTCGACATCGCGACCTCGCTTCTGACAGTCGTTGGTGTGATTCTCGTTCCCCTGATTTTCGGGCTGCGGACCCACGGGTGGCACTCGATCGCCGCGCTGTCGTCACAAACCGTCGAGGTGTTCACGACAATCGACGTTTTGTGACGACAGCGCGGCGGGCTGGGGGCGGCGATCCGCCCGGGTGATGGGGGCGGCATCCGGGAGGCTGGGGCGCGGTTCGGGGTGGGGCGCGGGGAAGCTGGAGGGCACGCGGGGGTCGGTAGGCTCACTTTGGGGCCGGATGGCGGCTCTGGCTGGAGAATGACCGGGGTGGTTAGTGCCGGGCGGCTCCGGTCGTGAGTCGGCGCAGCGCTGCGCAGGCGTCCCGCGTACAAGGAGCATCCATGACCTGGCACATGCCCGCCGAATCCGCCCCGCACGACCGCATGTGGATGGCTTTTCCGCGTGAGGGTGAACTCATGGGTGACACGTCGGCCGCTCGCGAGGCAACCTACGACGCGTGGAGCAATGTCGCGCACGCAATTGTGCAGTTTGAGCCGCTGACAATGGTTGTTGACCCCAGCGAGCGTGAGCGGGCCCAGCGCATGTTGAGTGCCGATATCGACATCGTCGAAGCGCCGCTGGATGATTTTTGGATGCGCGACATGGGCCCCACGTTTGTGATCGATGATGCAACTGGCGAGCTGGCCGGTGTCGACTGGGTGTTCAACGCGTGGGGTGATCAGGGCGGCAGTTTTGCCCGTGATGCTCTCATCGCGGAGTTTGTCATTGGGCGGGCAGGGGTGCCGCGCATCCCGTCGTTGCTGGTGAACGAGGGTGGCGCTATCCACGTTGACGGCGCCGGCACGGTGATGGTCACCGAGACCGTGCAGCTCGACCCGGGTCGCAATCGCTACGCCACGAAGGAGCGGGTCGAAGAAGAGCTCGCGCGCACGATCGGCGCCCGGCACTCGATCTGGTTGCCGCGCGGTCTGACCCGTGATTATGAACCGCTGGGCACTCGCGGCCACGTCGACATGGTTGCCACTTTCGCGTCGCCCGGCGTGGTGTTGGTGCATGACCAGCCTGATGCCAGTCATCCTGACCACGCGGTCATGCGTGAAATACGTGCCGTTCTTGAGACGTCGGTCGATGCTGCTGGGCGTCCGCTTGAGCTCATCGGTCTCCCTGCCCCCGCTCAGTTGACCGATTCGGAGGGTTTCGTCGACTGGAATTACGTCAACCACGTGGTGGTCAACGGTGGCGTGATCGCGTGCGGCTACAACGATGCGGTGGCGGATGCTCGTGCGCGCGAACTGCTCAGCGCTGCGTATCCCGGCCGTCGAGTAGTGACCGTTGACGCCCGCGAGATTTTGGCGCGCGGCGGCGGCATCCACTGCATCACGCAGCAGCAGCCGAGTGCGGCCCCCTATGGCGCAGGACCAAGCGCATCACGCGCCACGATATGACTGGCTTTTCGCTGGTCGAAACGTCAATCACCCAGCTCGCTCAGGCTCTCGCCGCGGGAGAGGTGACGGCGGTTGAGTTGCTGCAGGGGTACCTCGATCGCATCGCAGCGTATGACCGAAAGCCCGCGCCTGACGGGTCGTGGCCGGCGCTGAATGCGGTCGTTGTCGATAATCCGGCAGCGCTTTCTGAAGCGCGAGAAAGCGATGCCCGACGCGAGCGTGGCGAATCGCGAGGGCCGCTGGATGGCATTGCGTACATCGCCAAAGACAGTTACATGGTGCGCGGGCTCACCGTCGCGAGCGGCTCACCCGCGTTTGCTGACCTGGTGGCGCAGCGCGACGCATTCACGGTGGAGCGTCTGCGCGCGGCGGGAGCGATCTGTGTGGGGCTGACGAATATGCCTCCGATGGCGAACGGTGGAATGCAGCGCGGGTTGTATGGCCGCGCTGAGAGTCCGTATAACTCTGACTACTTGACGGCGCCATTCGGTTCAGGCTCCTCCAACGGTTCGGGCACGGGGCTTGCGGCGTCGTTTGCCGCGTTCGCTCTGGCCGAAGAAACGTGGTCGAGTGGTCGCGGCCCAGCCAGCAATAACGGACTGTGCTGCTACACCCCCAGTCGCGGAGTGATTTCCGTGCGTGGCAACTGGCCACTGGTGCCCACGATGGACGTGGTGGTGCCGTACACCCGCACGATGGATGAACTGCTGATTGTGCTGGATGCGATCGTGGCCGACGACGCCGGCGGGCCCAGTGATGCGACCAGTGACGCGGGAGGGCCCAGTGATGCGACCAGTGACGCGGTGGAGCGTAAAGTCGCCCCGCGCGGTGACTTTTGGCGCATGCAGCCGTGGGTGAGCATCCCCCTCGCATCGCAGGTGCGACCATCGTCGTATCCCGCTCTCGCCGACTCCCATTCCCTGCGTGGCATGCGACTCGGCGTGCCGCGCATGTACGTGGGCGCCGACCGCGATGGGGTCGACCCGATCGAGACGAGGCCGAGCGTTATCGCTCAGTGGCAGTTGGCCCGGCGCGATCTGGAGGCGGCCGGCGCCGAAGTGCTGGAGGTTGATTTTCCGGTGGTCACCCACTACGAGAGCCGGGGGCGTTCGGATGACCGCTCGATGGTGGCGCGCGGCTTAGTACCGCCCGGCTTCGCTGACGCCGAGTTGTACGAGCTGAGCATGTGGGGTTGGGGCGAGTTTCTGCAGGCCAACGGCGACCCCGCCCTGCGCGAGCTTGCCGATGTGGATGCGGAGCTCATCTTTCCAACCCCTCCCGGTTCGCTGCCCGGCCGCTACGACGATCACCTGAGTCGCTTCGCGCCGAAGGACGTGCCGCTGGAGGAATACGTGCATCGAGCACGCGCAACAGGGGTGCCGACGCTCACACAGATCGCCGGTCTAGAGGCGGGCGTTTGCGGGCTCGAAGAAACCCGTCGGCTCGATTTTGAGGTCTGGATGGATGAGTTACGGCTCGACGCCGTCATCTTTCCGGCTGTGGCTGACGTCGGCCCCGCTGATGCTGACGTCAACCCGGCCAGCGCGGCAGTGGCGTGGCGTAACGGCACCTGGGTGGCGAACGGAAATCTGGTGCCGCGGCACCTGGGTATTCCGTGCGTGCAGGTGGGCATGGGTGTGATGGGTGACATCGGCATGCCGATTGGTCTTACCTTCGCCGGCCGCGCTTACGACGACTCTCGACTGCTCGCGCTGGCGTGGGCTTTTGAGTACGCGGTTCACCAGCCCGGTTCTGCCCTGGGTGCGACTCGCATCGCGCCGCGCGCGACCCCTGAACTGCCGTGAGCCGTGCAGAACTGCCCTGGGCTGTGCAGAACTGCCCTGAGCTGTGCTGAGGCGGCCCTCGAGAGATAAGGTCGCGTCGTGAGCATCAACGACAACACCCGACCTCTAGAAGACTCGATCGTGACCGACTTTTCGACTCGCATGAGTTACGGGTCGTATCTGGCCTTAGACGAGTTGTTGAGCATCCAGCGACCCGTCAGCGACCCCGCACATCACGACGAATTGCTGTTCATTGTGCAGCATCAGACGAGCGAGTTGTGGCTCAAGCTGGTGCTCCATGAAGTGCGGTCGGCGTGTGCTGCACTGGCGGCCGACGACGTGGGCACGGCGTTGAAGCGCATCGCGCGCGTCAAACACATTCAAGAGGTGCTGACGCAGCAGTGGAGCGTGCTGGCGACCCTCACTCCGACCGAGTATTCGGAGTTTCGAGGCTTTCTGGCCAACTCGTCGGGCTTTCAATCGCATCAGTATCGGGCGTTCGAGTTTGTTCTCGGCAACAAAAACGCCGCAATGCTGAGTGTGTTCGAGAGCGACCCTGTAGCCCATGCCGCTCTCACCGAATTACTGCATGCCCCCAGCCTGTATGACGAGTTTCTGCGGTACCTCGCGCGCGTGGGGTTCGCCGTGCCGGGGGCTCTGCTGGAGCGGGATGTCGCGCTGGCCCACGTTTTCACTCCCGAACTGGTGCCCGTTTTTCGCCAGATTTACGAGGGAGCCCACGATGCTACCGCTGTGCAGTGGCGAGTGTATGAGGCGTGTGAAGAGCTCGTCGATGTGGAAGACAACTTTCACTTTTGGCGGTTTCGGCACATGCGCACGGTTCAGCGCACGATCGGCACGACGACCGGCACTGGTGGCTCAAGCGGCGTGAACTTTCTCAAACGTGCGCTTGATCTCACCTTTTTTCCCGAGCTTTTCGCGGTGCGGTCTGAGATTGGCAGCGCATGAGCCCGAAAATGATGGATGCCCCACCGGCCGTGTTTCGTGTCGCCGACGCCTGGCGCGGCGAGTGGATGGGCCCCAGCCTGTTTCGCCGCGGCGGGTCAACCCTGCACTACGTCGGGCCGGCACAACCGGGCGTCAACCCGGTTGTACCCGTGGGCGCAGTCGTCAACCTCAACGGCGTGCTGCTGCCCGGCTTTACCGATCATCACGTGCACCTGCAGCTACTGCCGGCCACAGCCGCCACTGCCATGGCTGACGCGGGACTGTCGCGCCTGATCGACTTGGGCGGCAACCCTGACGTGTTGGCCACGCTGGCCGAGCCTGACCCCTTTGCCGCGGCCGTTGAGTACGCGGGCGCCTTTCTCACCGCACCGGGTGGCTACCCGAGTGATCGAGCGTGGGCTCCACACGGCTCATGGCGTGAAATCTCTGGCGCCGATGACGCTGAACTGGCAGTGGCCGAGCAGCTGGCGGCAGGGGCATCCCGCATCAAAATTGCGTTGAATTCCGTCGCCGGGCCAGTGGTCTCTGATGCGGTTCTTGCCGACATCGTCGCCGAGGCGCGTGCCGCGGGTTTGCCCGTTGTCGCGCACACGGAGGGTGCCGGTGAGGCGGCGCGCGCGATCGCGGCGGGAGTTGACGTGCTCGCCCACGCGCCCTACAGCGGGGTGCTCAGCGACGCACTCATCGCGCAGGCGGTAGCGCAGGGCCAGCGCTGGATCTCGACCCTGGCCATCCACTCGGATGCTGGTGCCGAGGTGGGCGCGCTAGAAATTGCGCTCATGAACGTGCGGGCGTTTCGCGCAGCGGGCGGCGAGGTGCTGTACGGCACCGACCTCGGCAACGGCGACCAGCGGCTTGGCCTCAGTGTTGCCGAGCTCGATGCCCTTGAGCTGGCCGGTTTTGATGAGACGGCCGTACTGCGGGCCCTGGTCGGAGGGTTCGGGCGCGGACGCTGGAAAAAGCGCGTGACCTGGCTTGCGGAGCGACCCACCGTGCTCGCACCGCTCGGAGCGCAGCTGGTCGCAGCCCGGTCACTCGCCACTGGCGACCTCGAGGCAGTGGGCGCCTGAGGCAACGCCCTACTGAATAAGGGGGGCGCCCCAGCCGTCGTAATCGCCCCGATGCGTCGTCACTACGCCGAACACCTCTTCCACCATGCGGTCAGCAGTTTCGATGTCGACGGTGGCCATTTTGCTGACCCGCAGTGTGGCGTGAAACACTTTTCGCCGGGTCACGGTGGCGTTGTATCCGAGCGTCTCCAGGGCAGTGCCTGCGGCGCGCGCCTGTTTGATGGCGTCGAAGTTTGCGAAGTGTTCGACCTCGCGCGCCGCGTCGACGTTGTCGCGCATTTTGATGCGCTGACTGAACTGTTCGACGTTGCAGGTCAAATGCGTTTGAATATCGCCCACTCGCGAGATGCTAGACCGATTTCGCCCAGAACGCACATCGAGCGCGCGCCGCGCTAGGGCCTCAGTAGCGGTGTGGTGCGGTAGGCAATGAGTTCTTTTAGCACGATCGAGGTAGCCGTTCGGCGAATACCAGGGCATCGCAGAATGCGTTGACCCACCTCGTAGAGGTCGTTGGTGTCTCGCGCAACCACCTGGCACAGTAGGTCGTTTTCTCCGGAGGTGGCGACGCACTCGATGATCGTCGGAATTTCACGCAACGCCAGCATCGCCTCATCGAAACGGTCTTGATCAACCTCAGCCGTCACAATTGCGCGGATGCTGTACCCGAGCGCTTCGGGTGGCACCGCCACGCTCGCCGCTCGCAGGGTTGTGCCATCGAAGAGCTGGGCAATGCGGTTTTGCACTGTGCCGCGCGCGAGGCGTAGCGATTCGGCGAGCCCGCCCACCGTTGCTCTCGGATCAGCGTCAAGCGCGAGCATGATGCGGCGGCTAGTGGCGTCGAGAATGGTGGGCGTTGTGATCATGATGTGCGCCACTCTAACCGTTTCATTGATCAGATTGGCTAAACACTCGAGAGGTCGTTGTTGAAGAGGCGTGTTAACCGGCAGAGTACTGATCATGATGACTACTCTTACCGTCGGCCAGTACCTTGCCGCGCGTCTCGTGCAGTGCGGCGGCTCGCACGCCTTCGGGCTGCCCGGCGACTTCACGCTGAGTCTGCTGGATGAAATGCTGACCGACCCCGGCCTCACCTGGATCGGCTCGAGCAACGAACTTAACGCCGCCTACAGTGCCGACGGGTTCGCGCGTGTGGGCCGCACAATCGCAAGCGTCATCACCACCTACGGAGTCGGTGAGTTGAGCGCCATGAACGGCATCGCGGGCAGCTTTGCCGAAGACGTTCCCGTTATCGCCATCGTGGGGATGCCCGCCACGGGTGCCCTCGGTAGCGGCGCGCTACTGCACCACAGTCTGCTCGATGGCGACCACGAGCACTTCGTGCGCGCGTTTCGCGAAGTTACCGCCGCTCAGTCAGTGTTGACCGCCGAAACTGCGGTGGCCGAGATTGACCGGGTGCTGACCGTCGCGCTTACGTCGAGCAAACCCGTCTACCTCGGGGTACCCACTGACGTGGCCGTCGCGCACGTCAGCGCCGCGGGGCTCGCGCAGCCGCTGCAAGCCCGAGGCAGTGAGCCGGGAGCCCTCGCCGCCTTCGAGCGCGCGCTGGTGCAACGATTTGCCGGGGAAGCTGCGTTGACCGTACTGGCGGGGCCGGGCATCCATCGGCGCGGGGTCGAGCGCAAAGTAGCTGCGCTCGCTGATCTCGCCGGCGTACGCATCGCCAGCCAGGTGGGATCGAAGGCAGTTCTCGATGAAGAGCACGCGGCAAGCCTGGGCACCTACATGGGCGCCATCACGCAGACCGCGGGCGCGCGGCGCGCAGTGGACGAAGCCAGCCTGCTCGTCATGGTCGGCACCGTGATCAGCGACTTCACAACCGGCTTCTTCACGCAACAGTTCGATCCGACCGCGGCTATCGAGCTGGCGCTCAGCCAGGCACGGATCGGCTACGCGGTGTATCCGGATGTGCGACTCGACGATGCGCTGGACGCGCTGGCGAGGGTGACCGCCTCAGCGCAGTTTGCCCCCGTTGAGTCGGTCACCGTCGACACTGCCGCGCAGCCCGACGCCGTAAGCGATGAGACTCCACTCGATCAGGCGATCTTCTGGCACGAAGTGCAGGGCTGGCTGCCACCCGCAACGACGGTGGTCGCCGAAGCGGGAACCTCGTTCTATGGAGCGCTCGACCTGAGTTTGCCCGAGCGCAGCGACCTGCTGGGGCAGCCCGTATGGTCGTCGATCGGCTACACAATTCCCGCCATGTTCGGTGCGGGACTTGCACGCCGCGACCGGCGACCCGTGCTCATCATCGGTGACGGTGCCGCGCAGCTCACTGTGCAAGAGCTCGGGCAAGTCTTTCACCACGGACTTTCACCGGTGATTCTTCTCATCGATAACGCCGGGTATACCGTCGAACGCATGATCCAAAGCCCCAACGCCGTGTACCAAGACATCGTGCCGTGGAACTGGTCCCTGATACCCGCCGCGCTCGGCGGCAACGAGGTGCGCGTGTTCGAGGCAACAACTGCCGGGTCCCTGCGGACGGCGCTCACTGAGGCCGCTGCGGCGCCCGAGTCGGCCGTGTTCGTGCGCGTGCAGGTGCCCCGCGATGATGCACCTCGGTTGCTGGTCGAGCTCGCACAGCGACTCGCGATTCGCCCGGCAGTCGAGTTCGCGGCCACAGCGCCCGTCCACGCGGCTGACGCCGCGTTTGTGCGTTCAGCTCATCTCGAGCCCGAAGCTCTTGTGGAAGGCCTCGCGTGACCGTTGCATCTCGCCCGAGCGCGCTCGCTGTGCCTGTCAACGCGCCCGCTGTGCCTGAGTTCGCGCATGAACGCGTGACGACAGTCACCGGTGCCCGCTCAGGTCTACGGGTGACCGTTGCCCTGCACTCCAGCGTCATCGGCCCCGGTTTGGGTGGTTGTCGGCTGTGGACCTACGAACACTGGAGCGACGGCGTCGCCGATGCCCTGCGGCTCGCTCAAGCGATGACAATGAAGAATGCGCTCGCCGACATCGGCGCGGGCGGTGGTAAAGCGGTCATCGCTCTGCAACCCGGCGACCTGGTGCAGGGCGCACTGCCACATCAACGGCGTCGGGATGCCCTGCTCGACCTCGGCGACCTCGTCGAATCGTTTGGCGGCACCTACATCACCACTGAAGATGTCGGAATGACCGAGCACGACATGCTCATCGTGCGCGAGCGCACCGAGCACGTGGTCGGATTACCGGCGGCTGACGGTGGCGCCGGGGAGCCCGCCGCCGGAACCGCCGTGGGAATGTTTGCGTCGATCGAGCAGGTGCTTCTTGCGGTTTTTGGTTCCACCGCAGTCGACGGTCGGTCCTTCGTCGTCGCGGGTCTGGGACAGGTTGGCTCACGACTGGCGCGACGCCTCGCCGCCGCGGGAGCGACGCTCACGGTAACCGACCTGAACCCCGGCATGCGCCCCCTCGCCGATGAGCTCGGCGCCACCTGGATCTCACCCGACGCGGCCGTAATCACCCCCGCTGACGTGTTCGTACCCGCGGGCCTCGGCGGCGTTCTCACCGCCCCGGTGATCGAACAGTTGCCGGTGCGTGCGGTGTGCGGGCCGGCGAACAATCCGCTGGCCGAGAGGGCTGGAGCCGACGCACTAGCCGCGCGCGGCATCCTGTACGCCCCCGACTACGTCGTCAGCGCCGGCGGAGTCATTCACCTCGCCCTGACCGGGCGTGGAGAAAGCCCGGCTGTCGTCGATGCGCGACTGCGGGGCATCGGAGGCACGCTGGCCGAAGTGTTCGCCCTTGCAGCGGCCGAAGCGATCACCCCTCTGGATGCCGCCGACCGACTCGCACTCGCGAAAGTTGCCGCCGCCCGAGCCTGAGGGCGCCGGGTGGGCCGTGATCCTCACCTGTGATGTCAACCCCGTGACGGCTGGCTCCCCGCGGCTTTAGCGTGGCGCCACACACCTAGCGAAGGGGTACCACTATGGCCACCGTTAACTCCACCATCGACGTCGACATGCCCATCTCCACCGTCTACAACCAGTGGACACAGTTCGAGACATTTCCGCAGTTCATGTCAGGAATTGAGTCCATCGTTCAGGTGAGCGACACGATGACCTCATGGAAAGTGTCGATCGCGGGTGTCGAGCGCGAGTTTGAGGCCGAAATTGTGGAACAACACCCTGATGAGCGCATTTCTTGGAATTCCGTCGGCGGGGCAGAGCACTCCGGCGTAGTCACATTTCACCGCCTTGCCGACGACTGCACCCGCATCGCCCTACAGCTCACCTGGACACCCCAGGGGGTCGTAGAAAAAGTCGGTGCGCTGTTGCAGGTCGACGACATTCAGATTGACCGAGATCTGAAAAATTTCAAAGAGCTCATCGAGTCGAGCGGATTCGAGAGTGGCGCGTGGCGGGGCGATATCGATCGCGCCCCTGACGCGACGGGCCGCTGAGGCTCTGCTTGCCGCCTCGTTCTGAGTCTTTAGAGCGAGGCGAGTACGAGCGCTGCCGAGGCGACGACGAGCCCAAGAATTTGCCAGCGGGTCATTAGTTCGCGCAAAAATACGCGCCCGATGATCGCCGTGAAAATGGGCGCCGCGGGGGCGAGAATTGCCAACAGCAGCAGGTCACCCGTCTGCAACGCGAACACGAGTGCCACGTTGCCGAGAATGTCGAGCGCACCGGCGGCCATCGGAACGAGCACGTATCGGCCGCGAAAGTGCACGGCGACGGTGCGGCGGCCCTCGCGGTAGAGCATCCAGCTCACAAGAATCAGCGCGACGGTTGCGACGCCGAATCGAGCCCCGACAACCGGCCACAAGCCGTCAGCCTGCGGGGCGGAGTTGATCGTGACGATAAAACCGGTGAACAGTGTCGCGGCAACGACCGCAAGCATGGGGCCGCGCAAGCTGGCGCGTCGACCGTCGACGGGGGCGCGATAAGTGACCAGCAGAATTGCCATCACGCACAGCACCAACCCGATCACCCGCAGGGGTGTGAAAGTTTCGCCGGTGATGGCTCCGACGAGTGTGAGCCAGAGTGTGCCGACGACGGCCAGGACAGCGCCAGCGATGCCCACCGGCCCCAACGCGAACGCCCGGTACGCCACCGGCAGCCCGGCGCCGCCGAAGAGGCCGGCGAGAAATCCGATCCACAAGCCCGGCATGCTCGGAGTTCCTGGCAACAGGGGAGCAATGATCAACGCCAGCACGATCGTCGTGGGCGCGGCGATTGAAACAACGATCGGAACCGGCAGTCGGCGGGATCCGACCCCACCCACCACGTTGCTTGCCGCAATCAAGAGGGCGTTCACGAGAACAAAGACGACAGCCATGACGTGCGAACTTTCGACCAGAGGAATGGCCGCCGAACCTGCTCGGGAGTCGCCGAGGCCAGCCTAGCGACCACGATCAGCCGGGCAGTTGTTCGCCGGGCCGGTGGTCCCCGTCGCCGGGCGGGGGCCGAGGCGCGCGGTACCGTTACCCGTGAGCACTCTCGAAGAAGCCTTTGACCTTTTGCAATGCCCGAGCTGTGGCGAACCTCTTTCACCTGCAGAGGGGGGCGCTTCATGCGCTAACCGCCACCATTTCGACCAGGCCCGTCAGGGTTACCTGAGTTTGCGCGCAGCGCACAAGGGCAAGGGCGCTCCAGCCAGCGGAGACACCGTCGAAATGCTCGAAACACGCGAACGGTTTCAGGCTGACGGGTTTCATGACGACATTGCGGCGGCCGTACTCTCGGCGGTCCCTGCAGATGCTCGCGGGTGGCTCGCTGACCTGGGCGGTGGCACTGGCTGGTACGCCGCCCAACTTCTAGATGCCCGGCCCGAATTGCGCGGACTCGTACTCGACGCCTCCGCCGCAGCGGTGCGCATCGCAGCCCGTGCGCATGAGCGGCTGGCTGGGGTGAGCGCTGATGTCTGGACGGGCATCCCGCTGCGCGATGCCAGCGTCGACGTCGCTCTGCGCATTTTTGCGCCCGGCAGTGCTGACGAAGTGCGGCGTATCCTCGCTCCGGGCGGCACTGCCGTGTTCGTCGTGCCGCACGCTGACCACCTGCGCGAGCTGGGGCACGGACTCAAGCTCATGAAGGTGCCCGCCGGTAAAGCCGACGAGGTGGCGGCGAGTATCCCTGACGCACGCCTGGTGAGCTCGCACGACGTGCGCAACCGCGTCCAGTTGTCTGTCGAGCAGGCGCTCGACGCCGTCTTCATGGGACCAAACGCCTTTCACCAAGACCGTGCGAAGGTCGAAAAAGTGCTCGCCGAATGGCAGGCACCCATCAGCGTGACCATCGCCGTGACCGTGGTGGCGCTGCAGCTCGACTGAGCTGGCCTCACTCACTCGGGCTCGCGCTCGCGCGCCCGCCCGCCGCCCAGATCGCACTCACGCCCGACTCCCGGCTGCCCCGGACACCCGTTCCTAACTCAGGCTGAACCTGCTGAGGTGACGAGGAAATACGACACATCGGTGCGTTCAGCCTGAGTTACGACCGTGACGCTGGCGCAATCCGCGTGTTCTCAGTTCGGGCGTGCCTCGACCGTTCGGCGGACTGGCCCCCATCGTTGTCGTTTGAGTCGCGGCCAGGCCCTCGTGGCGCAGCGGCGCGACTCGCAGTCATAGTGCGACTGCGCATCGACTCATCAATACTGTTCGCAACTCAGGCTGTGCTGGAGATCGTGTATCACCAACCCGACACCTTCGTCACTTCAGCCTGAGTTACGAACGTCCGCGCGCGCGGGCAGCCTGAGCCTGAGCCTGAGCCTGAGCCCGAGCCCGAGCCCGAGCTGAGTCAGTAGTGGGCGAGCACTTCGGCGTCGCGCGCGTGAGTCAGCGCACGCCGCACTGCGTCGAGTGCGCCGACCGGATCAGTGTCGAACATGGCGCGGGATGCCCGCAGTTCGTCAACCGCATCATCGAGCCGCGCCCGCGCACCCGCTGATCTGCCCGCAGCTACCGCATCGCGTGCCACCACGAGTTGCGACTCCGTTTGTACGCGCGCTGAGTGGTACGCCTCCCGCGCCTGCGCGAGGCGCTGGCCCTGAGTGCGTGAGGCGGCGAGAGATAACTCGACGGCATCCATCGCTTCACTCAGGTCGTCGAGTTGCTCAAAAGGATCAGACGTAGGCACGGGGGCTGGCCGGGTATGTGCGCCAGCCGGCTCTGGACCGCCGGAAAAACCCGCAGCGCCTCCCGCTGAGGCGGTCTCTACGGGTTCGGCACTCTTGGCAGTTTCGGCACTCTTGACAGTTTCAGCGCTCCTGACGGTGTCGTCGGCCGAAGAGGATGCCGAAGAGGATGCCGAAGAGGATGAAGAAGTCGAAGAAGTCGAAGAAGTCAAAGAAGTCCACGAGGTCGCAGACGCAGCCGAAGTTGCTGAGCTGATGGCGATCGCGCGGTCAAGCTGCGCCGCGGCTTCGGCTATTGCCACACCCGAGTCGCCGTCGGGCGCAGACGCCGCAACCTCAAGCGCCTCGGTGCGCGCTATTCGTGCGTCAGCCCGCAATCGGCGCAAGGCGTCGCCTGCGTCGAAGAGCTTTTGGGCAGCAGTGTCTACTGTCTCGAGCGCTTCTTCGGCCGAGAACAGCAAGCGCTCCGCTTCGGCGATTGTCGACATCACGCTGCTGGCGGGGGCGCTGATGCCGGGCGCGGAATCCACTGCCAAGACTTCGGCTCGATCGAGTGAGCGGGCCGCACGCTCAGGAGCGTCGACGGCGGTGCCGAGCGCTGTGCGCGCGTGCGAGGTGAGCAGGGCATCCCGCGCCACAGTGATGGCATTCAGCTGCGTTCGAGCTTCGGCGATGCGTGTGGTGAGACGCGAAAGCCGGTCAGCCGCGGTCGATTCGAGTGCGCGGCGATCTCGAAAAGTTTGCGCCTGCTCGCCCAGCGAACGATCGATCCGGTCGGCGAGCATGACAATGCGGTTTGCTCGTTCTCGATTAGCTAGACCGGCGTCGGGCTCGTCGTCGATGAGTCGGTGCATCCGAAAAATTTCATCGCGGTCAGCGTGTGCTCGACGCACCGCGGCGCGGTAATCCTGCGCGGCGCGCTCACCAAACTGGGCCACGGCAAACTCGACATCTGACTCGCCTTCGCCGATGCGTGTGTCGGAGCGCACCAGAGCCGACCCAGCCCGGCGGCGCACATCGTCGGATGCTCGCTCGGCCTGCCCGCCCCCACCGGACCACCCCCACCGGCGCTTGCTGGGCCGCGCACGATCAGCCGGTTTCGGTCGCGATGATCCCGGCTGCGTCGATACCGATGGTGCTGACCCTGCGCCTGACCCTGACCCTGCGCCTGACCCAGACCCAGACCGATCTGAGCCCCACCCTGCGCCGCCACCCAACCGGCCGGTGCGCCCAGATTTACGCGCTGACCCGAGCCGCCCGGTGCGGCGCATCACGATCACGATGCCGCCCACCACGAGTGCGGCTGCGGCGAGTAACACCGTGAAGCCGCCGACGACGATGGCCGCCACGATGTCGCCGATGAACTCCACGCTCCAACTCTACGGAGCCGAATCTTGCGGCAGGTGCAAGGTCACTGGGGATTAGGCACGCGACGCGCCACGGATCGAAAGCACTCGGCGCGAGCCGGATGCGTGACGCGAGAACGCAAAACATGGCGCCTAATTCCGCGCCCGGCGGGGTGAAATCCCTAAGAAACTGCTCAAACGGCCGTAGGGTTGCTGCGTGTGGCGTGCCGACCGATATGACGATTCTGTGAGTGACGCCGAAGAGGTGAGTGGTGAAAACCCACTCGCATCGTCTTCGGTGCGGTTCGATGACCCTCGGGTTGTTCCGATGAATGTGGCCTCTCCGGTCTGGGAGCGCTGGCGGGCTGAGCTTGCTCGAGTGGGCGGCGACAGCACGCTGCTGCACTTTGTTGACGACCCGCGGGCTCGTATCGAGTTGGGCACCAGTCATCCCGGTGGGTTGGCGCGATTCATTGCCGGTAGCCCAACCCTGTTGAGTAATTTGGTGCGCGACGATGTGGCGTTGCGCCAGGCTCGGGTGGCAGCTGAGCGCATTGCTGATGCCGGCATCGAGTTGGTCAGCGCGCGCGGCATCGATTCGGTTGCTTTGGGTATTGGTTTGGTGTCGTGGCGCCATGAGGCGGTCGATTTTTGCGCTCCGCTGCTGCTGCGTCCGCTGCGGTTGCGCCGTCGGGGTCGGGATGTTGAGCTCACGTTGACCGACCGTGTGACGGTGAATCCGGCCCTGGTCCGTGTGCTTGCCGAACAGTTTTCGGTGCACTTAGACGAGGCGGCTTTCGTGGCGTTGGCTCACGATGGTGAAGCGTTTAAGCCCAACCCGCCGCTGGATCGCCTGCGCGGTGTAACCGCACACCTTGAGGGTTTTACGATCACTCCTCGTTTAGTGGTGAGCACGTTTGCTGAAGTGGGCGAGGCGATGGTGGCCGATGCGCATGATTTGGCGCACCCGGTGCTTGATGCTTTGGCGGGTAACACGAGTGCCCGCTGGGCGGTCAACGAGAGCCAGTCGTCGGTTGACGCCGTGCCTGCTGATCAGCGCCCACCCGAGACTGACCTATCTCTGTTAGACGCTGACGCTGAGCAAGAGCAGGTGATCGCCACTATTGCGGCGGGTAACTCTCTCGTGGTGAAGACGCTGCCGGGCACGGGTGGCACGCAAACGGTGGTGAACGCTGTCGGCGCTTTGGTTGGACTGAATAAGCGCGTGCTGGTGGTGAGCCCTCGTCGGGTAACCCTGCGCACGATTTCGCGGCGGTTGACTGATATCGGTTTGCAGGGGGCAGCCGTGTCTGTGTCAACTTTGCGGCGTGACGTGATTCGGTCGATTGGCCGTAACGAGAAGATGCAGAAGCCACGCGTGGCTGATGTGAATGATGCGCTCACGCGTCTGTGCGCCGTGCTGATGGACTACCGTGGCGCGCTGACGAGGCCTGATGCCGAGCTGGGTATCAGCGTGCTCGACTGCATTGCTGAGCTGAGTCGTTTGCAGTTGATGCCTACTCCGCCGACGACGCGGGCGCGGTTGAGCCGTGCCGCAGTTGAGCTGTTGGCGGTTGACCGTCGTGAGGCTGCTGAGGCGATGGTGCAGGCGGCAGTGTTGGGTCAGTTCACGTATGGCCCGAACGATTCGCCCTGGTACGGCGCACAGTTTCGTACCGGTGATGAGGCAGTGCACGCGCAGGTGCTGGTGCGTGAGCTGCACAACGATCTGGTGCCGCGGCTTGTGGAGCGCGGCAACGCGCTCATTGCTGCCACTGCGATGCGCCCGGTCGAGTCCATTGCCGAATTGGGTATTGTCCTGCGGCTGCTCACTGATTTGCGCGACACGCTTGACAAGTTTCAGCCCGCAGTCTTTGACCGTTCGCTGAGTGAGTTGATTGCGGCAACGGCGTCTCGGCGCGAGTCGAGCACGATGCCGGGTGCGACTCGTCGGCGTTTGAAGGCTCTCGCGAAAGAGTATGTGCGCCCCGGGGTGACGGTGAGCGACTTGCACGAGGCGCTGGTTCGTATTCAGCAGCAGCGGGTTTTGTGGCAGCGGTTTGCGCCGGCCGGTATCACTCCGTCGGTTCCGGTGGGTATCGCTGAAGTTGCGGTCGTCTTCGAGCGGGTCGAGCACGATCTTGAGGTGCTGGATGCCCCGCTGGGCTTGCACAGCCGCGACCAGCAGCTTGCCCGCCGTCCGCTGGCTGAGCTGATCACGTTGCTGGCTGAGCTTTCCGTCGAGAGTGACGTGTTGGCAAACTTGCAGGAGCGCACAACGCTGCTGCACCGGCTTGAGCACTGGGATGTTGGCCCGCTGTTGAGTGATCTGGCAGCGCGTCACGTGCCGCACGATCAGGTGGCAGCTGAGCTGGAGTTGGCGTGGTGGCGTTCCGCGTTAGACAGCCTGCTTCAGCATGACCGCGCTCTGTTGGGCGCTGAACCTGACGTGCTTGATCGTCTCGAGGCAGATTTTCGGCTCGTCGATGAGGCACACGCTGCGGGCAGTGCCCAGCTTCTGGCGTGGCAGTTGGCCGAGAACTGGTCGATCGGCATCACTGATTGGCCTGATGAGGCGGCCGCGTTGAAGTCGATGCTGACCGACGGTTCGGTGTCACCTGCTCGCTTGCATCGCGAGGCTCCGCATTTGAGTCGTCCGATTGCGCCGGTCTGGTTGGCGTCTCCGTATGACGTTCATGAAATTAGCGATCAGATTCCGTTTGACGCGGTGTTGATTCTTGATGCGGGCGCCGTAACAGTGGCAGAGGTGGCGAACTCGGTGCGCCGCGCGCGCCAGGTGGTTGCCGTGGGCGACCCAGTGACGCAGGCACCGGCGCCGTTTACGGTGGCGGTCGGCGATCCGGTCGATGACGGTGACGTCGATGCCCGCCATGCAGGTTCGGCCCTCTATCAGCTGAGCGAGTTGTTGCCGGCGCTGTCACTGACGCGCTCCTATCGCGCGGGTGGCGAAGATCTTGCTGAGCTGGTGAATCGCCGGTTTTACGCCGGGCGTATTGAGTCGCTGCCGTGGGCGGGGTCGTTTTTGGGGCATCCGTCGATCGGAGTCGACTACCTCGACGACGGCTACGGCATGCCCGATGACGTCACGGGCGCCATCGAGAGTGTTGATGTTGAAGTTCAGCGCACAGTTGAGTTAGTGGTCGAGCATGCGACGGCGCGGCCGGCAGAGTCGCTCATGGTCATTACGGCCAGCGCCAAGCATGCTGCGCGCGTGCACACGGCCGTACTCGAGGCTCTCGTGCACCGACCTGACCTGCACGACGTGCTGTTGGGGGATCGTGCTGAACCGTTCACCGTACTCACCATTGAGCAGTCGGTGGCCCAGTCTCGCGATCGTGTCATTTTTTCGATCGGCTTCGGTCTGACTCCGCACGGCCGCGTGTTGAGCGAGTTCGGTTCGCTGGGGCGTGCGGGGGGCGACCGGCTGCTGGCGGTTGCGATGACGCGTGCGCGCCGGTTTGTGCGCATTGTCAGCAGCATTCGACCCAGTGACCTCAATGACGACCGACTGTCGCACGGAGCCCGTGCTCTCGCCGACCTTTTCAATGACGTCGAGGCACGTCGCACCGCCGTTGAACTGCCCGACGACAGCGATCCGATGCTCATTGATTTGGCTCGCCGTCTTGAGGCGCGCGGCATGACGGTGGCTTTAGGGCACCGCGGCAAGTTGGCCTTGGTGGCCAGTCGCGCCGGCTACTGCGTTGCGGTTGAGACGGATGCTTCACTCGCGCATCTCAGCCTGCGCGAGACTCTGCGGCTTCGCCCCGACCTGCTGCGCCGTCTGGGTTGGCACTATGCCCACGTACACGTGTTCGAGTTGTTCAGTAACCCTGAGGCCGTGGCCGACCGCATTTTCACGCTCGCCGGCGGCGTACCGGGTGGGCCGCTGAATGGTGCGCTCAGCCGTGCTGCCACTGACGCCAGCGGCCCTGCCACGGAAGAGATCGCAGTCATTCAGTGACCAAGCGCACGTCGCGTCGCGTCACGACTCCGCCGCCGGCGGGCTCAGATCCGAATCCGAGTGCTGAGCCGCCACGGCAACCCAGCGACCGCGATCCCCCGGTCAATACCAGCAATGACGCGCGTTTGAAGGCAGATAAACCGCCGCACTACTGAGCGGCGTTAGGGCGCGCCACCGGGTGACCTATCGCGGCGAGCGGGCCGTGCTGCTAACTGGCGGCAGGCGCCGCCGCAGTGGTTGTTTTGGTCGCCGGAGTGCTCGTGCTCCCGCTCCCGCCACTGCCGCTCGTTCCGCCGCTGGTGGACGTGCCGCCGCTACCGCCGCTTGAATCGCTGGAGCCGCTGCCGCCTGAGTCGCTGGAGCCGCTCGAGCCGCTCGACTTGGCCGAGGCGCCCGCCTTGGCCGACTTGTTCGCTCCGTCGGCGCGGCTATCGGTGCGGTAAAAGCCTGAGCCGTTGAAGGTAACCCCGACGGCCGAGAAAATTTTGCGCAACAGACCCTGGCAGGTGGGGCAATCGGTGAGCGAATCGTCGGTGAAGGCCTGCTGAATATCGAATGCGGTCGAACACTGCGTGCAACGGTACGAGTACGTGGGCATCAAAAAACCTCCACCCTCCAGAGTACGGGGCGTTGCAGCATCCACCCGACCGCGAGGTCAGACGGTGAAGCGCACGATGCGATTCGGGGTGACGACGCCATCAACGGCTTGATCGTGCCGTTCGCGGGGCAACGTGTCGAGCAGTTCACCGTCGAAAATCACGGCGAAGACGGGAGGCCGGCGATCCATCGAGCCGAGAGTTTTATCGAAGTAGCCGCGGCCCCAGCCCATGCGCATACCGGTCTGGTCGACGGCGGCAGCGGGCACGAAGATCAGCCCCACATCGTTGATCGCGATGGGGCCGAGCAACTCGGTGGTCGGTACCGGCATGCCACTGGTGTCGAGTTCTTCATCAGCCGCGTCGTAGGGCGCCCAGTCGAGTAGCCCGTCATCACGCGAGACCGGCAGCAGTACGCGAATGCCCTGTGCCGCGGCCCAGGTCAAGAACGGCCGAGTGTCGGGTTCGTCGGGGGTTGAGAGGTAGCACGAGAGCGTCTGTGGCCCGAGAGTGGAGGCAACGGCGATGAGCTGCCGGGTCAATAGTTCGGTGGCGGCCTCGCGCTCAAGCTGGGGGCGAACGCGTCGGCGTTGCCGCAGTTCGGCCCGCAGGGCACGTTTGTCGGCAGTCATAGTGCTCATGGTAGATCGCTGGCGGCAATTTAGCCCCGCTTGAGTCGGTGCCGCCCGATACGCTGGCCCCATGACCCAGCGATTGACGAAAGCCGTGATTCCTGCCGCGGGGCTTGGTACGCGATTTCTGCCGGCGACAAAGGCCATGCCCAAAGAGATGCTGCCGGTGGTTGATAAGCCCGCCATCCAGTACGTGGTTGAAGAGGCAGTGGCGTCGGGCCTGACCGACGTGCTCATGATCACGGGGCGCAATAAGACGGCGCTCGAGAATCACTTCGATCGGGTGGGCGAACTTGAAGCGCGCCTCCAGGCGAAGGGTGACATTGAGCGCCTCGCCAAAGTCGAGCACTCCACCGACTTGGCCGAGGTGCACTATGTGCGCCAGGGCGACCCTCTTGGTTTGGGCCACGCTGTGTTGCGCGCTCAAATGCACGTCGGTGATCAGGCTTTCGCCGTGCTGCTGGGCGATGACATCATCGACCCGCGTGATCCGCTACTCGATCGAATGATCGACGTGCACGAACGCCTCGACGCCAGCGTCATCGCCCTTCTCGAAGTCGACCCAGCGCAGGCGCACCTGTACGGCATTGCCACGGTTGAAGCCACTGACGACCCCAACGACTCCGATGTGGTGCGCGTGACCGGCCTGGTAGAAAAGCCGGCACCGGGCACGGCGCCGTCGAATTTCGCAGTCATCGGCCGCTACGTGTTGCGACCTGAAATCTTTGGCATTCTCGCGAACACGCCCCCGGGCAAGGGCGGTGAAATCCAATTGACTGACGCCCTCTTAGAGCTTGCCCACCAGCCCGCGCTCGGCGGCGTGTACGGCGTGGTTTTTCGTGGCCGCCGCTACGACACCGGTGACCGTCTCGACTACATCAAAGCGATCGTGCAACTGGCTGTCGAACGCGACGACCTGGGCCCCGAACTGCGGCCGTGGCTGCGCGAGTTCGCCTCGCGTCTCGACTGATTCATGGCCTCACCCATTCCGACTCTGCGTGACGGGGTCACCGTGCTGCGCCCCATTCGGGTTCGGGACGCGCGCGCCCTCGAAGCCGAGTTGATTGAAAGCCGACGGTGGTTGCGCCCGTGGGAGGCGACGAGCCCGTCAGCTCCCGTGAACTGGGATACCCGCGGCAGCATTCGCAATCTCCTCGCCGCCTCGCGGGTTGGCACGGGCCTGCCGTTCATCATTGAGACACAGGGCCAATTAGCTGGCCAACTCAACGTCAGCGGCATAAGTTACGGGTCACTGGCCTCGGCAACGATCGGCTACTGGGTGGGCGCCGGGTTCGCCGGCCGTGGGTTGACGCCTACCGCGGTAGCTTTGGCAACTGACCACATTTTTTTCACCACCGGCCTGCACCGCATGGAGATCTGTATTCGACCCGAGAACGAGGCATCACTCCGGGTGGTCGAGAAGCTCGGGTTTCGTTATGAGGGTCTACGTCGCCGCTACATTCACATCAACGGTGACTGGCGCGACCATTTCAGTTTTGCGCTCACAATCGACGAGGTGCCCCAGGGGGTTCTGCACCGCTGGAAGACGGGTGCAGTGCCGCCGGGTGCGGCGACTGTTCCTTCAGCTGATCTGATCGCCGCACGCCGCGAGGCATCCGGTCGCTAACAGCTTGCGAGTCATTTCTGCAGACACTCCGCAGGCCTGCGGCGCAGAGCGGCCCGCGAATCATAACGTTGCGACATGGGCTCAGCAGGCAGCGGTACAGCGATTCTTATTGCCATTGCAGCGGCCCTCTGGTTGCTGTATTTGGTGCCGATGTGGCGTCGACGCAGCGAATACCTGGCCACTGAGCGCAACGCCATCCGCTTGCAGCAGACGCTGCGCATCATGGCGCATGCGGCTGAGGTTCCAGAGTCGGTGCGGGCTGAACTGACGGCACGTGATGTGGCCGCCCAGCAGCGTTCTCTTGCCGCCCAACAGCGCGAACGGGCGGCGATCGAGCGCGCCCGCGATGCAGCCGCTCAGCGCACTCTGCGCGCGCGTCTGACCGAGACGTCGCCCGGCCTGGTGGCTGAAATGGATGCTGCACGCCTGGGCCAACAACGCCTGCGACGTTCCCGTGCCCTGACTTCTGTGACCACCCTGCTGGCAGTAATCGGCGTCGGCGTTGCGCTCGCCCTGTCGGCGTGGGCGTGGGCTGGCTTCGCCGGCTTCGTCACGGCGAGTGGCGTCACACTGCTGGTGGGGCTTGCTCGCACTCAACGTCGGCGCACTGCTCCAGTCGGTCGAGTGGCGGCACCCCAGTTTGTCGACGTGGCAGCGCCGGTGCGTCGCGCTGCTCCTGTCGTGCGTCGCGAGTGGACCCCCGTGCCGCTACCCAAGCCGAGCTACCTGAGCGCTCCGATGGTGCCTGCGGGAGCCGTGGCCCCAGCGCTTGATCACGCGGTGGCCCTCGCGACTGCCGCCGCGCAGGCTGAGCGGGCACAGCGGGTGAAGACTGCAGCCTCGGCGGAAGCCGAAGCCAAAGCGGAACACTTGCCCGCCGCCGCCTTGCCCGCGGACAGTCGGTTCGCTGGCATGGGTCGGGTCTACGACCTGCCCACTCAGGCCCCCGACCTCGACGACGTGTTGCAGCGCCGCCGCGCCGCCAGCTGACTCGGTTCGAGCGCATCCCGCGCGACTGGTAATGTTGCCAGCGATTCACGGGCCTGTGGCGCAGTTGGTAGCGCGCCTCGTTCGCATCGAGGAGGTCAGGAGTTCGAATCTCCTCAGGTCCACCAAAAACCGCCCTCGGCCGGGTTTTCTCGCCCGGGGGCGGTTTTCCTATCGCAGATTTGGCGGCGATGGCCGCCGCAAGCATCACGCTTAGATCAGCGTGCCCTAGATCAGCCTCACCTTCTGAGATGACCCTCTGCATTTAGTGAAGCGGCCTGACTGGCAGGTGTCCGATACATCAGCGGAGCGAGAGTTTTCGGCGCCGACGCGGCGGCAACGAACGCCGCTACGCCAAACGGTTGTCGCCCTGCGGGGGTAGGGCTGCAATCAAGGGGTGGTCTTTGGCAAACACGCCCGACTTGGCGGCGCCGCCCGGGGAGCCGATCTCGGTGAAAAACTCGACGTTGGCCTGGTAATAGTCGGCCCACTTCTGCGGCAGATCATCTTCGTAGTAAATCGCCTCGACCGGGCACACGGGCTCGCACGCGCCGCAGTCGATGCACTCATCCGGATGGATGTAGAGCATCCTGTCGCCCTCGTAAATGCAGTCGACCGGGCACTCTTCGATACACGATCGATCTTTCACGTCCACACAGGGAAGAGCAATGACATACGTCACAGTGGCAAGGCTCCTTTCATGCGCAGCAAATAGTGATGCCGGAATAACCAGGGAATTGACTTCAGATTACGGTGTCGGGTGTGCGGTGGGGCTTTCTATCACCGGATTCGCCCGCGGTGAGGGCCGCTAGGCCCAGTCCGTAGTACTCGATGATGCGGTTCGCGCCGCCCACGCCGCCCAGGCCGATTTCGGTTTCCGGTGTCATCTCACCACCCAACAGGTGAGAGCAGATGACTTTTTGAGCGATGTTGTGTGTCGCTGCGAGCCTCCACGGTCAGATGTCCTAAAGAGATTCTGAAAACAGCGGTTAGAGCAGGGAGAAGACCTCAGTGGCGACCAACTTGGGCCTCGAAGCGGGGCGTGGACAAGCGTAATGTGAGAGATGGACACTGCGGGTCTACCTTGTACACCGTAGCGCTCACATGTACATTAGAGAAATGTCCACTGCCGATTCTCTGAGTGTTTCGGATGCTCGCGATCAGCTCGCCTCCATCATCAACCGCGCTCGAAGCAACCATGAACCCGTCTTCCTGTCGCGACGAGGACGTCGAGTTGCTGCTGTAATCGACGCGGACGACCTTGAGCGCCTCATCGAGCTGGCCGAAGACATGACGGATATTCGCGCGGCCGAGGAATCACGTGAAGAGATGCTTCGCACGAAAGTAGAACCGACGCCGTGGGACGAAGTCAAGGCAGATCTTGGCCTCATATGACCTACCTGGTGAAAATTGCCCCAGCCGCGGAACGACAGCTTCGCAAGTTTGACCCTCAAGTTCGACGCAGGCTCCAAGCCGCAATAGATCTCTTAGCTTCGGATCCACGACCGCCCAAAGCAGTCCAACTCGTCGGGGGCAACGGCGAATGGCGGGTACGAACAGGCGACTATCGCCTCGTCTATGAAATCCACAACGACCACCTGATCGTCCTCGTCCTCAGAGTCGGCCACCGCCGCAACATATACGAAGCGCGATAACGGAATCAGCAGAAGGCAGGGCTCTTTGGCCTTGCCCACCCTCTGGACCACGCAGGCTACACGCTGGCCACACCGCGGCCACACCGAGAAACTTCCAGGCCAACGGGCGAACCTGGCGTGGTCAGTCGCTAACCGCAGAACTCACAAAGCGGTAGTACTCGATTCCGAGGTCGTAAAAATCGGGGCCATCGAGGGTGCCCACGCGGTCAACCACGAACT
>Ga0222708_1000080_pt1 | contig 29285 bp, 44 predicted proteins | sample AntAcemetage1576_FD_179806 | JGI IMG/M metagenome (GOLD analysis project Ga0222708, IMG submission 179806) | Saline water microbial communities from Ace Lake, Antarctica - #1576 | ecosystem: Environmental > Aquatic > Non-marine Saline and Alkaline > Saline | place: Antarctica: Ace Lake... | reverse complement strand
TTTGCTTTAACTACATACCAATCAGTAGGTGCTAATAATCCAGCAGCTTGTTGTTTAATAGTTTGAATTAAATTATATTTTAATCCTCTAGTTTTAATATCTCCAACTGATTTGTCATCTGGTAAATCTCCAGCATCTTCATCATCTTGCGACCATGTAGTATCAGCATGAGCCTTTGGTGTAGCAGTTCCATAACTTGCAGTTACAGTATCATCAGCAAAATTAAAAGATTGATTAGTGTTGATATACCATTTCTCATCTTTTTTATTACTGTCATCAAAGACTACTTCATAAATTCCAATAGCTTCTTTTTCTTCAACAGACCATTTCATAAATATATCTGCTGGGTATTGTTTATCTCCTAAAGTAAAGCCTTTTGGATAGCTAAAGTATTTTGTTATTGTTTCGTCTATTACTAATGCGTACATATATTTCCTATGATAAAGTTAATGCTAAATTTCTTCCAACCTCTAACCACTTTGATCCATTATATCTAAAGGTAAACAAGTCGCCAAGACTAGCTGTTGCTGTTAATGTTGGAGCAGTGTCTGCTGCAAATTCGTAAACTGCGTTCCAAGTAATAGTTCTTCCACCAGTTCCATCTTGAATAATAAGTAATGAAACAAATTGACCAGAAATAGGTGTAGTTCCACTTGGTGCAGATAAAGTTCTGTTTCCAGCTAAAGTTACTTTTGCAACTGGAGAATCAATTACATTCCAAGTAATAGTAGCTTCATCAGTTAATGTATCTTCTACATTTGCTACAGCACCTGAAACTGTTGTTAGGTTATTGGCATCTGCTGTAAATACTTTTGAAGCAGCAGTAGTACCTAGTGTTGCAAGATCAGAATAATTAAGTTCAGCACCTGTTGCAGTCACGGCTGTCGCACCATAATTAAGGTTTCCAGCAGCAATAACAACTTCTCCAGTACCTTTTGGAGTTAAAGTAATGCCAATATTAGTATCTCCACCAGATGCCGTAAATGTTGGGTTGTTACCTGTTGCAGCATTTGCGTAAGTTAATTCATTAACTGCTGAAGCTGTTGCTGTTAATAAAAATAATTCAGCTCCATTAGTGTCTAAAATAGAAGTACCAATTTTAGGTGCTGTTAAAGTTTTGTTTGTTAAAGTTTGTGTTCCAGTAAGAGTTACGTCCCCATCTGTAGTTGAGAATCCAGTATCATAAACACCTGTGTTTGTTGCAACACCATCTGCATATAATATTTTCCAACCTTTATCCGTAGTTGCCCAAGTGACCGTGGCCCCTGAACCAGAAACTGCTTTTAATTCAACAGTGTATGCCCCTGTAGTTGCATTTTGAATAATGTAAAAGTTTTCCATCAAAACCGGTAAGGTTACCGTTTGATTTCCTGTTATAGCCCCTGTAAGTTTTATAATTCTATTCTGAGCTTTACCTGTTAAAGCACCATCTGCTACTGTTAAAGGTGTATTACCCGCACCACCTGCAATAGATACTTCTAAATATCCACCAGTAATTTGTTCTACTAAATTTAAATTTGCGTTTGTTTTTGTTCCCCAAGTACCAGCGTTTTCACCGGTTGCCATTAACTCTAGGCCGAGATCCGTGTATGTTGATGCCATTAATTTTGTTCTCCTAATTAGATCTTTAATTTATATTACTTATAAAGTCAATGACGTTATACACTATCAACGTCCGTATAACTAGCACTTTGTGCTGCAGTTACATTACTATAACTAGCACTTTGTGATGCTGATATGTTACTATAACTAGCACTTTGTGTTCCTGTAACATCTCCATATCCTAAAGGTGCTACATTTCCTACATTAGCAGTTGCAGATACTCCAGTCAAGCCTATTACATCAGCAGGAGAAATTAATCCAACTGTTGACGTTAAAGATAGTCCAGTTAATCCCATTACATCAGCTGGTGCTAATGTTCCCACTGCAGAAGTTAAGGATAGTCCGGCAGGTTGAACTGTTGGATTAGATGTAACAGTTACACCCCCTACAGCACCTAATGCTGAAAGTCCTGTTAATGATTCTGTATAATCTCCTCTAGCAACTGGAGAACCTACTGCAGTCGTTAATGCAAGTCCTGTTAATGGAATTCCCACTCCAACAATAATTGAACCTACTGCAGTTGTTGCAGCTTGACCTGTTAAAGTAAATGTTGGACTCGATACAAATGATAAAGATCCTACAGCAGTTGTTAATGCAAGTCCTGTTAATCCCATTACATCTGCCGGCGCAATTGCACCCACAGCAGAAGTTGCTGAAAGTCCTGTTAATGGAATTCCTTCTCCAATAATAATTGCACCAACAGCAGAAGTTGCTGAAAGTCCTGTTAATGGAATTCCTAGTCCAACATTAATTATTCCAACTGAAGACGTTGCTGAAAGTCCAGTCAGTCCCATTACATCTGCCGGCGCAATTGCACCCACAGCAGAAGTTGCTGATACTCCACTAATTAAAACTGTAAGACCTGACTCGCCCCAGTTTTCTGTTCCATATGTATCAGAGCCCCAACCTAATTCATTGAAGGGTGTAACTGTACCGAGTGTTGTTGATAATTGTGTAGGGGCTGTAAGAATTACATCAACATCGGCTTGATCGCCCCATTGATTTTGTCCCCAGGTTGTTCCGGATTGTCCCCAAGTATTAGCCATAAGGAACTACTCCTTATGCTATACCGATAATAGCTGTTCCTGCAGAAGCTGCTGGAAATTCAATTGTGAAAGTTCCACTTGTTACAGTTTTATTTCCACCAAAATCTATTGCACAAACTGCTGGATCACCAGCTGCTGTGTCATTAAAAATTAAACATCCTCTAGCTGTAAAAGAAGCTGAACTCCATGAAGAATTAGCAAAATCACATACCGCTGTATCAGTTGATAAAACTGGTGTCACACTTGTAAGTGCGTTTCCTTTTGCAGAATAAGCTGAACCTGAAGCATTTGTAATTTCGTTAGTATCCGAGTAAGCTGTTGTTGATTTACTTAAAGTTGCACTATCTGTATACAAAGCTAAATTAAAAGTATCGCCCGTTGACGCAGTAAAATTGTGCGTACCTGTTAAAATTTCTACTTTGAATGAATTACATATTGCCGATGTTATTGCCATAATTTTTTGCTCCTAGTTATTGAGGTGGTGACTCGATTGCAATTCTTATTGTACCATCTGAGTAATCATCTCTTCTTCTTCTACCAATCTGCATTGCTGCAAACTTTTGTAATTCATTAGTATACTTTTGTTCATATAATGTCAACATGTCTGTTGGTCCTTTTAAGAAGGCAAATGCTTCTAGTAAACAAGCATAGAGTAGCCCTTGAGGGAAGTAATTACTAATATACGTTGTAGAATTACCATCGGCTCCTGAACCAAGGCCCACGGGCATTTTGTTATAATATATTCTAAAATTGTAATTAACATCGGGTGTAGGGGCTAAATAAATAGATCCTGAAGTGGTATCATTTAATCCCGTTGCTCCACCAAACATGGAGTAATATTTAGGGATTCCTGTTACATCCTGTGCAGTAGCAGAACCTTCTGGTCCTGTTAATCTACCAACGTATTCAGATAAAAAAGTTTGATCACGTCTCTCTAACCATGTACCTTGTTCCGTAGTATTAGAGGCATTAAATACTTCTACACCTCTTACAAATAAAGCTCCTGCAGGTACTCTTATACTATTTACATCAGCTGCCATTGTTCCTTCTTGAACAAATCTATCTGCATCCATTGGAATGTCTAAATTAATTCTGTGTTGAGCAGCCATAATAAAACCATCAACAATAGTTTCTGTAAATACATTAGCATCAACTTCAGTATAATCTCTGATAGCTGTTACTAAAGTACTATATGTATAATGTGTTAATCCTGCCATAGTTAACCTCTATCATTAACGGGTCCAATTGTACACTGAAAACCGCCTCCTGTTACTGCTGTAGTTGCATTAGATACTAAAGGCACAGTTAATGAATTATATAACGTTTCTGTTTGTGATGCTTTAGGACCCACAACTACTGTTGTTGCTATAGCTGTTGCTAAATAAGATCCATATACTTTTGCTCCACTAGTGTGTGTTCCTGCAGTTGTAGCTGGAGGAGTAGCTCCTCTATAAGGTGCTGCCGTTCCTCTAGTGCATCCTGTTAAATCATTAGTTGATTTTCCTGTGTATTGAATAGTTTCATTTTCATAAGCTCCAGATGTACTATTTACTTTTTCAATTACAATGTATCCTGATGTTGGAAATTCTGATGCATCAGTTAAAGTAATTGTTGTATCCGAAGCAGTAAGTGTTTCATTTAAAGCTGTAGCTAATTCAAATGTAGATACCACAACGCCTCCAACATTTTGTTTAACAGCTTGAAATCTTACATAAGAAGTTCCTGCGTTTAAACCATTGTTTGGAAAAGATACACTTAAAGTTGTTGATGCAGCGGTAGTTGTAAAAGGATTTTCTGGTAAAATATCTTGTACTGCAAATTCTGTTCTTGCAGGTCTTGCGTGTAATAAAGCTTGTGGATCTGCTCCTACTGGATGAGGTTCTAATTGGGGTTGTTTAGCTTCAAATTCAGATGTGTGAACCCAGGCTCCTGTCCATTCTTTAACCATTTCTTTATAAGGAAACGCGGCCCCTGATCTATCTGAGATAGAGAGTGCTCTACTTCCTTTTGCAAATCTAGCCATAATTAAACTCCAGGGTAATATGCTTTAGGAGTAATAAATGTGCTAGCCGGTGAACCATCTTCTGATAAAGCTCTAGCAAATTCATCCTCATATAACAATTTCATTTCTTGTGTTCTTTGTGGTGCAAATTTCATAGATAAATAATAAGCTAATCCTGAAATCATACAGGGAACAAACCTGTAAGGCGTATCTGTTGCGTTACTATAAGCTCCAACATCTTGAATTCTTTTTACATAATAAATATTTAAATAATTACTAGCTGCAGTTGAATTAGGTAAAGGATAAATAGTTACTGTAACTTTATCAATAAATCTTTGAATCCAGAATTGTGAAGGAGTTCCAAGGGATGCTTTATTTGCTGTTGCAGCATAAGCGTCTCTTGCAACTTTAGTTAAACCTGTATCTGATTGACTTGTTGTATTATAATTTTGTCTATAGTTAACATTTAAAATATCTGTGATACCATAAACATTTGTTGTTGGCACAGTTGTTGCTTGAGGTGAAGCTGCTGCTGCTGCAGCACTATCAACTGAGTTTCTATAAAAAGTATAAGTACCTGCACCTTCGTCTGTTGCATTTACATCAGTTGAAGAACCTACTATTAAATTAATATTAGTATTCCCAACTTCCCAAAAATGTGCACCTCTATTACCCCATTCTTGAAATAATATATTTAAAGATCTTCTAGCTGTTTTAAGTTGATGTCCAGCAGTTCCAACTAAACCAATACGCTCGTAAGCATCTTGTATAATCTCATCGATTGAAAAGTCCTGATCAAATTGATAAGAACCTGAAGTTGTATTAGACATTTAATACTCCTTTAAAATGTTCCTACTATATAAAAGAAATCACAGTTAGTTACATCTGCATATATTCCAGTGTCAGCATAAATACCTGCTCCTGGTAAATTAAATTCCATAAATTCATTAGCGTTTGCTCCAAACTTACCATGAAAAATTAATGCAGAAGCTGTTTTTGAATCTCCAATTTCATTATAAAGTTTAATTTCAGCGTCTGCTGCAGAAGCTTGACCATATATAGTCATAATATTTGCTTTAGTAATATTGGCTGCTGAACCGGCTACGAGTGCTTGCACTTGTCCGTCTGCTGCTAACACAACTGATTGTCTTACTTTTGATGTTATTGCCATAATTTTATTCTCCTTAAAATTTTGTAGGAGCCCCGAAGGGCTCCATTAATTATTTATTATGCGTCCGCAAACGGAGTTACTTGTGTGCCAGATGATTTTATGTATGCTTCCACAAAATATTGAGCACTAGCTACCGCTGTGACTTTAATCATAGTTCCAACAATTCCACCTGAAGTAGTACCATTAAAAGTCATTACATCATTAGATGTTCCTGGGAACCAAGCTGCGCCGGTTGCTGCAGTAGATACTAGACTTTTTGCAAAACCAATAAATTTATCAGTTCCGTCTGTTAAAATATCCATGTCTGTTGCTGCAGTTTGAACAATAAACGTATAAGTAGCTCCAAGATTAGATGCTACATTTGGATCATTAGATCCAGCCGTTGAACCTGCACTACCAGTTGTAATGCTAGGTAAAGTAAATTTACCGTCCGCGTCATTACAAAGTAAGATTCTACCTGCATGATTATTCATTGTTAAAGTTGTATCAGCAGTTAAACTAACTGCTGCTGTTGGTCCGAAATTAATAAAACCATTTAATGATCTTACTGGTCCCGAAAATGTAGTTGTTGCCATGTTTATATTCTCCTAGTTATTATGAATACTGTCTCTAGGCCGTCCACTATATTAGGTCAGCATTCAATTAATTTATTATATAGTAAGTAAGTAGTACACTAGATTTGAATAGAGTGCAAGAGATCCTACGGTAAAAATGCGATTTACGCAATGTAGCTTTGGTGACTTAAGTAGCTACAGAAACTTGTGGAGCAGCGCCTTCTACGCTGTTTTGTAAGTGAGCAATTCTAGCTTCTTCAAGCTTTATGTCAGTAATGACCTTTTTAATCGTGTCATCAATCCTAACCATTTCAAGAGTATATCTGTTATTATCCAGATGCTCCTGTTGCCACTTCAACTCCAAGTACCTTTTTTGTTTGTATAGGTCTCGTATCATTAATAACCTCTTCATAAGTTATTCTATTTAATCCCGGATGATAACTATCTCCGAGATGTTCCCAAACTATACTCTTTTCTCCTAGTTTGTCAAGTATAACTTTTTCAATATTTTCAACTGAATCATCAACATGTTCAATACTAAATTTAGCATGGTAGTTGTAGGCCCATATATTGATTAGAGTTTTTTTCATAATTTTTCTTTCTACTATTAAAATGTGGCCGAAACATGTCCGGCCACAAAATGATTATTGCTTACGCACCTTCACAACCGTAGATACCTCTAAAGTCAGAAACGCCAAAAGCGTATCTTTCTCTAGCTTTGTATCTAACATTGCCTGTATCGAAGTCTCCTTCCATTGAAGTAGTCAATGGAGTTCTTGAGAACATCTTCATACCATTTGGAACGTCTGTTGTAATGTACCAAGAATCAGCGTCAGTTAGGAAGTTGTTCACTCTGTAACCTTGAGGAATCATACCCATTGAGTTGATTGCATTGATGTCATTATCAGCTGTTTGAGTTCTGCCTTGAGACTTCATAAGTCTTTCAGCATTGAACTGATTTGCAGAAGGAATTATCATTTTAACTCCTTTTGCAGCTATTCTCAAACCTCTTTCATCAGTCATAGCAGCAATATCAATCAATGCTTGTTCTAATGAAGTTTCGTTTAAGTCCGCTTGAGTTGCTAAAGTGTTTGATACTGTACCCGCGATAGTTGGGTGAGAAGTACTAAACAAGTTTTTGCCATCACCTGATTTAAATGTTGATGTACCAGTTATTGCTGGTAGACCATTATTTAAAGGGTTAGCGCCTTTAACTTCTTTTGCGTTAGACATAGATCTTGCTAGTGCTTTTGTGTATCTAGAAGAAAGTCTGTCATAAAGGTTGTCCTCTATTGCTTCTTCTGTGATAGCGAAAGCTAGCGCGATCGTTTCCATAGTGTATCTTGCAGTGTAAGTCTCTTGTGCATCATCGTATGATACGCCTTGACCTTCTGCTTTTACATCTGCGTTAGCGAAACCAGATAACATTACTTCCTCTTCGAAAGCTCTGTCTGATGATTCCGTCGTATAAATTTCAGCGTGCTGATTTTCATACTTTTTGTATTCCAGGCCGAATAGTGCATTCAAACCTGGTTCTAGTTCTTTAACTAGCTGTGCTCGTGATATTGCCATGTTATTATGCTCCTATTATTGCCATGTTACAGAGTTATCTAAGTACTGGTTAAGATTCTGACAAACGACAACGGTTCTATTCGCCGCATTTTCATTATTTTCAGGATCTTCTGCCGATCTTAGTAAACGCCATTGATTTGCTGTGTCCGATACTCCCGCTAGTAATAGCTTCGAGCTTGACTGACCAGAAGTTTCTGATCCTGCTGCAGTTACAGTCATACCGTATGTTTTACCATATTCTGCTTGTGCTGCTGCCGTGTCTAAACAAACTGTAAACAGTTGTAGAGGGTTGTCAATTACGAAAGCCGTAACGTCTTCACTATTAGCCGGTGTAATCGGCTGATTGTACCAGTTCGCCCATGTAGGTTTTTGAGTCGTTGATGCATTATAAAAAATGCCATTCAAAATTCCTATAGAGCTATCTGTTATAGCCGCTTGTGCAGTTTTAATATATCCAACTTTGCTCTGTACTACAGAACCTTGGAATAAATCAACAGCATAACCAGCATCTATGTAGTATTTGCCTTGACCGCCAGCAGCGTCAGTTGAACCAACAGTGCCTTGAGCTATAAGACCAAATCCTACGGTGTTTCTATTTGCCATAGTTATTTTCTCCTTATGTGACCTGTCCTTGCGGACCTCCAGTCACGGTTAATGTTATCGTTGGAGAAAGAAATATTATTTCTTTGTACCACCGAAGTTTTTGCTAGAATGCTCATACTTCATGGGCATTCTTTTATCCTGATCCTTCAGTAAGTCGTTTTCTAAAGCTTCGTTTTGTCCTTCAGTTTGTCTTTGCTGATAGGCAACACGGCTTTGTGCGAGTTCTTCCGGTATCCTTGCCAGGAGAAGGCCACCTACTCCAATGACTCCAGCGTATTTTCCGTCCATGACAACAGGGTAGGATTCAGAATCATATTCGTCAGCTCTCACTAACTCATAACCAGATCTCAATCTACCGTGAATACTTTTGGTATCATTGAAACCCATTGACTCTGCTCTTATCCATCTGTGCCTAAATCCGTCAGGCGCTGGTGGTGCATCTAAAGATGATGGGGGCTTATACTCTTTTGGTCTTTCAGTCTTTGACCGAATATTAGCCGCACGTAAAGGTTTTTTTTGTTCTTCTTCTTTTTTCATATGCTTATGCTCCTTCCGTGAGTTTTAATTGTTTTGCATACTCTTCTAGTGGCACACCTAATTTTTTAGCTATTGCTACCTGTGATGATGTGAGTCTCACAGTTTTGCGTCCTTGTTTTACACTTCTATTCGCAGAAGCCACCGACTGAACGGGTTTAGACGTAGTTGTATCAGTCTTACCAAATTTATGAGGAAAGTCAACTCTAATTCTCTTGTCTATTTCTACATAATATTCTTCACCTTTAGGATCAAAGCCTTCTTTATCCACTAAATCCTTATGAATTTCGAACGCAGTAAAAGTCATGGCTCTATCTTTTCCAAACCATGTATTTCTACTAGCCCAATCTTCAGCTTCAGGATCAGCTTCGGGTAATGATCTCGGTGTCTGTCTTGGTAATCTACCGCCGTCAGATAATTCAACAGGAACTTCCTGTTCAACGTTCTGTTTTTGTTGTTCCATTCTTGCGTTTTCAAATGCAAGAGTAGCAACTTTTTTATTAGCTTCAACTTGAGCAACAGCGTCACCGGCTTCAATAGCCATTGCAAGTTCTTTTTGCGCAGACTCCATTCCAGTTTTTAGATTATTTTCAAACTTTTTAGTATAATCTAAATCTACTTTTTTAAATCGCTCATTATCAAGTTGTCTTTTTGTTTCTACAGCTTTAGCATATTCAAGAGCAGAAGCTTCTCTTCGCTCCGCCTCTCTCATCTTACGAGTTAATTTCGCAATACGAGCTTGAACGCCTTTACCGTAATCTTCTAATGCTTCGTCTTGTGTTCCTGTATCCGTTTTTTCTTCTACTACTGTTTCTTGTTCCGTGGCTCCTGTTTCTTTTTCGGGTGCAGTTTCAATTACTGCTTCCTCTTTTGTCTCTTCAATCGATACATCGACCTCTGGGCCGGATGTATCTAAATCGACAGTTTTTTTCTCTTCTTCTGGCATAGTGTCTCCTTTTCTACTATGTTAATATTTGTGCAGGATATCTGTTGGATCCTGTACGGTTGCAAGTATTTCATCTTCATTTAAAAGACGAACTTCGCCTCCTTCAATTTCAATACGTGATCCTGCATAACGTGCAAAGACTACCCAATCACCAACCTTGCACCACGGACCATTGGGATATCTTTCTTTATCAACATAACATGCATCACCCATCGCAATAACGTTTCCGCATTGTGAGGCAACTTGTTGTCTGTCGATAGTTTCATTTCCTAATAGGATTCCGCCGTCAGTTTTCTCTTTCATTCTGAAAGGTAAAATTAACATTCTCCAGCCGGTAGGCATGGGGAGCTTAGTGGTTTCTTTGGTAATTTCTTTTTTAGGTTCTTCTTTGTATTTGTCTAAAAGTGCTGACTTAACTTCTGGGACCTCTTTTGAGGTCGATGACTGTTCCGCTTGTTTCATTTTGTTCCTTATCGGTTAGCAGGGTAATGATTTCCTGACGCACTGATTCCAATGCGTTTATTTGTCCTATTATATACTTGTAAGTCTCCATCTTGTCAACTCCACCAGAAGTGACAGATATTGATAATTGATTTATTCTATTGTCTAATGCTCTTCTTAATTTAGTTACTACTTGTTCTGGTTCCATGTTTACTTTCTATTTTTTTGCTAGTTTATCTTTGTTTATGCCCTTTTTAATTATGTAGTCCTGCGTACCATTAGCACCCGTTTCTACTTCTTTTTTTAAAAACTTAAAAAGATTCATTTCTTTTATTTTCTTTTCTGTATGTTTTAAAAAACTTTCTAATACTTTCGTATCTCTCATTAACAATTCCATTTTCTAAGTGATTTAGATAATCTATCTTCACCTGTATTGTTACTAGCTTTTTGTCTCTTACGCATACCGGTCATACGCGCACAGAAAGAAGCTCTACGTTTGGCATCTTTTGATCCTGCTTTTAATTTTGAGGGTTTAGTTGTAACAGCTGTTTTTAATTTAGAACCGGGATTTGCTTTTCTGTAAGAAGCTACACCTTTAGCGTTCAGTCCACCTGATTTAGATTTACCTTCTTTTCTAGTCCACGCTGCAGTAGCCATTATGCTTGACTTTTTTTAATTGCTTTAGCGGTAGGTGCTCCTTTAGCTCCTTTAGCTCTCATTTTTTCACCACGTTTTTTCTTCATAGCAATATTATACCAAAGCCCTTTTTTAGCTGTACGTCCGTCTTTAGTTTTGTGAGTCCCTTTAGCCATTATTTTATCCTTTTATAATTGCAACACAAGTGGGACAACTTTTTATAAATCTTACATGAGACCCACAGTGCATTTGTTTTTCTTCATGAACCGGTACTTCTGGTTCATAGGTTCCTTCGTAAATTTCAAGATGTTCATCTGGGCATTCGCATGCTTTGATATGAAATAGTTTACAGATAAAACTTTTAACTGATTTAAACATTAAGACTTGAGTTCACAACCTCGGCCACGTTTAGCTGCGCCACCGTGTTTGTAACCGGCTCTGCCACCTTTGGCTTTCATTAAAATTGATTTTCCAGGTGGAAGAGTTCTTTTTGAAGGTTTATATTTAAGGGTTTCTACTTTTTTATTACCTTCGTCGCTTTTAGAGAGTCTTGTAGGAACATCATCTTGACTATATTTAACACCTTTTGCTGTAGCTTTTGCTCCAGGAATACCTGTATAAGCATAGTCTTGTGTTAAATTTTGTTTTGTCTCTTGATCCTCTTTTTGTTTTCTTAATTTTTTTCTTTTAGACGGACTTAAAGGTTCTTTTGATTTTTCTTGACCAGCCATATTTTTCTCCTTATTTTTTTCCAGCTGCTTTGTCAAGCATGCCTTTAATTACTTTAGTATTATCTTTTTGTATTCTTTTATATGATTCTGTATTTGATTCTGATTTTCCTTTTTTACTTTTAAAAGTAATAGGCATCTTATTTTTTATTTCAAAAACAGTTTGATCTAATTTTGCTTTCCCAGCTTTTAATTTTTGTTTAGCAATATCTAAATTGCTGTTTGCTTTATCTAATTTTGTTTTATTAATTTTTGTTTTAACTTTATTGATAGCTTGACCTACACCTGAAGCTAAGTTTTTACCTATATTAAAATATCCTGACATAATTATTTTCCTTTTGTTATTTTCTTTTTATCAGATCTGTTGCCTTAAGTCCATAGACGGATGCAATGACGCCAACAAAAATTGTTTGGTACCAAAATGGTAAATTTCCAAAGTGTAGGAAGAATAACTCCATTTTCTCCATATGTACAGGATTATCTGACCATACAGACCATCCCAGCATTACGATTGGAATTGACAGCAAAACCAAAATAAATTCGTCTTTCCAGTCCGATTGTCTCGCTTCTAGTAATTTTCCAGAATACTCTAATTCTCCAGTACTCATTTTATGAGCATGTTTCATAGCAGCATCCGACATAAGCATCTTTGTCTGTTGCTTATTTTTGTAAATGTGTGAGCCTGCAGAAACGGCTAATTTAATTGCCGATAACCACATATTAAAACCAAGTAGCTTTTTGAGGTTTTCTAGTCTTTGTACCTTTAACAGTTACTGTGTCACCTTGAGCAATGTAGTTTCTTCCTCTGATACTTGTTTGAGATCTAGGATCTATGTGCAAGTTTTGAGAAGACTCTTCTACTTTAACTCCGCCACTAGCGTAACCATCTTTGTTTACTCCAACTGCTTTTGTTATTTTTGAGTTCTTCATAATTTTCTCCTAATTGTTAATATACTAATTTCTCGGCCCTTTCAAGCGATTAACATCCTTCGCTTTCATAGCATCTGAGGTTAATTTTACTTCTGCAGACAATTCTGACTTAGCCATAGCTGTATCCGCTCTTAAATTAGCTAAATCCTCATTCTGTTGTAGTTTTGCTTCATCTAGTTGTTGACCTTGTAAAAATTTAGTTTTATCTAAATTAATTCTAGCTTCATCTTCTTTTTGTTTTCTTTCTGCATCCATTGCTTTAAGATCAACTTCTCTTTCTTTAAGTTTTAATAATGGATCATGATCAAATTGATCTGTGATAGCTTTTTCTTCCTTCATAAAGTCTTCAGTCATCTCAGCAATTAGAATAGCTTTTCTTGCTTCAATCTTTTGTGAGATTTGTTGCATCTGTTGTTGAGCTTGAGGATTCTGAACAGCCGCTTGTTGCATTTGTGGTAACATTTGCATTTCTTGTGGGAACTCTAGTTGTACTTGCTCCTGGGCCATGATTGAAATATGTTCTAAAATGTTTTTCTCTAACGCTGCAGTGATACTCGGATTATTTCTAACAAAATTAGAAGCCATAAAACTTAAGTGTGCTGTAACGTGTGCTCTGTGATCTTGACCTGGAAACGCTTGAAAAGGTTTTGCTCCCATTGCATCAATATGTTCTAACGCCGGATCTTTCGGTTGATTTTGTGGTGGCGCAGGTAAGATTGAATCTATATCCTTTACACCAATTGCTGAATACATATTTCTATAAGCCATATACATATTATGCATTTGTGGATTAGATTGAGCTAATTGTAATTGTGTTTGTGCCATTGATATTCTTTGACTCATTGAGAATATGTTAGGATCTGCTACCGGTAGAATATCTACCTTGTCATCAAAATCTGTAACTTTAACATTTCTCGATGCCCCTGGAACATCATAAGGATATTCAGGAGGTAAATAAGTTTTAAAGATATTTGAAAGTAATTTAAATTCATTCTTAAGTGAAGCGTACAACCTTTTATGGATTGCTGACATCACTCTTGAACCACGTTCTAAAAGAGCTACAGTTGTACCAACAGCTGCTTGTTGGTTCCCATCACCAACTTGCATGTCAGCAATTGATGCGAATCTTTGTCCTGCTTGAACTACAATACCCATCAACTGCAATAAAGTCTGTGAAGGTTCTTTGTAGGGTAAGAATACGAAAGCATCTTTTAGATTACCGCCTGGAGTATCTACATCTTTAAATTCTCCGGGTTGAATCGCTGTAGCGTCATCTTGAACTCTGACACCTCTTTGTTTAAATCCTGCTGGTAAATTTGATAACGTTCCTGCATCTAATAACTGACGAAGCGCTGCAGTTGCAGTTCTGCTTAATCCACCAATCATATGAATTAATCCTAAACCATAAAAACCTAATCCTGGTAAAAATTTAAAATGAACAAAATATTGAATCTTATTTTTCTTAGGGTCTTCAGGTTTAAAGTTTCTTCTAATTGATAAAACTTTTCTACTACTTTCTTCGATTGTTACAATGTAAGGTAGTTTTATTCCAGTAGGCTCACCATCGGGCCCCACGTCTTCAAAACCTTCTAAATCTAAATTAACATGACACTCAATTAAAGTGTACATTGACTCTGCTTTATTTGATTTTGTAACTCCTTCTATTTCTCTCTCTTTTTCTTTTAATTCATTAGAATTTGAATCTTGTGGTTTTGATAATTCTATATCAGAATAGAATCCAGCTACTTGTTGTTTTCTTAAATCATTTTCAGATATTTTAATAACATGAATAACTGCTTCCGCATCATCTAATGAAGTCGCTGTATAAGGGACTACTAAATCATCTGCTGGAATAAATTTAGATACGGCTCTTCCAAGCAAATCATCATAATAAACTTTTTTAAATGTAGATCCTGCTAAAGGAAGATAGAATAACATTTGGTCAAACTCAGGTTCATATTCTTTCATTTGATCCATCAATTGATAGTTCATAAAATCTTTAACTCTTTGAGCTTGTGCTTCTTTTGGAGGGGTTGCTGAACCCATGACCATCGTTCTAACCGGTCCATCTGAAGGTAGTAATTCTTTATAAGCTAATGCTTGAAACTGTGTAACCGCTTCTGCAAGAACAGGGTGAGTTGCACCACTTGCTCCTTGGAAAGGTTCTGTTCTATTATCGTATTTAAATCCTAATAAATCCAATCCAGTAATGTAAGTTCTTTCCCAATCTGCACGAGAAGTTTTATATTCTGCGTAATCACTTTGTAATTCACTACCAATAAGATCAGTAGTATCTTCTGGAAGAAGATCATTTAAATTTGCAAACGGATCTCCTGAATCTGGCATTTGAACTGCATTTGGATCAAAGTCGATAGTTGCTCCACCATCTTCTTCATCTGTAATTTCTATTGGACCTTTACCTAATTCATCTGCAACATCAACCTCTTCCATTTGCTCTTTTATAAGCTCATCTTCAGGTCTAGTATTAGGAAGGGTTTTATCTATATCTGCCATATTTTTTATCCTGTATTGGTTTATCTTGTTTCTTCTCTTTAATCAACCCTCGAGAATTGGGTCCTTTTAAAGGAGGGATCTCTTTCCATTTAACATGTTTCATGTTTTTTACAAGTGTTGGATTGTCTTTAGTCATAATACTTTTTCATTAAATCAGCTAATCCACCTTGGGCTAAATTAGATACTCCTCCTGCATCGGCGACTCTTTGGTTTTTTATATATTTATTAATTTGATTGTCGTCCATTCCCATTTCTTCACGAGTTATATTAGAATCTATTAGCATTTTATCAATTTGTTGTGAGGAATAAGTTGGTACATCTTTGTCCATTTGCTCATATCTTTTTTTTAATCTTTGTTTGTCAGCTGTAGCACTTTGTGGAATCATCATTCTTCTACCCCGTTCTGCCATTGCATAATCTTCACCTTTTGCAAATTCTTTTTCACGTTCTGCTTCAACATCTATTTTTAATTTTGGACCAAGCGCATAGTTTAAATAAGATTCACCTAATGCTTGTTTAAAAGGCACACCTTCATTTAAAGTTTTATTCGCAGCAATTCCACCTTCAAGTACAACTTCACCTAATATTGCAACAGGGCCTAATACTCCTTTTAAAAAGTTTAAAGCTTTACCCGATTTTGTAAGCGCACGTAAATTTGCCTTGTCTCCTGGTGAGAGTTTACCTGGATCCCCTTGTAATTTTTCTACACCTCGTGTAACACACGCTACTAGATTTTGACCTTCACTAAATCCAATACGCCCTCCCATTGCTTTACCAGGGCAACCTATTTTTGCTAAACGGACTTGGTCAGGTTTATCTATAAACTCATTTATTGTTTGAGCACTTTTTGGCATTTGAATTGTGTAGCCTGCACGTTCTGCAGCTTTAACAATATCTAACCCTTGTGTATTTAATTCTTTTAATCTTTTGGGTGAAAAATATTTAGTGGCATCAGGGTCTCTTAATCTTGGTAATTCTATACTATATTCATTCTCTAAATTACGAGCTAGTTTATTAATTTTTTTAGATTCACTAGATAACATTGAAGGATTATTTTCTATTAATTGTCTTGCACTTGAAAGTTTAGATTGAAAATTTGCCATAGTTTTTTGATTTAGATTTCCTTCCATAACATCTATAAATTGAGAAAACTCTGCTGCTTTAGATTTAGCACTTCCCGATACTCCGGCAATTTCATTAATATTAAAACCTTGCGTTGCCTTTTGTATAATTTTACCTGCCGCATTTTTCTTTTCCGGTGAATATATAGGTATTTTATTATCTTTTAAAATTTGACGTGCTTGAGTTTTTAATGATTCAAACGTTCCTTTTTTATTACCTAATTTTTCATCAATCATACCTAAAGAAATACGATACATAGAACGACGGTAGTCATTAAACTGAGAATCTCCTATTAGTTTAAATACTTTATCTCCAAGTTTTTTATCTACTTTAATATTTTCTACTGCTTTTTTTATTTTTGGATCTAAATTACTAAATAATTTAAATTTATTACCACTGTAAATTTGAGATAATTGTATTGTTGCATTACTTGCTTGAGTAGAAGTCATGTTAGGAAAATCTTTTAAGACTGTTTCAAGGCTAGGAAGTTTTCCACTTTTATACATACCTGTATATTTTTTATTTAATTTTATAATGTTATCTGCAGTACTATTTTTTAAAGAATTAGCAGGAGTTATATCTAATAAGGGTTTTAGTTTTTTAATATCTGCTTCCGTTGGAATTTTATACATTGGATTTTTTGGTGTAACGTTTGTTACATCTAAAACTTCATCTAAAGTTTTACTAAATTCTGTTTTTTTTCTGCCTCCGGCTCTAGTTCCCCCATATCCGTGTATTTGTCCTAAACTTATAGGTTTATCTAATTTTTCACTTAATATCTTTGCTAATTGATTTCTGCTTATTTTACCACCAGCTCTTTCTAGTAATTTTTTATATCTTGGATAAGTTTGATTAATAAAATTTGCTCTTGCAGTGTTGTCTAATTTTTCCCATGGTTTGTTAAAACGTTCTACTAATTGCTTAGACACTGATGGCCTATTAGTAGGAAGCTCTTCTTTTAACATCATATCATAAATTTTTTTCTGATCTTTGTTTAATGGTTTTACAGGATGGTTATTAACATTGCCTTGTTTACCCGCATACCCGGGCCGTGATCCATCAACCGTGTTTCGTACTAACTGACCTTGGTTGTACATGTTCCGTGGTTCCTGGACCATGGATCGTGAATCACGGTCCTCGACCTCTTTAACATAGTCTTGCCACGCACTTCTGCTGTCGTCAGCTTGAGCGTATTTAGTTAACCAACTCTTTGATGCAAAGTACTCGTTAGCCATTATTCTCCTAACATAGAAGCAAGGCCCCCGGTTGCTTGTTTTCTTCTAGTTGTGTTTTTAAATGTTTGTATAATATCATCACCACTCATTCCTTTTTCACTCATCTTAAAAGTTTGTTCTACCATGGCGATCATATCAGCTTTCATTCTGGGTGATGAAGATGCAATTTGATCTGCAAGGTTCTTATCCATTCCTGGATATTTTAACATAAGATTATCAATCTCTATACTTTTTTTTAAAGCTTCAGGAGAGGTATCACCCATTATTTCAGCCACGCCTCTTTTAATTTCATCGTTGTAATTTTTTAAAAGTTTGTCATCTATTTCAGGAAGTGTTTTCTTTTTCATTTGATCCATTTGAGTACCAAGATCAAAACTAGATAGTTCTTCTATTTCATCCGGGCTCATTAATCTTTTGTCGCCGCTGCCTTCCATATCGTCAAGTTTTTGTTCTAAAAATCTTTTTCTACCTGGAGACTTATCGCCTGCTACAGGATCTAGTTTACCCATTTTATATTGCTTATACATGTAATCTTGATAATCTTTTGCTTCTTTTCTTATTTTGTTTGCAGAACCAATAGTACCATCAAAATTATAAGCATCTAAATCACCAACGTCTTCCATAAGATCTTGAAACTCATCATCTGTTATCTCTCTTTTAGGATCTGGGTTTCTATCTTTAAATTTACTAAACATATCTCTGTCTAATGTTTTCTGAGGTGTTTTAAGTTTGTCTGCAGTTGTAATTGCTTTCTTACCAAATTTTCCCTTAATCAAAGCGGCTAAACCTTGCACTACTTTTTTACCACCCGCATAACCCATTCTGCCACCATCTGCTTTTCCTTTTCTAATAGCTTCTGGTACTGCTTCACCTGCTTCTTCATATATATCATCGGAAAGACCGGACATCTCATCAAGGACGCTACCTGTTTCAGGCCCGTCATTTCTAAGATAAGTAGTGCCTTCTTCATACTTTGGTTGAGCCTTAGTAATTTTAGTTTTACCTTTGGCCGTTTCCTGAAATATTTCTTCTCCTGGTGAATAACCCATATAACTTTCTTCCGTTATAGGAGAACCATAATAATCCATATCATCAGCAACTTTAACTCTTTGAATTTCAATTCTACCAGTTGCAATGTCTTCTGTTAATTCAAAATCTTTATATCTCTTAACAGTTTGTCTATCAGCTAAAGCAGCTGTTTCAGTTACATCATCACCTAATGCTTTAATTTTTGCTACTAGTTTTAAAAAGTGTGGAGGAGCTCCACTGGTTGCTGCTTCTTTTGCAACTTCAGTTGCAACTTTCTTACCACCACTTTTACCGAGTCCCAAGAGTCCTGTTTTAATGCCTGCGATTCCTGCGCCGACTCCACCTAGCATTTTTAAGAACGCACGTTTGCCCATGGCAAAGTTTTGTCTTGCGGGTCCACCTTCTGCAAAAGAACCCATCTCAGCAGCGGTGCCTGATCCTCCCATAAAACCTGTATCTTGACCAAAACTAGATTGATATCCGCCTGTGTTGTTTGCTTTATTTTGCGCAGCCATTGCAGTTGTTTGTTGTCTTTGAGATGCTTCTGCTGCTTTAGCTACCTCTGCTGCTTCTATTTCTTTAAAAATTTCTGTTTGTTGTTTTATTTTTTCTTGTTTTTTTTTATCGATATGTCTCATTTTCATATTAATTTCATCTTCTTCATCTTCTGTAGGATTAAGTTTATCGTAAATACTTTCTCCTAATGTTGTACCTAAACTTTGTATACCTCCTTTAAGTGCACCTGCCATCATAGTTCCAGGTTTTTGATCTAAAAATTCTTTTCCAAACGCTCCTAAATTTTTTCCAAAGTCAATTGCTCCTTGAGTACTTAAACCAAATTCTCCTTGATAACCTTTTTTTCCATATTCTTTTGCAGCATCAACAAAGTCATAGGCAGGTCTTCCAGCAACATTACCTATAGCACTTGCTACAGAGCCTAATGGACTTGATGCTCTATCAACCATATCTTTTGTTGAAGCAGCTGCATAATCAAATTGACTTCCAGTAAAATTTTTATCCATATCAAAAACCGCTGCATTGTGTTCTGGTGTAAAACCTAAAACAGATAAACCCATATTATATCCTATTCTACCACCTTCTGCAAAATTGTTTTGCATTCGATTAGTCATAAACTGTTCTTGTGAAATTCCAGCATCGTTTAATTTATTTATAAAATCCTGTTGCAGATATTTTTGAGTTTCTTGTGCTACTCCCGGAGCTACTTCTTGATACAGATCATAAATTCTTTGTAACTCCACCATAGGGTCTGCTTTGGGTTTTGGTTTAGGTTTTGGAAGAATCACGGGTCCGGCGTTCTTGTAGGGCACTCGTGTTGTATCATTATCTTCACCTAATAAATAATTTAAGCCTGTTGATGTTGTAGCTTGACTTCCTGGAGAGAGTTGCATGTTTCTTGCCATCAGGGCATCCGAACCATGGCCCACGTCTGATAGATCAGGTTCTATTTGTGCTTGGCCTCCTTGGTAGAATTTTTGAGGATCTTCTGGATCTTTTTTATTCTTAAGTCTGTTAATTGAATCTTCGTTTTGTTTTTTTAATCTTTTTAGAATTTGTTCTTCTGTTTCTTTTGCCGTATAAGACGGAAATGCTGGTGCTTCACTAAATTGTGTAGGAATTATATTTCCACCTCTATCTTCATATAATGCAGGATCTTTTATTTTAATTTCTTCCCCGCCCATGATATTGTCTGTGTTTTTAATTCTATTGCCTTTTAAATCTAATACGTCTGCTGATTTTTTAGTTTTAAATTTATCGACTCCTCTACGAACGATATCCATCATATTATTAGATGTAGCTTCTGATTTTTTACTCTCAATAATATTTAAATATTTAACAACATCGTTCTCACTTTTAATAAATTCATCCAATCTAGATAAAGGTAAACCTGATTCTTGAAAAGTTGTTGCAATCTCACTAGCTTTAGCTTCAGCCCGCATTCTATTGGCAATAGAGGTAATTCCTTCCCCTTCTTTGGCAAGAAATTTTCTTGCTACTGCGTGTATAAATTGTAATGCTTTACTCATTAATAATACTCTCTTTTTCTAGGCGGTTGTGTTTCAATTACATAATCTTCCGGGTGAGTTATAAAACCTCCCTGTCTAAATCGCATAACAGCCATAGTCATAGAATCTACTAAGTCATCATGATCTCCATGTGGGAATGCCGCGCATTCCTCAACCACTTCTTCTGCAAAACGCATATCTGGCGCCCAGATTAAACCCGCTTCAAAAAGAGGTGCACATGAATTTATTCTTACATGTTTATCATTTCCTCGGCTTGGAGTAAAGGGCATAACTGGAATATCCATTTGACGAAATTCATGGGTCAAAGGGGTTCCAGACGCTTTTTGTTCGATGACCACCATGTCAGGATTCCAATATTTATATTGTTCAAGAGCTGCACGACGCAATTCTGGAAATTCAAATCGATCTTTTAGACAATCCATTAAAATTAAATTAGCGGGACCATCAATTTCAGGATAAAATACTCCCCAAGTAGTAATTGCACTAAAATCGGCAGTTTCTTTTTTTAAAAAAGCCGTATCATAGCTTTGAATAACATAACTTATGTCTGGTAACGTGTCTCGATCCCATTTTCGCCACCATTCACGTTTTATAATCGCTCCTTCTTCACTAGTTGGCTTTTGCATCCACTGCGCGTTCCATTTTCCAACCGGAAGGGTTGCTTTAACCTTCTCTAACTCATCTATTTTCCAATATTCAGGCCAAACGGGCTTTCCTTCCTTTGGTCCGTGGTCCATGATTGCCGGAAACTGGACCACGTCCCACTGATCCCCTTTAATCTTACCTTGGTTCTTTAATAAAATTCCTGTTAAATCTTTTTTAGACCATCGAGTCATAACTAAAACAATTTTTCCACCTGGCTGCATCCTTTGACGTGGACCAGAGGTGTACCATTCATAAGCATTGTCAAATGCACTTGCTGACATCGCATCTTGCTCTGAGTGAGGATCATCAATGATTAATAAGTCAGCACCCCGTCCAGTGATTGCACCGCCGACACCCGCAGCAAAATACTCGCCGCCTTGTGCTGTTTCCCACCTCCCAGCGGCTTGACTGTCTTCTCTTAAACTTGTTTCAAATATTTTAGAATATTCTTCACTATCAATCAAGGTTTTTGCTTTACGACCAAATCTTACAGCAAGTTCACCTGTGTGGGTTGCTTGAATGATCTTGAGTTTTGGATTACGGCCCACCATCCACGCTGGAAGTAGGTAAGATGCAAATTCAGATTTAGTATGCCTAGGAGGCATGTTCACGATTAATCTATTAATTTTACCAGTTGCAAGATCATTAAATTTTTTAGCAATTACTCTATGGTGCGCACCTTCAATGAACTCGGGCCATACGCACTTAACAAAGGACATAAAATCCTCTCTAGCCTTGTTTTGAATCTTTTTTTCGGTGTGAAGTAATCTTAATTGTTTAAATTCTTTTCTAACATCAGATGGTAATTGGCTTATATCTAAGTTATTTAAATCCATTTTAAAATTTTTATAATTTTTTTTGCACTTTTTAAGGTGAAGAAGTTTTATACACCCATTAACTGTCTAAATCAAGCAATACAACCTGAAGTAGTGGGACCCCTTTTTATTTAAAGGGGATCGATTACTGAGCGCGCGCGATTTTTCGGATCGCGTCTGGTACCTCTATTGATTATGTATTTATGCTGTGATAGGGGGGCGCACAACCTGTGCGTGTGAGTGTGGTCCAACAGGACCACACAGTTGGTGTTCGGTTAGTTAGCCCAAGTGTTAAGGGCTTGTTTCTTTATAAGTATTGCAGGGCCAACAACATAGTCCTTACGGCCTGTAATATAGTTGTCGTTATCAAATGTATCTTTCCATAACTTACTGGCTTTCTCGTTTAATGGTAAGCCCATTAGTTTGCCCTCTTCATTTAAAAGAAGTAAGTCACCATTTGGAAACGATACACATTCAACCATGCCACCAACAAAGTCTGATACTGCTTTGTATTGTGGCTCATTCTTTTTGTCATCAATGATAACAAACTCGTTGGCGTCTGTGCTTAGTGTGTTTTGTTTTGTCATATATCTCCTGTATTGGTTATAGGACTATCCTAGTTTATTAGAATAGCCCTGTCAACTGTTATTAGTTCCAAAGATCCTTGACCATTGCGCCGTTGGTCGCTGCGTTGAGCGCTTCAAGATACTCGGTCTCTGTCATTTTAAGATAAGTTAAACAGAATTCATGTTTTATCTGTTGAGTTTGTCCAGGTGTTCTGATGTAGTCAACTGCTTTGTCTAACATCTCTTGACGTCTCTCGCCTCCTGGCATGTACTCGGCTTTAATTGTTCTTGTCATATTATATCTCCTGTATAAAGTTAATGTAGGACTATCCTAGTTTATTCAACTAGGATTGTCAACCCTTGTTATTATTGTATCAGTATAAGTTCCGTCCCCATATCCATATTGTTTCTTTTCTTTGGTAACCTCAACCGATGTTTCAAGGGGCGTGGTCCTTGGTTCAATGGCAATGACTCGTTCTATATGTTTATTAGCAAAGTCATTGTAACAGCCATTACTACAGAAATAAGAGTACATGTTTATATTGTTTGAGTATTGTTTTACTTTCCTAGTTCTTAAAACCTTGCTACCTTTAACACCTCTTATTCTATCTTGTGTATGAGAGGTATGGCAACTCGGTCCATGGCACCATACATGTTCACTCATGAGTTATCTCCCTCGGTCATTTGAAATCTAGCCAAGATTTTCGCATGGCTCTCGATTGCACTCTCTAGAACTTTTATTCTGTCCTCTAGAAATTTAATCTTTTGTCTTTCATATCTTTCAGCTTTGTTCTGGTCGTGTAGTTCAAAGTGTTCTTCATTTAGTTGTGTCATTAGTACCTCACTTTCCAATTAACAGTTGCTGTTCTATATCCATTATTATCTAAATCATAATATACATAGTATGGAACACCTTGTTTATTTTTACCATAACGAGATTTTTCGTCGTGCTTTCCTTTTCTCGTGATGTGTTTTTTGTGCTTGTTTGCGTAGTAAGTAATGTAAAATGTTTTGTCCATGTTATTTCTCCTGTATTGGTTATAGGACTATCCTATATTATAGGATAGCCCATGTCAAATGTTAATTTACACTTGCTTCATATTTTTTTCGTGCTTCTATCTTCTGGGCTAGGGTTAAAGGTTTATTATTCTTTAGACCTTTAATCATATCAGCAAGATTTTTAGGGTTGTAGATTGTTAAGCCTGTTGAGTTAGTTCTAATCAATTCAGCTTCCTCAATTTCAATACCTAGTTCAGTTGCAAGTTCTATTGCTTCACTCAAGTATCTATATGCTTTCAATCCAATTTTTAATTGGTCGCATTGTTTAGTTATACTATCCACCCATGTTTGATGAGTTGATACAACTTGACCTTTGGCAATTCTCCATGCTTCAAGTTGTTTGTATTCATCTTGAGTACAAGCTATTGCTCTTGACCTACAATAAGATGTTCCAATAACATCAAGATAAAATTGGTCGTCAAATGATTTCGTTAAACCATTATTATCCCTATCATTATATCTTCCTGTTCTCCCTAATGCTTTATCATTCAGGTCAATATGTTTTGTCTTGTGTGGATTGTCTTGGTTTTTATCTTGCTGTGCTAGTATATCTGGATTTAAGTCCAATGCTCTCAAGTCCTCTCTTAAATAAGCATAGGCAAACTTTCTACCCTCGTCGCTTGAGTGTTCATTACCATTTAGATTACCAAACAAACCAAAGTCAAAGTGTGATTTAGTTTCAACTGTGTCATTATCTTCATCAACAGCTTCATTGTGTGCAAAGTAAAAACATTTATCTTTGGCTACAACATCAACAGCTTCACCATATTTCTTTTTATAATGTCTTAATGTTGCAACATCATCACTTGGATAAGCACGTTCAACTATTTGAGAAGCTAATCCAAATGCTGACTTATATTGAACATCAACATTTTCTCTTGCTTGTAGATAGTCCTCTCTCTCTTGTGTGCTTTCATTTTCAAAAACGTGTTTAATTTTATTAAACAGTTTGTTTCGTAGTTCGGTGTTCATTCTTATTTTCTGTGTCATGTTTCCTTTGGTTATATTTATTTTAATTAAAATCAATTTAGCCCTTGACTAATACTTTGTCAAGCATTATATAGGAGATAGATTAGTAATAGGTAAAGTAATCAAGTAATTGATTACACACAAGTTTGTTGTGCATTAATCCCTATTACTAATTTTATCAGTAGCACGTACTTTGTGGTCGTGCTACTGATCCCTGATCTCTTGACCGAGTGGTGTAGCTTATGCGGAAACGATCGTTGCTACTGGCCAGCACTCAAGGGATCTGGGATCAGTTACTATGACTGTGAGAATAAACACTAGAACATAGGTTGCGACTTTCGGGGTGGCCTCTCGTAAAACCGGTAATAAATCAGTCCCGGACCCTACGTAGCTAGTGACTGATCACTTTAGAATGATTCTAATTAGCAAATTCAACCTGAGGTTGTAAAAAAAATTCAACCTGAAGTTGAAAGTTTCAAGCGGCAAGCTTCAAGCACCAAGCCTTAATAAGAACACAATTAAGTAGTACAGTATAAGTTAACCAATACAGGAGAATAAAATGTCAGAAAGTACAAAAGCGTTAATTAGAATAGCGGATGCAATAGAAGAGATCCTGCGTCTTGTTAAAGAGGACCAAGAAAAATCAAGAAAATACATGGAGGACAAAGATGAAAGCACAAGTTAAATCTTTGAAAGATCTTTTAAAATATCTAAAGAAACACAATATTTCAGAAGACGATGCAATAATCCTACTTAAAGCTGAAGAAATTAAAGATAATCTTAGAATAATAAATATGCACAAACAAATTGAAAGCTTAGGGAGTTTAAATTGATGAAAAGAATTAAACATCGAGATCTAACTCACTATTTTTTACAAGATCATAGGCGCCTACCGCGCGCCTATGTTGCCAGCTGCGAGCGCTTTTTTAAAAGTCTCAAGCTCCATGGACCAGGGCCCAAGGACCAAGCGGCAAGCTCCAAGCGTCAAGCGGCAAGCCTTAATTCGAACACAATTAAATAGTACTAATAAATAAAATATACAGGAGAAATAAAACAATGAATATAAAAGAAGCACAAGCAATAACTCACACTTTAAGCAAGCCCGGCAAGATGCCCGGGTTTGCATATTCAACACCAGCTCACGAATGCAAAACAGGTACTAAATTAAGATTAATTCCAAACTCTGTCTGTTCTAACTGTTACGCCTACAAACGAGGCCGTTATAGATTCCAAAATGTTATAGACGCGCAATATAAAAGATTTAGATCTTTAACTCATCCTAAATGGGTGGAGGCTATGGCCGCACAAATTAATTCAAAGAAGGTCAAATATTTTAGATGGCACGATTCAGGTGATGTTCAAAACCTGGACCATTTAAGACGAATTTACGAGGTCTGTAGGTTGACGCCTGAAGTTAAGCATTGGATGCCAACTAGAGAAGCATGGACCAAAGACTATATTGTTGAAGCTCCTGACAATCTTGTTGTCCGGTTCTCCATTCCAATGGTGGACCAGGCAGCAGGGACCAGCTGGCCCAACACGTCGACAGTCTCAACTAAAAAAATTGATGTAACATGCCCGGCCCCTCTTCAGGGTAATAAGTGTAAAGATTGTAGAGCTTGCTGGGATAAATCAGTTTCAAATGTTTGTTATGGTGAGCACTAATATGAAAAAAACAAAGTACACTTTTATGTATAGATCCAGGGACGGTCATTTAATGCGCCCTGAATCATTTTTGAATATTAATAAAGGCCGCACGTTGTCCAGCTCACAGCTGCGCGCGTTAGGTATAACAAAAATAAAAGCTTCAAGCGTCAAGCACTAATGGATTTTTTTAAAAACGGCACCGGCTGGTGCAGGCGCCATGATCCGCGGCCCAAGGCTCCCGAACCAATTAGAAAATCCCACGCGCCTATATTTAGGAAGCTTCAAGCTGCAAGCGCCAAGCATCAAGCTTCAAGCGCCAAGCATCAAGCACCAAGCTCCGAAAGTTTCAAGCGGCAAGCATCCCAACCAGAGTAACAAGCGTCAAGCTTCAAGCCGGAAGCTACAAGCTCCCTGATCCGGGAACCATGGTACATGGATATAGGAAAAGTATTCAAGGTACACGGACCAAGGGCCTCTATAAGGATAAATGTATTGTCAGGATGCCTTAAATGGAACGCAATTTGATGTGGTGAGAAACGAACTTTTTTACTCTTGGTTACTTTTAATTCAATAGTGAAGAAGTGGCGATTATTATTGTAGACCAATAGATCAGGAGTACCAAGTAAGCTAATGTTTTCAAGTCTGAGAAGTGAAAAATCCTTAAAATGACGCTTAACTTTTTGGTATAATTTAGCCTCTGGGCCCATAGGTTTTTTAAAGTAACCATGTCACGCAAATACTACAGTGTATCACGTAATTTATCTGGAATAATTATCTTTCTATCGCTCTTAGTTTTTAAAACTAGACGGTGAGATTGATGGTTTTTAGTTAACCCAATTATTGTTTGATTGTTTTCGTGTACTTCCATTTTTTTAATTTCTTCTAGGAATCCATTGATCTCTACCATAATCACAGCATCACTCATAGCGTTGCCTTGACGACTTCCATCTTTTTTAGACTCAGTAAATTTAGATAAGAATTCTTGAAGGTCTCTTACTCTCATTTAGATTTTTCTGCAAGTAGTTTATCAATTTCTTTTCTGTAAGTAGCATTGTTATATTCTAACTCTTGAATACGTCTGGCTAGACCAACCAACTTAGTGCTTAACTCATCTATAATTTTTTTAGAACCTTTAAGTATATTATCAGTCTTAATCCATTCAGATTCTTTCTGTTTATATTCCCAAATTTGTCTTTGATGTTCTTCAATAAGGAAGGTTAAATCAGACGCTCCTCTATCTTCTACTGGTTCACTCACGTGTTTCCTTTCATTTTCAAATGTTTTGTCTTCATCTTTCATATTGACTTTATAGGATAGTTACCCTAAATTGTCAACATGGGAGTACCAAAAAGATTAACAGAAATGCAAAAGAGATTTGCCGAGTTTATAGTATTCGGTGATGAAGAAGGTCCTGTATCTCAATCAGAAGCAGCTAAGTTAGCTGGGTACAGTCATAAGCGGTGCAAGGTAGAAGGATCAGAGTTATTAAATCCTAGACTATCTCCATTAGTAGTTCAATATGTAGATTCACTTAAACAAGAGAGATTAGCTAAACATGAAGTTACGTACGATAAACATTTAGCTGAACTAGATAGAATTAAAACAGCGGCTTTGAAGAAAGGGAGTTTCTCTTCTGCTGTAAACGCTGAAGTATCTCGAGGCAAGGCAGCAGGACTATACATAGACAGAAAAATAATAAAACATGGGAAAATAGAAGATATGTCAGAGGAAGAAATAGAATTAAAGATGAAAAAGATTTTAGAAGACTACGCTCCGATGTTAAATATGAAGACTGTTGATGCATTAGAAGAAGAAGTTAATGAAGTTTCGTCATCTTCAGAACACACGAAGTCGGAAACACCGATCGTTCAGAAAAAGTAATAGTACCATCATCATCAATATCATAACCCGCAAAAATTTTTACAGTGTGTTTATCCTTACTAAAAAGATAACCTTCACTTACTGGAGTTGCTAATTTCATGTTATTAAATTCTTTTTCAGATCCCCAACCGCCTTCAGTGACGATGTCACACCAATCTATTTTATATCTTGAATAGGGGAATGTAACCTCTTGTTTAATCAATTTAGGTTTAGAATAAGTGTTCAAATTTCTAGATTTGTTTTTTCTTTTAGGCATGAAACTTCTATATATCAAAAATATAGGCACGAACAGGGAAAATAAAATTTGCCTCAATTGTGTTTGAAATAAGGCAGCTTTGGTGCTGCGACACCTAAAGAGCATATTTTTATTTTTTTTATTTATTTGCGCTAAAAAATCCTGGGAGGTGTCGCAAGAAGTAAATAATGTTGACCTATCTCCTAGAAGTGTTGGTAATCGCTGTCCATTTGACCAAAAACATGCGACACCTGGGGTGTCGCAGTGGTATCGCAGGTGTCGCAGTTGTTCATTTAACGCCATTTTTTTCAAGGTAGCTATCGCAGTTTTTTCTCTATATGGGCTTTACCTGCGACATAAGTATACAGACATGCGACACAATGACACAGAAAAACAGAAATCTCGCGACACCCTGCGATAGCAAAACCCGCATAAAACGCATTTATGCGATACCTTGCGACACCTTGGGTGTCGCAGTAATCTGCCTTATTTTGCCTTAATCTTGCCACAATTGGAACACAATTCAGTCTCACAGTCTATTTGTTTTCAAATAGCTATTTAAACTCTTAATCATTTGAACAGCCATTCCTCTAATATGATTACCCGGCACTTTTTTTAAGATTTTATCTCTCTCAATTTGTATCATTAATTTATCAAATTTATTCTGATATTTAATTAATGAAAGAGAGGGAGTAATACAGTTATTCCATATTCTTTTTTTCTTATTCATTATTTTTCTCCTGTAGGCTATATGAAGG
>Ga0222708_1000077_pt1 | contig 29652 bp, 32 predicted proteins | sample AntAcemetage1576_FD_179806 | JGI IMG/M metagenome (GOLD analysis project Ga0222708, IMG submission 179806) | Saline water microbial communities from Ace Lake, Antarctica - #1576 | ecosystem: Environmental > Aquatic > Non-marine Saline and Alkaline > Saline | place: Antarctica: Ace Lake... | reverse complement strand
CGTGTCGCGGTTGCGGAGTTAGCCCAGATCCAATGTCGATTGTCTCCGCCGCCTGTCGACTGCATAAACCACTCACTAGAGAATCCAGAAAGCCCACTGGCTCCGGCAGTGTAAGTCTGGTCTGCGTCAAAGTAATCGGCATATGCTAACTCGCCGTCGTACTTGTCGTCTACGCCGTCAAAGTCGAGCATGGTCGCTGTGCGTGTGGCGCGCCTCGTACTCACTGTCTGAGTGGCAAGTAGCAATCCATTAACTGTGCGCAAGTCATCGACAGGATCTGAGATTGCCACACCTCCATAACAGTGTGGATCAAGTCCATCCCAGATAAGAGTGTTTGGCTTTATAGCAAGGATAGCCTGCCATACGCTTGAGATGTCATTAGTAATAACAGGCGTGCTTCCAGCAGGGCCAGTCGCCGTCACCCGACAGGAGATCAGCGCAGGGACATCAAGCCCAACCACAGTATGAGTGCTGCTAGTCGCACCTACGATGTCAACTGCGTCGCGCAGCCACTGGTAGGCATAGGTCACTGCATCCAGCCAGGTGCCCTGTGTGGAGGTCAGGACGTTATCAATACGCACAACACCCGAGGAGACAGGTGCGACTATGTTCGATGGAAGTGTGGAGGCGCCGATGGCATTAGAAGTTGCCTCATCAAGTCCAGCAATATTGTACCCAATTACAATTAGCCTAATGATCCCCGTCTCCATCCCGCCTGTAATTAATACCGATGTGCCGTTAGCTCCAGCAATGTAGGCGTCATCAATCGTCCACTGATAGGCAAAGTTTGGAGATGGTAAACCAGTCCAAGTTCCAACGCTTGAGAGTGATAGGGTGTTGCCGATTGCTAACGTACCAGTGATTGATGGAAGCACTGTATTCACAGGAGCGAATGGATCAAACACAATAAAGGTTGTGAGGTTTGAGTTAACAAAATCAGAACCATCAACATTGAACGCCTCGACAATACATCCCATCAGGAAGCCTAGGTTGCTAGACTTAACCAGATAAGTAGGTGATGTGGCATTGTTAATGATATAGCTTGTTACCCCATCGTTCTCAACCCATTGATAAGTATAAGTAATAGGTTGTATGCCCGTCCAAGTTCCTGTTGAACAAGTCATGGTTAGGCCTACGTATGGACTATCAGTTAGAACTAAAGGGGCAATTGTGTTTACAGGAGGACTACTTGCTCTTGCAACATCGGTAATAATCTCAACCCTGGAATTAGTATTAGTGATTGAAGTTATTTGAGAGTTAAACAAAGTGTCACTCTGAATTGCCGTATCATTCGGCAATGTTTTTAGAATGTACCTAATCATAAAAAACTCCCTATTAGAATGTTACCGCTACTTCTACGAAGCCGTATTGAAGGACGCGATTGACTGGTGCTGTCTGACGAATTGAGTAACGCAAATTACCCGATGTTAAGGCGTTTATCTCAGCAGGGGTTAGAGTGATCTCACATAACCCCAAGAGGGCGCTGGTAATAGTCATGGAGTCAGTGAATTGTGGTGCGACTTTAGCATCACCAATGGCAAATACTATAGTCATGCCCGTGAGGTTTAGTGGTCCGGTTCCTTCAGAATCCATAAGTTTAAACTGAAGGGTGCGATCTTCATCGTTGAACAATATTGTGGGTAGGTTTTCCATGATTTATCCTTATATTGGTATCTGACTTTCTAGATTAGGCCTACATATGGCGGCGAAATGTCTGAGTACTGCTTGAGTATCAAAACCAAGCCTTCTGAATTTTACCCTAATTCCAACAATATCGTCCGCATTAAGTCCAGTTATTACAACATTGTTTGAAACCCATTGTGAATTTGAGCTTGTAGCAGTGGCGATAAAGGTCGCCTTTACAGAGTAGGTGCTATCCAGGACCTCAACTTGTACTTCAATGTTGTCACCAAAGGCGGAGAAGTGAATTGTTGATTCGTCGCCAATCCTGTGCCTGAGATCGATTGAAGTGAATGGCTGGAAACGAGCAAGATTAAAAACGCCAATTCCAAAGTTGAAGGTCGTTAAAGTAGTAATGAGTGGGTTAATGTCCGTCTTGTAAATCATCCCCCCAAAACTTTCTCCTGAGTTAGCCCACATTTCATGTTGCAGTTTAACGATACTATTGAGGTCAATTGTCCTGATGTTTTGACCAAGGCGAATTCTACCTCTGGCAGCAGGCTTGTTTCCATATGTAAGATTTAAACTCATTACAAAATACCTCTCATTCTAATGTCGGTTCCAACATTAAAGATCCTAACAAACTTGGCTTCTCTAAAAGGGAAGTTCTTGTTACCACTCTTGTAGCTGTTGCTCCAAATAATGTCGCCACTAGTATTGCCACAATTCAAATTAATGTATATCGGATGAGCCCTCTGTTGCTCAAAAGTTCCAGGAAGAACCGACATATCAATATCAATAAGTACCCTGAAATTCTGAGGTATGAATTCATCAAAGCCTTTGTAGCTAATACAATTCCTAAGTTCGTCTGTTATTCTTTGACCATCTGGATCAAAGGCATCGATGTTATAGGCGAATGCTAACGAATTCAACACAGGCCTGATTGCTGATTCCTCCCTAACAATATAAGCTTTGATATAAGCATCAAAATCAAGAGAGTTTGTAGCTGTTGCAATGAGCGTCGCATCAGAATTTCCATCCTCAAAGCGCCAAGCATCCACCGAGAACGTAGGGAATACTAGATTAATCCAAGCAAGCGCTGAATCTACAGGCTCTATCAGTGTGCCGAACACTGCACCTATGACCATGAAGTTGATTTCCAGTTGGAACTTTGGGTATAAAGGCCAGATGGTCGCAGCTTCAAGGCAGATGTTCCTCTCCGAAATTGTCTCGTCTAAATGCATCCATGGCCACTCAGTAACTACCCCATCATATTGCTGGAATGGAGTTGGGCCTGTGTGAACTAGTATTGGTCTCGTGTACTGATTATAGAGATTCGCCAAGACTAGCCCAGTATCAACTCCTCTAGCTTTAGATTTCGCCTGAGCGGTCTCGATTCTTCTCTTAAAATAGTTGTAACTCATTATACGAACTCCTGCTTAATCGCCAAACTTCTCATGGTCACATAAGCTATTTCTATTTCAACATACCCAGGCCTTGTAGAGCCCAACTCTGCGGGTGAGATTGTTGCCATATCCTCGATATCATCTACTCTGAAAATCGGATCGACAATACTAAACGATACTGGATCGACAAGCACGTCTGAATTGTAAAGTATGATAGCTCTGTTAGTTGTATCTGTAAGTATGCCAGTAGAGTTGTCCAGGCAGTAGCCGTTGTTAATACTCATGATTGACATTGGCTTAGGGAAAGAGGGTAGATTTGCGGTCCTACTTTTAGCACATAGATTAATCAGTAGGTATTCATCGTACTTAAATGATTCGGGAAAGGTGTATTCCATAACCAAGAATTGCTGGTCTGGAGTAGCAGTCGCATCAAGAGTCCATAGTAAATTCTCAACAAGCTCATCCTCACCAATAGATAAAGCGAAATCACAAGCCACACCCTGAACTGTTGCTTGGATCATGAACTTTATTTTAGATAGGCCTTTTGTAAAAAGGAACAACTGCTGATGGAATATTGTCCATACTGCACTGTGCTTCCGATTGTCACTCTCAGAAGTGAAGACTGCCGTAGAGGAGCCGATGAATCTGCGAACGGAAGACCCTCCAGCGTTAGCATGAAGCCATGCCGAATTTGCCACCATCCTGCCCTCTAGCGCGGAGCTAAAGGGGGCTTCGTCCCTAGTGGCGTCTTCGTCAATCCCTCTGAACTCAGTGCCGTTAAAGTATCCAGAATCGGGCATTTTTTATCTCCTCAGGAGAAGGCGTCTGCATCATCTTCGGATGCGTCAGGCCTAGTGATCGTTGGCTCATCTGTCATAAATACGTATGGGTAGAACTCTCCAGCTCCAATGACGAGATCATTTGAGTATGTTGTGGAATCTGAGATCACTATCCAATCATCACCTACACCAATCGAACTAAACTCTGTGCTGATTGTTATCAAATAATCAGGTCCAGAAACATTGATGCTATTAATGGTGGTCGCGGTCGTGGACTTCAGGCCCAAAGATTCAGTGTACAAAAACACCTCATCACCAATGCTTAACTTAAGAGCATCGCTTTGAGAGTCGTTGAAGTCTGAGTCTGTTCCAGATACCAAGTAAGTACCCGATCCCGTTCGAGACTTTATTCTTGCAGCAGGGGCTCTCCATTTAGCGTATCTACCCAATGCATATAGTACTAACAGCCCTTCAACATTAACGATATTGTTTTTAATATCTAGTTGTACTGAAGTAATCTGGCAAACGAATTGGGCCGTGCCCCATAGGTTAACTCGTTCGCCATTAACATTAAATAGTATATCAGATATAAGTCCATCAGGTCGGTTAAGTCTTACAACTTCGCCAAGATAAGGGAGATGTGCCGATGCATCAAGACTAAAAACAACAGACGGTAAGCCGTCGAATCTCCATCCAAGTCTTTCCATTGCATAATAAAGTCCTACGTTTTCTGCATTGCCCTGATTAAAGAACGGCCATTCAGCATCTTCATTCTTTCTATCAAGAAGTCTAGTAATTCTACCCTGCCTGGTCCTAAGACCCTCTCCCGTGATGATGACTTTTTCGCCATCACCCCATGGTCTCTCCCCCACATCCACACTCATACCATCTAGTAGAGATGATGAGTAAGGTTTCCAATCCCACTTCTCTGGAAGAGGTGACACTTGTGGTGCGAAGAAGAAATCCTGAACATCAATAATGCCAACCTCAATAGGGGCGATTAGGTTATTCACGTTAAGTGTTAATTGAAATCCAAATGCTGGAAGTAATTGTTTAACAATATAATCCCAAGGACTGAATTCCTCACCATCCCAACCAAGAATAATCTCATCAATCTCAAGGTAATTAGTTTCCTCAATCATCGCCACCCAAGCCGGAAGGTCTGCAATAAAAGATATGTCAGCAGCCCAGTTAGGTGCGAACACATCAAAATTAGCAAAGTCAGTTGTAGTGGATGTTTGCTTACTAAAAAGTATGCAAGCAGCAAAAGTCAGGGGGTGGTACGGATAGTCGCACAAGAATGTTGGCGACAAAGGGGCACCTAGTTTGGCATCAAGTTCTTTGGATATGACTAGTAGCTCTGCCATAAAGCCTTTTCTAACTTCCAGATTTCCAGTGTCGTACTTAGAATTAAGGACTGGACCTCGAACAATGCGACCCTGCTGAGTTATAACTACAGCATCATCTTCTGAGACTTGAAAAGCAGCAAGGCTTCTACCAGAAGTGTCATAGTAATCAGCCTTCCTAACCCTTGTTAGTGGGGACGTTTGAGCCTCAAGTCCAGTGAAGACTTGTACGGCCTGGTTGCCACTAGCACCTATGGGGCGAACGGCGACTGTCCTCTTGATGGGTGTTTTATTTAATGCGATATTACGAATCACATCAAGAGCCGAGCTTGCTGATAGCTCGATTATGCTTGTTGATTTAGTTGTTACAGGGCTTGAATCAAGGAATCCTGACCAAATAATTCTAGAGCTAGTAGGTGTAACGGGTGCACTTATTCTATCAGGGAGAACAAACTCAGCAATAGATATTTTTCTACCTGCCCAGAATGTTGGCTTCAAATAAAGATAGGACAAGGCATCATGATTAACAGCCTGAGTTTGACCAATACCTCTAGTTACATTAAATTCGTTGCCCGATATTAGGGAATCTATTCTAATAACTTCTTCATTCACATAAAGTATTAAACCAGCACTTAAACCTATACTTGAAGTAAACGTGATGATGTTGTCAGAAGGGGAAACATCCCCAACAAACTGCGCGTAAGTATCCCTAGAAAGTGACTGACCAAGAAAGCTGGTCGCACCAATCTCGCTAGCCGTAAGTCTCAGCTTTACTGAGCCAGCACTAAGTCCCCCTGTGAGCAAGTCGATCTGATTCGATGAAAACTGAGGGAAGTCGAGTGCTATATTTGGTATCCACTTGTGAGTGTCTGCCCCAATACTTACGAATTGTCCATCATTCGTAATCATTCCAGCGCCAAATATAGAAGGCATCCCACCTGAGACTTCTACTTTAATGCCTTCAATGAAAAAACCATATGCTTTATAAGCCATAACTACCACCTCCGACATAAACAAACGGTATGTTTACTGCCCAAAAATCACCAGCGATTTGCGTTTGTTTGGCAATCGCTTCCATGTCCTCGGTACTTTTCTGATCAGCGATCTTAAGGTACTCATAAGGGTGCGATGTTACTTCAAGGTCGAGATCATCCATGTCGTAACAAGCAATTATATCAGAGATATCCCTGCCTGAAATCAACCACAGTTGTTCAAGAGTGTTGTTGACATCACCCATAGGCCTTCTTGCCATCTCGGCCAAGTCATCGAATTCATTCCTGTTTGTACAGATATAGGTCCCAAAGACATACTCGTACTTAACAAGCCTGTATCGCCTTTCCCTCCAGACAATGGACGTAGCAACCTCAGCATAACTTGTTGACCAACCTGTCACACGCTCAAGATGCGAATCCTTTGACGTAGCCCTACCTTCAAATAGCGACCAAGGTGACCAGAACCCATAAGAAGAATAAGGTCCAGCAGCCATGCTTGCAGTGATTGAGTTAGTGGACATATCATTCTCGTCATAACCAAGAAGTCTCTTTACTATTGGAGAAGTCGCGGCCAAGTTGATGGAGGTCCATGCAGTTGAGGTCGGCTTACTTAGCTTGATACCCACTCTGGATGCGGAACCGGATGGAGTAGATGCCTCCACAATCCATCCGGTAGACCAAGTATTAAGTCTTGCTATAAGCATTTTGTAGAAAGAAGGTCTGGATAAAGATGCCTCATTATGAGCCCAGTAAGTTCCAGCAGTCATGGTGACCTCCACACCATTGACAACTATCTTATCGGTAGCTGCAATCTTGATCGCGTAGTAATACTTATCTTTCTTTAGTTGCAACATTTTTATCTTCCTATTAGTCTTGCGAGTTGTGGAGCAACCATGTTTGCTAAAATTTGTGCGGCCTCTGGCGACTCAGATGCAATTATAGCATTACCAAAATCAACATTGATTACGGTGCCTCCACCCGCACGACCCTCAACTCCCAGGGCCTCAGCGATCGCCTCAGCGTTCGCGCGACGCTCTGCGTTTAGATCTATGGGTGCTTGTGATGCAGTAGCTCCTGAGCCCGCTCCGGCACCTCCACCACCCCCACCACCTAAAGCAGCCGCTGCCCCATAGGACACAGCAGCCGAAGCATAGGCAATTCCAGCCGGAATGTTCCCATCAGCGAAGGATGCCGCAGACGCTGCTGTATTAATCAGGGCCTCGATTGCAGCCTGCTTCTGTTTATTTTTTATGAATGATGAAGTAACACTTGAAAGAACTCCAGCTCCAGCACCAATCGCCACATTAATAGCCTCTTGCTGATCTCCCGCAGTAGCACCCTGTGCATTATAACCCTTAAATGCCTTGGCCAGTTTACCAACTCCAAGTGATGCCTTCTGAAAACCAGCAAGCATCCTCTCTGTTGACTCGGAAATATTGTCAATATAACTAGGGGCATTGGCAAAGGCATCGGAAATAGCTTGAGCCACATACTCTATAGATGCGATCTCCCTCTCCTCGCGAGTTGTGATATTGGCAATAGCTAGATCATAACGCTCTTTTGCCTTATCGTCCTGCTGAAGATCAAAATCCAGAGCTTCTTTTCTGGCTTGCATTTCGATATCATGGAGTGCAACTTGCTCATCTCTTTTATTTTTGGCGAGTTCTAGGATTGCGGTTTCATATTCGACCTGAGCGTTTAGTTCAGCAACCTCCATTGTTATTTCTCTGAGACCACTTGTCTTGATATCTCTTAGAGATTGACGGGCTTCAACAATAGCTTTTTCTTTTTGTAACTGAATTACCAACTCATCGTTATTGGCCCTCTGAGCCTCGATGATTCTTTTTTCATAATCAAGCAACACCCTTTGGCGCTTCTCTTCTGCGGCAGTCTCTGCATCAATAAGATCCTTGCGCCCCTTGCCCTTACCTTTAACTCCCCTATTAAGATTCTCTTCGATCTTTATACCAGTCTTCGTTACGGTTTCTCCCACAACCTCCAGAAGACTAATCGTTCCTTTTAACTGTTCCTTTGTTCCGCCAGCAGCCAGACTTAATTTACCAAAGAAGTTTGCGCCTGATTCCCAAGCGTTGTCGGTCGCATCCACCAAACCATTAAAGGAACTCTTTAGACCATCGACACCAAGCTTTGATGTTTCCTCAAGCCCTAGCCTCATATCTTCTAGAGCCTGCGGAACTTGTCTGCCAGTATAATCGATCAAGTATATCAGTAACTCAGTAAGTCCTAAAACAACAGTCGATACTGCTGTGAGCGCACCATAAAGACTTATTTTAAGAAATTGAACTAGGACATCACCGGCATTTACTAGCGCCATAAAAAGATCTTTTACAGAAGACAACCCAATTGCCCATCTAGCAATAGTCTCTGAATTCTCAGTAATATATTTTCCGAGCTCTTGGATTTTTTGAGAACCGTCCACAGCAATCTTATTGCCCCACTCAGAGATAGCCTGAGAATTTTCACCAAGCCACTTATTGATATCAACGAGCACATCAGTTAGGGCGAGGGAGACTGCTTGGAATACGGAAGACCTGTCAATTATTTTACCAACAGATGCAAAAACTTTTGTTTGAGCCTTCTCAAGTTTTGCATTAGCCTCAGCAACCGAACCAAGAGATGATGCCGACTTACCTAGTTTTTTTGATTGCTCATCCCAAGCTTCATTTGATCTGGTGATTCCAGCCCTAACGACCTCAATAGCAACACCAGCAAGCTCATATGCTTTCTTTGCAACCTCCAAACCAGCATTAAGGCGCTCCATAAAGCTACTCGTGGAATCAGCGGCCTCACCCTGTTTCTCAGTCGCCTCAGTCGCCTTGTCCGTAGCCTTGGTAGTTTCGGCTTGAGAGAACCCCATCTTCTCAAGCATCTCAGTCATCTTGGCTATAGCCTTACTTAAATTATCTATTGCCTCGAATGTTAGCGGGATCGTCTCTTCACTCATTTAATTAAACCTCTTTCTTTGAGAATGTTTTGGATGTCTTCTTTATCGCGCTTCTTTCTGAGAATATTTCCCTCAGCGATAAGTTCACATTCAGAAATGTCGTACATATAAAGAGGGCAATCAAGAAGTGCTGTGCCGCCACGCTTTACTATCAATGTGTATTGATGCCATAAAGTAATGGTTGAAGATCCGAAGGCAGACCACTTACACTTTATTAAAGATGGGTCTACCGTTATTTTCATCCCCTTGCATAAAGGGCATCCGCAAGTTTCGTGCGCCGATTCAATGTACTTTATTAGACTTTTTTTTCGTCTGGCTTGAGGCGACCTACCTCACTTAGTTTGGAATAAAGATTTGTGATTGAGCCAATATCGCACATCTCAAAAAGATCCTGAAGATGTTCCTCAGACATATCGTCAAACTTAATTTCCTCACCGGCCTCATCAACCAATCCCTCAATATCCACAACAAAATCGATAATGTTTTGGATCAACTTTTGATAAATTGAAGAACCCAATCTGTTTCCAGTCTTGGCCATTTCATCTTGAAGTGAAGCACCAAACGCGGCCATCTCCAACATTTCTGGAGTAGACATCTTGCGAGTCGTGATGCTGAACTTCTCGTCATCAATCACCATCTCGAACTTTTCTTTTACATTATTCTTACGAACGAACTTTGCCATTTTGTTTTCTCTCTTTTAGATCTAGTCAGGATCGAATGTTGCGGGTGGTCATAATCAAATTACTATGACCACCCTTGGTTATCAGGTATAAGCAATGGAGAGCTCATCGTCTCCGCTTGTTCCACGATTGAAGTATACAGGAACATCAAACTTGAGCACACCCTCAGCGGCCTCTGAAGGCTGGCCAAGCTGCATATTAGGGGCTGTGATAGTCACCGTGTCAGTTCCGTTAGTAATCACCGCAGAGAGCGTTGCTTGAGCACCAGAGGTCCATTTGGCAATCATGTCCTGGAAGGCTGTCGCACCGTCCACGAGCGTGAAGGAACCGGTCATGCGACCACCAGATGAGGGCCTAGTTAGAAGCACAGCGGATAGAGTTCCACCAGTAGCGGCTCCAGTCCTAATCTCAGTCAGTGCCCAATTACTCTGAATCTCAAAAGACTCAACAGGGTAAGGTACGCCACCAACTGTAACCACAAGACTTGTAACAACCATGCAACTGCCACCCAAATAGGATGTCGGCGCGGTTGGTTTTGCGACTGTTGATGTTGGGTATTCACTATAGAGAGACAATCCAGTACCAGCGATCACTGCCTCTTCGCCCATACTCATTGTCATAGTGACGTTGCCACGATAACCAAAGGCCTTTAACAGATATGCGTTGGCATCATTAAGTCTATACTTATAAAGATAGATAGTTGCCGATGGTGTATCTGCCATGTTGTTTACAGTTCTTGGAGCATATGTTACCGACGTAGCGGCGACAACAGTCTTCGCAAAACCAGCAGCCAACATAAATGCATCGTAGGCAGGCTCTGTCCCAGCAGCTCCAGTCTTGCCAGCAAATGGCATTTCCCAAGACACATCATTGTGCGACGTCATTACACAGTGCTTCTCACCAGAGGCAGTCGCCGTTGCTCGTGGCGACTCGATAGCCGTTACCATTGGCATGACCATGATCTCACGGAACGCCTGGAAAATGCTCGCAGGCCCTGGACTTATAACGTCCACACCATATGTCGCCTCACTGATTACCGAAGCAATCTTCCTATCACCTGAAATTGTCATTTATGTTTCTCCTTTAAGTTATCGAATATCTAGACATCGGCACAAAAACATCTTGGAGAACTTGTACTTCCAAGATTGCCCTACCAGTTAGTTCGTTATTGTTTGTGGTAATCACATCGGCGTACTGATTTGTAACTTCCACTTCATGGATGTCTTCAGAATTCTGGGCATGTTTGTACACAACCTTCAGGGCGCCTCCCATTATTCTATCAGAAAGATGAAAAACTAACTCGGTTAGTGTGACTTTTCTACCCTCTACTATGTAATCAGAAAACCCGGCTGGCTTCTTGAACATAAAGACAATTCGGTATTCAGTGATGTGCAACTTTGCACGCTGAGTACCGTCACCACTTCTAGCAGATTCTACAACAGATGGTCCAATTGGATATATAAAGCAAGCAGATGTCTTGGCTGTAAGCACCCTTTCAATGTCCTGCTCCATACCAGCCACATAATAAGAGTCATCAGCCGGTATGTTCGCAACATTCTCAGTATCATTTAGTATTGCAACCTCTGCTGCCAACTCTTGTTTTAGAACTTTGACGAGGCGGTATAGGGCCTTTCTTTGAGCAAGGCTTGCGTCTATCGTTTCCATATCTTCTTAACCTTTTTGCTAAATTGCTTATTGGTTTCTCTAAGCACATCCCTCATAAGGGCACCATTCCCCTTTGGGAAAACTTTTCTGGCAGGGGATCTTTCCTCAAACTGATTAGTCCCACCAGCCTCTATATCTTTAAGATGTGGTATCCTTATGTCAAAGAATACATTCTTGCCACGATTGATCAAAATCTTGTCGGGATGAGTTCTACTAGTGAGAGCTGGATAGATCCTCTCCATCCCAACAGACCATCTCAGGGGATACATGGATGCCCCCAGGGCCTCTTTAAATGCAGCGTACTCAGGCTCCCCAGCAAAGAATGCCCAAGGCTTTCCCCCATAGGCACCATTGGTCTTAAATTGCTTCTTCGCAAATGAGACTACGACCACTTTTGCTGTGGCGAAGGTTACTAATGAGACATCAATATTCCTCGTCTTTTTTAGTTTGTCGATAATTTTTTTTATGGAAGACATGATTTAACTCTCAGTACCTGTAGCTTCCAGTTCTCCATTTCGATTGATATGACAATCTTCCAGTTAAGACATTACTCTTAACTAGTAGTTGTTCCGAACCATCCTGAGCACTTCCCAGTGACTGAGGTTCTGACTTCAACATATCCAATATCGACTTCCACTCTCTTAGGCGACGCTCAATTTGATCTGGTGAAGCTCCTAATCTTTCTAAACAAAAGGCCGCTGAGTAAGTGATTAACGCATCTTGCACGATTTGAGTCGTGTTTGCATCTAGTGAGTCCGGAGACATACCATGACGCACAAGCTGCGCATTCACTATACCAGCGGCCCTTGTGATAAAGGATTCCACAATACCAAAATTGAGGCCGTTTGACACGGCAGTCACAGATGTAACATCTACTGGAAGGGTATCCAGAACATTCTCATATGTGACGCCGTGCCAGTAAATTTCTGCAACCATCACGGCCTCTTATTTGTTATTAGACTAGAATGTTTGTGAACGCCACGATCGACTCACTATACACACTCTCGTAACAAGATGTCTCAAGAGCTCGGAAGTAGATCTTACGGGTATCCATATCCTCGTACATATCATACTGGAATGCTTCCATCTGGAACTTCGCAATTGAACCCTCAGCGAAGATCGCAGCGATGTTGTTGTGGAGGCGAGAAACGATAGGCGCGAGGTTGAGAGGCCTACTATTAACCCAATCAAACCCAGCAATCACAACCTCGGAGATTCCAAGTCCCATGATCTTCTCGATAAGCTGAGCGTCAGTAAGGAACTCAACACCACCACCAGCACTCGAACCAGTGAACTTAGGAGACTGCTTAAGTGCATTGGCAACATTCTTGCCAAGGAACATCTTGCCACCACCAGTCGCCTCAATCGCATCCAGAATGTTCTGGACAGGATTATGATCTGGATCGGCATAAGCGTTCCACTCTCTACCAGTCAAAGAAGTGACGGTAGATCCAGTCGATCCATCAAGGATACGCAGGATGTCCAGCTCAGAATCGACCTTCACGCGCGCACCAGCATGCAGACGCAGGACACGCTCAAGCTCAGAGAGCGCGGCATCAGACGAGTTGTAGATGACCTGGTTAAGAGGCATCGCATAACGATACTCGTTACAGGTATAGTTCTGGACTTCGAGCTTGGAATTACCCTTAGGCGTTGGGCTGTCTGTCTGCACCAGAGAAGTGCGTACAGAGTCACCAGGAGCAACGGAGAGCGAAAGCCCGACCTTGTCCACAGTACCCCTTAGGCGCTCAACCTGGAACGTGTTGTCGAGCCCGACAAGCTGGTCTCCATTGAAGCCTCTTTCAAGGTCAGCCATGTGACTCTTATCCTCAAGAAGCTCGGATAGGTGACTTGGCTGAATTGATTTAACGTTAAAACTTGACATTACTTTCTCCTTATTATTTTTAAGTTAGGCGTGACTAATAACTAATTAGTCACGCCTTTATTCAATTACGCCGAGATCTCATTGTGACAACGCACAACACATCTACGATAACCAAAGGCGCTACCAGCAGTAGCAGCACCTGGCTCAAGAATCATACCGACAATGAAGTCAGAGGTAGCAGCCTTCTCAGCCACACCTGTTGCCTTAGTCGTGATGAAGTCGCCAACTACAAGAGTCGCGTCATCAACCTCGACATCGCACTCTCCCATCACACAGATGAGAGCAAGTTCACCAACCGCCGCGTCATGAATAGCTACACCGAAGTAAGCCTCACCCTGCGCCGAACAAGCAACCACAGTGGCAGCAGATCTCTTTACGATCTGGCCCTTTCTAAATCCGCCCGTTCCAGCGGCAATATTTACCAGACTCGCTGGTGCGTCATATCCTGCCATTTTATTATCTCCTTATGATAAGTGTGAATTACTTAAGCGATGCTCTGATCGCATCCATGCCAGATAGACCCCTCGACTTTGCGTTAGCAAGTCTGTCCTTACTGACCTTCTTGGGCGCCTGACTAGCAGGAAATTCTCCCAGCCTCATGCCCTTCAACTTCTCGATGGCGACCTTCTCGGCACGCTTGATCATCTTGTCAGCAAGCTGCGCAACGATCTTATCCTCCTCGTCCTCTAGAAGTACGTCCTCAGACATCTCGGCATCTTCATCAACAGGGGCTTCATCAGCCGGTGCCTCAGCATCCATCATGGCCATCAGCTCTGCGAGCTTAGCATCTTGCTCAGCCTTGGATGCCTCAAGCCCCTCAACCCTCTTAAGCATTGCATCTAGCAACGCCAACATTTCTTCCTGACTCATACGAACTCCTTTTGTTTTTGAAATAGCATCTACCAGACGTAGACTTAAAGTGTCTTGTATCTTGCCAATGTTCTTCAGCCTTGGGTTTCCTGTTATGGAAACCTCACTAATTATTACAGGATAATTCCTACTCTTATAATCAGTGTAATCTGCCAAAGTTCCAATTGAGACATGTTGCGTTTCATCGTTACTTATCTGATCCCAGACAGAATCGATCCAATCGATGTCTAGGTAAACGCCATACGTGTCGCCAATCCCCATTAGCTCTGCAAGAAGTATAGCACCAAATCTTTTACCATCAGTTTTATGCTCGCTTAAAACCGGAGGATAGGTCACAGACAAGCCCTCCGGTGTGTCCATCTTCCAATTAAGAATGGCTTGATTGGTATATTCAACCAATCTTGATGCGTAATCTTGAGTAATAGTCCTCACGACATACTCTTCTTTGTCAGCATCCCAGAAGCAAATCTCCTTTCCTACTGGAAGTGCGAATATCTTAGAAATCATTTTACCTCCAAACCATAAAGAATAGTAAGGGCTTCCGTTAAGACAGCACTTTGACTTGTTTGCAAAATGTTTATTCAAACTATCGATCAAAGCAACCTTAAATAATATATCACATTATTGTAGGATAATAAACAAGCTTGCCTTACTAATTATTTATATGAGGGTTAGTGGTGAATTCCACCAACCCTCATATTGCTAATACTTAAAGTGTTGGTTCAGCAACTACTAAACCTGCCTGAGGAGCTTCACCTGGAGCAATGTTCATAAGTTGGCTAGCTTCTTCTTCTGTCATCAGGAAGGCCTTCTTAATAATTTCGATACCGCTTCGACTGGAGATCGATCCCAATTCCACAGCAGACACGACTGCTATCAAGGATGCGATCTGAGCACCATTCATCGCAGAGTCTGCAATAGGTGCAGCCCCATCAACAGAATCGACCACAAGCCCATCAGGGGCTGTGTTAAGAGCATCCTCGACAACAAGTTCTGCAACGACTCCAGAAGGCTGTACGATGCTCCTGAGTGGAACTTTGAACTTGCCCCTCAACCAATCTTCGTCCTCAGCACTCGCCGTAAAGATGCCCTTCGAGAAGAGGTCTGCGATCATGCCAATGTCCGCATCATCCTGAGTAGGACTTAGTGCCCAATCGATCCTGGGAAGCTTGCCATCAATGAGGTGAGTGAGATCCTCACCACCAACATCATTAAGATTCTTGACGATGAAGGCGATTAGGGATTCATGACCAGAGGAGGTTTTGTTATTGATGGTGGAACATATGATATTGGCATAATAAGAAAGTGATCTAAGTTGCTGATCATCTTTAATCTCAGCAAGATTGTAGGCACCTTTACCATTTAGACCAATCAAAGATCCTTCCGCAGAAAGGATTGTCGCAACCTTCTCGTCGCAATATCTTTTTGCCGCTTCAAAGTTTGGCATCTGCCCGGTTGGAGAAGTCGTATTAATCTTATAACCACCCGGAAGAATCAGGGTAGGATTATCGGCAGCCACCATCTCATTAAGTATCTGGATAAGGGCATCATCATCAGCCTTGTCGTACTGACCAATAGGCCTCTCAACACTTGTGATAGGTGCTCCATACTTCTCTGCTGCTACGCCTTCGAGCTGCGTGAAGAGCTTGTGAGCCTCGATGTAGACCATGACCGGCCTCATTGGCGAGATGCCCTCAAAGTCGTTTCCAAGAGCTCTGAATTGATAGAGCAAAATTTCGGTGGATAGCTTCGTGTAAGAATTGGATTGAGAAGTTGCCCCATCAAATTCAATACCCAACCAGTGCTGTTCGTTACTATCTGTTAGCCAGTTGCGAACTTGCGATGGGTAGCGAAAGCTAAGACCAGCAAGTTGACCAAAGCCATTGACGATTTTAATGAAAGGAGCAAAGCCAGCAACGAGCACGTAGAGGGCTTCCCTGACATGCTGTGTCCATCCACCATCAATGCCGAACAGGACGTCTTGTACGGCCTGTGCCTGCCTCTCAATGTATGCCATCTTGTCTTTGTCATCGGAAGCGTCGTGACTTACAAACCAGTGAGACGTCACCATGCCCTGCTCAATCTTTCCCCAACCATCTTGGAATGCTTGTGACTCAAGAAAGGCCTGATGATAAAGTCCAAAGTCTCGCCCTATTCCCCTCGCACGAGTTGGACGATAATTGGTATTGCGATCTTTGTTGACCGCATACCCAGCACCTTTGTATCCGGTCAATCCGGAATTACCGGGGACTGAATCCATAAGATCAGACAGGATAAGTTGCGTTTCACCTTCGTCATCAACCTCGATTGATACGCTGGAGTAATCGAGTTCATAACTCTTCTTACCCATGAACTCCTTTAACATCTTCTTTGTGTCTAGCACTTTGTTAATATCTTGCATTTCTATTTACCTTTCGTTCTTTATTTGTCGTTCTTATCAAAATAGGCAACGCTTGCTTATCAGTCGGGAATCTTTTAACAACTGAATAAGCCATTAGTGCAGCCGAGAACAAATCTGCGTGACCTATTTCATCTCTTGCCATGGAGTAGATGATGTTGTTGCTGGAAGATCTAGTCTCTTTTACAGCATTGAAGGCATTCACTATATCTTGATTATGCTCTAGCTCAATATTGTCAGATTCCATATCAACCTTTAAGGCAGGAATGTAGCGACCTTTCCATTGAAGGGTTGCATTATGTTCTATAATTAGCGAACCAAACTCAGCCCTTAGGAAAGATGCTAGACCTGCACCAGGACCAGTCGCATCTACAATTACTTTATCATAATTGGAATTACTAATGTGTTCCTTTAAGATCTCGAATTGCTCTGCGTATGTCTTCGGATGCAACTTTGTAGAAAGAATTTTAGGGTTGTGAATCCTATACCCATCTTCACCATCCCAATCACATTGTATAGTAACCGATTGATCTTTCTTTGATGCAAGGTCAATACCTAAAACTCTTGAGCAAACTACCCTTTCTTCCAAAGCGCCAAGTTCTACTTCGTAGGATTGTGCGATCAAGGATGCTGGGAAGTATTTTCCTATTTGCGAAAGGAAGGAACACAAGAACTCTTGAGCCCATTGCTCTTCTGTGAATGATGCCCTCAAATCCAGGACATCTTCTGAATGCCCATCAACTATTGCATGATGCACATTGATATTGTGAATGGACCACTTTAACTTTTCTCCATCAAGTTTCCCTGTAACAGCTCGCCAAAAAACCCCGCGTTCACCAAATGGTGTTGAGAACATTAGTAGTCTAAGACTTTTGTTGGAACTTATCACAGGGGCAATTGCTGTCCAAATTTCCTCGTCAGATTGTACGTGGGCAAATTCATCCAGGATAAGTGTGCCCGACTTTCCTCGAATCGATTTTGCAGAACATGGTAATGCCGTGATTCTTGAGTTGTTCGAGAAGATGATCTGCTCGGTTGATATTGAGCGAATGCTTGGCAAGTCTGGGTGAACCAGTATCAAAGCCTCATACCAAGCCTTGGCCCTCCACAGGATCTCCTTTGACCCCTCATGGTTAACTCCCAGCAGCCACACATCATTCTTGGTCTTAGTAAGGGCGATCTTGACTGCAAGTACTGAGGCAAGTTCTGTGAGTCCAATCTGCCTCGCCTTCACAACCGCTATCATTCGTGACTTATCCAGCAGGATGTTCCTCTGGTACATTCGCCACTTCCAATGCTTTGATATCAGGGACATCTTAAACCTCTTTGTCTTCACTCAAACCAAGTGCATCAAGGATCTTTGCCTCATTTTCCTGAGGCGTGGATACCTCGATCTTCTCAGTGTACATCCCCCTCAACTTTGCCAGCTCTCGGGCTGCCTCTAATCGCTTATTCATAGGAACATTAAAGTCTCGCATGGCAAGAGTCAGGAACATTATGATCTCGTCGTCACTCGCAGATAGCATCTGAACATTCTTCTTCTCCAGTTCCTGATCCTTTTCCTCGTCACCTTCAACTTCCTGGATGTGAAGTTGCCTAAGATACGCTTGCACCCATGGGTGACTTAGCAATCTTGAGCCTCCTGCGTACGCTGAGGCCTCAGTTGTGACTTTGTATCCAGCAAGTTTGTAGGCTTCCCCTGCCGCCCCGCCCTGATAATATGCTTCGGCAAACATCTTCCACTTAATCTTCGACCAATCTGAGAAATCCCTTTCCCTGTTCAAGTCTTCACCTCTTAGAAACTCATCTACTTGATCAACTATGCAAGGCAACTTTGGGGCAAACGCCCTACGATCCCGCTCATCGTACTTATGGGCATCACGTTTTAGGGGCCGCCCAACAGGCCTCTTGGCTTTTTTCTCAGGCTGATGACCCGTCTTAATACCTGCCACCTTAAACCTCCTGTGTGTCTGCACGCATCGCGTAAATGAGCTGCCTGCCAACATGCTTTCCACCTAGCTTCGTCAAGTCATCTACCAACTTCATTGCCGAATCCTTATGATTCAAGGCGAGTTGGATTATCGCAACTGCTATGGAGACCTTGTTTCCAGAAAGCATCAATGGAAAGTTAATGTCCTTGGATACATCGAATCCCAATTCAATGACATCTCTCGCAATAGTCTGGTAACTGACTTTGCTATTTTTAATTAGTTTGTCAGAATCAGGTTCTACCGCTTTTGGTAAAACCTTATCCACAACTTTAACTTTTGAATCAACCGGAACTACCGGCTCGACCGTTCTCGTCTTTGGACGTGGCATCATATTCTCCTTAAGTGTTTGGCTTTCGCCCTTCAATAACTATACTACATTATTGATGGTTTATTCGTTTTATTAATTAGGTGTTATGTAATTGATCCTCAACACAAAAATGTTTCTTATTGCCGAACTTCTTCGCGATATTGATTAAGTGTTGCAAATATCATGTTCACGGCCACATTCCACTCACTCACTACCTTTGTGTCAATGTTACGCAAAGGCACTAGATGGCGAGGTGCTCATGGGAGGGCTGACTTTTCAGGAGTACTCAGGTCTAAATTGAGGCTCACGGAGAGCCACGCTAAGGCACTCCATGGCATGTGCGAAGGGCAAAGGTCACGTGCTCATGGTCACTCAACAGAGGGGCTGGAATTTGATGGAGGTACTACGTACTAACGCCTGTGTGACATCAACTCTCAACACCCTTCCCCCCAGAGGCGACGTCAACGCGGAGCACGCCAAGGGCTTGTTTATAGGACCATGAACAATATCAGCCACTTGTATCCCAACCTAGGTGATGAGCATCAAAGGTCTAGGGTGAGAATCTGAGCAAGGGTGAGATTCTTGGAAGGTGCTTTTTTGAAATCTCACCCCACAAAAGAATATGTAGATCAAGCACTTAGTGTCTCAGGGTGAGCAGGGTGAGAAAAAAACGACCATAGCGTCCCAGAAGAAGTAGAGCATGTCACACAGGCGTTAGTACGTACTAACGCCTGTGTGACATCAACTTTTTTTTCTATGTTACTTTCAATAATTTTCTCACTTCTCTCACCCTAGTGTAAAAAGTTAATATATATCAAGGTCTTAAGTAGGGTGAGATTTCAAAACTACCTCCCAAAAAACCTCACCCCAGCCATTTTCTCACCCTTTCTCGATATGCATCTAAAAGAAATAAGGCCTTGCGAGCAAGTGCCAACTCGCCTTAAGTAACAACCACTTAGTCCCTTTGGCAAGAGTACCTCAGGTCGTAGGTACTAACGCCTGTGTGACATCCACCTCCACCTCCAGTCCCCTATCTAGTGGATCGTCCCCCAAGCCCTGCCCTCGTGGATCGCCAGAGTCAATCTTTCTTAACGCTTAGGAATAGAAGTTATCCGATGGATGTATAATAGGTGTAGGCCATGATCGTGCCCAAGGAAACACGCGAGACTTACAAAATGAACATCTTAGTAAAGGTTGCAGAAGGATTCTGCAGAGAGCTTCTCAAGGCATCGTTGACCACAGCAGTGACCACAGCCGTGGTCGTGGTAGCGACGCGAGCCGCAGAGAAGCTAATGGACCGTGTAGAGACGTATAGTGAACCAGACCCTTCCCCACCTGTCATCGTGAACGTCACGGTGAACCAGGATGGAGTGACAATCGACCAAGGAGAATATGCTGATGAAGACTGAGAAGATGATAATGTTGCTGCTTGCCACCATGTTGTTTGCATGTGGCGATGCTTATGATGCAGATGCTAATCAAGATTGTAATCCACTTGATGACCCTATTCATAGGGGCTACTTCAAGGACTACTATGCAGAGCATAGCCAGGAGATTAGGACTTGGTACGATAAGTTTGAGGAGCAAGAATGCACCCTGGTCCCAGCAGATCGCCCTAATATCAAAGACTTCAACTTCCAGTGCATATGCCCAGTAGATGTGAATGTCCTGGATTAGTGTCGATTAAAGTAGCACTGACCTAAAGTTCATGTATACTCAAGTTGTTGGAAGTCATCGTCCAACGGCTCCTAGGGTAAACTCACAGCCTGTCCGAACGCAGGTGGAATAAAGAGTTGGTCACTCTTTAATGGCGGCCCCAATCAGAAGCTTTCTGATTGGGGCCGCTTTCTTTTGCCTAAAAATATATTACGATTTATTCCACCGGATGCCTCCATTAAAATCATTTAAACCATACAGGTCATACACTTACATGTTATGTGAATAGTTTGAATTTAAAATTGCCTATCCAGGTCATTATGGTATAGTGATTGAAGTGGATCGGAGAACGATGTTGTTCTCCACTCCCTAGACCGGATCACCAAGGAGAATAGGAATGACAAAGCTAGACATGTTCGAGATTCTGAAAGAGCTGGACCTGATTGACCAGATAAGATTCATCATCATGTACCGTAGGCTCAAGCACATTGACATCGTGAGAGGCACTAGCCTTAGCCCATCTCACCTCGCCAATGCCCTCGCAAGGGCTCGCACCCTGAACCTGGACCAGTTCAATGAGCTGTGCGAGAAGTTGGACCTTAAGATGGTTGTCTTCAGCAAAGCAGACAAGGCTGAGGCTGAGTCAGAAGATGAGCTTCACGCCAAGTTTGGTGATAGCTGAAGTAAGATTGAGCCCCCCTACCAAGGGGGCTCTGGTAAAGTAGATGACCTCGTTCGATGTTCCCGTTCGATACCACCCCAGGATATAATAATGAATACCTTAGAAATGCAGAGAATGTTCTTTAGCTACCTTGTTAGACCAAACGAGCTAGTAGCCATAAGAGGACTCAGGAAGAATAACAATGGCTCGTTCGAGCGCACCTTCTTGGATATGGAGAAGGCAATCACCTATGCCAATAAGTTGGAGAGCGAAAATACATGTGCTGGAATCTACTTTGCAGTCAATCCGATTGCTCCGGATTATAATAGCAACTTCGTGAAAGATGCAGACATCAGTCGCCGTTCGGTTTTATTCATCGACATTGACCCTATCAAGCTACCTGCCAATGACATGAAGCCAAAGGATGTCTCCTCGAACGAGGAGGAGCTAAAGGCTACGCAGGATCTAGGTGTTGAGGTTGTGGAGTGGATGGCATCGATGGGTGTCACTCAAGAGCCCCTAGTGGCGATGTCCGGAAACGGAACCCACATCTTCTACCGCATCGATATGGAGAACACTGAGGAGTCTCTCCAGAAGATCCACCTGATTCTTAAGGCACTATCGGATAACTTCACCGGTGCTAGAGGCGACCTTGATGTGAAGGTCAAGAATGCTTCCAGGATTTGCAAGGTGACTGGAACATGGGCAAGGAAGGGGATAGATGGTGTTGAGGCTGGACGCGATCATCGTATGGCAAGTGTGATCGAGTTCCCAGTGGCGAGCCCAGAAGATTGGGACAAAGACCCTATTGATGCAGACGTGATTGACCATCTCGCTGCTCAAGCTGTGGAAATTGTGAAGGAGACCAAAACCCGCAAAGCTGCGGACAGGAAGGCAGTTAGTCGTGGTGGTCGCGTAAGTGAGTACGTGCCTCGCGAAGTAAGTTCTAGGAAGAGCAAGGAGTCCAAGATGACAACAACATATATCAACCGTAACGAGTTCATTATCAACCATGCGCCAATCTGGATCAATGAGGCTTATCAGCTTATTGATTCGCCTGATGATCGCAACCAGTGGCTTGGAATGCTCACGTCGGTTAAGGAGGTGATGGGCGAGAATGGTTGGTCCAGCTTCGATGCGTGGTGCGCAAAGTCTGCGTCCTACGATGCTAACAACAATCGCGCTGCATGGGATAGTCCAGCAAGAACAGAGGACATAGCCTCAGAGTCTTTGAAGCTGGCGTACTCATTTATCAAGGCCGGTGTTGACCTTGACGCGATTGCTGAAGCGAATGGTTTCGAGCTATCCAAGGATGATGTGATGTCGATCGATGAGATAAAGGCAATCATCGCCGCTGACTCAAGCCTCACTGTGCGCTGGTCATGGTCCACAAAGACCTCTGCTTACTACCCATCCGGAGTTTGGTCCAAGGATTTCTCCAAGCGCAGGATGAAGAGCATGAGCTTCCCAGCGCGCCTTATGGCGATCCAGTCCATACTACTCTCAACCGAGGATAGCAATGGCTTCCTTAGAGTAATTGAGCCCTTCATCATGACGGGGACAGATGATGTCTACGTGTTCGACGAGGACTTCGCAATCTGGAGGCACCTGACTTCTCAGGAATTGATGAAGCTGGTCGTTAGTATGAACGGCGTTACCGAGATTGGTCGCAAGGATGGTGTCGCAAAGACGCTCAACCTTAGCGATGCCAAGCACGAGATTCGTGGTGTGCTTGCGATGGTTCGTAATGAGGGCAAAATGGCTTCCAAAAAGCTAGCCTTCAACAATACAGTGCTCGTGTTTGATGGCCAAACGATTACCCAAAGGAAGCCCAGGTCAACTGACATGCTGATTTCCAAGATGGACTTCGACTTCATCAACACCCTGTCCCCTACCCCACGTTTCGACAGCATCATAGATCGCCTATTCGAGGGTGATGCCGAGCGCGCCGAGTGCTACTTGCAGTGGGCTGGAGCTGCGATCATGGGGGCTGCTACGAGCCTCCAGATTCCAATGATGCTCCTCGTGTCAGAGGTTGGTGGTACTGGAAAGTCGATGCTCTTAAAGTTGATGGAGCTAATCATTGGAAGCAACAATGTCTTCCCTGTCCAACTTGGCAACTTGAAGGATCGTGGCATCCTAATCGGAATGGCTTCTAAGTCGATGGTTGTGGATTATGACATCAACCTTGATTGCATCCTCGACAACGTGGACGTGCTCAAGAACATCATCACAGGCGAGGGCATGACTCAGCGAGTGGTGGGCAGCAAGACAACCCTTGATGTGCGTTATACGGGCGCCGTATGTGGGGCCGCCAACGGCACACCTAGTTTCAAGCGTTATGATTCTGGACTAGATCGCCGTATCCTAATCGTACCCACCACGAATAAGACCTTCAATAGTAAGGAGGTGATGTTCAACTACGAGTCTCAGGTGTTCGCTGAGGAGGGTAATGGAATCGTAGTGAAGATGATTCAGGCCTTCGAGAGATTGCTGGTCACTCGCCAACTGAGCATCCCGAGGGTTTGTCAGGAAGCGAAGGATCAGTTCAGAGCAGAGGTCGATACCATCAGCACGTTCGTCTCAGAGACGTTCGACTTCAACGATACACCTGATGGTGAGCGTATGACCCTGAAGGATCTATATGTTGAGTACACCGTGTGGTGCCGCAACAGTGGTCACTTCGTCCCATCGCGTACCACATTCACCAAGCAGATGAAGACCAAGTGCGCCATCAAGGGTATTGAGGTCAAGATGCTCAAAGGCTACCCTTCCATAAGATTGGAACGCAAGATGACTTCATTCGCTAATTGACCTTGTGAGGGCGGGCTTTTCCCGCCCTCTTTAATTAGTGAAAATAAAACACTCGTCTAAAAAATCGAATACGTTTTTTCATGTATACTTAAGTTGTGAGCAGGTGCTCACCAACAACCCTTAGAGAGATAGATAATGACCATCGAAAATTTAGTTACAAAGCAGATCGTAAAGTCCGAAGAGATGAACACATCCTTCGTAAAAGTATTGACCACACTCAAGATGATTGAGGCCCTCGTCTCCCAGCTCGTGATCAAGACTGAATTTGAGCCTTTGATTTATGGGAAGAGATTGCCAGCACCTTACAATGATTACACGGTGACTGAAGATGGCAGGGTGTTCTCACACACCAGTTCCGGAAAGGTCGTTGAGCTAAAGACGCTCATTGGCAATCATGGCTACAAGCATATGAGAATCGGAAGAGGACTTAAAAGACCAACCATGACGCTCCATAAGATTGTCTGCCTAGCTTACTACGGCCCACGCCCTGAAGGACTAGTGGTTCGCCACCTTGATGGCAATCCTTACAACAACCACTTCGAGAATCTCAAGTATGGAACGAATTCCGAGAACGCCATGGACCGCGTTGCTCATGGAACATCCAATCGTGGTGATAGGAATTGGTGTGCAAAGCTAACCAACGAGGATGCCCTGAGGATCAGAGCTAGAGCCAGGGCCGGAGAGAGCCTTGCAGTCATCAGTGCGTCCTACAGCTTCGTAGATCGCAACAGTGTGGCGAGAGTTATCAAGGGCCAGACCTTTAAGAATGTGGCCATTTGATTGAGATAGTGTTAGGACCAAGGTCCGGGCAGCAATCCGGACCTTTTAGACCAAAGGAGAATTAGATGAAGATCGAACTGTTCTATGTTCCAAGTGTTCAAGATTTCGCGAAGACATCCGAAGAGCACTACTACGATGCGACCAAGTGCCTAAGAAAGAAGTTGGCAGGCTGTAATGGATGGACTGGAATTTACTTGTCAGAAGCCGGAGCCAGATCATCCGTTGAAAGAAATAAAGTAAACTTCCCCCACCATAAGTATTATGAGTTTTCATTAGAGGTCGGTGACCTCAAGGAGAGTGAGTGATGTTAGAGATAATGATTCTGGTTTTTTGGACCGTGACAATAAAGTTGATGGCTGACGAACAAAGAAGTTGATACAAAAAAACCCTTCATCGAATTAACGATGAAGGGTTTTTTATTAAAAGGTTATGTGGAAATGTTCCAGTGATTCAGAATCCACAACCCTAACGCGCCTCGAAATGGTCGTATTGTCTGACTCAAAGTAGCGAACACCACCGAAATCTTGAACACTACTAAGGTGAATGTGCCCAAAGAAGACGGCTTTGACATGGTGACGACGACGTACCAGCTTTAGAAACTCGGCCCTATCCTCTAGTAACAAAGTAACATTGGTTGAAAAAGGTTTGTGATGCATGATGATAAACGTAGGCACCTCATCTTGCAGTTCCAATTCAAGGCCTGCTAGTTGTGAGGTTCCTATTTCGCCTCTAGCCAAAGGCGGTATACGATCATCACTATTACCAATACAGGTATCGACGCCGATGAACTTAACGCCCTGATTAGTTGTAACCCTTAGACCATTGCTTGATGGTTTGAAGTTGGGGCAGATCGTGTTCAGGTAAAACTTAGTTCTCGATGCAGCATTATTACAATAAGTAATCCCCTTCCAATCCGAGCAGTCATGATTCCCAGGAACGATCAGGAGGCGATCCAAGTAAACTTCCCTAAGCCTCATCAGGTGTGCCCGCGCAGGCACCCACTCGCCTTTGTTGACCCCTTCTACGACGTCTCCAGATACGACGATAACTCCGCTCACGTCATTGATTTGGATTAGGTAGTTTACGGCTAGCTCGAATCCTACTTTCTGGGCGTAGCCTGCTCCCCAATGTAGATCTGATAGATGGTATATGTTCATGATTATCTCATGTTCCTAATTATTCCGAGTACCCTTTGGTCATGTTCACTTTCAACTAGAATGCTTTCAATCGTATCGATGGCCCTGTTGAGTCTAGTGTTCAACATCTTCTCCATCTCAAGTTCCCTTTCCAACTTCGATATTATTAATATGAAGTTAGACTTCTCCCCCTCAAGGTCGGTAATTCTTAGCTCATGTTTTTGTAACTTATCTTCCAGGTTTTTGAGACTATTATAAAGTAGCCTTTCAGACTTAGTAGACTCAGCATGATCGCTATCAAACTTCATCTTTTCCATCAGGGCTACGTGTTCATGATTTGTTTTTTGAGTGGAAGTTGCATTGTCATCCTTCTTAGTGAAATACTTCCAAATCCATTGCCCTCCAAATATTGTCCCCAATGTCGCAACCACAGATGTGATCACGCTTGTTATTCCATCCATGTCCATTTTATCCTCTACAATTATATTGATGTTCATACTACCTATCCATTTCAATTATACAATGATTTTATGATCATCTAAGCTAACTTAATCCAATCAGCCAATCCTCATGGTTTGGCTTTTTCCTTAACCCGTCCAACCATAAAGGCCTTATTTCCATCAGATCTATTTAGGTCTTTGGTTAGTCGTCTTGCAGCGACTCCATCAAGTCCATCCATCAGGTCAACATTGCCTTCAATGGACCAAACAAAGTCATCTTCTACTAAAACGATTATCCCCACGTGCCCGTAAGGCCAAGGCCTAGTCAGACTTCTCCAGCATACAGCATCGCCTTCACGAGCCTCATCAGTAGTGATCCTTTGCATTAGATCTCTGACCAACCTTATCGCACCCCAACATGCTCTAAAGGGGGACACTTGATTGTAAATCCAGGATACAGCACTCGCACACCAAGCCCCCCTGTTCTTAAGTTCAGATGCGCCCGCCCTTGACCTGAAGTACTTATTAACAAACTTGCCACGATTATTGCCATTCAATTCTTGAGAACCATCAAGTAGTTCTTTAAGGGCAACGATCGATGTCTTTGCCAATAGCTTGTCGATGGGGAGATAGGTAGCACCCCTAGTCTTTGGTCCAAGGACTCCATCGCAAACCAATGGCTTACTTGTAACTGGATCACATCCAAGTCTCTGAATAATATCCAGAGAACTTTCCGGCAATAGTTTTGTTATCGTTTCGTAATTCATGATTAATCCTCTGACTCATTCTTAAATTCTAATCCAAGACTCAACAGCCAATCCTGAACGCTTGGATACACTTCATTAGGGAAGTCATCGTGTGATGTGATTTGATAAAGCGCTCCAGGAAATTGAGGAGGCAATGCGGGCATAGCTGCTAAAACATGTTCCCTCATCCTGGAGTGAGCCAAATAGTAAGTCACCTCTGGATTACCAATCTCGCCAACCTCTCTGCTAAAGAATTGAGGAGTGTTGTCAAAAGTGTTCTTACTAAGCGATGCTGCAACTGCCGCAGCTTGAACTCTATAAATTGTAGGACACAACATACAGACGTTGCATATCCATCTGTTGGACATTATGTGCCCTCCTTAGTATTCATTACCAAAAGCCGCAGCAAGGCGATCTCGGTTTCAAGCCTATCTATCTCAAGTGCAACGTTAACAATTTGATTGGGATCTTTATCCACGGGGGCGACCTCCTCGATATCACCAGGCCCGTTACCCTTCTTTAGCCAAACAACGTAGGCCAGATAATCAGCTTCCCTGTCATCTTGCTGTACTTCAATTCCATCTTTATAAATGCGACCACTTGGTGTTAACCCGTATTCAATCTTCATCTTGACCTCAGTGTGCGGTGTGTCATGTATCACAAACGAAGTAACTAGTCACATGGTCAAGGCCCTTGATTGCAGCCGTCAGACCGTTGTTGCACCATATCTGGTGAGCGAGCAGCCGCTTGCTAGAGGGCAGGTCAGTCGTGATCTCTGCCACATAAACCACCCCCGTCTCCAGCCGTGTGAATTGCACGGTCAGGTCATCCGAGCCCGGAGGAGCGAAGACCGCAAACTCGTACGCCTGATTGGTGATATTGCATGGGAAGTCCGGGCCTAGCGCGACGCGGGTAGCCACGCCAGAATTGTCGTTGTGCAGAAGTTGCCACTCGGTATCTCCCACGTCGTACCCGATGCCGACAATATTTAATAAAGTTGAAGGATTGACGTTTCCGATCACCGAGCCTGAGGCAGTCATCCCGACAAACGCTCGCCCATCAGCAGGGGTGTCTGACTCGCCAAACCTCGTGATGACCGTGAAGCCGCCTGTCGACTCGCCGGGCGACGTGTTACGAAAGAATTGCGTGACTGTCGCGCGCCACCCTGCTGAGGTACCTGCGGTGGCAAGGGTCCTGGCGCCAACGCGCCGCTGCGACAAGAGGATTGTGGCCGACGCCACGACGCTCCTCGTTGTGGCGGTGCCCGTGAGGGACGGTGCTGCGATAGCGTAGGCCAAGGGTGCAGTCGTCGCGTTGCCGTTGCTTGTCCACGTCGCCACTTTGTTTCGAGCCAAGATCGGCTGTAACGCCGTGTCTAGTCCGCTGGGTCCGACGTATGCGGGGTAGAGCTGCCCTGCGATTTTTCGTGCGAACAAGAAAATGCTGTCAGCGGGCGGCGCCGGAGGCGTCGAACTCGGCATAAGCAGTTGTAAGAAGTCGCTCTTGATGGCGGCCCATAGGGCGCCCGCGAGTCCAGTCGCAGGTGCTTCCGGGCGATACTGGATCGAGCCGTCAGGGCCAGCAGCTACCGCATCTGCACCATCAGTACCATCAGCACCCGCAGCTCCAGGCACGCCTTGCGGCCCCGTAAGACCATCTGTCCCATCAGCACCAGGGTTGCCCTGCGGCCCTGTTGGCCCATCTCCACCTGTCAAACCAGTTGGTCCTATCGGACCTTGTGGACCAGTGGCTCCAGTAGCTCCAGTGGCTCCAGTCGATCCTGTGGAACCAGCAGGCCCTGTTGCACCATCAGTACCATCAGTACCATCAGCACCAGCCGCGCCAGCAATACCCTGTGGACCCTGAGCGCCTGTCGATCCTGTCGATCCTTGCACACCCTGAATACCTTGTCCTCCTGTTGCCCCAACATTGCCTTGAGTGCCTTGAGGCCCTACTGCTCCGGCAGGACCTGTTGCCCCTGGAATACCTTGTGGCCCTTGTGGTCCGGGGATAGTTACAACCGTGGATACATCGATCAGCTCAGGCGAGCTTTCCTGAATTACCAGCCTCTGACTTTCCTGTCTTATTACGATCATTTTTCAAACCTCAATGAATAGTGAGTAGCTAACTAGTAGCTCTCCGAGAGCTATCGTACTCAAAGATCCCGATACAACACGGGCAATTTCAATAATGTATTTACCTTTATCTAGTAGGGAAATTTCAATATCAGTGAATGCTATTTGAAAAATACCCAACGGACCGTTTGTGATCACACAGTCTGCCGTTATTATGTCACGTGTCCTGATGTTGCCCACTCTTGCCCTGATAGTCCATGTTGTAATATCCACTGGCAAGTTAGCAGAGTCCTTGTACTCTGCCACTACGGTCAATGACTGACCTTCTATTGCGTTAATTGAAAACATATCAACCTCCTGTACTTTTTAAGTTCATCATATTGCTCCTGCGTTTACGGCGCATGTTCGATAGACATCAAGTTGAGCCGACGTCCACGCCG
>Ga0222708_1000076_pt1 | contig 30224 bp, 30 predicted proteins | sample AntAcemetage1576_FD_179806 | JGI IMG/M metagenome (GOLD analysis project Ga0222708, IMG submission 179806) | Saline water microbial communities from Ace Lake, Antarctica - #1576 | ecosystem: Environmental > Aquatic > Non-marine Saline and Alkaline > Saline | place: Antarctica: Ace Lake... | reverse complement strand
ATCCTCATTTGATACAAGAAAAGAATTTATATGCATCTTGTAAAATTGATAAAAATAATAATCTGATCGAAATAAAAGAAAAATTCTCTTTCGAGAAAGATAAAAGAAAGGCTTTTCATTCTGCTGGAACTTATTATTTTAAAAGTGGAGAGTTGCTAAAAAAATATTGCAAAAAGCAAATTGATCAAAAAGTTAAGTTTAAAGATGAATATTATTCTAGTCTAACTTATAACCTTATGAATAAGGATGGGTTGAGGACTTATATCTATGATAAAATTAGTCATTTCTGTCAATGGGGTACACCCGAGGATTTAAAAGAATATCTATTCTGGATTGATAACATACAATCTTTTAATAAAAAAGTTAAAATATGATTATTTTAATACCTATGGCAGGAGCTGGTAGTAGGTTTCAAGAAGTAGGATACCCAAAACACAAACCAGTAATTAAGGTTACAAGTAGAAACACTGGATTAAAAATTCCTATGGTAGTTGCAGCAACAAGTGATATTCCTGATTCAAGCAATAAGTACTCAAAGATAATTTATATAGATCAGGATTTTCATAAAAAAGATAAAGTTGAAGAAGAGATTAAGAAATATTATCCAAATGCCAATTTTATAACCATAGATTATTTAACAGAAGGTCAAGCTAGCACATGCTTACTTGCTAAAGATTATATAAATAATGATGAAGAGCTACTGATTGCAGCTTGTGATAATGGTATGGAATTAGATATAGAGCGATTTCAGAAATCTAAAAAATATTGCGATGCTATGATTTTTACATTTAGAAATAATAGTTCAGTTGAAGAAAAGCCTGAAAGCTATGGTTGGGTTAAAATCAATAATGAAGGTGAGGTTATTGATACGTCAGTAAAAATAGCAATAAGTAGTAATCCAATAAAGGACCATGCTATTGTTGGTGTTTTTTGGTTTAGTAAGGGATCAAATTTTGTAAGAGCTAGTGAGAAAATGATTTTTGAGAATGATAGAATAAATAATGAATTTTATGTAGATCAAACAATGAAGCATATGATTGATATTGGTTTAAAAGTTAAAATTTTTGAGATTGATAAATATATTTGCTGGGGAACTCCAAAAGATTATGAAAACTATGAAAATACTATAAAATATTGGCAAGATTTTTATAAGAATGAAGATTGGATAAATTAATTATGAGAAAAAAAACAGAATTATCAATAATAATACCATTCTATAATGAAGAAGGTAATATTCCATTAGTTCTTACTGAGCTAAGAAAAATAACTGATATAAGAGACGATATAGAGATTATTTTAATTAATAATGGTTCAGTTGATAATTCTAAAAAAATATTCTTTAGTGAGTTAAAGAAAATTGATAATAAATCTTTTAAGGTAATAAATATTTCAAGAAATGATGGCTATGGTAACGGAATTTTAATCGGGCTAAGTAATGCTACTGGCAACTTATTGTCTTGGACTCATGCGGATATGCAAACAGATCCTTTAGATGTTTTAAAAGCTTTAGAGTTATACAGGAGTAGTAAAGAGGAGAAATTAATCATAAAAGGAAAGAGAAGGAATAGAAAATTGTCAGAGCGTTTTTTTACTTTTGGGATGCAAATTATTGTATTTTTATTCCTTAGAAGTTATTTAAATGATATAAATGCTCAGCCAAAATTATTTTCAAAAAAGTTTTATAATGAATATATAAAAAATAAAGCGCCAAAGGATTTTTCTTTGGATTTATATTTATTACATCAGGCCAAACTTAATAAATACAAAATTCTTGAAATCCCTGTATATTTTAAGGATAGAATGCATGGCGAAGCAAAAGGAGGTGGAAGTATGAAAACTAGTATTAAATTGATAATAAGAACACTAAAATATATCTTAGAAAGAAGAAAAGCCATTAACTGATTTTCATATAAACCACATGAATAAATTAGTAAAAAAATCTATAATTAACTTTTGTAATCTAAATTTTATTCAAAAAGTTATTTTGATAATTATATCATTGATATTTTTATTTCTTTTTATTCAGAACTTTGTGTTTTCAAGTTCCTTCGATATTTTAATGTTCCGTGCGGTAGATGATTTTGCTTTTCAGCATAGTCTTCGTAAAAATCATGAAGCTATCGTGCATTTTAAAATTCATCATCTATTCAGACTGTATGATTATGGGTATGGTTGGTTATTTTGGATAATTCATATTCTTATTACTTTCCCTTTTTATCTTATTAGCCTTCTAGGGTTAGATTTTCTGCTAATTTCAACTGCTAGAAATATTTCATTATTTTTTATGGCTGGTAGTTGTTTTTTCCTTTTTAAATCTATAAAGAAATATACTAATGACAAATATATACCTTATTTTGTGATACTGTTATTTGTCAGCTATCCATATTTTGCATATAGTGCAATGAGCTTTAGGACTATTGCCCCAGCTAGTTTTTTCTGCATTCTTACCTTTTATATAACTATTAGAAACGATAAATTCACAAAACAAGATTTAAAATATATAGCTCTTTCTCTAGCAGCTTGTTTAGGCATAAAATTAAGCACCGGATTACTTGCTCCATTAATATCCTTATTTTTACTTGATAGATTTAGCTGGAGGTTAAATAAAAAAAATATCAAAAACGCTTTTTATTTTCTAAAATATTTTATTCCTTCAAGTATTTTTTTCATTAATCCAAGTTTGTTTATTTCTCCTTTTAAATGGCCATTATTTAGTGATTACTGGAAGGTAATATCCGGCTATTTAAATGATGTAAAAACTAACCATGGATCAGGAGGTGATTTTCTCATTAACTTTAAAGGAGGATTCCTAACCCAATTTTTATTTAAGTATATTTTGGTAATTATAGTTGCTTTATTTATATTAAAAATATTTTTTGATTTACGAGATAAGAAAAAACAAAATAGATTTGATTTTCTTTATGTTCTTATTTTCCTAATTGGTTCATCTTTATTACTATCAAACTATATAAAGATGGGCGCTGGATATATTACTAATTATTTTTTTAGCTTTGCATTTCTAATAATATTACCCCTTACGATTTTAGATAAATTAAAAAGCAATAAGGTAAGGATATCTATTTTGACAATTTTGTTAATTTCAAACTTTTTTCTAAACTTTCCTACAATAAAATATAACTATCTTGAGCACTATAATAGATATTACTCAGAAAAAACTCAAAACCTTATTAAATCACAAAAGGAGCTACAAGGATTGATTGTGGATTCAAATCAAAAATTGAACCTTCTAATAGATTACAGAGCTCCAGTAATATATTCAAATTTTAGGAAAAATATTACCATCACCTCTTTATTTGATAATATTATAGTAGTGTTAAAATGGAGTAACCCTGAATATGATTATATTTTACTACATAGAGATAGTAAGTTATTTTTAAATAAAGAGGAATTTCAAGAAGATGTAAAACAGGCAGATGACTATTTTAAAGAGATATGGATTCAAAGTAGGGAAATAATCGCATCCATTATTAAAACTGGCCAGTTCCAAAATTCAAAATATCAGATTATCTATGATAAAAATGAACTGATATTATTTAAGAAGATTGGTATAATCTAACTTAGTTGAAAAGCATTGTAATTGGGATGAGAGCTTTAGTTTGATCTATAGGCTAAGTATTTTGTAAACAGAGAAGCGAATCCCTCTAGCTCCTACACTTTATGAGACTCAATCAATCTTTACCCATTTATTACGTCTAGTATGGCCTCGTATTATTGTTAGGCTAGAAGTTGATATTTTAAAATGATTAGCAAGTAATCGGAGCATTGCCTCATTTGCTTTGTTGTCTTCTGGCACTGTGGTGACATATACCATTAGCTGTTCTTCTCCATTTGGTAGTTTTCGTATTTCTCCTATGCGGTTACTAGAGGCTTTTGTAGTAATACGCGCAGAAATGATGTGTGGTGAATTCATAATATGTGCAAATTATTTTGCACCAACATTCAGATAAGTAAATTCTACCTTTGATTTTCCATAGGTTTCTTGAATAAAGAATGCAGATACTATAAATGAAATTACAGCAATTATTATTAGAGAGATAAATACTAAGTAGTAATCCTCCAATGTAACTGTTTTATGCCCACTAGATTGATCAAGTGTCCATCCTATGAATGGTGCTAGTACAGATGGGATAAGGCCAATGAGTGCATTATTAAATCCAAAAGCTACGGCAACAAATCGTTTCTTAAATTGGTCAGCTATAATAGCAAATCCTATACTTTGTCCGCTGGCACCTAACCCCATGAGGAAAAAACCTAGTGTTAGCATTTTAGAATCTTTTAGAAATATTATTATCATAATTGATATAAACAAACAAATTGTCGCTGCAACCATAATGCTTTTTCTGCGTCTAAAATGATCAGATAAGAAGCCTAAAAAAGGGCATCCTAGTGCATACCCAATCCATGATGTTGTAATCATATAAGCAGCGCTATTTGTTTTGATTCCTTTTAATGCAAGAAAGATTCTTCCTTCGTTTTCAGATAGATATTCTAAAGAAAAATAAGTACATGCAGAAAAAATGGATATAAACCATGGTTGGCTTCTTTTAAACATTTTAAATACAGATGCTTTAATTTTTTCTGGTGGATGTAATATTGTATATGCTCCAGATTTTCTAGGATTATTTTCAACAAACAATATCACTAAAAATAATATAATAACTGCAATGAATCCCAGGGATATAAAAACAGGGCGCCATCCAATTGAATAAGCATCTAAGAGAGAATCTAGTGGGCCGGCTGCAACCATAGGGCCTATAGTTCCAACAAAAGATGAGATACCAATCATTAATGCATTATGTTTGTTAGGCATCCATTCATATACAGAAACCAATAAGCATATGAAGCCAAATGTAGATCCAATACCCATAAGCATTCTAAAGAAAAGCGCCATAGCATACCCTGTGGAGTAACCAAATCCAATGCTAGCTATTGTGCATATAATTGAGCCAGTGAGCAAAGATTTTTTTAGCCCTATTCGGCCAACAATAAGGCCACCAGGAATTTGTCCGGCTCCATAAAAAACTAGAAATACTGTTGTGCTTAAAAATGAGAATTCGAGAGAAGATAAATCTAGATCTCTTGTGAGTTGGAACTGAAAGGTTCCAATCACGGTTCGTAAGAAGAATTCATATAAGAAAAAGAGAGCGCAAATAAACCATACGGTAAATCCTTTTGATGTGAATTCATTCTGAGTGTACATACGCTAAGTTGTGTAGCTATCAGGTTGAGTTTTGTCCCATTTTTCTATAACACTTTCTGCTTTGTCATAATCAAGGAAGGACGCTATTTTAAATATTGGTAAACCCTCATGAATTAGAGGAGTCATATTTATACCAACTACTATACCTTCTTGAGGAGATTTTACAGGCTCCGACATATCAGATCCAAAAGGATCGCTGATTGTGCCAATTACTTTATTTTTTTTTATACTTTCTCCCAATGATACACTAGAGTGCAGAATTCCGCCTTTATGAGCAACAATCCAGTCTTCTTCTCTAGAAAAGATTGGGTTAAATTTTGCTGGAACTTTTTTATTTTGTTTCTTTGTGAGTATTCCTACAGTACGCATTACATTTTGAACACCATCAACTCCCACAATGATAGCATTCTCATCAAAACGCATCGCTTCCCCACCTTGATACACAAGAAGAGGGATTTGTAACTCCTCTGTTGTTTGTCTTAATAAATTATCTCTCAAAGAAACATTTGTTACTACTGGTGCTTGGAATGCTTTCGCCAGTTCCTTTGCTTCTTTATTTTCAAAGTTGCAATAAACTTGCGGCAAAATGTTATGATTCAAACCGCCTGTGTGTAGTTCTATACAGTAGTCAGCTTTCTTTAATATTTCTTTTGTGAATGAATATGCTATACGCTCACCAAAACTACCATTTTCATTTCCAGGAAAACAGTCAGCTAGTGCCCTGTCTGTGGGTAACCTTAGTGGATAGTGGGTTAATCCATAAACATTTACCACTGGTATTGTAATGATGGTTCCTTGTATATCTTTTGGTAATATAAGGTTTGTGATTCTATTTGCGATTTCTAAACCATTTAACTCAGTTCCATTTAACACAGAGAATAACACAAGACAGGGACCTTTATTTTTGCCATGTATAACTTTTATTGGCATATATAAAGGTGAGCAAGAATATTGTTCTGGCAGTGGAAGTGCAAGGTTTGCAACTTCTCCGGGGTGAATTATTGTATCGCAGATTTTTATATTTGAATTTTTCACGTTTTATTTAGTGAGTTCCTCAGTAAGCGCCTCATTATAGCGCAATGGGAAAAGAATGCAACTTTTTTACACGAAATTTCCTTGAATTTGAATTTTATCATCAAAATATTTGTCAAATATTTGACAAAAAATGTTTTCGTTAATTTCGGAATCTCCAAACTCCACATTTTTTATAAAACTATGGTGCTTTCGAAAAATTGTTAGCAACTAAATTAATGTTATTGTAGCAGTTTTCTATAAATTTATTATATTTACCTAACCTATAATTCATCCTTTTGTTCTGTGTCTAATCCTTGTATTTCTAGAGAGTTTTCATGTTGTGATAACATTTCGCACCAATCTGTATCAGCTTTTTTTCCGCCATCATACCTTACTCCTAAGTGATTTTTAAGTAGTGCCTCTGAAAGGCTTTTTCCTCCAATTTCTACACTAGCAAGAAAACGAAAATACTTATCACCTGTTACCTTTTCTAGAGATATAGTGTCATTACTATTGAGCATATCTCTAGTGAAATTACGTGCATAATCAGATAAATCTTTTTCGCATTGATCTTTAGTCCGTCTCTCAGGTGTATCTACCCCTCTAATTCTGGTAGACATTTCTGTAATTAATGGATGAACATCAGGAATATAAAATGTGATAGTATCACCATCATAGTTTTTAATATAAGTTACTTGAGGAAAGTGATAAAGTACTTTTTTCCCTGTAGGATAAATAGTACCATTACTGCAAGTGGTGTGTATATTTGAAACAGCTCCTTGATTGGTATAATAATATTTTGTGGTGCAATTGGTTATATTCATTTTAGCCTCTATTCAGGATATGTATTAAAATGCAAATGATGAATGAAAAAAATAAATTATTAGTTAATTTTTTTAAAAATACTAGTAGATAATTATATAATTTAGCGAGCTCAGTATTTTAAAATTTAAGAGAATTAATGAAAAAAACATTCAAATTTAACAAATTAATACGCAGTAAGATTTATCAGAAAATGGTAGATAATGATATTGAGGTTCAGGTAAAAAATCTATCCGATAATGAGGAGTTAATAAACTATTTCAAAGAAAAGATTATTGAGGAGGCAGAAGAAGTATATTGTGCTAAATCAAAAGATGAAATTATAGAAGAATTGGCAGATTGCCTAGAAGTTATACGTGGATTTGCTCAAGCCATTGGTGAAAATTTTGATTCGGTGGAATCTGTTAGGAGTAGTAAGCATACAGAGAATGGTGGTTTTTATAATAATATTGTAGTAGATACTGTGAGTTTGAAGCCAGTAGGTGAATTGAAAAAGTTTTATGAGTACTATGTGAGGAATCCTGAAAAATATCCAGAAATAGAAGAGGAATAATCATCCTTTTATATATCTATGAACAGAGTGGATACAGGATTTTCCTTGTAGGACTTCCATTATAGTCATTAGATGTGTTAATCCTTTTACTTCTAAGTCGACTGCAATATCAAAAAAATCTGTAGCTCTTGATATTATTCTAAAATTGCTAATATTTGCATCGTTCTTGGATACCTCTATAGCTAAAGTAGCTAAGCTTCCTGGTTTATTTAGCATTACAGCATTAATAGTAGCAGAGTAAATGTTCGTTTTATTGTTTTTATCCCATGCGATTTCCAGCCATTTTTCTGGGTAGGAAGAATAGTTTTGCAAAGTTTCGCAATCTGCAATATGCACTAAAACTCCTTTTCCAGTTTGGTGTATTCCTACTATTGGATCTCCTGGTATAGGGTGGCAACAGTTTGCAAAATGTACAGTGACATCAGAAGAAAGACCCCTTATAGGTATTTTTTCTTCATTTGTTAAGATTTTACTTCGATCAAAATCCATAGGACTTTTCTTAGGTTTTTCAAGTTTTTTTAAATCGCCTGCAATATATTTTAGAACGGCAGTTGTGGAGATATGCCCTTCTCCTATTGATTGTAGTAAATTATCCAAAGTTTCTTTGTGGAAGAATTCTACTGATTCTGATAGTAGATCTTCAGAGAATGCTATTTTATTATGTGCTAGAATATGAGAGAGCATAACGCGCCCTAGGTTTATATATTCTTGTTTTTTCTTATCTCTAATAGTTCGTTTTATATGACTTAATGCTTTAGCTGTAATTGCAAATTTTTCCCAAGATGGAAGGGGAGTATGGTTTTTATCAGTGATGATTTCTATTTGATCACCATTCTTTAGTTTAGTTCTAAGTGGAGAAATTTTTCTATTTATTTTTACCCCTACACATGTGTCCCCAACATCTGAGTGTATCGCATATGCAAAGTCTATTGCTGATGCACCTGCTGGTAGTGCAATAACTCTTCCTTTTGGAGTGAAGCAAAATACTTGATCATAATACATCTCAAGTTTTGCATTATTAAGTAGCTCGGCAGAGTCAGTTGATGATTCTACAATCTTCAATAACTCCTTTATCCAAATGTAGTATTTTTCATCCAAAACAACCTTTTGCTTATAAGACCAATGGGCTGTTATTCCCCATTCTGCAGATTTATGAATTTTTTCTGTACGAATCTGTACTTCAATTTGTTGTTGCTCTGGACCCATAATTAATGTGTGAAGGGACTTATAACCATTTTGTTTTGGAGTGCTTATATAATCTTTAAATGATTTAGGAATGGTGTGGTAATGATTGTGGATAACTCCTAGTGCCTTATAACACTCTAAAATATCTTTTACTATTATTCGGAAGGCCATAATATCTGAGAGTTGTTCAAAGCTAATTTTTTTTCTCTTCATCTTCATCCAGATGGAGTAAGGAGTTTTTTCTCGATCAACAATTTGTGCCTCGATACCATGTGTTTTAAAAAGCTGAGTAAGTGTTGCAATAATTTTTTTTGGTAACTTATGGTTCTCATTGGATTTTAGTAATTTTATTCTTGTGATTATAGAATCTCTTATATCTGGATAGAGTATTTTAAATGCGAGATCTTGTAGTTCATTTTTTATATTATGTACTCCTATTCTTTCAGCCAGCGGAGCAAAAATCTCTAGTGTTTCAGTGGCAATCCGCTCTCTCTTTTTCGAAGATTTGATATAATGCAGAGTCCTCATGTTATGTAGTCTATCTGCTAGTTTGACTAGCAATATCCTTATGTCCTTAGATATGGCTATGATCAATTTACGAAGATTTTCTGCTTGCACTACACTTTCACTTTTTCTTTCTATAAAATTTATTTTAGTAACTCCATTGACCAAATCTGAAACTTCTTGACCAAATTCTTCAGAAATTTTCTTTAGAGTTATAGAGGTGTCTTCTACTGTATCGTGTAGAAGTGCTACAATTACAGTTAAAGCATCCAGCTTCATGTCGGCTATTATAGTAGCAACAGCTAAGGGATGCGTGAAGTAAGGTTCTCCTGAGGCTCTTTTTTGTTTTTTATGTGCGGTTTTAGAAAAATCAACAGCTTTTTGTATTTGCTGTGCATAGTCAGAGTTGTCGTAGGAGGTGACTTTTTCTAGTAAATCATCTTTTGACATTTATTCCTTTTGTTACGATATAATCTTAGTCTTCCAGATCATTTTCGTCTTCAAAAGTATAATCGTCAACTGAAATATAGTCTTCTGCAGATTCTTCAGTTGAAGATTCTTCAGTTGTTGTTTTGCTTGAGGTATCTTGCATTTCATTGTCAGCTTCGACTATATCTGTATCTACGTTTTGAGTTTCTTCTTCAAGAAGGTCATCAGCATGTGCATTTTTTTGCATGCTACGAATATATGCATCTCTAAGGTCATCAATCAACACACCTTCTTCTGCTATTTCTCTAAGTGCAGTTACAGTGTCTTTATCATTTTCTTGCTTTGTTATCGTAACTTGAGAACCTTTAGAGATCTCTTTAGCTCTATAACCAGCTAACACAGATAATTCAAATCTATTTTTTACTATCGGAGTACAATCTTCAACAGTTATTCTTGCCATTTCAAAAACTCAACAAATTTATATTAGGGCCATTATACAATATAAATCTTACTTATCAATCAAATTATTTTGAAAGTGTCCTACCTATGTAAATCAAAATCAGCGCCACTTTTATTATACAAGTTTTTTAGAGCTTTGAAATGCGAATGAATTTTACTGTTTTCTAAGCTTCCATAGTATATTTCCCAGTGTTTTTTTTCACTATTATCATTAAGTGCGCTCGCAGAGATAGAGAAGAATATTTGTTGACCATTATCGCATTCAACTAAATAGCTTGCACCACTATATTCTTTTTCAAAATCATCTGTTGGTTTATCAATTAAGTTATTTGGATATTGTTTTAGGTTCTTATTATACATATCCATTCCTGGGACTTCAGATTCATTATTTATATTTTTATAGATATTGTAGAGCACTCCATTATTTTTCAAATACTCATGCAAAGACTCATATCGTGATACAATTGTGTTTATTATATCAGGATCCCTGAGCGCTTCTTTAGACAAAACCTCATCTAAGTTAGTGCCATCTGTTCTAAGTGGAGTGGATGGGATAGGTGTGTATACTACAGCTATAGCCTTTGATGCCTGTTTGTATTTTAACATTGATGCTAAAGTTGATTCAAACAGAAATTGCATGTTGACAAATTTTGTCCTTGTATGTTCATCTTCACTTTCTGATATATAGCCATGTTCTTTTATTTTATTCCAAAATTTCTCCGAATCATACTCTGAAGTATAGCTTCGTGAGATAAGAAAATTTAGTATCTCATCAGTACAAAGAGTCAATTTTTTTTCTTCTGAACAACTAGTAAGTAATATAAGAATTAATGCGAGATGGATAAAAAATTTATTTTTTAGGTGCATTCTAGAACCTTATAAAATATCTGGAGTGGATGGTAACATTTTATATGGCTATGTGAAAGAAAAAAATATTTCACAATGTATATAAATTCATATAGAGTCTAGGTATGTCTGGTTAAATTAATTTGGTTTATGTCAAAAAAAGAATACGCATATGTATGTCAAAATTGTGGATCCAAATATGGAAAATGGACAGGTAAGTGCAATGAATGCGGAGAGTGGAATACAATAGAAGCTGAGAAAGTTAGCCAGGATAAATTTAGTATAACTAAAAATGATGGTGCAGTTTCTGAATTTATTTCACTTAAAGGTCAAATTTCAAATAAGCCAAGGCTTGAATCAAAAATATCAGAGTTAGATAGAGTTCTAGGAGGAGGATTTGTTGATGGGTCTACTATCTTGATTGGTGGTGATCCTGGTATTGGGAAGTCTACACTGCTTCTGCAGGTTGTTAGTGCACTATCTACAAATGCAAATCCTTGTGCGTATATTAGTGGTGAAGAATCAATAGATCAAATTCGTTTACATGCTACTAGGTTGGATATTAAGAATTCTCCAGTAAATCTTTTAGCAACTACCAATGTTAGTGATATAGTCAAAACTCTTGAATCAGATCAAAGTGGCATTAAATGCGTTATAATAGATTCTATACAAACCATGTATATACCAGATATTCCATCTGCTCCTGGTACTGTGTCTCAAGTTAGGGCATCTGCTCATGAATTAATATCTGTTGCGAAAAGGAATGGAATTATCATGGTGATTGTTGGTCATGTGACTAAGGAAGGACAAATTGCGGGTCCAAAAATACTTGAGCATATGGTCGATACGGTGCTTTATTTTGAAGGGGAAAAGGGAAATAATTACAGGATATTACGTGCTGTTAAAAATCGCTTTGGCAATATTAATGAGATAGGCATATTTGAAATGTCTGAAGTTGGATTGGAAGAAGTAAAAAACCCTTCTTCTTTGTTTATATCTGAACGTAATGAGTCTGTAAGTGGCTCTACTATATTTGCTGGTTTAGAAGGAACAAGGCCAATACTAGTTGAAATACAAGCGCTTGTTTCAAGGTCGCATATGGTTTCACCCAGAAGAGCGGTTGTGGGTTGGGATTTAAATAGGCTTTCTATGATGATAGCTGTTCTATCTAGTAGATACGGGATAAACTTAAGCAATTATGAAGTTTACTTGAATGTTGTTGGAGGGTTGAGAGTGTTAGAGCCAGCAGCTGATGTGGCAGTCATTTGTTCATTGATTTCTGCTATGAAAGGGAAGCCTTTACCAAAAGATATGATTGCTTTTGGAGAAGTAGGGCTTTCAGGTGAGGTGAGGAGAACCAGCAACGTTGATACTCGTTTGAAAGAAGCATTTAAACTTGGGTTCAAAAAATTCATTATACCTGCAGGAAGTAAAATTTCTATTAATACTAAAGGTTTTGATATTGAAGAAATAAGTCACATCAAACAGCTTCAAAGTTTTTTCACACAAGAATCTGTTTAAGATGATGTATTTCCTTGGGGTGGCGGTACGATACCTTGCAAAATTAGCTAAATTATGTTACAAATAACAGTGCGAGCTGCTTACCTAAGGTAAAAACTATGCAGCAATAATTTAACCTGAGATTATTTAGTGACTAAAACTATCAATACTTCGATAAAGGGAAGAAGTTTATTTGTAAAAGTTAAAACGGCCAAGCATAGAAAGATATCTTCTTCTTTATGGTTGCAGCGTCATTTTAACGATCCGTATGTCGTGCAATCAAAAAAGGATGGTTATAGGTCTCGTGCTGCATATAAACTTTTAGAAATTGACACAAAATTCAAAATTTTTAGGAAGAATGATATAGTGCTTGATCTTGGCTCTGCTCCGGGTAGTTGGGCACAAGTTGCGCAGGAAAAAGGTTCTGCGAAAATTATAGGAATTGATCTTTTGCCGGTAGACCCTCTAGAAAAGGTAGATTTTATTGAAGCGGATTTTACTACTGAAGAGGCTTATGAGAAGATCAAAAAGTCATTAAAAGAGCAAGAAGTGAACATTATTATCTCTGATATGGCTCCAAATATGTCAGGTCATAAGAAGGTGGATCACCTAAGAATAATTTCGCTTTGTGAAGAGGTTTTTGGTTTTGCTAAAGATCATTTAGTTAAAGGAGGGTCTTTAGTTATGAAGATTTTTCAAGGAGGGGCAGAAGGTGAATTACTACAGGAGATCAAAAAACACTTCATAAAAATCAAACATTTTAAACCTAATTCTAGTCGTAAAGCATCATACGAAGTATATCTTATCGCTACTGGGTTTAAAGGTAAGCAGGAAGAATAGCATTGTATTGCTATCTTTTTCTTTTATAATTCTGCTTTGATCTGAAACACGAAATCTAAAATAATGTTTAATCTATTATCTACCTACTACCAAAAGAATATTATAAAAGTTGGCGTGTATGGCTTTATGTGTGGCTTAAGCTTATTTTTGAGCGGTGCCACAATTAACTTCTGGTTAGCTAGTCTTGGTATTGATACAAAGATAATAGGTCTATTTTCTTTAATAGTCATTCCATATGTGTTTAAGTTTCTGATAGCGATTTTTATAGAACGTAATAAGATATTATGGCTCAGTAATAAAATTGGAAATTATAAAGCTTGGCTGTTACTTTCTCAGTTAATGCTTACTATAGTTTTATTTGGAACTAGTTTTTTGGATCCAAAACAAAATTTGTGGCTTATTGCTTTGTCAGGTTTTTTAATTGCTCTTTTTGCTGTTGTTCAGGACATTATATTAAATGCTAATAGAATAAAAATTCTAGATGCAGACTTAAAGCAATCTGGAAATGCTTTGTACACTGTGGGCTATCGTTTAGGTATGCTTTTTTCAGGAGCAGGGGTAATCCTTGCTAGTGTTTATATCAGCTGGGGATCTATATATCTTTTCTTAGCTGTTTTATATCTAACACTAACTATTTATGTATTATATTTTTTTGTAGAAGTTGAAGAGGGTGATGGTAAGCAAGAAACTTTAAATTCAAATACTACAAACTTCTACAAAATCTTTATTGAGCCATTTGAAAACTTTTTCACATCAAAAAATTTTATATGGATAATATCATTTGTGTTGATGTACAAAGTTTCAGATGAAATGCTGGCTATAATGTTGAATCCATTTCTATTGGATACAGGATATACTGCAGCAGAGATAGCAAGTATCTCTAAATTTTTTGGAGTTATTATGATTATTATAGGTGGGTTGATTAGTGCCCCTATAATTGCAAAGCTTACAATAAGAACTAGTATAATAAGCTTCAGTTTGATTCATACATTTGGGCATTTGTTTTTTATTATTCTTAGCGCTCATGGAAAAAGCATTCCTTTCTTGTATTTCATTACAGGATATGAGGCCTTAACAGGAGGGATGATGATGACAGCATATCTCTCCTTTATTAGTAATTTATGTAAGGGTAAGCATATAGCTACTCAATATGCCTTACTAAGCTCAGGCATGGGGCTTTCTAGAGCTATCTTCCCAGCTACTTCTGGTCTTATAGCTGATTACTACGGATGGGTGATATTTTTTATTATTATTTCTTCTATAGCAGCTACTACCACAATCTTTACTTTCTTTATTCCAAAACGCTTATTTGAAAAATAATTAGCGTAATAAATTGCTCCTTGGTATTATCTATAACTCTGAATTAGAGTCAGCTCTACAGTATTCGCCAATAATATAGCTTATTTCATTATTGTATTTTTCTGCTTATGAGCATGGTGAAAAACTGCCTCCTTCTTCCTCTCAGAGAATATTGCTATAAATTATCTTTTTTGTAAAAATTCTTCTGATAATGGACCTGCATATTGACTTTCTCATAATAACTTATATAACCTCAGATATATGAATATATAAATATTGAAGTAATGTTTTTTTTAAACACTAATATTGGGTGTTAATTATGTTAACCAATATAGCTCATTCTAGGAATTATATTTACATAGCAAAAATATTAAAAAATTTTACAATAGATACATGGTATATAACTGGTTTTCTTTTTAGAAATCCAAATATTATACTGCACGCAGCGCAAGAGTTGGTTAAGAATACGGTATCTGTAGCATCTTTTGTCCTTATACATGCATTTGCAAAATCAATATGCAAGTTTTCACTTTATGGTGGATATGATGTATCACCAGGCACTGAGAAAAGTCCACTTAGTGATTATCTATTATCAGTTACTGGAGAATCAATGAAAATGCAAACTATAATCGATCCTAATAAAATAACAGGATATGAAGGTGGTAATATACTTTATTTAGGTATGGAGTGGAGCGTTACAGGAGGTGTTGCTACTGATGGCTCTGAGATCGATCAATCAGATGTATTAGGAATTTTTAGTGACTACTTTTGCGGTGGGCAGGGTTAAAGGATTAACTTTTTCAAGAAAAGGGGTTCCATTATTTTTTTTTTCATGTTATACACAAAAACGTAGTCTGCATTCAGCCTACCATTTTTTGAAATCCTTAATTTCTAAATATCACAATAAGTATGAATCACTCTAATGAAGAGGAGAGAATATCTCATCTTTTTTGTGTGATGATGTCTTTGTTTGAGAAATTTGTGCAAAAGGCAGATAAGGATATAATGCAGCCATTTCTAAATGGTGATTTTGAAACAGCCAATGAAAACCTAAAAACTATTGGCTCCCGTATGAGCATTGATAAATTATTACTTCTAATATTTAAAAATTTTGAAGGAATAATTGCTCTCAGAATAAGTATAAACAAACATTACGGGAAAATTACTTCTGCTAGAGATGAAAAACTTAGTGTTGAGAAGGCATCTAAGAATTTGCATTTAAAACTATCTAATCTTACTAAAGACATGAGTTTGCTCGCTGGGATAACATCAAGCAGAAAACAAGGCTAATTTACATTTTTTTTAACTAATAAGAGGGGGGGAGTTATGAAAACATACATACCTAAAAAGGAGGGTAATTTATTTTCATCAGTTCAAGGTCATCTATACGATACTTTGTTCAAAAACAAGGAATTATCCAAAGATCTAAAGATATTTAATCAAGTACCTAAAGATACGCCTTATCCATATATTTATATTGGAGGATTTAGTGTGATTAATAGATCTACAAAGGATAATAGCAGAATGTATTTCGTAAATGGAATACATATATACTCTCAGGATAACTCCGTTGAAGAGATATTGAATTGGAGTAATGAGATTAAATATTCCATGAAGCAAGAAAATATATTCTTGGAAGATTGTCATATTGTTGAAACTGATTTTTTACAGATGTCATTGGAAATTATGCCTGACAGTAGAATTCATCGTGTTGTAAGTAAATTTAGAATAATAGTGGAGGAATTAGATGGTAGCGTACAGCGGAAATCTAGTGCTGCTTAAGGTGAAGCAGTATAAAACATATGAAGTCGTAGGGGGAATGAGAACTACTCGTTTCTTGCTTAATAATCAGATTATAGATGCTACTCATAAAGAATCGGGAAAATGGAGAGAGCTTCTTTCCGAGGTGGGAGTGACCTCTGTGAGCATCACAGGGTCTGGTATCTTTACAAATAAAACTTCAGAAAGCATTGTCAGAAATATAGCTTTCAAAAACCAAAAATCCAAATTTTTACTTACCTTTGGGAATGGAGATCAAATAAGAGGAGAATTTATTGTAAGTACTTATGAGAGAGCAGGAAATGTATCTGAGGAAGAAACATACAACATCTCTTTAGAAAGTGCTGGTGAGGTGAGGTATATATCAGTGAGTACGACACCTGTGGCTACAAGAACTAATAATGGTAGTTAAATGGCAAATAAAAATCGTGGAGAGGTTAGCGTGAAGCTAGCAGGTAAAACATATATTTTGAGACCAAGTTTTCAGGCAATATGTTCGATAGAATCCGAAGTTGGTAAAAGTATATTAGATATTTTAATCAACCTACCTAAAGAAAAAATAACTCTATCTGAGATGGAATCAATCATAAAGCATGGAATAACTGCATATGGTAAGAATGCACAAATAGATCAGAGCGATATTGGCGAACTTATATATGGAGAAGGGATTATAAATATACTTCCTAGTCTTATAGAGTTTTTAGAGCTGGCTATAGGTATTAATAAGGAGAATAAAAATGGATTTAGATAGTAATGAGTATTACGATTTGAACCGCTCTCTAAGGTCTCAAGTGAGTTATCTGTTAAAGGATTATAGTAAGTTAAAATCTGTAATTAATACAAGTGAAAAAGCATCAAAAAGGCTTTCCTCTAACCTAGGACCTTTGCAAAGCAAATTATCAGGGCTAAATTCTTTAACTAATAGTTTATTAAAAGCTAGTGCGAAGAATTTTGGCCAGGCCATTGTCGGTGGATTTTCAGGGCAGAAGTTAGATATTGGGAATATTGGTGCAAATATAATGAAAAGTTTAATAGGGGGTGCTAGAGCTACAGGAGGAAATGTATCTCAGGGAGTTCCTTATGTTGTGGGGGAAAGAGGAGCAGAAATATTTACTCCGAATTCTAGTGGCAACATTACGCCAAACAATGCATCTGCTTCAAAAAAAGCAGTTAATGTAGTTATGAATATAAGCACTCCTGATCTTGGTAGCTTTCAAAAGTCAGAGTCTCAAATTATAACACAATTTGCTCGTGCAATGAGTAGGGCCCGATTTTGAATTGTCAAGAAAACACATAAACAATTGCTGATAGTTAGAACTAAGCTTTATAGTTATCTACATCTATGGTTTATTATTTGTTATGTAGTTATACTTGAAGTACATATAAAATATCATCTATGGCACTAGAACAGGAAATAAAGCAAGAAATTATTACTGCATGTATGTCTGAGCAGTACGAGAAAGCTGCGGATCTTCTAGTAGGTGATAGTAAAGAAGATGATACATATATAGAGGTAGTTGCTGCATTAAAAAAAATTGGCTCATCGATTACCGGTGGTGTAGTGGCTAATATCTATAAGGTGTATAAAGATAATGAAGATAGTGTACCAGTTCTACAAGGGAAATTTGATAATATAATCTCTAGTCATGTTGTTCACAAATCATCATCACACGCTCCTGAAAATAGTGCTGAAGTTAGTATAGATGAGATTAAGCCCGAAGATTTAGATGATACTATAGCTCGCCTAAGGAGAAAACAAAATGATCTTATCAGAGGGGGTAAGAAGCCTGATCAAGATACTGCAAGGCATCTAACTGCATTAATTGCCCGCAAGCAGAATCTTGAGGATGCTGATCACGGTGCGGAATTTAAGAAAAAATCCGTTGTTGATACTTCAACTAAGCAAAAAGGAGCTGGCCAATGGTTTGTTCTTCCTGATAGTGGTGAGTTGGATAAGTATGAAGTAGTTAGAGTGGTTGTGGGATCTCCTATGATTGATGTATTGAGAGAAAGATATGAGCAGGAATATAAAGTCAGTATAAGAGATGATTTTCGTGATAAGACAAAAGAGCTTACAGTTGAAGGGGAGTTTGAGAAGAAGAAAGAATTAGATAAAGAGAGAACTTTTGCAGATGGGTATAAGGATACAGATGCTGTTGAAGACCAAGATATATATGTAAGCCAGATTGCATCTAGGTTTATTACTGATCAATATGACGTTGTAGAACCTGAAGTAGATGCAGTAGATAAAAATAAAAAATATTATAACTTCGCCAAAGGAAGAATGGTTGTAACGTATAATAGAGAGACAAAAACGCATAATGTGTCAATTGAAGGTGATGTACCAGGCGCTGCGACTGTTTCTATAAAACGTAGAACTGATAGCGGCAGAATAATAGATGATGCTTATGATATGGTGGAATTCCGTGATTCTAGACCTGTAGCGTATGCAAAATCTTCTAAAGGTAATGTGTCTTTAAGAAATGAGGACGAAATCAGAAGGGCTTTAAATCAATCTAATATTGATTTAGGTATTCCAAGTAGTGCAGTTATTGGTGATGGTGTGGTTACTGAGGATAAACATAGGAAGGTAGATGAGCACAAAGATAGTGAAGAGATTAAGAGTCCTAAGAAGGCTGAGGAAGTTAAGTCACAAGATTTAACACCTCCAGCATCAGAAGAGAAACTTGATGAAGAATTGGTGCCTCCGAAACCAGAGCCACAAGTAAGAGATGGGAAGACGGAAACTCAGGATAAAGAAAAATTAATTGAACCTAAAATGGCTGAGCCTAAATCAGAACATCCATCTATGGTACCTCCTAGTGATGCCACGATTCCTATAAAAGATGAGGAAGAATTTAAAGCTGCTGGTGAAGGTGACGCTGGTTTTCTTAGAAGTCAGCTGATTGCTGCAAATGCTAAAGAAACTTCTCAAACTACGAAAAATTATCTTGCTGCACAAATAGCAGAAGCAGAAGGAAAAAGCTTAGACGCAGTAAAGAAAGAGTTTGACTTGAGTGTGTCCAATCAAGATAAAAATAAACAAGAGGGAAGTGAGTCAAAAGTAGAGCAGAAAGTAGAATCAGTAGATGGTCAAGATGCAACGACTACAGAAGAAGTAAAAAGTATTGAAGATATAGATCCTATAGAAAAAATACTAGACGATCTAGATTTAGGAGATGAAGAAGATAGTGTTGGCGGTCAAGAGATAAAAGAAGAACCAGTTGTAGATAAAGATAAAAGTTTAGATCTTGCGTCTGAAATAATGAAATTAAAAAAACAAACTAGTGCAGCAGAGATAATGGCTTCTAAAACGATGGATACTTTGCAAGTGACATTAGAGGTAGTAAACGACTTGACTAAGGTTGTGGACGACATACAGCAAAGGCAATTAGATATTTTAGATGTTTCAAAAAAAGAAACTAAATCTAAAATACCTAAAGAAGCAAGAGTAGAAACTGAATCATTAAAAGCTACATTACAAAAACTAACAGATCTTAAGAAAAAGAAAACAGATCCTAAGTCTTTTAAACATCCAGCGGAGATGAGTAAAATAAAAGATAGATTATCTAAATCTGCTGGCAAAGGAGGGAGTCCTGATGATCCTGCTCCATTAACTGATCAGTCTAAATCTAGGGATTAATAGTTCATTATTATCCTAGTATAACCCTATATCATTCTAATTTATCTTATAGATTGAGCGGTTAATATCTTATTAATACTTTAGCATTAAAATTATATACGTAGATAAAGCTTTGATTTTAAAGAAAAATATGAGGTAAGAAATGACAAGTAAAGCGGACAAAGAAAGAGAGGCTCTTAAGAAAAAATTTCAGATGATGATGAAAAAACTTAAGGTTTCTAAAAAGGATGAAAATAAATAGAAAGTTTACTGCCTAATAGGTCTGAAAAATACAGTGGTAAAGATTATGGCTGAACATAAAAAAAGAAAGAAGGAAAAGCAATGCGGTAAGCAGGGCCATGATCATGATCATGATGAATCGTGCATGATGGGAGAAGGTGCTCCTGTGCATGATTATGATACAGAGGATAGAGCGCGTAAAAGGCAAAAAAAATAAATAGAGGTCTGTATGAGTAAGAGAAGGAAGAAAACAGGTAAACAGAGGAGAGTAAGGTCATCGAGTCCTCCTGTGTCATCTGACTCAGAAGAAGAGGGTTTTTCTCCGTCTAGCTCTGATTCCGACTCTTGGACGTCTGCAACGACTGATTCTACAGTATCAAGCGAAGGGCGAGGCAGAGTTCCACTACATGGCACTCCTTTAAGTAGTTCTTCTGATTCAGAAGATTTTTCTAGTTCAGGAGATCAAGGCAGAGGAAGGGGGTCTCAGAGCAGTGACAATGGGTTATCACCTGATGATGAAGAGGGGAGAGGTCATGCACGTATGGAGGAAAGTCATGATGCAGATAGGGTAAGTAGTGCACAGGAAATGCTCAGTAGACCTAATGTACAAGTTTTCTCAGGAAGTGAAGGTTCTATTGTAAGTAATGTTATTCGTGATAATTACGACAGTGAGCAGATTCCTGATGATTTGGGAGACGTAGAAAGAAAAGCATTTCACACAGAGGTTAATCAAAGAATAGAAGAGGCTATAAAACGTGGTAATTTAAGAGATATAAAGCCATCTCCTCATCCTGATAGCAAGGATCTTAACGAATATTTGATTGGTGGGGAGAGCCTGGAACAAAAAGAGCTGCCAGATGGTACATATAAATTTAACCCTAGTAAGAATTTTACAGGTGTTTTAAGGGTAGAGCGTAAAGATGCTAATGGTGATTTAATTCCAGGTTCTGTTGACATAATAGAATATAAAGATGGAAAGGCAGTGTCTGTTGTTCCTGGTTTAGAAGGAGAAAGTCGTATCGCTGATTTTGGAGGCATTGCTAGAGAAGCTGATGTGAATTTGGATCCTTATAATCGTGCAGATGCTGGTATATCTGTTTCTACTTCTTCTGATCCTATAGGAAGGAGCGCAAGTAGGTCCAGGTCTATGTCTCCAAGTGGCTCAGATACTGAGTATTTTAGTTCCCCTGAGGAGCCTACTAGATTTGGCTCTAGAAGAGGAAGTGCTTTCAGACCTGTTGCAGATAGGGCTGCACCTACAGCAAGAAGGTCCACCCAAAGTCCTAGATCTGTAGCAGATAGGGATGTTCCATCTCCTCCTCCGGCAAGAGTGCAACCTGAGCTAGATTTAAGTGCGTTGCAGGCCGAGTTAGCAAGGTTGCAAGCAGAAAATGCAAGTCTGAGAGCGAGTGAGGCACAAGCGAGGATTCGTGCAGATCAGGAATCAGTGGTTAGGACAGAAGCGCAGGAAGCAGAAAGATTAGCAAAAGCCGAAGCAGCAAGAACAGCAGCAGAAGCTCGAGCATTAGTCGAGCAAGAACGACAGGCGCTAAGTGCGAGAGAAAAATCTATTATTGCACAGAAGGATCAAGAAATTAAAATAGCGAATGAAAGGGCAAAGATTTCTGAAAAAGAAGCCAAAGAAAGAGTTGAGGCAGCAGAGAAAGCTAAAAAGTTAGCTGAAAAGGAAACGGCTGGAGTAAGATCAGGCGCAGAAAAAGCAAGATTAGCAGCAGAGAAGGCGCATGCTGCTGAAAAATTAAGAGCAGATGGTTTAGAAAGGCAAGTAGAAGTTTCAGGTCTATCAGCAGATGAAAGAGTTCGAACTGCGGAACAAAGAGTATCAGGTTTAGAGGTATCTTTAGCAGAGCAGAGGTCTATAGCCAATAGAGAGTTGCAGGCATCATCACTTGCAGACAAGCGTGCGGTTGCAGCAGAAAAAAGAGCAGAAATAGAAGATTCTAAGAGGTTCGAAGCAGAGCAGAAAGTAGCTTCAGCACTAGAAGCAACAGCAGTAGCTAAAAAACTTTTAGAGCAAAATAGAATAGAGTTTGAGAAGGCAAGAGTTCAAAATAGGAAATTAGAGCAGGAAGCTAATAAAGCAAAATTAGAGAGCGTAAAAGCGCTAGCGGCAGAAAAAACAAGATTGCAGGGGATGGCAACTAAATCAATGTCTAGTCAGAAAGCGGCATTAGAAAAAAAAGCTGCCCAGCAGGAAGCAGATAGAAAAGCTAAATTTGAGAAGATAAAAGAACAATTTGCTAATAAAGAAATGGATTTAGCGGATCAGAAGGCCAAGCTTATAGATGCTGAGAGAATGTTATCAGAAGTAAGTGTTCTAGCTCAGATAAGAGCAAGTGAGGCAGAAGCAGCTAAGACTAAAGCAGAGCAAGAGAGGGGTATAGTAGAGAAAGCACAAGTAGAAGCAGTACAAGCTCAGATAGTGGCAGAGAAAGAAGCTTCTAAGTTAAGAGGTCAGTTATCTGAATCAGAAAAGGCAAGATTAGCAGCGGAGAAAGCACGAGCAGGAGCAAATCAAGAAACTTCTCAGATAAGGAGTCAGTTATCTGACTCTTCTAAGGCGCTTGAAGCAGAGAAAGCTAAAGTAGTGGAAGGTCAAAGAGCAGTATCGGAGAAAGTAAAAGAGGTAGAAGAAAAGCTAAGTGTAGCAGATAGAAAAGTAGCAGAAGCGAACGTTAAAGTTCAAACTGCGCAGCAAGAAGCGGCGGCAAAAGCAGAGGCGGCGGCAAAAGAAATATCTGTTCTAGAGCAGAAGCTGGCAGCAGTAGAAAGAGATACAGCTGAAAGAGTTATGGAATCAAGTAAGAAAGTAGAAGCTGCAGAAAGAGCACAAGCGGGGGCAGAGCAAAGGTCTGAGAAGTTAAGAGATGGACTAGCAGCAGCAAATTCAAAAGTAAAAGAGGTGGAATTAGAAAAAGGTAAAGCGCAAGTAGAAGCAGTAAAAGCACAGAGGGGAGCAGAGAAAGAAGCTTCTAAGTTAAGAGGTCAACTATCTGAATCAGAAAAGGCAAGATTAGCAGCGGAGAAAGCACGAGCAGAAGCAAATAAAGAAACATTAGCAGCGGAGAAAGCACGAGCAGAAGCAAATCAAGAAACTTCTCAGATAAGGAGTCAGTTATCTGACTCTTCTAAGGCACTTGAAGCAGAGAAAGCTAAAGTAGTGGAAGGTCAAAGAGCAGCATCGGAGAAAATAAAAGAGGTAGAAGCAAAACTAAGTGTAGCAGCTGCAGAAAGAGCTAGAGTGCAGGAAAAGTTAGCTGCTGCTGAAAAGTTAGCAGCAGAGAGAAAAGAAACATTAGTGACAGAAAAAAGAACATCGGCTGCGCAATTAGCATTATATAAGGAAAGTGCAGATAGAAAAGTAGCAGAAGCGAACGCTAAAGTTCAAACTGTGCAGAAAGAAGCGGATGCAAAAGCAGAGGCGGCGAAAAAAGAAAAAGAAGTCATAGAAGAAAAATTATTTATAGTTGAGAGATCAGTAGGAGAAAGAGTTAGGGTAGCAGAAGAAAAAGCATCAAAATCAGATGCAAAGGCAAAATCAGCAGAAAGACAATTGGATGCAGAAAGAGCATCAGCAGAAAAGAGGGTTGCACTTGCAGAGAGAGCTAAATCTACTGCAGAACAGCAATTAGTAGCATCTGTTTCTGCGCAAGAAGAGGCGACTAAAAAATTAGCATTAGCAGAAGAGAAAGTAAAAGCAGCAGAGAAAGCTAAATCTGAAGCAGAGAAAGCTAAATCTGAAGCAGAGAAAGCTGCAGTAAAGAAAGTTGGTGTAGTTGGAGAAGAATCTAAGAAATTAAAAGAGCAATTAGCGGCTGCAAAAGCAGAGGTAGCTGAAAAATTAAAAGTTGCACAAAGAGAATCTGCAGAGTTAAAAAAAGCACTAGTAGTTCTGAAGAAGGAAAGCGCTACTATAAAGCCACGATTAGCAGAATCAGAGAGGGCATTAGAGGAGTCTCAAGGGACTGTAGCTGAATTAGTTAAAGCACGGGAGGTTGCGGATACTAAGGCAAGAGAAGCAGAGGAAAAACTAAAATCAGAAACTAAGGCTAAAGAAGAAGCTGAAGCAAAGGTTAGAAAGGTTGGTAGTGCTCTAGAACAATATGGAGAATTAGCTGTTGAAGTTACAGAAAGCAGACGCCAGATTAAAGAAATGGAGGATGAAGTAGCAAGAGTGGAAGATGAAAACAGAGAAGCAAAAAAAGCATTGGATAGAGTGAGAAAAGAAGTGCAACTAGAACAAGCTAGGGCGGTTAAAGAAGTTGTAGATAAAATGAAAAAAGATGTTGGTATGCTTGAGATAGGTAGGAAAGAAGAATTGAGGGAGGTTTCAGCTAGAACTAGGGAGCAGGTAACCAAAGAAATGGAAGGCAAAGTAAATGAAGCTGAAGTTAGGGTAAAAAAAGCAGAGAGGGATAAGGCATTAGCAATTAAAGCATTGGAAGCAAGAGCAAGAGAGTCAGAAAATGGATTACAAGAAGCGCAGATTGCTTTAGATGGATCAAGAGAGCGCGAAGAAAGTATGGAGGCAGAGTTAAGTAGATTAAAAAATACCCGTGAAGAATTTAGGAAATCAGTAAGAAGTGAAATAGAAGCAGAGTTTGGTGAGGAATTTGATGTTGCTGTTCAGGAAAATGCTCAAAGTAGTTTAAAGGCTATGGATGGGTTAAAAAAAGAGCTAACTGCAGAGAGAGAAAGAGCGGAGAGTTTGGAAGCAACAATAGAAGAGCAGCAATTAAAACTAAATAAAGCGAGTGAAATTGGACTTCATCTCACTGGAAAAATAGATGAGTTTGAGGCAAAGGCAAGAGCAGCAAATGCTATGGTCCAGGAATCTGGTGATCGTGTTCATACTTTAGAAGAAACACAGAGAAGATTAGAGGAAAAAGTTAAAGAGCTAGTGAAGAGGGAAGAAGAACAGAAAGTAGAAACAGATAAAAGAAATCCTGTAGAATCTGTAAGAGGGAATAACCATGGCAATTTAACCCCTCCAAAAACTCCTACAGTGAATAGAAGAGGCGATGGTCAAAATCAAGGTAGAGTATAATTATGATAGATAAAACAGAGAAAGATATAAAACATTTACCTAATGATTCAATTACTGTGCTTTCTGGCGGAAAGGGAGATATTGTTTTTCATTATATGCTAAGTCATTTTGCTGAAACTATTAAGTTACTAAAAGGAAATGAGGCTAAATTTAAGGAAATAAACCGCATTATCAGTGGGCTTGGGGCAGATAAAAGGGAGTCAATAACCTCTTCTTTGATTGCTGATATTAAAGTGCATGTGAATAACAACTCTTTAAAGCATATTATTCCAATAGAAAGCGAGAAAGAGGAGGGAAAGTTTACATATAAGGTTTCTGGAAGTAAATTGATTAAAAAGTCTCTAGAAACGGGATTATATGTTTTTTCCCCTAGAAGTGAGTTGAACGCATTGGTAATTGTGCGAAGGCAGGATGAAAAAGAAAAGATTTTAGATCAATCTGTTGATATTCTTGAATATCAACATGGTAAGTTGGTCACTTTGATTTCTGGTGGGATTGGTGAAACTAAAATAGCGGACCTAGGTGAGATGGCAAAATGCATAGGTATTATCATTGCTGCTGGTCCTCAGTTGACAAAACCAGAAATTAAAGCAAGAGAAAAGGCTGCGGCTTTTCATATAAACGAAGCGTTTCAAGATTCAAAAAAGAAAAAAGTTGAAGAGGATTTATTGGAGAGAGTTAAATCAGGAGCTGAAGAAGAAGTAGATAAAGGAGAAATTGCTGTTAAAACTGGAAAAATAATTAATCTATCAGAAGTACCTGAGAGAATAAAAGATCTGCATCCTGAATGCAAAAAAGCAAATAAAAAGACTAAATAAGATTAGTTCCCATCAAACATTTCATTGTGTATATGAGTAGATTGTGCTTCTCCTGCAGTGAGAATATTATTAGTGTTATTGTGGTAGAATATAGCTAGAACAGGAGGGGGTGGGACAATATGAGTACCGTAATTATCAATGCAAAAACTCTCAAGCTCGGAATAGACTGATACTGTATGGTTGCGAAGGTATGGATTATGCACAATGAAGTGCCAATCATTCTCACCTTTTATTTTAAAGTCGTTATATTGGTTTACAACTTGCTCTGGTAGATGTATTTGCTCTACCTTTTCTGCCATTGTGAATAATTTATATAGTGTATCAAAAAGTAAGAGCATGCCTAATGTAGAAATTGTAGCAAGTCCTTTGTGTTTTCCTGGTCGGAATAGCGTTGGAATCACCAAGGCAAAAGTTGTAGTAACTTGCCAGGTTGCATCTTCCCATAAAGGGTCTTGTGATACATGGCAAAATAAATCACTATTCTTTTTGGTGATTGTATCGCATACAGATCCGGTTTCTGGGTTGACAACAGTTAAAATCTTTTTTTTATTAGGTGTTTCTGACATATTCCTCCTTAATAATTTATTCGTAAATATCAAAAAAAAATTAAAAATCGAGTCCTGTTCTTTTCTTGCTCAGTATGTAGTTGTACCCTAGACGCCTCCTTATGATAAGGGTATATTAATATTGCTCAGTAGTATAGTGAAATAAGTACAGTTAGTTAATTTTTTAACAAAATAATGCACACTTGTGTGAAGATCACAACATACAATTTTTAGTTGAACATTCAAGGGGAAAAAATCAATATTTATGCGGCTTCTACTATTCGGTATGCTTGTGGGGTTGCGAATAGTTTTCTAAGCATTTTATTATTGATTGTGTGGCCTGGTTTATGGCTTTTTACATGTGCTTTAATTGTCATGCCAGCTAGATAAAAATCTCCAATAAGATCTAACATTTTATGTCTTACAAACTCATCTTTATATCTCAATCCATCTTTGTTTAAGATTTTATCTTTACTGATGACAATAGCATTCTCAAGAGAAGCACCTTTTGCAAGTCCCATTTTCTTTAGCATTTCTGATTCATGCTCATAACCAAATGTTCGAGCGCGGGCAATATCATGTTTGAATGATTTGTTTTTTTCTGAGAAAGAATATCTTTGTGAAGAGATGACGGTATCTTGGAATTCTATATCTGTTTCTATAGACAAGTGTTTTGATGGGCTAAGTTCTATAGTAGAATCACCATCTTTTATAGAGATGGTTTCTAAAATCTCTATGCATTTACGTTTTGCAGATTGTAATTTCACTCCTGCGCATTCTACCATGAATACAAATGATTCTGAGCTACCATCCATTATAGGAATCTCAGGACCATCAACTTCTATTACCACATTATCAATTTTACACCCCCATAGTGCCGCCATCAGATGCTCTATAATTGTGACTTCTGTTCCTTCTTCATTAGATATGGTCGTACCAAGTGTAGTCCTAGACACAGAGTCATAACGAGCTTTAATTTTATTGAGTTTATTTTTTATATCAGTTCTGATAAAAACTACACCAGAGTTCTCAGCAGCTGGGTATATAGTTAAAGACGTAGGTTTTCCTGAATGAATACCAATCCCGAAGCAACTAACTGAGTGTTTTATAGTTCTCTGTTCCACAATACAAATTTTTTATAATATGCGCAATACTGATACTACATCTAAATAGTTCATATAGCAAATAACACATTGTTACCAATTATTACAGAATTTTCTATCCAACCCTATAAAAAATATAAGATAATGTAATTTCTTTTATTCCTTCCAAATCCTTATCCTTTGTGATCTCAGGATCAATAAAAAATGATACAGGCATCATAACATGCTGATTTTCTTTCAGTAATTGTTCTTCAAAACAAAAACATTGTATCTTATTAAAATACAGACCTGCCTTATGTGGGGTAACATTATATACCGCTGTTCCTATTATTGGCTCATTAGTTAAATTTTTTGCGGAGTAGAATACAAGAGTGTTTTCCCCGACTAATAATTCCACGGACTTTTGTTCTGGTTTGAATTCCCATGGCAAACTTTGATCTACATTGGCATCAAAAACTACACGAATTTTTTGAGTGCCCTTTTTTAAGGAAATAGTTTTTGATCGTTGTATTGTTCCACCATATCCAGTTAGTTTGCAGAAGATGCTATATAGTGGAACAGAAGCGTACGCCATAAGAGACATGCCAATAATGCACATTACTAAAGATAAGGCTAGTTTTGTATTATCCTTCTTTTTGTCCATTTAAATTTATGTATATAGAATTTAAACATAAGGAGAAGTAGCAGTTTTTTACCAAAAAAGAAAGTTAGTAGGTTGTTTTTATTTTTTTATAAAGATATCATAAAGAAATAAATAAAATAACCAAATTACAAAGTAGGTACCATTATGTGTCCAGAAAAAGAATATTCTATTGACGATGAATGCGCTTCTGCTGGTCCTCCTTCTAAGGGTGGAGATAGTTATTCTATTCTTCAGATGCTTCAAATTTTAGTTACTTCAAGTAAGCACTCTAGTAGTTTTGAAAATAGCAAAATGGAGGATAGTGAATCATTACATCAGCGTGTAGTATTATTAAGAGCACTTAAAGCTCATAAAGGTGATTTGAATCTTATTGTTAAAACGCTAGAAGATCTGTATGGTGAGGAAAAAATGAGGTTCATTTTTGGGATTATTTCAAGTATACAAGATCCTAATGATAAGATAGAAGCCATAAAAGTTTTGGAGCAAATTATAAAAAATAAAGATCATCATCCATTTCTTCAGGATATGATTGATTTTCCTTCAGATTTGATTACCCAGCTACTTGCTGTTTTTAATTCAGATTTTACTGCATTTATGAAGTATTTAAAGAATCCTCAGGGGTTGCGTGATTACCTCGCAGAGCAAGAGCATGATAGAGTTTTTATTGCTATATTGCAATACATAGATGATCTTGAAAATCATCTAGGTGGTAATGCCGTGAAGGTATTTAGTATAACATTACAATATTTGGGTGCGCATCCCAAAGACATAGCACCAGCTATTGATATGTTTATTAAAATAAAGGCAAATAAAAATACACCGTTTTTCGAAATAGAGCACTTGGAAGGTGCGTTAACAGCTTTTTTAGAAGATATTCTTAACCTGCATCCGGCGCATGCAGAAGCTCTTCTTGGCCTTCTGGAGGAAGAAGTTGAAATAGAAGATTATGGAAATATTAACTCGTTAAATGCAGAAGCTGCTGATGGAGAGTTGTCTGTAGGTGGTGTGCAGGTTGAGGGTGATTGTGCTTGTTTTTATCAGGAGAGTTCTGTCTAAAGTTAAGTTTTTATGAGTTTTACATTCTTCATTGATTTTGTGTAATATTCAATTCACTATAGTTCAAAGTTTTCACAGTAAGAGGTTGTTATGTTTGGAGAGTGTGAGGAAAAGGAGTCGGACAATGATTATGGTGGGTTAGTTCTTGCTTTGAAAGAGCCAGAGTCTGATTGCTTTGAGGATTCTGAGCGAAATATGTGTTGGGCAATTAAGGATCAAGTGTCTTGTACAGGGTTGCAATTGTGTTTTTATTGGTTGTGGGGTGGGTAGCATGGCCCCTGATGCCATTTGTGGTGAGAAAATGCACATAGTGCTCTAAGTCATATTTAAAATGCATATAGCGCTATTTAGTATGATTAGTCAGTACTTGAGGCGAATAAACAACATATTTTTCAAAAAACCAAAAAAACTGCTCAATTATATTTTTCTTTTAAAATTTAAAATCCTTATCAAGTTAACATTGCATTATTGATATAACGCATAGTGAGGTTACAGAGATGGATAATAATGTTGATGAGCAGAACGGAAGCTGGCTGCAAAGCTTTTATAGGTGTTTGCCTTGTTTTGGTACTACATCAGAAGAAGATGAGGCGGCAGCAGTAGGATTAGGAGCTGAGAATTCCCTTTCTAGTGCTACTGCTTCTACTACTGCTTTACCTTCTGCTTCTACTACTGCTT
>Ga0222708_1000074_pt1 | contig 30356 bp, 35 predicted proteins | sample AntAcemetage1576_FD_179806 | JGI IMG/M metagenome (GOLD analysis project Ga0222708, IMG submission 179806) | Saline water microbial communities from Ace Lake, Antarctica - #1576 | ecosystem: Environmental > Aquatic > Non-marine Saline and Alkaline > Saline | place: Antarctica: Ace Lake... | reverse complement strand
TTTGCTAATATACGGATAAATACTTTAAAATCTATGTCACGCAGACCCTTAGTTATTATCCACCCAGAAACCAAAGAAGAGTTAACGGTTGACGAAGCAGCAGCCAAGGTCGGCATAACGCCGGGTGCGATGCGTCGGAGATTATCCGATACTAGCTGGAGTTTGCGGAAAGCTTTGACCCAAAAGGGTGATTGGAACCGCTCCAAGAATGCTAAAAGCCGCAAGCCGCCAGCTTTGGCTACTACCGTATTAATCCCTGAAAATTTAATAAATGGTCGTAGTCTCAACGCCGTTGTTAAAGAAAAGTTGAAAACTATCAAGAAGCTAACGCCCCCACAAAATAATTCTGAAACTACCAAGCAAGTCAGGATTGCTTTAAATGAAGATGAACGGGATAGACTGCATTGGTTAATGATCGACGCTAAATTGCCTAATCTAACATCAGCTATTATCTCATTGCTGGGCATTCAAGAGGGTAGGGCAAAAGCCAAAAAGTGATGATTTTCTATTAATAATTGCCGTGGAATGCCGCATGGCAATTTTAAAATCTTCATCAAATCTTTGCATATTTATTTGGTCTATTTGCTAATATATGGATAGGAGCAATTAAGAAAAGGTACTAAATGGACTACGGCACGCTTAGCTTGGATTATTTTGAGGCTTTTTATAAGCTTCAAGAGTCGGATAGATTAGATGATAACTTGGCTAAAGCAATTCTTGAGCTAGGGAAAATGCGGGGCTATCGATCGCATCCTAGAGGGGATATGGGCATCATAGAGCGCTTTATTGAGAAGACTGGATGCAGTCCATCTGACGCTATCGACAAACTGAGAAGCAAAAAAGCAGTCTTAACTTTTAAGGGATAAATAATGAAATTTAAAATCGAATTAACTAGTAATTCCGGGAAATTGAGAATAGCCGATTTATCCGATTTTGGAGAAAAGATAACTAATCAACAAATAAGACAAATAATTGCCGAAAATTTACCAGGATATCGGATTCTATGCATCTGGGCAGAAGATGCCCCAAAGCTCCCTGAAAGCCATCTTAATGATTAGTTTGCTAATATATTAATAGGAGCTTATGCCGCCCCATAGGAGCGGCTTATAATATGACCCCATCCGATCTAAGAGCAATTTCGATTCATGCACCTTTCGCCTATGCCATCTGCATGGGACTAAAGGATGAAGAATACCGCACGCAATCGACTAAAATTAGGGGCTGGATTTTAATTCATGCTTCACTATCGAAAGCGTCCGATATTCATATTGCCGATTATGGAATAGAGCCAAGCACCATCAAGCGCGGCGCAATAATTGGAGCTTGCGAATTAACTGACTGCATCGGGAAACCTGGAGATTATGCTTATTGCTTGGAATCGCCGATATTATTTGAGCAACCTTTTGAGGGGATAAAAGGACAGCAAAGCATATTTTGGGGCATCTCTGACAAGAGTCCTGAGCGCTTTGAAGCCTTTAGAAGGGCTTGGAGCATAATTCATAAATAGGCTAGAATGGCTCCTTTATGGGGCTATTTTAAATAGGCTTATGGCAGGATTAAAAGATATTTGGATCTGTAGCTTGCGACCTGATATGGCTTTGATGGTCATAACCGGAGAGCCATCGGTACTGCTGTCACCTTCATTAGACGGTTACAAAGGAAAGCTTGCGATTCATGCATCAAGTTACTTAGACGAAGAAGACGAAAAGGACTCATTTAAACGAATAATTGAGATGGATTGGAGTCCAGAAGATGTGCCAGCGGGCAGTTTAGTTGGTTGGTGCAAAGTTGAGAAGAATATTGAATACGACACAAACACTTTCGCCGATGACTTGAATAAGCATTGTTATTCAAGTCATAGGCTAGATATCTTTAAGCAACAAGAAGAATGGCTAGACGCTGTACACGGATTACACCTAGCCGAAATGCAAATATTGAAAGAGCCAATTATGGGTGCAGGAAAAACCCGTGTACATGGTGAATGGTGGCAATCCGACAACCCGTTTGATTTGCTTTGCCTTACTCAATGTTTGAAGTCTGACGCAGTAGATTTAGCGGCTATACTCTAATGCCAACTTGAGCGGCAATCGCTCGCGCTCTCTCTCCAAGCCTACCAGTGCCTGTTCTAGCGGCTCTACGTACACGCGCTCTTGCTAAGCCTCCCCTCGCTCGCTGACTAAATTCGCCGGGACGCGCACGACGATAAACTGTACCTGCTGCCTTAGAACCCGCTCCAGATGATTTGTCAGCACCTTTTTTAGCCCCTGTGTTTCCTCCCAAGCCTTGGGACGAATCCCAAGGTGAGGCGGAAGATAATTCCCCTGTGTTTCCTCCTGCTAATGGCTGCTGCTGCCTGGCTAATGCCTGCCTGCCTAATGCACGAGCGGGATCAAATAGGGAACTCGGTCTTTGTGGCGCGGTTGCAAGTGCTAAAGCTCCGCCTCTGTTACGAGTTCCACCCGCCGCAGTTCTTACTCTCCCATTTGGTCTAAAAGTATCAGTTCCCGCTGCTCTCCTCGAACCTCTTCCAAAGCCTCTTGCCATAATAAAATCAATCCTGTTGTAACGCGTTACAAGATTAGAATTCCCGATGCAGTTAACAGTACGAAACGCTACCTACTACGAATTAGCACAAGATGGTGAAATTATTGGCGGCGTATTTGCTGTCGATCAACGTACATACATTGAAATTGTTGATTTATTTGTGAATGTTGCTTTTCAAGGACAAAAGTATGGGCGCTCGCTTTTTCGAGATATCCTCAATACTTATCCGTACAGCATAATCTGCCTGCGTTGTGAAGCTTTTGGGAATGGGTTGGAGCAAGAAGAGTTAGCAGCGTGGTATCGGAGATGGGGCTTTGATGATGGTTCGCCGTTTCATAAGGGCGAGGGTTGGATGCATCGAATACCACGCAGAATTTGACCGAGACAATTTTAGATTTTAGATTTTGGATTTTGGATTAAAATCAAAAGCCCCCAAATTTATTTGTGGAACAAATCTAAAATCAAAATCTGAAATCTAAGCAGGTTTCAAGCCCCTGCATTAATGCATGGGGTAAATCTAAAATCTAAAATCTAAAATCCAAAATTGATTGATGATTGCAATCAATACGATTAAGCTGCAACTTCAAGATTCAACAACTCCACTTCCGATTTGTGTAACGAGGCAATCTTATTGCCATTAACAACTGACAACCATTCGCCATCGAAACTTTTAACCATCCATTCTTTACCGCTTTCAGTCTCCCGTACCGAGTCGTTAGAATGGTACGGCTGGGACTTTTTTGCTTCCAATAATTCCTCAACTTTAGATTTTAAAATATTACCAATCCACGACATATCTGTAATGTCTCCAGTTTCGGCAATGTAATCAGCAAGCAAGCCCGGAATTTTCTCAATTAACTCTTCTTGGTATTTTGTGGTAGCTTCCAAACATATTTCTTTCAGAATGAGTTTATTGCCTTCACACACTTTACTAATATCAGTCCAACTGATATTATTCATCCCGGATTTGGTTTTGACGCTATTTATGAATTCTCTTCCCTTGACCCGTACATCAACACGAGTTTTCTTTGGCACTTCTACTTTTTTAATGTCTTCAATATTCTCTACGATTGGTATTAGAGTTGGCGATTCAATTTTTGTTAATTGCTTTTTAAGCTGGTCGCATTCTGCACGAACGTCATCATACAATTTTCGATAATTGTCATTTTCTTTTATTTTCGCTAACGCTTCATCCCTTTGCGCCACAGCTTCTATCAAGCTCGCGCCACCTTCTACAAACTCTTCATCACAAGCGGCGCTATAAAGCGATTTAGCCCACTTCAAAAGGTCGATTTGATTAATCCCCCGTGAAATCATTTCCGCACCCCATTCTGCCACACCTAGCCGCATCTTCTCGGCTTTCTCTTCACACTCACGGTATTGCTGCAATGCAGCGGTGAGTTGATTCAATTGCTCTTGAAGCTGAGCAATTTGGTTCTCGATTTCGGTTTGTGAAAATTGAAATGTCATTGTGTTCTCCATTGATTGATTAATTAATTGCCATTTACTAAAAGCCCATTCGTAATCTGCCAGTGTTGAATAATCGTCAGGGTCGGGTGGTTCGTGGCTGTCGTCGTAGAAAATGGTTAATTGAATTCCATCTACTTTGCGCGGTGTATCACCAAAATCGTCAGCGTCCCAGGCATCTGATTGAATATTGACCATTCAGAACTCAACCTCAAATACCTGCCCATCCATAATTTCGTAGCCTTGTGCAGCCGCTTGCCGCTCTACATCTACGATTACAGAAGGTATCCCGGTTTGCAGCAATGAATTCCAATAAGCCAGCTTGCCGCAAGATTTTTCTTGCTCACGTATCCAATCTCGTTCCTCGATGCTTACCTCCGGCATTCCTTTGCTTTCGGCAAGCTGAGCTATCTGCTCACTCGCGGTTTCGATATTTCCAAGCGCCAAGCTTAATTGCGATTCCCGTTGAGCAGCCGCTTTTTCATGGATTTGTCGGAAATAATCAGCATCTTGGGGCTTTGCAGTTCTTGAATACATGGCAGCGTCTTCCGCGCCTTCTGGGAATAAATTCTTTTGTTCAAGATTTTTGGTTAATTCGCTTTTCGCAACTTTGGTTTGGTTCTCCTCCATGCTGTCAAAATTTGCTTGCGGGAGCAATGCTCCCGTGGATTTGATATCAGATATCCCGTAAGCAGGTTCGATGGCTTGAGCAAGCATTGCAGGTGCTTTCTGTAAAATTTTCTGTTGTTCATCCTCAGAGATTTTTATGCCAGTATCCAGCCGAGATTGCACATTAGACACATACCGCTGATTTTTGCTGACATAGGCTTGCCAATCAATTTCCAATTTGGCGTGGTTTTGCGACTTTTGATAGTGACCAGCGACGTAACCCATTACGTCTTCATAAGCCATAGCCCCAAATCCCTTGGAGTTGACATTGTCTCCGGTTCTCCACAAATTAGCGCGGTCGCGGATAAAATCTTCGTTGATTTGCCCCTCCGCATTTAACCAAGGACCATCTGGATATAAGTACTTCGGTCGTTGTCTTGGTGGTCGTATTCCTAGCGCTGGGTCATATTGAATTTTTTTGATTTGAGCGATCGCCGCGACCGGAACAATTACCCCAACTTCAGATTTGATTGCTTCCGTCAATGAAATTTGATTTTCATGCGAAGCGAGTAGCTGTGAGCTACTTTCTTCCTCCGGTATTTGAAATCCTAAATATTTTTCATCCTCACTCTCTCTTTTATTTTCTTTTGGCGGCTTGGAAGCATGAGGAGGTAAGGAGGAGAGAGTAGTTTCTGAAGTATTCTCTGTATATAAGATAGTTTGTACGTTTTGAGCCTTCTTGTTTGTACGTTTTGCTCCTTCTTGTTTGTACGTTTCGCTCCTTCTTGTTTGTACGTTTTGAGCAAACTGACAACCATGCGGGTTTGAGCCCGTAAATTCAGCAATTAGCTGCGTTAGACGAGATAAATTAACCCGATAAAAAAGCTTGCAGGGAATTCCTTCTTTTTTGGTTTCTAATATGCCCAGTTTCACAAGCCCTTTCCTTGCGCCCTCCTGCTCTCGTCTATTGAGGGCGGTTTCTTTTTCCCACTCTTCTCTTATCTTGTAAAACCAACCATCTAGATCATTAGTGCGAAAGCACCAATAATAGGCTTGGCTTAAAAATAGCCCTTGTGTGGCTCCCCCCGCTATAGAGGCAAATATTCTGTGAAAAGCAATAGGTCTGCATAAAATTTCATTCAATAAGTTATCTAAATTCATGCTGCCACCTCCAAACTGAAGCCACTTTTAACCAATTGCTCGTAAATCAAGACTTTCTGCTGATGCGTAAATCTTGGTAGCGATCGCAAAAAAATTGCGATCGCCATTTCTACCTCTTCTTGCTTATTAATTTCTTTTGGCTCAATATCTGGTAGCGCTTGCAATCCAGTTCGTAGTCCCAACCCACGCGCCATTTCCTTCTCTTCCTGTTTGACTGAAGTTATCTCAGGTGGTTGGAGAAGCACTGCCAAAAACCCATCTGGAATCAGCTTGCTAGTTTGGTCATCAAGGCGAACCACACATCTATCATGTGATGGCTGCTGTGTAACTGTACCTGCTGCACCATGCAATTCTTCATCCGCGAAATGTGGCAATATCCGCACCCGTGACCCAATTGGTATTCTTGGCGGCTTTCTGAGCTTCACTTTGGGAGGCTTTATCTCCTCCACCGCCTTCTGCACGTGTTCAGCCTTTAAATCGCATCCTTCAAATTCAGCAATGTCAAGCGCTCGTTTGTAAGCTTGCTGTACCTGTCGCGGCTCTTTAAGTTTTGTTAAAGGTCTAATCTGGCTCTCTTTGTGTTGCGAAATGTTAAGACCAATTGGTCTTAACATTTGTACACACTTCTCAGCAGCGATAAGACGGTTTAGATGTCTATCGGTAATATTTAAGTCTTCTAGAAGATGTTTGAATTTAGTCCGGTAGGTATTAAAATCAACAGCTTCATCCCGCCATAGACCTAGCTGGTCGATTTCCAATAAAGCTTGAGCAGCCGTCTGAAAGCTGCGGCGACCTTCTGTGATGCCAACAATTACTGATTCTTCTAATTGTTGTTTTTTTTGCACTTCATTTTTTGCGAGCATTGTATTATTTGATGATTGCATTATGATTCCCGGTAGGTATGTACTTAATTAAGAGAAGAATATTATTTGGAATTGAAATGATTAACAGAAAAAATTGTCGATGAGAGCATTTTTATGACATAATAGAAATCAATCAATAACTAATAAAGGCTGCCAATTGCGGTAATTAAGAGCCTTATCCTGCTCTGATTAGCTGCCTTTGGGTTGTGATTTTTATTTGTTTATTAGAAATGTCATAAAAATGTTCTCTAGGTTTTGAATTGCCATTCAGGACCTATATTTTTTGTGCATTCATACTGCGTTGACTCCTTTTGAGATAAGTTTTAATGGCGTTTTTGATGTCATTAAATCAACAAACTGCTGTGGGGTTTTGCAGCCCCATTTAGATATATATCCCTTGATTTCTTGCTCAACGCATAAGTGTATAATCTCGCTCCGGGTAATCCCGTGAATTAATGCGGATGATTCAAGCACTTGCTTAAAAGTTGGGTCAACAAAGGTCGTTATGCAATGAGGACGAGATACTCGATCAATACAAAGAACAATTTTGTCAAGCCATTTTTCAGCACAGTGATTCCCATACTGATTGAACACTAGCCCGCACATGGGCGTTACAAGTTTTATTGCTTGGTAAATCGCAGGCGTTGTATTCCAACTAAGGTTTATCTTTGAGTATTGCATTTTTACGTTTTGGTCACACTAGTTGTGAATATACATTGCCACGCCAAATAATGCAATACCTTACTGTAGAGTGGCAGCAAAATAATCGTGAATAATCGTAGATAAACGCAATGCTTTTAACCAGTCAAATTAAGCAGGCAGTCATCAGTCATTCGCAACGAGACAGCGACATCGAAGTATGCGGGTTGATATGCGCGGGCGGTGATGTTTACCCCTGTGCGAACAACGCCGCGAACGCCCAAGAATCTTTTGAAATATCTAATGATGACTTTGAAATCATAAACAATGTCGATCCAGTAATAGGCATTTACCATAGTCATTGGCAGGATTCACAGCCAGCTTTACTCAGCCCTACGGATATTGCAAATAGTAAGGCATCATTATTGCCTTACTTGCTTTATCACACCAAATTTGGACAATGGGATTTGTATGATCCCAATGTAATTTACCCCTACCCTTTAATATCTAACCCCCATACTCAACAAGAGGTAGAGTTTTACCTCGGTTGGCGGTTTGAGTATAACCGTAGTGATTGCTACACATTGTTCCGCAGTTACTACAAAGGAATGTTGGGCATTGAATTACCCGATTATCTGCGTGGTGACATTGAAGAAACAATTTCACCAAGTTGGGATATGTTTAAAGCTAATTTTGAAAATGCTGGTTTTCGCAAGTTGGAACGTTCGGAGCCGCTGCAAACGAATGACGTAATTCTGATGAACATTGTTGGCTCACGCACTCACCATGCATCTGTACTTTTAGATCCCAAAACGGGTAAAGCCCTCCATAATCTTGGTGAAGGGCGTTTGAGCGAAATATTTATGTATGGTGGGTATTGGGTAGAGCGAACGAGAGCGGTAATCCGTTATGTCATTAATGAAAGTCAATCAATTTTGGATTTTAGATTTTAGATTTTAGATTTACCCCATGTATTAATGCAGGGGCTTTAATTTGGGGGATTTTGATTTTAATCCAAAATCCAAAATCTAAAATTATCTTAATCGGCTGGGTCTTACGTCGAGGAGTATGTCAACGATTTAAGGCACCGCCTGGACGCTGCTGTTTAAGCAATTCCTCAACTACCACACCACGAATTGAACTCTGCAACCTTGGCACATCTACTGAAGTTTGGTTATTGCCTCCAACGGTGACAGGTATATTAATGGTCATTCCACCCGCCCCTTGAATTCCGTCACTGCCTCCCACAATTCCACCATTAGCAAAATTCAAAACTTTATCTAAACGTAATTCGGCAAAACGCTTGGCTTGCTCAACTGTTAACACCAACTCGCCGGGCGTAAGCGCTGCGAGTACTGGATTACGCCCAGATGCAGAGCGTTCACGCCCAAGTGCATCGGCGATCGCCCCAACACTCCCTCCCCTGGCATAATTGGGAACCACCCCACCTTGGTAAAATCCAAGTAGGCTGCCGATTCCGTCGCCTTCGCCGAAGAAGCTACCTAGCAAACCTGTGAAGCCGCCACCCCCGCCGCCCCCAAGTACACCCCCCAGCAACCCGCCTTTCTTTTTGCCACCACCGCCAAAAATATTAGAAATTAGCATTTGTGTGGCGAGCTGGGTAAGTTGGCTTGCGATATTACCAATTAAATCTTTAAAGGCATCACCCGCTGATTTCGAGCCACTAATTAAGTCACCAAAGAAGCTGCCCAAAGCATTCTTGCTGACATCAATTAAATCCTTCTTGAGTGTCCTTACACCCATTGAAATATTTTCTAGATTAATTGCATTCATCGCTTGAGCATTTGCAGCCATTGTGGCAATTTCATCTTCTGTATATTCGGAAGCAGTACCCCGTGCATTGGCTATTTGTTGCTCAATCTGCAATAATTCTTGTTTGTACCTGATTTGCTCTTGCATTTGATTGGCTTCGGCTTCTAATCGTGAAGCCTTGTATTCATCGCCGCCGCGTGCGCGTATTAATCCGGCTTCCCCACTAAGAATGGAAGCACGCCCACTAGTCGCTGCTGATTCTTTAGATAAAGCCGCTTCCATGTCGGCAAATTTAGCTTGTTCAATTGTTTTTTGGGATTCTTCCGTTAAGGTTTGGAAGCTCGCCTTTGACTGTTCACCAACATCTTTTATCTGAGCATTGAGAGAAGCAATTTGCTTATCAAGCTCTTTAATAACGTCGCTTGAAGCATCTACTTTCTTCTTAGTAATTAATTGCTCGCGGGCTTTGACCAAATCGTCATATTGTTGTTTTAAAGGCTGTAATATTTGCTGCTCTTCCCGCATCGCCGCAATTTTATCAAGTTGGAATTGCAATTCAGCTTTCTGCTGTTGGGTGCGAGCATCACCAACAGTTGATCGTAATTCACGTACTTGCTTGTTGTACTGTAATTCTTGATTTTGAGATTCTTCCAACCGCTCTTGAGTTTGCTTATAAAGAGCGCGTTGGTTTTCAAATACTGATAAATCGATACCGGATTTATCGGCAATTGATTTAATTTGAATCTCTAACTCTTCTATTACTTTCTGTAATTCTTTGACTTGCTCTGAGTCTTCTTTTAGCCCGCCTTCACCCAATAAATAAATCTTGCGAGCTTTTAAATCATCTAATTGATTTTGTAATGGCAGTAAAGCTAGTTTGGCTTGAGCTTCTATTCCAACTTTATCAATAGTTAGTTGAATCGTTTGCTTGGTACTGTCATCGGGGACTAAAGATTGCTGTAATTTTAATTCATCGACATATTTATTATTATCACGAGTAAACTGTTCTGCTTCACGTTGACGTTTCTCTGCTATTTCAGCCTGTTGATTTTGGTTTTCAAATGCTGATAAATTATCTTTTAATTTGCTAGAAACTGAATCAATATTAATATTTGTAATCTTAATTTCTTCATTTAAGAGTTTTATCTGTTCTGAATCTTCTTTTAGTCCTTTACCTAGTAAAGAACGCTTGGAGTCTTGTAAATCTTTTAACTTATTCTTTAATGGGATTAACGCTAAATTTGTCTCATTCTCAAGCCCAGCCCTATCAATTTTTAGTTGAATCTTTTGTTTAAGCGATTCCGACGGCGTTTGCGACTGCTCTAATCTAAGTTTACTAACTTTCTCTTCATAAGCGCGAGCAGATTGTTCCGCACTTTTTTGTCTTTCATCCTCCAACTGGATTTGCTTGCGTTGGTTTTCAAAAATCTTTAAATCAACACCTTTACTATTCGCAATGGAATTCATCCGAGCAACTAAATTATTGATGTCACCAGTCAATTCCTTGACTTCCTTAGACTCTTCTTTTAGCCCGCCACGTCCTAATAGATAAGTCTTCCTTTCTTGTAAATCGTCAAACTCATTTTGTAATGGCAATAATGCCATCTTGCCTTCTTGCTCAATATTCGCTTTATTAATAGTTAATTGTAGTTTCTGTTTCGTTGGCTCATCATTGATCAATGACTGCTGTTCTCTTAGCTGGCTAATATATTTTTCGTGAACGCGGGCTAACTTTTCTATTTCACGCTGTCTTGCTTTATCCTTCTCGGCTTTGGGGTCAGCATCGGATAAATTATTGATTTCTAATTCTTGTTCATATATGATTTTATTTGATTTAATAATCGCATCTAATTGATTAATTGCCTTGCTGTAATCCTTGCCTTCTTCATCACCTAAATCGACTTTCTCGCCACGTCTTTTAGCTTCAGCAACAACTTTTAATTTGGTTTCACGCGCCGACACTAAATCTTCTCGCTGCTGTGAAGATTTAATTAAATCTTCTTCATATTTACTATCAATATTGAAGCGCTGTATTCGACGTTCAATCATCTTTTTGGCATCACCGTCTGGAGATTTGGCAATCTCCAGTTGTAATTGTGACTTTTTCTCTTTATCGTCTTGAGCGCGTTTTTGAGCCGCTAATTCACGTTGTTGTTTTTGGGTAGCGTCGGCTTTTTCTGTGGCAAAATCAAGCTCACCTTTGATTTCATGATATTTTTGTTGAGCGAGCTTTCGGCGTGAAGCAAGTAAGTTGCGTTGGTCTTCTGCCGAAGACGCTGCGTCAACGGCAGTGCTGCTAGCAGTTAAAGGAGTTGAAGTAGCGGTAGCTATAGGTTGAGAAATGGTTTGAGAAATAGTCTGGGGTTGAGAAATAGTCTGGGGTTGAGAACTTCCTCTGTCCTTTAATCTTTGACTTGTAAACCCACTGATATTATTTAGCCTTCCTTCTGGTGTACCCTGCCCACCGTAATAACTCTTCTTCCCCTTATGGGAAATTGAGGCGTAATGAGGAGCTAATTTATCAAAAGTTCCCGCATCAAATTTACCCTCCAAAACCCTATTTAAAACACCTCTAGACTTTAAAGAGGAAATAAAATATAAATCTTGTAATCCAGGGCTAAAACTACCTGGATTATCTGCACCATTGTAGTCAAAGACAGACTGCAAATCTGTTTTTGAACCGCGTCCAAACTGACGCTGAACTCTTTTACTAGAATAATTGAAATCCATTATCTGATAGCGCCCAGAAGCAGTGGAATTATGTCTAGGTTTTCTGCCTCCCTCTACAAATGGGTGTCCGCTAAAATCTTTAATATTTTCATTGCCAATCAGCATTCCGTAGCCATAATTTTTAGAATGCGATCTAAAATCTGTTCCTTCCGCACGAGCAACAGCATCGCTAATAGCTAAAATCTTGGGATGATTTCGCAATTCATATAATTGCTTTCCAAGTGGCGTAAGTTTAGCTTTCTCGGAAGGAGTTAAATCATTACCACCTCGTTTTATTTGACCTTGGGCATTAATATTAGAAGATGCTGAGTTCCTTGCATTTTGATTATTCAAACCAAATGCATTTTTTGCTCCTTTATTTATTCCACCTAATAAAGAAGATTGTTGATTTGTTTGATCTTGTCCGTAAGCATATGGGCGAACAAAAATATAATTACCTTTACCAAAAGTATCAATTGAGCGTTTCCTGACAGGTTGCGATGAAGTTGATCTATCAATTATTTGATCATTTCCTGCATAAATACCAACATGAGAAATCGCGCGAGTTCCTTTATATTGTCCGTACGTTCCTCGAAATCCTATAATATCTCCTGGTCTGGCTAATCTTTTATCTGTAAATACCTCCCCAATATCTTTACCAAAGAAAGATCGTGCCATTAATGCACCATTAGAAGATTGATAGCCTTTATCTACAGGTTGTTTAGTTATGCCTATGTCCTTTAAATCATAATTAGATGATTTTAATACTGCGCGTACAAAATCAGCACATCTGGCAAAGACGCCTTTTTTAAAATCTTTACCTATCCATTGCATAGCTTGTTCCAAAACTTTATAGCCGCTATCAACCCCTCCAACTCCATTGCTTAGTTGATTTTGTGTATTTTGAATTAGATTTCCAGTGACATTACCAGTATTTTGTGAAAGAGGAGGTTTTTGACCTCCTGCATTTTCTACAGAGCCACTAGGTGATTGAGATTGATTCTGTCCCGTTGCCCATTTCCAAAATTCTTGAGCTTTCCTGGTTGCCGACCCAAAGGCTTTCTCAATCCCTGCAACTCCACTATCAGAGAATTCGAGAGCTTTCTTGGTCGCCGACCCAATATTTGATGACCAATCACCAATATTTTTACCAATACCTTTGGTGATTGATACGGCATCTTCTAAGCCTCTATTAAATATGTTGATTCCATTTCTGGTGAGATTCACAACGGAATTTAGTAAATCTCGAATCAATTTGATCAGGTCTTCGGTCACTTTGACCGCTTTATTCCACCCGCGAACAATACCGTCAAGGATGGCTTTTGATATCTCGACTGTAGCTGTTGAGATATCATGTAGAGCTGATTCGCTCGCAACCCAAATTTCAGCAGCGGCTTCAGCCCCCGACTTGATTGCTTCAATTGTGAATTTTATAGCGTCAAAAACGAATTTAAGCCCGTCAAAAATCCCTTTAGCCGTTGCCCAAAAATCATTAAAAGCATTGGTAATATCTTTAATAATATCTGGATTCGTTTGTAAATATTGGGTAAAATCTTTTACCCCTTCTAGAAGTAGTCTAAACCCACCATTAACTAATTCTTGAATAGCTTTATTTAACGCTTCAATTAATTGCGGGTTAGCTCTAAAATATTCAACTAATTTTTCTGACTCTTTTTTAACTTCAGTTAGTACACCTTTGGAGCTAATCAATCCAGCGACAACATCGCCAAACAACTGAACTCCATAATTCATCAAAGGTTCAAATGCTTGTCCGATGCTTTTTTGGAATTGATAAAATGTATCGTTGACATTAGAAAGTCTCCCTTCTAACGTTTTGGCTTTATTTTCCATCGCGCCAAAATACGCTCCACCTTCAGCGGACATAGCACGTATGGCTTCTTCTAAATGGCGGAATTCCAATTTACCGTCAGTAGCAAGTTGCCTTACTTCTTGCTCTGTCGCTCTCAACTGCTTAGCTAGCTGAGCGCGTAGCTGTACCCCACGTCCAGTGAATTGGTCAATATCTTCATTCTGTAAACGTCCTTCTGTCCTGGATTTGGCGTAAACTTCCATCAAATCTTTGAGACTAGCATTGGCACCCGCTGCTACATCACCAATAGATTTCAAATCTTTAAGGATAGCGTCGGGTTTTGCGCCAGTTGCTAAGTTTTGAATCGCGGCTTGCTGCAAGTCTTTGAGTTCAAAAGGTGTCGTTGCGGCAAAATTCTCTAAACCAGCAACAAATTTATCAATCTCCTGTTGATTCCCTTTGAGAAAGGTTTTTAGCGAAGATTCAAAACCTTGGAAATCTTTCGTAACATTAAAAATCTCTCCAGCAAAACCCTGCACTGCATTAACGGCAGTACCAATTGCACCTGCAACTGAAGTAAATGCTCCTATCCCAGCGCCAACAAAAACACCGCTAAAAATATTGCTGACAATTCCCTTGAGCCGTGCGAGCGCTTCTTTAAATTTATCTGTAAATGACCTGCCCGCAGCTGCACCAGCGTTAGCCCCCTGATTGCCAGCATTTGCCAATCCAGGCAATTGCGTACTTCTACCACCACCACCGAAAGCGCGATTAATTTGCTGCTCTATATCACGCGCAATCCGTGTAGCGTAAGCGCGGGTTTGATTAAGTTGATTATGAAGTGCTGCTTGATTGGCGGTTAATTGTAGCTCGAGAGTGCCAAGGGACGGACTACCGGAGAATGTCACGCTGCTAATTCCTCAATTTGAATTTCGATATCGGCAAATGCTCCTAGTACACGCACGGGAATAAGATTTTGCGATCGCAATTCTATATAAATTTGTGCCGTCTCCTTTGACATTGGTATTTTTTTGTTATCTGAATTATCGTCGGCGAATGGGAGAAAATCTTGCATTGTAGCCTTTCCTGCCAACGACATCCCAATTTTGGCAACAGACGAAGATGCGATATTGGCGTGTAATTTGTATTGCTTGTACAGATTATCGACCATTTCACGGATTACCCAACAGGGGACGCGGTGGAAGCGGTTTCTGTGGAAACTGGTGTCCGTGACTCCGAAATACTGGATTGTGAAATAGCATTCGCGGTAGAATTCTCTTTCTTTTTCCGTGACTTCTTGGTATTCTCGAAGCCTTTGGAGCGCTCCCCCAAGCTTAACTCTTCCTCCGGCTCAAAGTTTGGCATTGCCGCCCATTCCCGCTCTTCGCCTAAAGCAAATGCAGCAATTTCTGCATAAATGTTTTCAGGTAGCTTGCGTACTATCTGCCTTATTATTCTTTCGCGGTTAGCATCCGACATCCAGTTTTCATCTGGCACGGCTAGCAATAAAGCACATTGCTCTTTCTCTAGCGAACACCGGAATGAAATTTTTAAATTATCGATATTCTCAAGTATCCAACTTGGAGATAACCGACTACGCAATATCATCACGGCAACTTCTTGAGATTGCTTTTCTATCAACATATCGGGTTTATTAATCCGCCCCAATTCATGCTGATAGTCGATTGCAAAGGCAAGTAATCTATCTACCTCCTCTTCAGACTTACCTGCATTGCCTTCTAAAGTTTTGCGTATCAAACTGATAGCTTCTTGCTTGGAAATCTTTTCTTTCTCAACAACAATATCGGCAATTTCCGCAAGCGGCGCAATTTCTTGGAATTGTGCATTGCGTATCTTTTGTGCCATATAATCCTTTTCTTCTGGATTTAAACCACCCATTTTAGGTAGTGGGAATCCAGCGGTAGGGATAATTTCAGGTACTCCCCAAGGGTTTTCCATAATCTAATTTAATATCATCTAAGGGTGAAATTAACCGTGTATATGTTGGGTTATTCCTGATACTTTTAGGAATAACAATCGAACAGACTTTATCGCCATATAAACTATATAAAGTCATCTGTTTGGGTAATCCTGCTGACATATAAGCTGCACCACAAGTAATAGAATCTGGATGCATTTTACAATTTATTAGCGCTACGGTATGCCCATTTGAATATAGGTATTTGTGAGGTATCACGGGAGTACAATTTTAGATTTTGGATTTTGGATTTTGGATTAAAATCAAAAGCCCCCAAATTTATTTGTGGAACAAATCGAAAATTAAAGCCCCTGCATTAATACATGGGGTAAATCCGCATTTTGTGCAGGTCTTTGAAGTATATTCTTCCGTTATTCTTACCAATTTGGAACCGTAGCGGTTACACAAATGTACTAGGGTTTGAGAGAACTCCCACACCAATCGCTTAGGCGATATGGAGTTGGAGTATGTCACAATATCTCGACTACAGCAGGTGGGGTGTAGATGTAAGTATCGCCTTGCACTTGGGCATTACAGGAGAAAGAACGCTTATCTTGCACTTGCTGCGTTGGTGATGCGCTTTCAAGTAAAGCAATGCCTTCATGTTGTTCACCCGACTGGAAGAGTAAGTCAAAGTAAAATTCACGCCCTACATAAACCTTATCGTAAGCAATTTTACGCAAGATATCGCCACCGCGATCGCCATAGATCAAATTGAAGTTAAGCTGCATTTTCTTGGCATTACCTGTCGTCACTTTCTCCATCCCAATCCCTGACAGGTAATTAGTTGTATCTACGTTTTTGATTTCAGGGGTAAGCGTAGCATCCGTACATCCCGCGACAAAAACTAAGGCTTTGGTAGTAGCTGTCGCGCCACTGGCAATATCACCGGGTAAAGGAAGCGTTTGCAAGGTTGTAGCACCAAGGGCTGCGGCATTACTTAAAGTGGCAATAACACCAGCAAAATTTAATCTAGTCCCAGCGTCTAAAAGTTTAGTCGTAGCTACAATCGTAAGTCCTTCATCATCTTCAACAGCAGCAGCGGTTGTGGTAATTGTGTAACTCGGTACATTCCGGTTAGTCACAATTACTGCTCCTATTTGTTGAGTAGGTAATTCACCAATTTGGAACGTAATCCCAAGCGTAGTCTCAACAACACTAGCTCTATTTATGATTTGTGGCATTGGGCTTAAACAAGTTTTTTGCTATTATTCCCGTTGCTAGAAAGCATAAATCAAATAAAATTGCCCATTTTGCGACAGTAATTTTGTTTTGCCATTTATTAATGTTTTGAGTAAAAGGAATGAAATGATTGATTTTTGATTTTAGATAATCTGCGTGATGTTTTTCATCTGCGGCAATTGTGAGCGCGATTGCACCAAGCGCTGTTCCTTTAGTTATACGAGCTAAAAATGTATAAAATCTACAAGTTTCTTGCTCTAAAACGTGCATAAAAGCTAGTTTATCTACCAAGTCAAAAGTAGATGCACTTCTGCCATTAAATAATAATCTTGCGGATAAGTAGCGTTTGCTAATACCGTCGAAATTTTCATAAGTTGCCTGTATTTTCTCTCCAGGGAAGCTCAGCGAATCCCACTCTACAGAAACAGGGCTTGAAATATATTTATCCTGATTGACATTGACAATATATTCGCCAGTCGCAGGTCTAAATTTTGTTAGACATTGCCCATTGTCTTTTAAATTAATTTTAAGAATCAAGGACGAGAGCATCTTGCCATGTTTTACTTCTTCTTGAGATTGACATTCTAATAACTGCACAAGATATGAATAATCCTTTCCTAAATTACTTAATTCAGAGGCAAGCTTTTTACAAAATATTGCTACACCATACTCTATTTTTGCAATTGCCAGAATAAAGATAGGTTTATTTATTAATCCAAGACAAATAATTAATTTAATTAACATTAAAAAGATAAAAGGGTTAAGACATTGCCATCAAAAGTACAGCAAACGCCATCATAATATTCGCCTATATTATTATTTCTTGCCTGTACTGATAACCAAGGACGTGAGGTATCGACATCAATAAGAATATTCCCGCCAGTATAAGGTACTGTCCCAACAAATTCTCTCCCTACCATGTTTTGACCAGGCATTTGAGTCCATATCTGAACTTCGATCGCGTCATTTGCGTTTGTGATAGGCAGCCCGCTTGCTACTTGAATTTGGATAAATCCAGAGTATGGGCTATCAAATTGAAATGCTTTGCCACCAATAGCACATTCAGCAGTACAAAGAGTAGTAGGAAGAATAGCAACAAATTCTTTAAAAGTCCCGCTAATTTGATGTGCGTATATTCCTAGTCGTGTTAATGTCCAGGCTTCGCAAGTAAATGTTTTACGAGCAATAGTTAAACCGTTATCTGGACTCCAAGAAAAAGGGGTTACACCGCTAAATATTCGTAATTGATTTAATTTGTCTTGAGCATATTCCGGAATCAACGGAGGTGATTGTATATTCCACTCTTCAAAAGCACCAAATGTACCTTCTACTACGATTTGGTCATAGCCATCACCTAATTTAGTCTTGGTAATAGGGATATTAACTCTTCTCGTTGCGTCCCATGTTGGAGGTAAGTTTAGGATTGTCATCAATGAAAGTCAATCAATTTTGGATTTTGGATTTTAGATTTTAGATTTAATTTCGATTTGTTCCACAAATAAATTTGGGGGATTTTGATTTTAATCCAAAATCTAAAATCTAAAATTGTCTCGGTCACTCTATCTATAAGTATTTAGCCCTGGCGCACCACCAAAAGGCAAATCAGCATATTGCCCAAAGCGCACTTCACAAGCGGGTAAAGATTTAGCACATTGGTCTAACGCAGGGTCGCTTGTTGGCTGGTTATTCAAAGTGAATCTTCCCCCAATCCAGCCGCATTCAGCGGAGCGGTATCTCCACGAGCATGACCGTAGTAATGGACGCGCTGGAAGCGTAACGCCTTCAACATCGAACGGACTACCAAGTCGGAACTTGACAGCTAAATAGGTTTCTTCCTGCATCTGCTCAATAATATATTGCTGCTGCGGAAGTTCTTTGATGGCTGCGCTTGCGTTCGGTTGTCCATCCAAAAACTGTTTTTGAGTGACACGGCGCAGCACCGTAGAGCCTTCAAGCCTGTAGCCCGCGTTAATTTTGCAATTGTAAAGCAAATCGCTAACCGTTCTACCAATGTTGGAAACGGTTAATTGAGGTGTGGGGATGGGACCTTGACCAATTAAATCAAACCCTTCGCTTTCACAGCCTAATGCTTGGTAATTACGCCCTTCAAAAGTTACGTTGGGGAAATTACAGATAAACAAAGTATCCGTTGGGGAAATTAGATTCCACCCGGATATTTCAAATAATTCAATCGGTGAATCTGGGTTGAGTGATAATAGGTTGGAAAGCATTATGGTAAGTACAATTTTAGATTTTAGATTTTGGATTTTGGATTAAAATCAAAAGCCCCCAAATTAAAGCCCCTGCATTAATGCATGGAACAAATCTAAAATCTGTCTTGGAAAGTTTGATGGGACGGAAACCGACCCCATCAACTTTCCGCAAAATCCAAAATCCAAAATTGAGTAATTAAACAGAGACAGGTATTGCCCGCCTTACCTGACTAAATTTAGCGGTGAAATTCCCTACCCCCACACCGGGTTGTTGCATCTGCCATTCAGTACAAATATAGAATTTACCGTCATCATTCACACCGTCTAAGCTCAGCCGGAATGGTTTACCGTTTCTAGTTCGCAAAAATGCATCAATTTCTAAAAAATTCCGCACGTTAACGTTAATATCCCAGCTTGTAGAGAGGGGATTAATGCCAATATAATCACGTTGCTCAATACCCGCATCGCCATATTTGGTTTTAGCAACATCAGCTTGTTGATTTTCGGTATTACCCCACGTCGGCGTGAGGGGAATTATAGGGTAAGCATTAGTCATAAAATCATGATTACTATTACTTTATGCGGTGAATTAGCCGATATATTTATAGATACTATTGAAGTCGCTGTTAATAGTGTTGCCGAAGCAATTGCAGCAATACGGGCTAATTTTCCAAGGTTTACAAATTACTTGTATGAAGCTGCACAGCGTGGCGTAAATTATCAAATAAAAGTTGGATATCAAGAAATTGATGATACCCAATTACACAGCCCTATAAGTCGTTTAGTTAAATCAATTCGTATCATTCCCGTGATTGCTGGCGCGGGTACGGTTGGCAGAATTATTGGTGGTGCAGCGCTTTTAGGCTTGGGAATTGCGGGTGTTGGTTTTCTTGGTATTACTTCTACAACTCTTGCTATAACTGGTGGTGCGATGCTTCTAGGCGGAATATCTTCTTTATTTGGGCGGCAGAAATCATCAGATAAAGAGGATAAAAAGTCAGTTGCTTTCAATAACCCCTCAACCACGGTTAAAGAAGGTGGACGAGTGCCGATAATTTATGGTGTGACGGTAGTGGGAATATATGTAGTAAGTGCAAGAATCGTCACCTACCTAACAAAATGAATCGTACAGAAGCGTGCAAAATTCAATCCGATCGCAAACCTTGCTATTACAGGGGCATATACAAGCATCTTCAAAATAAACCGTTGTACATCAAATATGTATCGCCAACTCATGCCGATATAGGATTAAAGGCAGATGGGTTTGTTTGCAATACTATCAATTTGCAGCGTTTGATGAGCGAAGAGCAGTATCGAAGCAAAAAATCTCCTACCTTCAGGGAGTTATTTTATGCCCAAAAAACGTAAGCAATTAAGAGGTAGCGGGGGTAAAAAGAATAAAAAACCGAAAGAGGAAGCCGACAGCGGACGTAGTGTTTCCTACGCTCAGATGCTTTCCATCGTCTCCGAAGGTGAAATAGAAGGGCTTACCAATGACCAACAAAGCATTTATTTCGACGAAACCCCGGTAAAAAACAGCGATGGTACGTCAAACTTCAATGATTTTACCTGGGACTGGAGAAGTGGGACACAGGCACAAGATAGGATGGCTGGCTTTTCTGACGAAATCACGTCAGAGACTAATGTTGGGTCAGAAGTTAAAAGCTCAATACCGTTAACCCGCTCAATCACCAATGCCAACCTTGATATTATCCGGATACGTCTAGGTATTGTTTTACAAGAATACCCAGAAAAAGGTGGCGTATTAGGTTCAAAGGTTCAATTCAAGATTTACGTCAAAGAAGGCAATGGCGCTTTTATATTGCGTCTTGACCAAACAATCAAGGGTAGATATTCTACCCTTACGGAATTTGAATATAATTTCCCAGTCAATAATTTAGGTGGTACGGTTAACGATTTCTCGGTTCGGGTAGAGCGGGTAACACCCCAAGACACCGAGACGACGCGATTCCAAAGAACCATCTCATGGCGTACCTTAATAGAAGCGACTGAAACCAAATTGCGATATCCCAATAGCGCTTTATTCGCTTTCCGTTTCGATGCAGCGCAATTTGAATCGTTGCCGCAAATATCCTTGAAGTTAGCTGGTAGAAAAATTGCTATACCCACGAATGCCACACCAACTGCTACAAGGGGCTTGACGTTTAACGGCATTTGGGATGGTAATTTTTATATTCCGTCGGTTGCGGTCTCAGACCCCGCGTGGATACTTTACGATTTAATTACTAATTCACGCTACGGCTTGGGACGCTATATCAATCAAAACCAAATTGATAAATGGGCATTATACGAAATCAGCCAGTACTGTAATGAATACGTGCCTGATGGTGTTGGCGGTACTGAGCATCGTTTTCAATGCCACATTTTATTGGAAGGTAAAGAAGAAGCTTACAGAGTAATTGAATCAGTACGTTCAATATTCCGCGGGTTTTCTTACTGGATGAATGGTGCTATCTCGTTCGCATCTGATAAGCCGGGTTTCCCTGTAGCGCAATTTACCCAAGCCGATATTGAAAACGGAATGTTTTCGTACAGCCGGACTAGTTTAAAATCTCGCCATACAATTGCTTTGGTAACTTGGGCTGACCCAGAAGATTTTTACCGCTCAACTATTGAAACAGTCGAAGACCCAGAAGGTATTGCTAAATTTGGTGTACGTGAGTTAGAAATGTCGGTATTTGCCTGTACGAGTAGGGGTCAAGCTAGACGGGCTGGACTCGCAGCGCTGCTAACGGAACGACTGGAAACAGAAACTGTTACCTTTCGGGTACGAGCTTATGGAGCTTACACCAAGCCCGGCGACATCATTAGAGTTCATGACGCGAAACGCGCTGAAATCCGTTATGGTGGCTTAATCGCAGGCTCGACGCTTACCACTGTAATCCTAGATAATCCGGTAACTTTAAATATTGGCGAGACGTATAATTTAACGGTAATGATGGCTGATGGAACGGTTGCCGAACGAGTTGTTACCAACTCTCCTGGAGGAGCTTACACCAATATTGAGATAATGCCAGCGCTTGAAGAACTAGCACCAGTGGAAAGTAATTGGATATTAAGTAGCACAACCGTACAACCGCAGCTATTCCGCGTACTTAATCGCGTACCGACTTCTCGAAGCGGAGAGATGGGGCATGAAATAACGGCTCTTGATTATCGTGAAGATAAATATAATTCGATTGAATATGGCTGGCAATTGACACCACGTCCAACCATTAATAGAGTCCCGTTAGTTGTAAACGCTCCTAGAAATATATCGTTGAGTTACCGAGCAATTAATAACGGTGAAAGTTTCACATACACCTTAGATGCAAATTGGCAATATCCATTAAATAATGGTAGTCGTGACCCATATATCACCAGTTATTTTGTGGAATTTCGTAAAGGTGATGATGGTGATTGGGTCGATACGCGAAACGTTTCAAGCACGGGTACACAGTACGAAAGTATTACCGATAGTGGGAAATATTACATTCGTGTAGCATCTGTAGATATTAATGGTAAAGCTTCACGATGGGTTGAATCTTACCCGATTACCTTTACCAACGTAAATTATTCAGCAACATTTACTACTCCGCAAACAGCAATATTTATGAGTGATTTTTGATGAGCGTACCTTATATTGATGGTTCTGGAGCCTTGCGCCAGCGTAAAGCAGCAAGCGGTGACGGTAGCAATGCTGATCCAGATAATTTTACATTTGCTGACATTGGGACTTATGAACGATTAGGCGATATTGATGCAGCCCCCCTTAGTACACCGATTGCTAATGGTTCAATTGGTGCTGTAATCCGTGGGTTTTGGAATGCGATAGGTAATAATAATGACCTTGCATCCTTTACAGGTTCGGTTCATGCCAAATTGCGATCGCTAATTGATGTAATTGGTACGACTACAGACGCGCTTTCTGCTACAGGTACTTTGATGTCGCGACTGCGTGTCTTAACTGAAGGGCTTGGTGTTGCGGCTGATACGGCATCTCGAACGGGTTCGGTTCATGCCAAATTGCGATCGCTCGCGGAAATTAATTATATTGAGTCGCAAACAGCGAACGCTATTACCATTGCCACGACATTGACAGTAGTTAACAGTTTTGATTGCCGTGGTAAGAAAATTTTGGGGGTGCAATTACAAAATACTGGCAGTACGGCGCTTTCAGGTTTACAGGTACAAATGCGTTTTAATAATGCTTTGACTATTTGGAATACTATTGCTTCTACAGATGCTGATTTCACCACCAATAATGGCAAACAATCGAATAATTCAAACACCGAAATTATCAGCAGCGGTGTTAGTGGTGGAACTATTATTACTATCCCTGCGGGTGGAACGGCTTGGTTTAGAGTGCGCTGCGAAGGAATGGAGTCGCTGAGAATTCAAGCGGTTGTTGCGAGTGGGGGTACGACTATGTTGGCACATGGGATTGCGGAAATTTAGGCATTGGGCATTGGGAATGGGGCATTAGGGGGTAGCCGATATCCGGGGGGGGTAAAATAGGTACGACATACTAAGGGATGTGCTGTGATTCTTGGACAGACCTATCCCTAGCGGTTGCAGCACGTTATGGGATTTGTTTTTTGCCATTTGCAACAGATTTTTGGCGTGTTGCTTGGTGTTGCAATGGCTGAAACAAGGCAGACTCGTTAATTCCAACGATGTTGCGACAGGTTGCGGGATTTTGGATTGGACACGTTAAGGGATTTTTCTATGGAAAAAGCCTTTCATGATTTCCATGAAAGGCGGTTCCTCAATCGCTTCTACTATGTAGATCTTTAGATATCGATCGCTACACTACCATCGATACCGACGCTAGGAGCTTCAACGATAACAATATCGTCGGGGGTTTCAGGCGCAGGAGGTGTTGTCTCTTCAAAATCAATGGCTTCGCCTGAAGTTTCAGGGGAAGAAACGGTAGGGATTAATTGAGCTACAACTTCAGTCGCTTGCTGTAGCTTTTCATTTTGTTCATTTAGCTTGGCGATTGCATTGTCTACAGCGATGTCAGTGACACCATTGTTTTTAGCAATCTGTAAAGCCTCGATAATCTCTAAATTTTCAGTTTGGATAATTTGTTGTAAATTACCGACTAACTCGCCATTTTTCTGGATTGCCGCGATTACTTCTTGAAATTTAGCCATGATTTTTTTTATGTAAGGTTGAACTACGGAATTAACTATTGCACTTATTACTTTGAATAAGAAGGAATCAAGCATTTACTGAAATTGAGCAGTGACCGCTGTAAATAAAATATTCCCTATCTTTGTACTTAATGAGATAATGCCCTTCTTCCTCTGCGATTAGCTCACATTGGTATTTACCTGGCTCAATCTTGGTAAGACTCGCAGGGTTAATTTCGTTTGATTGCTGAGTTGTCGGCTTGAGTAAAGTCGCAATACCAACAGTAAGAATGGCATTCTCAGAGATAATCTTTTTATCGCCTAAAATGCCGTCAACAATTGCCAATGCAACCTTACTTGCATCAAACCGCTGCATATCAAGTCTATTTGTCAGAAAACAGCATTCGATCAATATTGCTGGCATATGAGTATTACGCAATACAGCGAAAGAGGCGTATTTTACGCCACGGCGACGGAAACCCATCTCGCACAAATTATCAAGAATTCTTGCTGCTTCAACTTTCGCTGGACTATTGGCATTATTTAGAAAAACTTCCGCACCTTCAGCCGTTGGGCTAGAGAAAGCATTGAAATGGATAGATATATATAAATCTGCATCGCGTTTATTTGCTTCGCGGACACGACGATTTAAAGAATCATTGACACTACTTGCTGTTAATGGACGAACCATTACCTGTGTATGTCTACGGCTTGCTAGTAATTTGGCAACAATATTGCCAACTTCAAGAGTTAATTTGTCCTCTTGTTTTCCATTGCCGCTTGCACCAATATCCGGCGCACAGCCATGTCCGCAATCAATTGCTATCAACATCTGGCTCTACCTCTATTTTAGATTTGGCGGTTTTAAGATTTGACATTATACTGTCAACTCTATTGCTGACAGCACATTGGTCTTGCTCCGGGATTGAAGCATTTTCGATCACGCTTGCTATCTGCTCTGAAGCCAATATTAATAGCTTTAATAAATTAATAATTTCACCTACTTTCATTTTCTTTATCCTCTAATTTCTGAAGTATCGTTTGTACCATCTCTTTAGTTTCATGAATACATTTAAAATCTTTCTCTCGTGCATTCAAATACTCTGATTTAAAGTCTTTAATCTCCCAATTACTATTTTTAGCTATTGTATTATTCCGTTTAAGTAATGCCAGTGTAATTCCGGTAACTATATTAATTACTATTTCTAAAATGTTATATAATTCCATCTAGCATCTCCTCCAATCACTGCTTTAGTTTGTCTATATAAGAAAAGTAGATGTCCCGCTGCGACATGAGCATCGAGCTTAAGCTAAATTCGATTATATCCATTTAACTACTTTTTTATATGAATAGAAAAGCACCATTAACGATTAAATATACTTACTATTTACAAATAATTTACGCTTTTCTTTTCTAAGGAAATCTTGTTCTACCAATTGAGCGATCGCGCGAGTAACCGTTACTCTAGTACTACTACTCATTGCTGCAATTTGGCACTGAGTTAATGGGAAAGGCAATGGTATCCAATTCTCAAAATCGCCTATTATTGAATATTCAATAATTAGATATTTGAACAATTCTTTTAATCTTGCATTAATCAGTCTTTCTTCTCTGATTACACAGAGCTTAGATAGCTTTAGAAGCTGTGATAATTCAATTTGTACTTTTCCTTGAATCTCGGAGAAGCTGCAATCTGTCGAGCAAAAAACAAAGTCTGCTCCAGCTAAAATTTCTCCCACAGACAATACCTCTCGATTTAATTCCTCACCATTTAAGAGAAAATTAACCGCGATTGCAATACCCGATTCAACACGCAATACTTTACCGGGAATTACCCATTTAGTTCCTTTCTCCTTGAAAATCTGCTGCATTTTATTACCGCGACTATTTCGCCAATATATCAATTTAGCAGCAACAAATGTTGTGAGTGAAATCACTGATAGGATGAAGTTCTTATGAACATTCTGACAACCTACGTGATATTACGTATTAAAATATAGCTCTACCAATTTGTCGGGGTAAATCCATTCAGGAATTGTCACGGATTGTTGATGTAACAAGTCACCATTATCATCATAAACCCCTGATAATTCCGCGTATGGCAATGGTTGACGACCATTTTTAGACTTACGTTTGATTTGAATTGTTTCTTGATCACGCAACTCCTTAAAACCTTCTGCGTTACCAGTCGCCGCATTAGTAAAAGCATGGGCAATACAAATTACAAACTCATTAGCTTTACGAACATCAGTCAAGGAATGACGGACAAACTTTTTGACTTCGTTTCCGCACTCTGGCTGCATGGAAAGCTGAGTCAGCTCATCCCACAACGATTGAATTGGCGCGTCATCTTCAGTTCTGTCGCTCCAGCGCTGCACTGCTTCATCCATCCCTTCGGCTATAGCTTCGTAATTATTACGCTCTCCGACCATAGCGCATTCTAAAGGGACAAGATGTTTCCAGGCTTTGGGACGGTTTTTATGTCCGTGAGCATCACAAATTAAAGCTAATTTTTGGTTTAGGAGATGGTAACGGCATAGCACAATTGCAGCTGCTAGCGATGATTTACCCGAACCTTGCCCACCAATTAGCCAAATTGGTTTTGTGGAAGTCATGATATCCCACAGCCAACCGTCTTCATGCTGCTTGAGTTGTTCGGTTAATTGCTCAGATTTATTAGCTTTCTCGGATGGTTCAACTGCGTTTTGCGTAAATTTACCATTTGCCTCTCTAGCATCACGTAAATTCTCAGCTATTTGCTTGTCACCCAAGCTGTCAGCTATTTTATATTGCAGTGAATCATTTTGAAATTGCTGTTCTTCAATATTTGAGGCTCGTTGCGATCGCAATTGCATTTCCTTAAGCGACAGAAATCCCTCTTGAATTAATTTACTGTCAGCACGACGGCTAATATCGGATTGATGATAATTCTGGATGTGTTGCATTTCTTCAGCTTTAAGATTTCTGTCAATTCGAGCAACCATCCCTTCACGCTTGATCTTGACCTTATACTCTTCTAATTTCTGATAACTCTCATCGCTATCTAGCTTACATTTAGCATCCCACAATAGATAGGAAGCAAATGCCAAGAATGGAGCCATGAGCAAATAAATGCTTGTGTTGCTTGTAGGGTAAATATCGGCAATTTCGAGTCCAGTTGTCGAGATTGGCATTGAATCACTTAAAAGCCGTTCTTCCCACACTTCGGCAAGCAATTTATAATTATATCGGCAATATTTCTTATCCAATTCTTGCTGCGACTTTTCAGCGGATTTAAAATATTCGCGTTTTTCAATATTTTTTGTTTTCGGACAGAACCGTACAGATTTGTAGTGGTAAGGCTGCTTATTCTGTCCGTAATAGTAAGCGCAGGAAAACGCTGCAAAAATAGTTAAACCCGCACTAATTGATAGTAGGTTTCGTCTCATGCGGATGCTCAGCCCTTACCCCGCAATGCGTAAACAATACCACCAGCAACAATTACACCCGTGATAATTGTCATATTCTTATCATCTTCAGACAGCCTTTGATATTGCACAATTGCTTGTTTAATATCATCATAAGTTTGGTTTGAATTATTCATGGTGTGCAAAAAATCGCCAATCGCACCCCATAGGATAAAGCAGCCAAAAGCGGTTGAAAACCCAAACCTTACTAATTTTTGCATATCTTCTAATTGCCATCCTTCAGTTGATTTGTTGATGCGGAATTCCAACAAATCACGATTCACAATTTGATTGATACCTAATACAATCGCAATACTGGGGAAGATGCCAATCGTACCCGATGAATAAACCAAGAATTTCGCCAAACAGTAGGAGCTAAGTCCCCACGCTGACGTTTCAAGACCTTTCAATACCCCGTGATTTTTGTTAAGAGAGGCAGCGAGTTTCTCTTTATATCGAGCAATCGCTTCTACCTCATCATGTGTAAAACTTGTATCAGGTTCAATATTGTAGCCGTGCGTTTGTTCGGCTTCCGCGTTTAATTCTTGCTCTAAATCTTCTATCATTGGTTTAGATATAAAAAGAATCTTTTCTGGAGAGAATTACTCACTCTCCAGAATTTACTACCGGAATTATTCAAAAAACGTTGACATTACTGATTGAAATTTGAGCCGCAATTTATCAGTCATATATTCTTTCTTTGGCAAATTGCCAAGATTGGCATCACTTCCATAAGTCAAAAGCTGCTTATCTCGCTCTTCTCGGTAACTTAGGTCAGCAGCAATCTGAGCATTGTTGGGACGTGCGTATTGAGATTGCTCCGAGTAAAGGTGATCGACTTGGCTCATGTGATAGTCAATGCAAGCTTTCAACTTAACCAAATCCAATCGTTGGTTTTCTAAAGTTCGGCTACTAGCCAGTTGCAACGCCGTCTGGCGTCGTCCATTTCTATATTTCAAATTTGCAATTGCGGTGGATGCACTGGCTTTATCAATAGCCGCACCAGATGCACCAGCTTGCTGATATATATCAGCAAGCGATTTATTGTACTCACCCGTGCCTTTCAGGAATGCGGCGGCATTATCACGGATGTAGGGCATTATATTTAAAATCCGCTTCCCTTCATTGCCCTTGTCGCCTACCTCCTGTAAAGCTGCTTCATCCCCATCGATGCACCGCTCAATCAAGCTATCGCTAACACCTAATAAAGATGCACAGTTGCTTAAAGCTTTACCGTGTTTTTTTATGTAATTTTTAGTGTGTTTCATGATTTGTGGAGAGTATTTAAGCGAGCGAGAATATCAATTTTTAAATCTTCTAATTTTTCTTTTCCTTCGTCGGTGGAATATCCTTTTACTGCGATTTCATATGCAGTTTCAACCAATTTGGAAGAGAACCCAGTATCAATTAAAAGCTTTGCGGCATCTTCAATACTCATTTATTATTCTCCGATTCATAATCCGAACAATTAAAAGCTGCTTCTGTGAAAATAAAGTGCGGATTAACCGCACAATATAAAGAATTGTCAGGATTGAAATACTTGCAGTTACCACACAAACCAGGCATCAAATCATATTGCCGTTTTCTCATAGCTGCAATTTTTAACATATGCTGATAATCATCTTCCATCGCTGCTCCAACCGTAAAGACAGCACCTCCAATTACTGTTCCTAAGCCAAGGAACATGAGACGCTTTACGGCAACTGGGATATTTTTTTGAACAAGAGTAAAAGCAATTGTTAATCCGCAAGATGTGCCGTACAACATGACTCCAGTAATTGTTATTGCAAGACCCATTTTGATAAGATTTTCAAACTCAATTCGTTGCAGTAAATTATCGTTTTTTTCCAACACAACACTCCTGGTAAAAAGTTCTAAACAAAGGCTGAACGATAGAAAGTAGCAAAGGAATTACTACCAAACTAAAAATTAAACTTTTATAATTCCAAGAATTATCAATTCCATTGGGCTGTTGAGAAAAGTTCTGCGACTCCCTTTCCCTTAAGCTCGCTTTTAAAATCGTTATTCGTTACCTCCAAGGCTTCGTTTATCGAAGCGAAAGCACTGCGAGCATTTTTATTGCCTGCATTGACTTTTGAGCGAATGCGATTTGCTGCGCTTATAAGTGAAGCGGAATGATTGTCAATTCGTTCCTCGGCGTAAGTAACAATTGCATTCATTACCTCGTTTAACAATTCTTCGCGGGTATCAAATCCCGAACGAATCGCATTCGCAAGGATTTTAATTTCATCAGCAACCAAATCTAGACCAGCTTCTTGCGCTGCATCTGCTGCTAAACTGTATTTTTCCGAATCCGAGAGCGTAATAGCCCCGTTCCTGGCTGGAGATTGAGAAGGCTTTTGTGCTAACAAAATATCTACCACATCTGGTATTAATGCGGTGTCGAACTCAGTTGCTTCCACCCCTGGGTAGCATTCATCTGCCGCACTTCTAATTTGAGCGGATGTCGGTGTAATGCCTTGATTTTTGGCAGCACGACGGATATTTTCGATATGGGATTTATTTAATTTCATGATTTTGGTGTGTAAAGTAATGTGGAAGCAACAGCTTTGCAGGCATCTTGGAAGCTGTAGATCGAATTGCGATCGCAATTCAGCCCAACCGCATAAAACCGTTTTCTTATTTGGTGGTGACGACAACGAATTGGTGGATATAGCTGTTGCACGATTTCAATCAATTCGATTCCTGTGAAATCAGTACGTGAGCCATACCCATTAATAAAATCCTGGTAAGCTTCACGTTGGGCTAAAGTAATGTGCTTGCGGGGTGCAAGCTTCCTAAACTTCGCGTATCTTGCTACGT
>Ga0222708_1000073_pt1 | contig 30417 bp, 50 predicted proteins | sample AntAcemetage1576_FD_179806 | JGI IMG/M metagenome (GOLD analysis project Ga0222708, IMG submission 179806) | Saline water microbial communities from Ace Lake, Antarctica - #1576 | ecosystem: Environmental > Aquatic > Non-marine Saline and Alkaline > Saline | place: Antarctica: Ace Lake... | reverse complement strand
GCAAGGCTGCTTTTGCCTGTACCCGCATCACCGCAGATTGATATGACTTGCGGTCCCGATGTCGGCACTGTTGCCTGATCTAAGATACTCACTTTGTTTTTCCTTTGTTTGGCGCATTGGCCCGAGCGGCGGGTTCGCTCTTTTATCCCGCAAATCAGGTATTGCACTTTATGCTGGTGATGTGCAATACCTAATTTAAGGAATACAGCAAACAAAGGTGACATATGCTATATCTAGATGAAATAAAAGCAAAGCTACAAGATCGTGTGCTTGTAAAGGTCGCGGCGGCCACGGGCCTGTCAGTTAAAACAATCGCAGACATACGCGACGGCAAGCAGGCCAGCCCGCGCTACGCCACTATATCAGCCTTGTCCGATTATTTGTTGGGGGTGCGTGGATGACAATAACAAAGGAAAGGCGCGCGGAATTGCTATGGCTTGGCCTAAGTGATTGCGCAACGATTGACAAAAAAACAGCCGTGCTGACGGTTTCGGAATGGTTGCAACATCACGGGTCCAGCTTTCCAGACGTTTCTATGTTTCCCGAACAGGTCCGGCGCGACGCAATGTTCTGGGCGGATCTTGCAAGCCCGGACGAACTGGCCGCATACTTTCTTGCGTCGGCGCTGAAATTGAAAGAAACTGAAATGACAACAAAGCAAACAAAAATCACAATGGCGGAATGTTTTCGGCGTCTAAGCGACGACGACAAGGCCGCATTTATAAATTGGGCAGGTGCGCAGGTATGACAGACAGCAACATATGGAACATGGCGGACTATGCGCCAACGGGTGAAAAAGAGTTTGACGAAAGGAAATACGACAGCGACGCAGAAAAGCGGATCGCGGCAATTGCAGAATATGACGCAATTACGCTAAAAACCGATCAGGATTTCGGGCTGGTGCAGGATGAATTTCGCAGCCCGCCCGAACACGTCGAAGTTGACGACGGGCTAAACATGCCGCTGGACGTGTCGGCGGTGGATCTGCTAACGCCGCCGGGCTTTGTCGGGCAAGTGGTTGATTGGATTGACAGTCAGTGCCGTTATCCGCGCCGCCGCTTGGCCGTTGCGTCTGGTCTATGCGCAATCGCTAACATCGGCGGAATGTCGCACGAGGATGAATTAAACGCGGTCACAGCAAATATGCTGGCCTTTTGTGTCGCGGCATCATCTACTGGCAAGGAAGCGGTTATGCAGGCTTTTACAGAACTGCACATCGCGGCTGGCATTCAAGGCGCATTGCAGGGCGGCATCAAGTCGGAACAAGAAATCACGCGCAATCTGATCGAACACCAAGCCGCGTTTTACAACATTGACGAAATCGGTATCTTTCTCGGCAAGGTTCGCAACGCACAAAAGCGCGGGGGGGCGTCTTATTTGGAGGGCGTGTTTGCGATTATTATGAACGCATATTCAAAAGCAAACAGTCGCTTTCTTTTAAGCGGTGACACAAAGCGGGAATTGCGCAAAATATACGTGGGCCAGCTATCCAAGGCGCAGGACAATGACGACACGGATCGGATCAGGGAGGCCGAACGCATGTTAAGCATGATTGACAGCGGGCTTGAGCGTCCGTTTTTGTCGCTGATCGGGTTCACAACGCCAAGCACGTTTGACGGCATTATGGACGGCGAAACCGCCACCCAAGGTTTTGTCGGGCGTGCAATTATTGTAAACGAGCGCGACATCAACCCGCGCGCGCGCAAGGGGTTCAAGCGCAAAGAAATGCCGATGATGATGGCAGGCCGTTTGGGCGTGCTATACGGTAACGAGGGCGAACGCGTTGAACACGCGGGCAAGCGGTTTTTGGTCAAGACGGACGACGATGCAGCCGCTGCGCTGGTCAACATCAACGAATGGCTGATCGACTATGCGGACCACATGGGCGAGAAAACGGGCGAAGCGTCTGTTGCAATGATCCGGCGCGGTTACGAGTTGATCGCCAAGGTCAGTTTTATTCTTGCAATTCCAGACGGGCGCAGGACGATTGAGCATGTGCGCTGGGCGCTGGCCTATGTGAAGGACGAAATGGACTTCAAGGTCGCGCTGGTCTTTGCGAACGACAACCAAAAAGACAAGCCGCAAGAGGCATTGGCGGCGCGGCTGATGGGCTACATTGATGCGGACACAGGGGCGTCAACAAACGTCTTGTCGAGCCGGTCAAAGGTGGACAAGCTGACAATTGAAACCATGATGTTGGACCTGCAAGCGCGCGGAGTTGTCAAGAAAGTGGCGACTGGGCGGACGTACAAAAAGGAAAAGGTGTTTGTCTGGCGCACGATTTAGGTCCGCGTCGGCCATAAATCATTATCTTGCAAAATGCGATAAAGCGGGGCTGTTGCCTCGCTTTTTTTGTTTATAGGCTGCAATGTTAAGAAAGATTTTTTCATTCTAACTTTGAAAATAACTTTAAGCCTTTGATATGTATAGGAAAAACGCTATCTTGCTAAGTTACGAGTTAGAATCCTAATAACTCATAAATAGCCATAAAAAATGACCCATAGACTACTACTACTACTACTACTACTACTCTCTCTTAACTTCTAGAATATCAAGATCAAGTATTTCCTATAGTTTTCAAGAGCTTAAAAGTTATCCCAAAGTTAGAATTTGCAAATCTTTCTTAACATTGAGTTTTGGGGTTGCTATGGCTAGTTTAATAGATTAGACATTGGTAATGCTAAACAAAAAAGGAACAAAACAAATGAAGATTGATAAAAACATCCCTGTGCCTCCTTCAGCCGCAGGCGGTCCCAACAAGTATCAATGGCGAGATATGGAAATTGGTGACAGCGTATTTTTTGATAACGAGCCAAAGGGCGCTAAGTCAAGGCCGTCAACAGGCGCATATGTTTGGGGACACAAGAACAACATCAAGTTTGCAGCACGCAAAGAAGGCAGCGGCGTCCGGATCTGGCGAACAGAATAAAAGCACGTTTGAAAAAATGACCGAAGCCGCACAAATAGCAATCGAAGCAAAGGAACCCAAGCAATGCAAACTTTCCTAACCCGCACCGTGCAGAACATATTCCCATTTAGCACGCTGCCGCCAATTGATTACACAAGCCATGAGGCGACCGTAGCAAGCCTTGAGGCGCGCAAGGCATACGCTAGGTCGCAAGCGGTTCCTGTTGTGCGTCTAAGCGCGCCTATTGCCTGCAAACGCCCAAAGGCTCAAAAGAAAGTCAACACAATCGCAGACGTAGTGCAGAAAATTGAAGCACGCCGCCGCGCCGTTGCCAAGCTGGTCGCGGCAGGTGCGACAACAACAGAAATTGTAAAGGTTCTTGGCGCATCTAAAAGCACGATCCGCACTGACTGCATTGCCCTCGGCATTGAGCCGGACGAAAGAATGCCGCAGATCGATCCAAACATCGGCGTGTTTTATCGCGAGTGCGCGGCCAAGGGCATGACGAAGAAAGAAACAGCAATCGCAGCCGGGGTGTCGCCTTCGTCGGTGTCCATCTGGTCCGCAGCAAATCCAACATGCGTATTCGGCGCAAGATCATATGCCATGTTGAAGCAAAACGCACGCAAGCAAGCAAAGGGCGAAAACAATGAATAAGACATTTGCAGAACTAGGGTACAACGTGGGCGACACGGTGCGATGTGTTGATGATCTAGACTCTAGTCTTTATGTGACTGGCGGAAAATATTTGCTTGGACACGCTAACGAGGAGCTAACGGTCAAAGGCGGTTACAACGGCCGTAGCGCAACATGGGAACTGGTATCGCGCGCCGGATCAACAGTCACCGCAGATGACGAATACCCGATCTGGGGTGACATGACACCAGAGGCGCAGGGGGCTTTGCTTTTGGCTGAACACAATGGGGCAGTCATTCAAATGGCTAGTGCAAGCAGGGGTACGTGGATTGATATGGATCACAAGTTAAGCTGGTTTGAACACGTAAAATACCGCGTAAAGCCTGCGGACCCTGTTGTTGTGACGCATGAACTCTTTGGCAGGCATGGTTTTTTCTGGAGTGTCATCGCACACGACGTAGACACACACAAGATGACCTACAACACGATTGACGGTGTGATTGATTGCGCTTCGGTTAAGATGATGAAAATTGATAAGCCTTGACACTATCGCAGGAATGATGCAAATTAGGTGCATGGATCGTCATTGTTCCTTTCTTTGTTGCTAGTGGCCCGCTTTTCCTCCCAGTTTGGGCGGGCCGCGACAAAACCTCCCTAAATCAGGTAAGGCCAGCACTTGACCACCAAAGCGCAGCAACTACGCAACAAGCGGGCGCAGTCAACGCCACAGGCCGCAAAGCAGCCGTCACAGGGCGTTGTCGCATCGTTGGGTCACAACCATACCGCAACGCCAACAAACGAGCGTCTGGCGCGAGGTAATTGGGCGACACCAGGTAAAGACACAGTTGGGCCATACGTTGACAGATCGTGCGATATGATCGGGCGCTTAATGGTTCAAGGCATCATTACACCACAGCAAGAGCAGACAGCCCGCGACTTCTCGCAGGTTTATGCAGCCTATAAGGGCGAAATCGGTATTGCGGAAAGCAAGTCGTGCTTGGCAGTATCGTCGGGCGGGTTTGACAGCGGCGATGGTGATCCAGACGTTTACAAACGCTATTACGCAATGCGTGACAAGATCGGGCGCGTTCGCACAGCAATGCTTCAGGACGAATGTTTCAAAATGACAGACCACATGCCGAACAGCATTCTAGCCCTGCGCGATGGGCTCGATCGTTTGGCGGGTTGACTAACCGCTAAAACGTGCTATTTATTGTGGTGACTAATTGCGTTTGATGTTGTGTGATGCGATACAAGTGAGGCTTGGACTCCTTGAAGCGCCGATGAATGGTTAGCTTCACACATCATGAGGCGCGGCACGAAAGCGGAGTGTTGCCTGTCGCTAAAACCCAAGGCATGAACCGCGCTTCAACTTGTCCCGTAAGTAATGGGAAGCTAAGTGTCACAAGCGTTATGAAGTATGTCTGCGGGCGCGTATGCAAAGAGACACAGCCCGCAATACTAACGGGATCAAATAATGGGAGCGCGGCGCAGATGGCGAGGCGCGGCTGGCTGTAAACCAGTTCGTAAAGTGAGTTGGTTCGAATCCATCCGCTCCTACCAAACACGACCAAGAGCCTGCCCCATAAACAGGGCGGGCTTTTTCTATAGGCGGGATGCCTTAACGATTAAACAAAGGTTAAACTAATTACGTTACGCGTAACGATTTACCTTGCGAGCCGTTACGCGTTACGGTAATGTATTTCTAAGGGCGGCGATGGTCGCAGCCCGCAGGAGAGACACAATGACCTACACTTTTGGAACATACGACGAAACATCTGATGGAAAAACCTTCCGCGTTATCGACACCCAATCATGCGACTGTGACGCGCAAGCGGATTTGCACGCCCGTCACATTATGGACATTGAGCCAGAACTTTATGAATTGTCCGACATGGACGGCGACACAATTAAGGGGATCTTCATTCGCCGCGGTGATGTGGAGTGGTTTGCATGAACCTAACCCGCCCCCGCAAGCGGCGCGCATTGGAAAAGGCTGGCCTGCGATACGTCGCGGCTTGGCTTCCCGTTGATATAGTGGATATGTTACAGCCTAAAATTGCAGCAACAGAAAAAACCGTTACTGAATTGCTTTCCAAATTGGACCAAAAAAAATGACCGTTTCAAACTTTCGTTTCAAAAAAGCCGAAATTGGGTGCTTCCAGCAGGAAGGTGCCGACGCCGCGACCGAAGGATTTATTAAAGGGTGTCATGTGATGGGCCTAACGATGGGCCAATTCAGTTTGATCGACATGATCCACTCAATCCTGAAAAAGACTGGGCCGGCCGATTTATATATTGCTACATGGAGCGCCGGGATCAAAGACGCGCACCAAGTCCAGTGGATGCGCGAGACAAACCTGATAACAGGTATCAGATTGCTAACTGATCACAGCTACATCAACCGACAATCTAAATATGCAATGGCCATCGAAGACCTATTCGGGGCGGAAAATATCCGCACGAGCGAAATGCACGCAAAATTTGTTGTGATTAAAAACGCTGAATACTCAGTGACGATCATTTCAAGCATGAACCTAAATGCCAACCGAACATGCGAAACCTTTGCAATCTATGAGGACGCAGAAATTACACAGTTTTACCTTGATTTTTTACACCACCACTTTGAAAACATGAAAGACGGATGGGAGAAATCTTCTTCGGTTGTGCGGGAATGCGTTAAAGGGTTCTTTGAAAAACAATTATCTGGTGGTGCAAAGCCAAAGGCCACATATCAGAATAAACATTGGTCCGATAGTTAGGGTTTATCAATGACACACAAACCAACAGAAGAAACAAGGGCGCAGGTTTTTGCGCTTTCGTCTTTTGGGATCACACAAGAACATATCGGTTCATTCGTAGGACTTAGCGACGATACTTTGCGAAAATTCTACCGAGAGGAATTGGACAAGGCCAGCATTGATCGAAACGCAGAGGTTGCCGCTTTTGTCTTTCGATCCGCGAACGGGTCAACTATTTCGGAGGGGGCTTCTTATAGCGACTGCCTAAAGGCTGCAATGTTTTGGCTAAAAACGCGGGCAAGGTGGAGCGAAAACCCTGCACCAGAGGCCGACGCAAGCGCCGCGCTATCAGATGCGCTGACAAACTTAGCAGACAAGCTGAACGGATGACGTTGCAAATTGATCGGCAAGCATCACGCTGGTATGATCTGATCGACATTCCCGAGCAAGTAAGACTGCGCGACGAGGTTGTGCGGTTTAAGGTTGTGCCTGCTGGGCGACGATCAGGCAAGACTGAACGGGCCAAGCGGTACGTTGCCAAGCAGGCGATGAAGAACGCGGGCGAGCTGTATTTCTGTGCAGCCCCTACGCGCGATCAGGTCAAGAAGATCTTCTGGGACGACATGAAGGCGATGACGTTTAGCGCAGCGCACACAAAGCGGCCTAGTGAGAGCGATCTAAAGATATTTATGCCCAACGGGTCCGAAATCCACATGATCGGCCTGGACAAGCCGCAGCGTATCGAGGGCATACCTTGGACGGGCGGCGTGATTGATGAAATCGCGGACGTGAAGGAAAGCGCGTGGCAGTCTAACATTCTGCCCGCATTGAATACCGTGTCACCTTTGCGCCCTGACTATCGCGCATGGTGCTGGTTAATTGGCGTGCCGGATGGCCTAAATCATTACTACGACATGTATCAATATGCCCTAAACTCTGGCGATCCAGACTGGGCGGCGTATCACTGGAAATCGTCGGACATTCTGCCGGAGGACGTGATTGAGTCTGCACGGCGCGTAATGTCGCCAATGCAATTCAAGCAAGAGTTCGAAGCAAGTTTTGAGACAGCAACGGGCCGGATTTATGAGGATTACGGGCAGGGCAACAAAACAAGCGAGACAATCCAACCGCATGAGCGCATAGCATGGATGCACGATCAGAACTACACGCCGCTATCATCTGCAATCGGTGTTGTGCGCAATGACGCGCTTTACCTGCTTGATGAGATCGTGCTGACCAGCGCGGTGTCGCGGCAATCCGCTACGGAATTTGTGGAGCGATACAAGGACCACAAGAATAAGCACGTTGATGTTTACGGCGATCCAGCCGGGCGCGCTGGCGAAAAGCACGGACACGCATCTGACTACACCGAGATAGAGGACGTGCTAAAAACAAACGGCTGGACCTACTCGCGCAAGGTCGCAAGGGCCGCGCCAGCAATTAAAGATCGACAAAACGCGGTGCGGGCAAGGATATGCAACGCGACGGGCGAAAGGCGTCTTTTCGTTAACCCCGTTAAGGCGCCGTATTGCAACAAAGGCTTGGCGACCGTGCAGCTTCAAAAGGGCAGCACCTTCCAAGAAGACCAGAAAAACGACACACAACACATTACGACCGCAATTGGTTACATGGTACACCGCGTCTGGCCTATTGATCGAAGCACAATGACATCAACCGCACTGCCATTTTAGAGGATGAACCCAATGCCAAGGACTGAAAAGCAAGAGCAAGAACGTGCAGCACTTGGCCGCGATTGGGACTTTCTCGCAGCGTCATTGCAATCAGAAGCGAAAATCAGAAACGACGCGCACGACCTGCACGAAGAAATTGAAAGCCTGATCTACTTCTACGCGGGCCGCGTCACGCTTGCCAATGCAGTCGGCATTCTTGAAGTAATTAAACACGATCTAATCACAGGAACAAGATAACATGTCTGACACAGTCAACAAACGCACGGCTGTTATGGCCGAAATGATCGAAGCGGCCGCAAAGGGGCGGGCCTTGATGGGCGGATCCGATGCCATGCGCAAGGAAGGCAAAACCTACCTGCCAAAGTTCAAGGCCGAAGCCGACGAAGATTATCAAGCGCGGCTCGCATCATCTTGGCTGTTCAACGGGATGCGCAAGACAGTCAAAGACATGACAGGCCGCGTGTTTTCCAAGCCGATTGAAATTAGCGAAGGGCCGGAGCGTCTAAAAGAGTTTGCCACCGACATCAACATGCAAGGGCAGGATCTAAGCGCCTTCGCGTCTGACGTGTTTAAGGATGCGTTTGTGCCGGGTGTTTCGTATATCATGGTCGATGCCCCGCGCCGCGATGGTGACACAACGCGCGCACAGGCCAGCGCATTGGGACTGCGGCCTTATATGGTCCATCTAACCGTTGAGAATATCTTGGGCTTCAAAACGGAAATGTTTAACAACGTGCTGGCGTTGTCCATGCTGCGTATCTCGGAAAGCATAAGCGTTGACGACCCGCAAGACGAATTTTCGCAGGTAACGGTTGACCAAGTGCGGGTCATTACGCGCCGCGACGGCGTTGTCTTTGTGCGCGTCTACCGCAAGAACGCAAAAGACAAGTTTGTCCTGCACGACGAATACTTGACCAACGCGGAAGAAATCACAGTTATTCCGTTCTACGCACAGCGCACAGGCTTTTTCACTGGCGAACCGGTGCTTGAGGATTTGGCCGATGTCAACATTGCGCACTGGCAATCGCAATCAGACCAGCGCAACATTTTGCATTTTGCCCGCGTGCCGATCCTGTTTGCGTCTGGTCGCGGTGACGATGAACCGCTTGTTATCAGCGCAAGCCAAGCTGTCACGTCGCGCGATGCCGATGCCAAATTGTCGTGGGTTGAACACTCGGGGCAGGCGATTGGCGCTGGCCGTACTGATCTGAAAGATTTAGAGTTCCAAATGCAGGCGCTTGGCTTGCAGCTATTGGTTCAAAGCAATGAGACGGCGACAGGGGCGGCGCTGGATGCCATTAAAGAAACATCCACGCTTGCGATGATGGCCGACAACCTGAAAGACGCGCTTGAGCAGGCTTTGTTCTGGATGTCGTTTTATGCTGGGCTGCCCGAGGAGAATATCACGGTGCAGGTCAACAAGGAATTTGGCATCACGCCGCTTACCGCGCAGGAAGTGCAGGTTATGCAATCCGACGTGTCGCTTGGCTTGTTGTCAAAAGAAGCGTATTATGAGGAACGCAAGCGGCGCGGGTTCCTGCGTCCTGATCTGGATACGGAAACCGACATGGACGCAATCAGCGAAGAAGCGCCGGACCTGACGGGCGAGGCGCTGGATCTTACCGGGCCAAGCGCTGTTGATAACGCGCTTGCCGCATTGAATGGATAGGGGCAAAAATGATTGACTGGCTAAAAAGTAAACCACGGAAAAACTGGCATGTTTGGGCGTTCTTTGCCTTTTGCTTTCTTTTTGGAAGTATTGCCCCACACTTTTTTAGAATTTCTTTGTAAAAATTACATCGCAAATAGGAGCGCCCCATGAGATACCCTAAAAAGCCAACAACCAAACGCAAGCCAAAGCCAAAGAAGTAGGGCCGCGAATGCATGATGATCTAGGCGAGTTTGTCGGCAAGGGCTTTGCGCTGTTGCGTGACCGGCTAAAGGCTGTCGAGGCGCGCAAGGCGATCAATGGCATTGATGGGCAAGACGGCACGAATGGGGCTGACGGCACGGAAGGTGCAGATGGATCGGACGGGAAAAATGGCATCAACGGCCTTGACGGCGGGAATGGATTGGACGGCGACAACGGCACTGACGGGCGAGACGGTTCCAATGGCGCGGACGGCGATGACGGCGCAGACGGCAAAGACGGTCAAGATGGAATTGACGGCCAAGACGGCACGGACGGCACAAACGGAATAAACGGCCAAGACGGTCTCGACGGCAAAGACGCCACAGCAACCGACGGCGCTGACGGCGTGGGCGTTGACAACACAAGCGTAGACAAGCGCGGGCATCTTATTGTCACACTGACAGACGGGCGCACGATCGACGCGGGCAAGCTGCCCAAAGGCAAAGACGGGTCACAGTTTCACGGAATGATTGCAGGCGGGCCGTCCACGGCTAGGCCAAGCGGCATTGCAACGCTAGACTTTGCAGACGACAGCAACATCGCAACCGTAGACATCACGGGGCTTTCGGGCATTACGTCAACGTCTGTTGTCATGTTGCAAATGCGGATTGAAGCCACGGCGGATAACTCATTGAATGACCTGCTGATTGACCCTATTCGCGTCGCGGTTAGCGCTTACACGGTGGGCGTAGGCTTTACAATTCACGGCACAATGGAACACGGCCCCGCGCAAGGGCTTTATCTGGTCAATTGGACCTTAGCTTAACACACGATTGGAATAAAATATGTCAACACAGATTAGAGGGGAAGGCACCGACATCGCAGGTGTGTTTCCAGTTTCAAAATCGCTCAAAGTAACAGTGATGGACGATCAAGGAGTTGTGGGTTTTCAATCCCTTCCGATACCGATTGCGGTGACTGACGTGCAGGCATTAAACGACGATCTAATTGCGTCCCTTGACGTGTCTCAGTACAAGTTTATCAGCCTGCAGCTAACTGGTAATTGGGTGGCGACTATATCTTTTCAAGGCTCCAATGATGGCGGCACGTTTTACCCTATTGTCACCTCAAATCCAAGCGGCGGGCTGGCAAACGGCGAAACATCAACCACAGAAAATAGGTTGATAAAGGTTCCAACAATTTATAGGTTCGTGCGTATCCGCGCTACAGCCTACAGTTCAGGCATTATTGAGGGCGTCGCGTTTGGACATAGGGACGAAAACTCATCTGGCCTTATTGCTGCTATTGGCCCTGTTACGCTAAACCCTGAGACGACTAAAAAGATCGGTAACGTAGGCATTGTCACCGACGCAGAGACTCTTCTTAATGATTATTATGTGGGCGCGGCTGGCCCTGTAAACGTAAATTCTAGGGTTTTGCGTGGGCAAGCGTCTAATCTGCGGGCGATCGTTATGACAAATCTTACGGCAACACCGCGTTACGTTAAGATTTACGATTCAGCGACAACACCTGTTGCGGGTGCTGGAACCCCTGTCATTGTTATAGCCTTACCGGTTGCTGCTACCCTAGCCTACCCTATCCCAAGCGAGGGCCTTTCGTTTTCTAACGGTATTGCTATGACAATGACGCTGGGGGCTGCGAACGATAACGTGACAGGCACATCTACTGTTGATTTTGTGCTAACTTCAATATTTACGTAAAAGCCTAAGCGTTGATTTCGCGCGCGGGGCGGGGTATGGTGTGAGGGTAACAAAGGAGAATGACATGGCGGGATCAAGAGAAGTTTACGAACCGGGGAGTGGGGAGTCAGGCATCTACGCTGACGAAGTACACGTGACAAAACACCGAACACATTCAAGGCTCTTGGGACCAGATGGAAATCGACTGCCGTATTCCAATCCGCAAACCGTTGGGTTTCGTTTAACAAAGAGCGCGAGCCAGATAAATAAGGGGGCCAAATGTCTATAAGAACTGACGAAAAAAGAGATGCCATTATTAAACTTTTTAATAGAAATGTCGGCAGGCTGGGTAGGGGGACAAAGCAAGTTAAAAGATGCGCCGAAATAGATCGCCAAGACGCAGCAATGCAGCATATTCCAGTTGTTGCTGGGGACAAGGGGAAGAATGGCATCTGCAAACGATAAAATCTTAGACGCCATGCAAACCCGTGCGCTGGACCTGCAAAGGCTAGCCGCGGGGCAAGCGCGTGATGTGAACAAGTTTCTGGCAACGCTGCAAGGCGACATTGTTGCACAGCTTGCGCGGATTGATCCGACTGGTATTGGCAGCATATCGCGCCGCGCGGCCCGGCTGGAAAAGCTGCTCGATCAGGTCAAGGCCACAATCGTTGCATCCTATCGCAGCGAAGGCAAGCGGCTGGCCAATGAACTGCGCGAGATTGCGGACATGGAAGCGCGGTTTGCTGTCGCTGCGATCAACAACGGTGCAGGCGTGCAGCTTATCACGTCCGAACTGACACGCGGGCAATTGGTGGCCATTACGGGCGATCTTTTGGTTCAGGGCGCACCAGTGGCCGAAACCCTATCACGGCAAGCTGGCGACACGCTTAAGCGGTTCACAGACAACATGCGGCTTGGCATCGCGCAAGGCGAAACAAACGCGCAGTTAATTCGGCGCATTCGGGGCGGAAAGCAAAACGGCGAGGTAGTCAATGGCTTTATGGACATCACGCGCCAACATGCCGACAGCCTTGTGCGATCTGCAACGCAAGCAGTTTCGCAGGCATCGCGGCAAGCGGTCTACGCCGAAAATGACGACATTGTAAAAGCCGAACAGTGGGTAAGCACAATTGATCTGCGCACAACGACCGAATGCGGTGCGCGCGACGGGCTGACATATACCGTCGGCACGCATGAACCGATTGACCACACGTTGCCTTGGGGAGGCGGGCCGGGAAACCTGCATTGGGGCTGTCGGTCAACGTCTGCGCCTGTGCTGAAGTCTTTCCGCGAATTGGGTTTTGACATTGACGAAATGACGGACACAACGCGGTCGAGCCTTGACGGGCAGATAGCGCAAGACACCTCGTTCGAGGGCTGGCTGTCAAAGCGCACTGTTGCAGAGCAAGACGAGAACTTAGGCGTTGGCCGCGCAAAGCTATGGCGTGACGGGAAAATATCGTTTCGGGATCTGATGGATGCAAACGGTAGGCCGTTGACGTTGATGGAATTGCAGGCTAGGGTTTAACCAGCAACAAATGGAAAATGACATGACAAATCAACAAATAATTTTAGACGCTTGGGCTGACTCTCACTCGACTTTTGACATTGAAGCAATGAAGCGTGGCGACACGTTCCGCGCCATGTTGCCGCTGCCAATGGTTGATTCGTATTCGCGCGACACTATTGTGCGCCCGATTTATGATTACCCCGAAGTCGAGTCGGTTTTCTTTCACATGAGGCGTGACCGTTTGTCCGGCCAGTATCTTGTGGTGGGAACCTACAAAGACGAGGCTTGCACGGTTTGTGAGTTTTCCGCACCGTAACAACCCCCTTGCGCCCTGCGTAAAAGTGGTGTATTACTTGCCTTGACTACCTACGCGCTTTAATTAGTGTGTAATTTCGCGCCTTTTGTGTGTGATGTGAGGCGCAATTCCTCCTTTGGCTTAGTTGCAACTGATCGGGCATAATTAACCCGTAAATGCCAACCCAAGACGGGACACACTTACAAGGCGCGACACTAACCACAACACGAACCAAACAACCCTGCTTAGGCGGGGCTTTTTGCGTTGGCGGGATGCTAACGCGTTTAACAGCGGGAAGCTGAACCAATGAAAATCGAAATATCAGACGCGACAACACTGCCAACATGGCTGCAAACCCACGTAACAGACGGCAACCTTGATCTAGGCGCGCTTGCTGCACCAGAGGACGTATCGGGGCTGCGGTCCGCTTTATCTAAAGAGCGTGAAAATGTGTCTGCTTATTCAAGGTATGGAAGCCCGGATGAAATCGACGCCAAATTCGCAGACCTGACCGAAAAGGCCAAAGGCAACGGCAAGGGCGCAGACGATGCGCAGGCCAAGCTAGACGCGATGAAGAACGATTACGAAGGCAAGCTGACCGGCGCAAATGACAAGATCAGCAAAATGATGCAACGCGGCGCATCCAGCGACATGAAAGCAGAGTTGGCAAAGGCCGGATTTATTCCAGACGCCATTGACGACATCGCATCAAGCGCAATGGGCCGCCTACAGTTTCACGATGACGGCACTGTAAAGGTGATGACATCCGACGGAAAGCCGATGATTGGATCAGGATCTGACCACGGCGCGACCCTAGCCGATCTGGCGAAGGAACTTGCGACATCCAAATCATACGCGGTTCGGGATGCAGGCAAGGGCGGCGGCGGGAAGCCAGCCGGATCACAAGGCGGGACGCCTGACAAACCGACAGTCACGCGCGCGGCTTTTGACGCAATGTCACAATACGAGCGCGCAACACATGCAAAATCAGGCGGCACAGTCAAAGACTAGCCCCCGCAAAAGGAGCCTAACAAATGGCAAACGTACTCACAGACCTCGCAGCAGACATCTACCGCGCAGCCGACATTGTTGGCCGTGAATTGGTTGGCGTCATTCCATCCGTTACAATCAACGCCGGCTCCGAAGGTGCTGCGTTTGGTGACACGGTTCGCGCTGCCTACACCCGCACGCCAACGCTGAACGACAGCTACGCGCCTGCGATGACCATCCCAGAAGGTGATGACCAGACTGTTGACAACAAGGAAATGACCATCGACAAGGTTGCCAACATTCAAATCCCTTACACCGGCGAGGACATTAAGCACCTGAACAACGGCGCCGGATACGAAACCGTCTATGGCGACCAAATCGCACAAGCCATGCGCAAAATCACCAACGCAATCGAAAGCCACACGGCGTCTACGCTTGCACTTGGTGCGTCGCGCGCAATCGGCACAGCTGGCACCACGCCTTTCGGTTCCAACTTTGATGAAGTTGCAGAAATCCGTGAAATCTTGGTTGACAACGGAATGCCACTTGACGGACAAGCCACAATTGCGATGAACAGCCGCGCAGGTACAAAGTTGCGCAACCTTGCACAATTGCAGCGTGTCAATGAAGCTGGCGGCGAGGAGCTGTTGCGTCGCGGCGAATTGCTTAACCTTCAGGGCTTGATGCTCAAGGAAAGCAACGGCATTGCATCGCACGTCAAAGGTTCGGCAACAGGCGGGCGCACAAACGACGCATCCGGCGTTGCTGTTGGCACAACTGTTATCCCGTTGGAAAACATCACCGCAGGCGGCACAGGTTACAAGGCCGGTGACGTTGTTACTTTCGCATCCGACACCGCAAACAAGTATGTTGTTGAAGTGGGCCTTGCGTCTGGCGCGACTGGCAACATCACAATTGCTGCACCGGGTGTCCGTGTTGCGTTGCTTGACAACGACAACATCACAATCCTGAACAACCACACAGCCAACGTGGCATTCCACCGCGCGGCCTGTGAGTTGGTTGTGCGGCCGCCTGCGCAGCCATTGGGTGGTGACGCCGCCGTCGACCGCCTGACCGTACAGGATCCGCTCTCCGGTCTTGTTTACGACATCGGCGTTTACAAGGGCTACGGAAAGTCGATGTTTGACATTACGACTTTCTACGCCGCGAAGGTTTGGAAGCCGAATTTCGTCGCAACACTGTTAGGCTAAGTTTAGCAGAGGGGCGGGCTTCGGCTTGCCCCTTCACTAAGTTTAGAAGGGACCGCACATGGCACTTGATACCACAATTGGCGGCGTAAACGCTGACAGCTACGGCACGCTTGCGGATTACGAGGGCTACGCGCTGGGCATGGGTTACACGCTTGCTGCCACCGATGCGGCGAACGAAATCAACATGCGCAAAGCGGCAAACTACCTTGACCGTAAATACTCTTTCATCGGAATGAAGCAATTTCAATTTCAAGCCATGTCGTGGCCGCGCTTAGTCAATGACCTTGTGGATAGTTGGCCTGTCGATCCTGACACAATCCCTCTTGACATCAAGCACGCGCAATTTGAAATGGCGTTTATCCTGCAAGGCGGGCTTGATCCGTTCGCAACGATTGAAACCAGCACGACAAGCGAAAGCATCACGGTCGGGCCGATCACAATCGCGGGCGATACCCTGCCAACATCAACGCCACGCATTGTCGCGGTTGAAGGGCTGTTGCGCGGTTACATTCGGGGTGGCGTGGGCATGGCTAACATGGTGCGTGGCTAATGGCTACAATTGCAGCACAGGTAACAGCGGCTTTTAACAAGATCGCCGCAAAGCAGCCGGACGCGATCCAGGCAGGCACAATTAAACAGCCGACACCACAGGCCACCGGCGGCGGACCAAGCGACCCAACGGGCGGCACGGCTGGCACAACGCCAACGGCGGTCACAGCCCGCATGGCGGTATTTCTGATTGACGGCAGCAGGGTTGACGGAACAAACATTAAGGCTGGCGACTTCCAAGTGATTGTCGAGCCGATCGGGATTGAAATCACGTCTGCGGATCTTGTCACATTTTCTTTTGCTGGCGTCACAAAGACGCGCACGATTGTTGACACCGGCCGTGTGGCATCGGGTGGACAGACTGCGCTTTATGACATGGTGTGCCGTGGGTAGTTTCGCGGATCAATTGCGGGCAGCGCAAACAAAGACTGAACGCAAGATGGACACCTTGGCCCGGCGTGTTGCAAAGGACGTTTTCCGCAATGTGATATTTGAAACCCCCGTTGATAAGGGCGGCGCGCGGGCAAACTGGCAACCGTCCATCGGCTCACCAGCGACCGGAACCGTAAACGCAACAGACCCTAGCGGCGCGGCAACTATGGCAAAAGTGCAAGCAAAGATTGCGACGATGAACGCGGGCGACATTATCTACCTGACAAACAACCTGCCCTACATCTTAAAGTTGGAAGAGGGCGGATATCCTGACGGGCCAAAGACTATCGGCGGCTTTTCACGCAAGGCGCCAGCTGGAATGGTCGCGCTGACTGTGCAGAAATTCCAAAGCATTGTCCGACAGCTTAACATAGAGATTGGCAGACAATGAGCAATGTAGAGAGCGACATCTTGCAAGCCCTTAACGCGCAAGCGGACGTTATGGCAACCGCGCTGGGCTATCCCGCGTTGTGGTCACAGAAGGGTGGCGATCAACCAGCTGACGAACACGTTACGCTGTTTTTGTTGCCTAACGATAACGTCGCAGCCGGGCTGTCGGATCAAGTTTACATGCGCCAAGGGTTTCTGGTCATTACGCTAGTTTCGCCTCTTGACGTTTACGAAGTCGTCACCAAGCGCAAGGCGGGCGAGATCGTCGCTTATTTCAAGCGCGGGTTGCGCGTCACTGCAAACGACACGCGGGTTACGATAACAGGCCACAGCGTGCGACAAGGCCGCGAAGAAGGCGTGCGGTGGGAAACCCCGATTTATATCAGCTACGAAAGTATGACATGAAAAAGCAAAACACCCCGGCCCGCATTGATGCGCCATTGGCAAGCCCCACAAGCGTTGCCGAAAAGCCGGTCAAGGTAAACCTCACAAACAAGGCGGGCGGATTCGCTACACCCCTTGAAAAAGATATTGATGCATGGCTGAAAATCGGCTGGTTTCGCGTCAATAAATAAATGCCCGCGTTGGGCTTAATCGCTTGAAAAGGATACCAAGCACATGACTGACAAAAGTAACATTGGCCTGACGCTTTACGGCGTCGCAGGCTCACCGGCCACCAACAACAAAGCAGGATTTGAAGCACTGACAATGGTGCAGCTAAAAGGCACAATTCAATTGCCCGTTTTTGGCGTGACGCACAACAACATTGAAGTTTCAGACCTCGGAACAGGCTTTACAACAGGCATCAAAGGCGCGGCCACGGGCAAGGACGTATCGTTTACCTACCATGGCGACGGCACGGATACAGGCATCGCCACAGCCATTGTCGCAGCGGGCAGCACATCTGGCCTATATTCGCTAAAGATTGTCCACGGATCTGGAACAGACACAGGCGACGGCCCTGCACCTGTTGCTGGTGACGTTGTGCAATACGCGCACGGATATTTGCACATGTATGAAGAAAACCCAAAAGACGACACGTCCTTTCAAGGCGGGTCGATCAACTTTAAGCAAAACGCTGTTACAGTTGACGACGTAGAGCCTTCCTAAATCCGCCTCGGCGGTAGGGGCGGCGCGGTTTGGTTCGCCCGTCGCCCCACTTGAACCAGAACCCCAAGGATTTACCAAATGGATTTTTCTAAATTTGACAGCCGCGCAAAAGCGGAAATCGGCTCATCAATGCAGATCGTTGACGAATGGACAGGCGAGGCGCTGATGGACGGCGACAAGCCTTGCCGTGTTATCTTGCGCGGTACAGCTTCGGCATCCATGCAGGCCAAAATGCGGGCAGCACAAAAGGCCGCTATGATGTCTAAGGCTGCAAAGGCCAAGGGCAGCGACGGCGAAGACCGCGTGATGGAGGACGTGCATAATCAACTTTGCGAAACGTGGGCGCCATTCATTATTGGTTTTGAAAACGTAGACAAAGACGGCAAGCCTGCAACCGCGGACGATGCGATGTGGTTCCTGAACCTGACTTTTGTGCATATGGGCGTGAAAGAGGATGCGGACGGTGAGCCTGTCTTGAATAAAGACGGCGACCCTGTGTTTGAAATGTCAAACAACCCGTTTGCAAAGCAGTGCAGCGACTTTGCATCTAAGCAGGCGAATCGCTTGGGAAACGGCAAAGGCAACTAATACTTGCCGCACACCAAGCCGGATGGTTGAACGCCTTAATCGAGTTTAAGAACGACAAAAGTGAACGGCCGAAAGAAAGCCGTTTGATGCGTCACACCGCAAACAACACTCCCGCGCCTTTTGTAGAATTGGATGCGGGGGAATACTTGCTAAATATCCTAATCGAAGCCGGGCCTATAAAGTCTGGACCGATGGGCGGCTTTCAGTCGCTTGATTGGGTTGACATCGCGGCCTATGCGTCCCTGACCATGGACACGATTGAGCCTTGGGAAGCCAGCCTAATAAAGAAAATGTCAGACGCTTTTGTTACTGGCATGAATGAAGGCACAAGCCCGTTTTCCATACCGCCAGACCAACGCAAGAAAACCAAATGACGGCCCGCTGTTGTGGCGGGTCGCAACCGTTCAAGGATGAATAACACATGGCTGATTTTGCAAACCTTGTTCTAGGCGTTGATACGCGCGGCTTGAAAAAGGGCGAACGCGCGCTGGACGACACAACACGCGCCGGGCGCAAGACCGAACGGGCCGCCGACGGCGCTGCGGCTGGTATGGGGCGGCTTGGGGCGACATCTGGCGGCGTTGCTGCAGCTGGTATGCGAAAGTTTGCCGTTGCCGCCACGGCCGCGGTTGGGGCGCTTGTGTCTGTTGTCGCGGCTGGCGCTAGTCTAAACAAGTTTGTGGACGCCACCGTTACGGCCGATGCGGCGCAGGCACAGCTTGCGGCTGCTCTGCTATCAACAGGCGGCGCGGCTGGTAAAACGATTGACCAGCTAAACGCACACGCATTAGCATTGCAAAGCGTTACAAAGTTTGGCGACGAAGCAACCAACGCGATGCAAGGCGTCTTGCTAACATTTACTGCAATTCAAGGGGAAACCTTTGACAAGGCCACAGTCGCCACAATGGACCTTGCGACCGCAATGGGTACGGACCTGAAGGCGGCGGCGCTGCAAGTCGGCAAGGCATTGAACGATCCGGTTTTGGGTATGACAGCGCTATCCCGGTCGGGCATCCAATTTACCGAAGCGCAAAAAGACGTTGTTAAAGCAATGGTTGCCACAAACGACATTGCGGGCGCGCAGGGCATTATTCTGGGCGAACTGGAAAAGCAATTTGGTGGATCGGCAGCGGCAGCGCGTGACACGCTGGGCGGTGCATTGGCTGCGCTTGGCAACTCGTTTGGCGATCTGTTTGAATTGTCTGGCCCCGCAACAGAAACGCTGCGTTCGTCAATTGACAGGTTGATTGTGTCAATAACCGATCCGCGATTTGTTGCAGCAATCCAGGGCATTGGCGCGGCATTATTTGGAATAGCAGAAATTGGAATAAATGCTTTATCCGGCCTTGCTGGCGTGTTTTCCTTTGTAGGAGAAAACATCGACGCCGTTTCTGGAATTGTTATCGCGGCCACAGGTGCGCTTGTTATTGGCTTTACGCCTGCGATTATAGGCGCGACAGTCGCAGCGGCCACGTTTGTTGTTAGTTTGATTACATTAAAAGGCGCGTTGCTTGCCACCGGCATTGGCGCGGTTGTCGTCGTTGCCGGATTGCTAATTGGCAAATTTTTGGAGTTAGTCAAAGGCACAGGCGGTTTTGGCGAAGCGTTCAAGGCCGTTGCCGTTTTGTCACGCGCTGTTGTGACTGACATCGGAACGTTTTTAGCTGCTTTGCTTGCTGTATCTCAATCGGTCGCGGCTGGGTTTTCAGCGACATTCCTGCAAGCCTTTGCGTCAGTTCTGGACAGCGGTTTTAACTTTGTTGATAGCTTTATCACTGGACCGTTGAACAGCTTAGAACGTGCGCTTGGCCTTGACCTGCAAACGCCATTGCGGCGCAAGGTTTCCGACGGCTTGCGTAAGATGTCTCTGGAATACACAGCGACAGCGCAGGCGGCATCGGCAACCGCAAGGCAATTGTTTAGCTCAACAACCGCAACATCGACAGCCTTTGAAGCTTTCACAACAAAAATCGCGGAAACAGCCGAAGAAGTAAACGCAGCAAAGATAGCAAGTGACCTGCTTGATAAATCGCTTACTTCTACTGGAAAATCTGCGGGCAATACCGTTCCTGAAATAGAGGAATTGAAAACAGAAACCGAAGCGTTTGATGCGGCAATGAAAGAAGCCGCTATGACCACCGAGGATCTGGGCAAAGCAAAAGCGCAAATCCTAGTTAGCGGGATCGACAGCATGGCTGGCGCTTTTGGCGATTTTGTAAGCGGCGGGCTGAAAGACTTTAAGGGCTTTGCACTGTCTATTGTTGACACGTTCAAGCGTATGCTATCGCAGATGATTGCAATGGCTGTCAAAAACAAGATTATGATTAGCCTTGGCATGGGCGGCGCGGGTGCTGGCGCGGCGGCTGGAGCGGCTGGCGGTGGAGTAATGTCCGGCCTGCTTGGTGGCTTTGGAACAGCGGCAACGGCTGGAAGCGCTGCGGTTGCTGGCACAGGCTTTCTCGGCGGCTTGGGCAGCGTAGGCAGCGGGTTGATGTCTGGCGGCCTGTCTGGCGGCGCAGGGGCTTTGACGACTGCGCTTTCTGGGTCGGGTGGTTTAATGGCGGCTGCGGGTGCGGCTGTCTTGCCATTGGCTGCGGTCTTTGCGGTTGTTTCGTTCTTTAAGTCAAAGACAAAAACCATTGACGAGGGCATCAAGGGTGTCATTTCAATGGAGGACGCGGCATTCCAATCGTTCCAAAAGATTGAAAAGTCGCGGTTCTTTGGCTTGTCTAAAAAGCGGTCAACCATCACCAAGACACTAAGCGCGGGTGCAATGGACCAAGCGGCCTTCCTTGTGCGCGAAAGCGTAGTGGGCGCGGCAGAGTCGCTTGGCGTTTCCAGTTCTATATTTGACGGGTTTACGCACAGCTTTTCCCTGTCGCTAAAAGGGCTAGACGAGGCTGCAAAGTCTGCGGCAATTTCAAAAGAGTTTGCACGCATGGGTGAAAGCCTTGCAAATCTTGTGCCACATATTGACAGCGTTAACCAACTCTTTGCGGTGGCGCAAAATCGCGTCGCCTTGACCGATCGTTTATTGCAGGCGCAGGGCAAAACCGAAGAGTTGACGGCCATTATGCGAGGCCGTGAAATGGACGCCACAAACGAACACAACAAAGCGTTGCTTGCGCAGATTTTTGTAGCGGAGGATGCGGCGGCTGCGGTAAATAAACTATCCGACGCGATGAACACAAACGAAAACGCCTTTGCGACTGGCGTTGACTTTCGGCGGGGCTTGTCGCGGGCTGCAAATAATATCGCTTATAGCCCTGAAAAGTCGCAGGCGGAAATGCTTGCGGAATTAAAGTCGTTGAATGCGCGTATAGATGTGCTACAATCAACATCAGAGATTACCGCCAATTCATCGTCGCAGACAGCAGAAAACACCGACTACACCAACGCCCTAACATTGGAGGCCGCAACATGACAACGCCACTGCAAATTGTTGTGCCTCTTTTGATTGCTGACGCCAACATCACGGCGTCGAATGTGGCGCTTGAAACTGCGTGGACGGCTGGCACGTATTCGCTCGGCACGCAAAAACGTGTCGGGGAACGTATTTTCGAGGTTAGCGCGGCGTCAACATCGCAAGAACCAAGCGCGACGGCCACAGATTGGTTTGATGCGGGGCCGGGCAACCGTTACGCGGCTTTTGATCAACAGGTTGGAATTGATAAATATCGCGTTATTGAAACGGTCACCAGCAATGCGGACACAATTACTTACACGCTTGAGGCATTGTCACGCATCAGCGGCATCGCGTTCTTTGGCGTGCAGGCAACCAACATCACAATCGTCGCCACGGTCACAACCACAGGCGATGCGGCCAACGTAAGCTATGACCTCAAGGATGAGGCACTTTACGGTGGCTCATTTTGGAAGTGGTGTTTTGTACCAAAATCGTTTGAACGCAAGCACATCAACTTTGCGTTAAACATTCCGCAAAATGCGTCAATTGATATTACAATCACGAACGCGGGCGACGTTGCAAAGGTTGCCACAATTGCGGCGGGCATTGTCTCACAGTTTGGCATTGTTGGCGTTGGCACTGGCAAGACGCTAAAGAGCCGGTCGTTCAAAAAGACAGACGGCGCGTTGACATCGCTTTTGCAGCGCACCACGTCGTCGATTGTTTCATACAATATCACGCTGTTAAATTATGAAGCCAACGCATTTTGGCGCATGGTTAATGACATTGACGGCATCGGCGCGGTGTTTGTTGCTGACGACCAATATCCAGAATTTTCAATTTACGGCACTTTATCGTCGGCAAACCCAACGGCGCAAGGTGTCGGCACATCTAAGGCCACAGTAGAGGCGGAAGAATTATGACAACACCAACAATTACACCTTATCCCGGCGATTTGCCTGCAAAAGAGCAGTCAAACCCGGTTCTTGACACAAATGTCGATAATTTTCTGACGTGGCTTACCGACACAAACGGGCCGGAGCTTGTTACGTTTATTACTTATGCGCAGGACGTTGTTGAAAATGTGCTTGCCACCGCGCTTGCTGGCGATCTGCCCCCGTTGACGGGCAAGGCTGGCGACTACATTCGCGCCAATGCGGCAGAGGACGGCGGGGAGTTTCGCACGCCTCAAGAGCTTGCAGGCGATCTTTCTGCGTTTTTAGCATCACACAAACCTGTCAACGTGTCTGGTACAACCCCTTCGCTAGATGTTGCAACATACAACTTTTTTGACCAAGGCGCACTGACCGCTGACACGACAGTAAGTTTTTCAAGTGTTCCTGCAGATGCTAAGTGGCAGTATTCTTATGTAACTGCGGTCGATGCAACCACGACTTTTGATCTGGCGGCTGCAAGTTACGCAAGCAAGAGCTTTAGTGTTTCTTCACAGGATACAATCCCGCAAGCGTTAGCATTTAGCACTGACGGAACGTCTATGTTTATTGTGGGGACAGCAAACGACTCTGTGTTTCAGTACACCCTAAGCACAGGTTTTGATGTATCTACAGCTTCATACGCTAGTAAGAGTTTTAGTGTTGCTTCGCAGGAGGACAGCCCACAGGCGTTAGCATTTAACACTGATGGCACTTCTATGTTTATTGTAGGGTCTGCAAACGACAGGGTGTATCAATACACGCTATCAACTGGGTTTGATGTATCTACTGCATCATACGCAAGCAAGAGCTTTAGTGTTTCTTCGCAAGATACTATACCAGCAGGTTTAGCATTTAACACTGACGGAACGTCTATGTTTATTGTGGGTTCTTCTAGCGACACAGTGTTTCAGTACACGCTATCAACTGGGTTTGATGTATCTACTGCATCATACGCAAGCAAGAGCTTTAGTGTTTCTTCACAGGATACAGGCCCAACGGGTCTAGCATTTAACACTGACGGAACGTCTATGCTTATTGTAGGGTTCGCAAACGACTCTGTGTATCAATACACGCTATCAACTGGGTTTGATGTATCTACTGCATCATACGCCAGCAAAAGCTTTAGCATTGCTTCGCAGGAAATCAACCCACAGGCGTTAGCATTTAACACTGACGGAACGTCTATGTTTATTGTGGGTTCTTCTAGCGACACAGTGTTTCAGTACACGCTAGCATCCGCCTTTTCCCTAACACTGCCCACAATCGTAGGAACACCAAGCGCCACAGCTATAGGCGACCGTGTAACTTACACCTTCGTCACAAAAGACAGCGGCACAACTGTCAACTTGATCGCAGAGGACATCATCTAATGACCGAACTTATTAAAGTAACTGACGGCGTTGCGTCTGCGTATTCTTTTGAAAGGTTTCGCGGTGACTTCAACACCACGGGCCGCTCTGACAAGCACCTAAACCCGCGCGGTGTTTATCGCGTTGACAATCTGCCTAAACCTAAGACAGATTTTGGCTTTAGGGCCGTAGCGTGGGGGTTTCCACGTTTAGTTAATGGATTCTGGACTGCTGGCTGGGAGGTTATCGAAATGAGCGAAGCGGAGGCCCGCGCAACAATTGCGCCCATTAGCAAGCTGCAAGGCATACTGACGCTAGGCGAAACCGAATGGGGCAAGGTTCTAGCATACCGGGAAACTGCGTCATGGGCTGAAAAAGTCGTGATTGACAACACGGCGGACTGGGTTCGCACAAGTCAAGACATAGCGTTTTTTGGCCACTTGCTGAATTACACCGACGAGCATATGGACACGCTGTTTTTGCAAGCGGCGCAGGTCAACGTATGATTAACGCCCGCCTATCACGCCCGTTATATATCCTAGCCCGATTTGCTGAAATGCTTATTTCGTCGGGCAGTCGGGTTATCAACGCGGCTGTGTTTGGCGGGTCAACGCACCAGACGACAAGCGCACGGGCCTACATCGACGGCAAGACAAACGCAAAATGGGCCAAGCGCCGCAACATGATTGACCGCGTGTTTTGGTTTACGCCAAATCATTGCGCAAGTGCATGGGCTGCGGAGGTCGAAGCCGCGAAAAAAACACTCTTGAAAGCAGGCATCTAATGGACGTTATTCGTGAATTTTGGGCAGTAATCGCGGCTTGCGTCGGTGTTGTTGTTTGGTTTGTAAGGCTTGAGGCGCGCGGCATTGCAAACGCGGCGGACATCAAGCGACTTTGGACACAGCGCAAAGAAGATTTGCAATCCGCCAAAGACAGCCGCGACCGCATGGATACGCGGCTTGATGAAATCAGCGCGGACATCAAGGCGATCCTGCGCAGTATTAAGAATTGAGGGAACCGATGGGCATTCCACAGCAAGCGACAGAAATTATCAAGCGATGGGAGGGGCTTTGCCTTTCCACATACCTTTGCAGCGCGGGGGTGTTGACGATTGGTTATGGCACAACTGCACGGGCTGGCGTGGGGATTGTCCCGCGCATGGGTATGACGATCACACAGCCCGAAGCCGAATGGTATCTAGAAAAGGCGCTGGTTAAATTCGCGGCAAAAGTGGATCCGCTAATTACGGCAACAATAAATGACAACGAGCGTGCGGCGTTCCTGTCACTTGCTTACAACATAGGCCCAACCGGGTTTGCAAATTCGTCTGCGCTGCGTCACTTTAACAATGGCGACAAGGCGCGGTCTGCGGCATCCATCCTGCTATGGAACAAAGAAACCAAGGGCGGGCGTAAGGTTGTGTCTCAAGGGCTTAAAAATCGCCGCGCTGATGAACGCAAACTGTTTTTGCGACCCGCTACCGCAAAGGCCACACCAAAGCCCACAGCAGCCCCCGTTGGCGGGTTCTGGGCTGCAATCGCGGCGTTCTTTGCCGCATGGAAAGGTTTCAAATGAATTACGCACTCATCGCCCGCACAGTCTTGCGGCTTGGCGCTCTTGCCGCCGTGTCGGCAGGGATTGCCACCGAGGGCACAGCCGCCGTGTTCTACGAGAACGCGGATATTGTAGCAGTCACCGCGCTTGCTATCTCGGAAGGTTATTTCGCGTTTGATAAATGGCGCAACAGAAAGGCAAAGACATGATCGAGGCACTTATTGGAATTGCGGTTTTTATCGCGGGCGTGGCTTTTGCGTTTTTCAAGGGCAAAAGCAATCAACGAAACGAAACGGAAGTGGACGAACTCAATGAATATATTGCAACAAAAAAGCGCATTGAGGATGCGACACGCCGCGATCTGTCTTGCGCTGATGTTAATGACAGCCTGCGCGACCACGCCAAACGATAGGGCTGGATGCGAAGCAACAGCGCAAAGTCGCGTTGATGCAGCCCAAGGCGCACTGGTTGACGGCGGCCCACAATCAAGGCGGGCGCTTAACGTATTGTTGGATCAGTTGCAAGCGTGGTGTAAATAGGGTTTAATCTGCACACGCAATAAATAAAAGGTTGAACCATGCCCACACCCCCACTAAGCGACAAGCTCGCAATTGAAGCCGTTGACGCATATGCCCGCAATAACGGCAAAGGAAACCTTGCCGCGAAAGAGCTAGGCATCCATCCTAACACGTTTACAAACCGTCTAAGCGTTGCTAAGTCGCGGGGGTTTCACCTGTCAGACGGCGCGCGATCCGCCATGCAGGGCGCGGGGCTTAACGGCGTCGAGGCAAAGGGCGGATGGATACACAACTATGACCCGGCCACCGGCAACAAGACAGGCACCACGCGTTGGGCTGCGCCGGCAGATGAAACGGCATCGCCGGAAAGCGTAGCGGCTAAGATTGCGGATACACTTAGCGGCGTAATTGCAATTCCCAAAATTATTATGGGATCAAGACCGCGTGAAGATGTGGTTAATTTGTTTGCCAATTCTGACTGGCATCTAGGCGCGACCATGCCCGCCGGTCAGGGCCACAGAGCCTACAACCGAGAAATAGCGGTTGATCGTGTCAAATCAGGGTTTAGCGAACTGCACGGCAGCTTGTCCCCGGCGGATACCGCAATTATCCTTGATAATGGAGACAGATTGCACGCCAACGACGACAGGGACGTGACCGTTAAAAGCGGTCACAAGCTAAAAGTTGAAGGCACGCACGGCAGCAATTTGCTTTTGTCACTGGAAACCGCAGTTTGGCAAATTGAAATGGCACTTACCACGCACAACGAAGTCATATATCAGTCAAACCCAGGCAATCACGACCCAAACATTCCACAGCCTATTTTAATGGCGTTGCAGATGCGATACGACAACAATTCGCGCGTGAAAATTGAAACTCAAGAAAGCCACGTTAGCATCTTTCAGCGTGGTCGGGTATTTATATCGTCACACCACGGTCACGGGCAAAAGCCTATGGCGCTGGCTGCAAGCATACAGCACACGTTTAGGGAACTTTACGGATTAAGTGATTTTCATTTTATGTATACGGGTCACTTGCATTCTTCAAAATCTGACACTTTTGGCGGTATGCACTGGACGCAGTTACCTTCAATTGTATCAACAACGCAATTCGAGGAGGAAATGCAATTTGTTGATACAAGTGGAATTTATGGCGCGTCTTTTGACACAAAAACCAGAGGTAGGTTCAAGGAAATAAACCTACGTCTTTAAGTTGCAAGACGGTCGATTTACGGTTTGGTTTTAAGTCTGCGCAGCTTGATCGGCACGCCCCATTCTTGCGCGTCTAACATGCCTTGCAGCATTCCGTCGCTGATGCCGCGATCAACGTAGAACACGGACGCATCGGCTTTCTTTAACCATGCCAGCCCAGACGCGATGCCTTTCGCTCTTTCGACCGGGTCGGTGTCGTCAAGAACGCCGGGCTGCGTGTAAAGCAAGTGCGACGCAATAGGCGCTTCGCCACGTTCCAGGCTGTCACGCACGCACGCCCGCGCATAGGTTTCATTGTCCGCGACGTTGCCCGCATAAGGGCTTTCTAATACTACCAGTTTCATTTTTTGGCCTATTATCGTTAAGGGTTTCATTTTTCTTTGCGTCAATTAAAATGCTGGCACAAGCCATGACGTGCGCAAGGTGGGGAAATCCGCTTTCTGGGTCTAAGTCTTGCCCGTCAAAATATGCCATAAGGTGACGCATTGCCGCATCATAGTAAACTGTCGCAGAGACGTTGTGTTCGCGCCAGTTAAATGCGCCATACTTGGCCGCGCCCATTGAATGAACAAGGCCAAGCTGTTTTATGCTTTCAGTAGGGGTGTCGCTTAACCTTGGCTTTGCCTGACCAAGCGCGGTTTTTGGGTTGCTGTCAGGTTGTGATGCGCTTGCCAGTATTGACGCAGTTTTAACGTCATTGGCGCTGGCATTCCAAGCGTCTTTCATGTTGGTTCCTTTGGTTGGTTAAACGCTGCCATAATAGCGGCGAGGTTGAGGGCGTCGGCTGCGGCTTTGGCGTCACAAATGAACATGAAAGGTAAGCCATCTTCTACCCAAGCAATGAAAAGTGTAGGGTCTGGTCCATCCAGTGCGATGCAGTATGCGCCAGACGTCAACTCCGCCCGCAATTCGTTGTACTCCCACACCAGCGGCGCAATCATGTCGGGCAGGGCGGCGAGTATGGCGTCTGCGGCAACCATTGACCCCTTTGTCAAAGTTCTTCCAAGCATTGATTTAAGTATAATCGATGCGATTTCTTGCATATCCATCACACGGCCCCCGTTGCGTATAGGTAGGCCACATAAGGCATAACAACGGCAAGGTATGCTGCGAGGAACACAGCGGCGGCTATGGTTGCGTGATATAGGGTCATTCGGCTTCCTTTGGCTTGATTGCGGCGTTGATTGCATCGGCTACGGCTGGGCCTGTGCCATGGGGCAAATACATTTGAAATCTTGTATCGTCTTTAGCAAACACGTCAACAGAATCAAAATCGAGTTGCGCGTGAGTCCTTCCCACAGCCTTTTTGATGTTGTGAATTGAAACGAAGATAGTCATACCAACACCCCCCAGCTTAACGGTTCATAAAGGCCGTTTCCGGTTTCGACCATATCGCGGCGAAATTCCATATCCTTGCGCAGTTCGGCCTCATGGTCATAAGCTGCCGCGGGTGGTTTTGGGCGCGCACGGTCAATCGCGGCGTAGATATTTGCAACGCGGCCATATTGTTGCATGGTCACGTCCGGGTTGTTGCCGTGCTGTTCAATGTGCGCGATGTCATCGGCTGGCAGCGCGGGCTGCATTGCCTTTGCACGTTCTAAATAGGCTTGGTGTGTCATTGTTTTGGTTTCCTTGTTTAACTGTTGCCCCGCCCGTCTTTTTAGGATCGAACGGGGGCTTTGTAATCCGCACACAGAGGCGGTTTGTTGAGATGATTTAGCAGCCTTTTTTTCCGGCACAACCGCACCGACTTACAGGCGCATGACTTTCTCCCTATTTTAGTTTGGCAGCCTGATCTGTGCAGGCTGTTGCTTGTATCCCCTTTATCTAGCAACCACCCCGCGTTGTCAACACCTTTTCTGCGCATAATATATGTTGCGCGTAATTGGCATTGCTGTATATATGGCATATGAAAAACACAAAACAAAAACTCACAAACCGGTTGCACGTTCTTATGACGGACGACGATCGCGAAAAACTGGAACGCGCCGCTGCAGCTATGGGCGTTGGCGCGTCAACATACACGCGTATGTTAATCATCAAAGATTATTCAAAGGGAGAAAGCGACAATGACAAAACCTAAAATGACACCGGACGAATTGGCCCACGCGGTCCAAGACCTGATCCAAAGCAACGGCGACGTATTGAGCGCGCTAACTTTTGAAACAGCTAGCGGCGAACATTACTATAATACGTCGATTGTTCGCAGCTTTGGCGAATTGCCAACATCCTATTTTATTTTGTAAAGGGAGAAATACAATGACGAAACATGAACTCACACCGGAAGAAACAAGCAACCGCATCCGAAAGTTAATCGCAGGATTTGAAAGGCACTGCGCTGCAATGGGCCATGAATGGGAGCCGTCAATCTTTGGCGGTCATTACTGTCGAGCGTGCGGTGCGGCCAGCTTTGCACGCAAGGCGGCTGCCTAACCCCGCGTGGCAAGCCAGTCGTTAAACGCTTGCCACGCGGCATCGCAGCCCAGCGCCACACAGGCAAACGCGCCCGCCTGATGCGCTGCTGTTAGATATGCGACCTGCCCCGCCTGCCATGTGCTTTTAGTGCGGTCACGGCGCTTCAGCTCACACACAAACGTCACACGTCCGGGCAAAATAATATCAGACGCGCCGGGGGACATTCCCTCGGCTTTCTGTTTTGACATGCTGCCAAACTGCCCCCCGCGTAATTGCTGTTCGTTGCGCGGGTGAACGGCAAGCAGCCCCCAGCTATCGGGGTATTGCGTGCGCAAGCGATTGAAGAACGTCACCTGTTCAACGCTTTCCGTTGCGCATTTACTGCGAAATTCGGTGTCACCGTACACACGAAACGGTAGGTTAT
>Ga0222708_1000072_pt1 | contig 30874 bp, 40 predicted proteins | sample AntAcemetage1576_FD_179806 | JGI IMG/M metagenome (GOLD analysis project Ga0222708, IMG submission 179806) | Saline water microbial communities from Ace Lake, Antarctica - #1576 | ecosystem: Environmental > Aquatic > Non-marine Saline and Alkaline > Saline | place: Antarctica: Ace Lake... | reverse complement strand
TATATTTTCTAGTTGCTGTTAAAAGTAAAGTAGAAATTCTAGCCATAAAACCGCCCGCACTTCTGAAAACTGTTTGACCGTCTTCGTCTGCTTGGGTTTCTCTACCAAATAAGTTTACATCGTTGAATTTATTGTTTAATCCTGCGATTTGGCCAAACGCATTTTGATTATCTCCCGTGTTACCAAATCCCGCACCGTTTCCGCTAGCGTTTTGATTTTCGCCCGTATTATTTCCGCCTGCATCTGCCCCTGATGCGTTTTGATTATCTCCCGTATTATTTTGTCCAGCAAACTCTCCAAATTGATTAACATTTACTCCTGTTTGACCATCTCCTGCACCCGTGCCCGCTTGAAATATTCCATCAACTAAATTCTTGTTTGCTCCTGCTGTGGCTTGTTGCAGCGTTACGTTGTCAGGGTCTATGACGTTCACTACCTGCGCTATCTCGTTAATTTTGTCCTTTATACCGTTGGTCTCGTCCGCACTTAGCTTATTTACTAAAGTAGGTAAGTTAGGCAGTATAACGGCCTCTTTGTCGCCCTCGGCGTTTGCATTGTTGAACTCATAAGGATCAATCATAATCGAGATATTTTATAGGAGAAGTACCCGCCCCAATTAGGTACGTCCTGGTACTTCCCTTCATTAATTAATACTAGAGCTGTTTTGTAGTGTATCGATATTGTATTCTCAATATCTATGAGAGTGATGCTCTTCTGCCCGTTAGTCGGGTTAATTGCGCCCGTTCTATCCATTATTTTAGCTCCGAAGTTCGTAGATACCAAAGGGTCTTTAATCTCCTGGTAAGCGCAGAGCAAGGCTACGAATTTCTGGAACCCAATAAAAGTAGCGCTTGGAGCTCCTGCAATACTGCCCGCCACTATTCCTGAGGCAGCTTCAAAGCCGAACATCTTAATTAAAATGTGATTCTTAACGTAGTCGAACAGCTGCTGTCTTTTCTCGTCTGTAATTGACGACGAAACAGGGTAAAAGGCTCTAAGCTCCTGCGTTGTTGGGATCGATAGTGGTGTCATCTTGTGTTATTTTAAATCCTATTTTTTTAAATCCGTCCAAAATGTTAATCGCTTCTTTTTGGCACGTCTTAGCCCACTCGGCAGTCGCTACTGCTATAGCCTCGCCACTGTTTCCGAACACACCTTCGCTTTGCTTAACCAAAATTAGAGGGAAGCCATAGCAAGCCATAGCTATTTTTTCGCTAGCTTTAGCGTCGGCAGCGTTCAGCAAATCTACTTCAAAATCGTTGGATATTGAGACTTTAGAGAGTAATTTTGATACGTCGTCAATGTCCCCGCTGTATTCAATTAATAAGTTTTGACCTGCTTCGTCAACGCCCTTAGTCGAACTAATTGCCTCTTTAACGCTATCTAGTACCGCTATTTCGGTTTCGGTTGCCGCGCTGGACTTCTTAACTATAAAAATATTGTTTCCAAACATTGCGTTATCGCAGGCCTTATCTATATAGGTTGAGGCGTCTGCCTCGGTACGCATCCACTTTATAACGCTGTACATTGGAGTAACGCGGTAAGGTAGTGAGCTATCGTTATACATATAAATTTGACCCGCAAATTTACTAAAACCCTCTTTTTCAAATTGCGATAACACTACTTTTTTTGAACTGTTAAAAGTTGGGTACTCTTTGTCAGAAACAATATTTATAAAAGTAGAGGCGTTGTCGTTGTCGTCGAAATCTTTAACTAAGAACTTCTTAGGGTTCAAATAGTCCCACTGTATAGCCTCTGCATCGACGTTATAAGATACCAATATCATGTAATACCCGTACCGGATGTAGTCGCTCTCAATCTTTTTCCACAACTCCTGATACTTCTGCAATAGATTAGTAGGCACGGCGTACTCGTGGAACTTTAAAAGTGCCATAGTCGCTGTAGGGCTGTTGAGGTAGGCTTGGTCAAGGCTTGTAAAAAATAAGCCGCCGTCTAATTGGACGTATCCTTTAGTATCGACGGCTTTTCTTTTCTTTTTGCCTTTGACTTTAAAAAAGTCGGTGTACATAATTATTATGTTTTAAATTTCGTCCTCATCTACAGTCGGCTCCTTCTTTTGAAATTTTCCGTTACCCGCCCGTTTTGGTGACTGGTGTTTTACGAAGGGCTTGTCTAAGTTGACCACTTTCGCAGGCTCTAGGCCCTCAAGCAGTTCAGCTATAGCGGCCTCGTCAAAGATAGTGAATACGTGCGGACTTGCCGCGTGTATTGCTTTTGCAATTTCTATTTTTTTACGGATAGCCTCCGCTGTGTCGTTTGTGTCTATTGGATAGAGCACTCCTTTTTGGCCGTCTTTTAGGTAGTTGATACCGCCGCCGTGTAATTGGTAAGCTTTCATCTTTTTATGTGCTTTATAAAGCCCGTAAGCCTTAGTTAATTTCTGCGCTGCGTTGCCTCCGCATCCTAAGCATCCCGCGTGGGCCGTTATAAAACGCCTTACCTCTACAGGTAAGGCGTTGAACTCTTGGGAAGTCATTATACAATTACAGTATTAAAACGGTTATTGAATAGCGTGTCAGTTGCAGCTAGTCCGCCGTCAAGTAAGAAGTTGTACCCGTTTGGGTTACCCTCTGCTCCACCGTTAAGGCTTCGCAATGTTCCCGTAACGCGGCCGCCTACTTCATCGCTAGTCGGCTCTACGACGAACTGTAAGCCGTTTTTTGAGCCTAACACTTGGTAAGTATCTACCTCGTCAGCTACTCCAGAGAGTGCGTAAACCAAAACGTACTTTTCCGTTGCTAAAGACATAACCGCCTCTTTTCCTGCATCGCTTTCGCTGTTTGCAATGATTAGCCCGCTAGCTACTTGTACGTATGTGTCCTTCTTAACGTCGCTAGATACAACCTCATAGTTAGGCTTGACGGCGTTTTTCTCCCACTCAACTAGAACGGGGTAGAAGTCGCTACCTACAACAGGGTAAGCGTTGGTAGTTGGATCAACTACAGTGATTTCGTCGTAGGTAAATTTCTTACCAGTAGCCTTTACCGCCTTGAACGCTTTTAAATTGATTAAAAGCCCCCCTGAGAGGGCGTTTAAGTCTGCCGAATCGCACGCCTTTAAGACGTCCGCTGGCTTGTAACATAGTGCCATAGTGTTTCGGTTTTAAATTAGTAGCCTAATACGTAGAAATCCGCAGGAAAAGGGTCAACTATTGCAGTCGTTAGACTGTAAGAAGCTAGATATTTTCCGTTCACCGCTGTAAAGTCCTCCTCAAAGGATCCCGCTTGTGTGTAGTTAACGATAGGCAAGCCTAACGACATCACTACTCGGTTAGGCAAGTTCCACGCGTTGCCTACAAGGGCCAAGTCACGGATTGCAGCCGACAATTCAGTGTATTTAACAATGGTTAAATCACCGTACAAAATTACAGGAATTTCAACCCCTCCAGATACCTGTGAAGCTAAAGAACCTACGCAGCATAAGTCGAAATCTTTCAATCGCATAGAGCGAATAAGAGCGTCGTACATTTCTGCCGTAATTTGCACAAATTTAAGAGTATCTACAACTGTCGCCATTGTAGCGGACTGCAATAGTCTCATATCCTCAATCACATCTAAAACCTCATCGCCCGTCCAAGTAGTTTGTAAAACCTTGGTTAGCTCTGCGTTCTTTTCGATAGTGTAACGTGGGGCTGCTGGAGACAGTGCTACTATCTTAGTCCAGATACCGTCCACTTTAGTGTAGTTCGGTAACAGGGCCGCGTTGGCTAAGTTAGCCGCTACATAAGCCTTTGAGCCTAACCAGTTGATTTTTCGCGTTGAGTTCAAAATGTTAGCGATGAAACGCGTTTCGTAACGTGTTGAGAGTGACGCAGTTGGCTCTGGTTTTGATGTGTTAATTCCGAACGCCTTTCGCTCGTTCAAGGTCAACTCGTTCAAACATAGGTTACAACTCGCCATAAAATTATACTGCTTTGATTCCAAAACAGCAGGAAGGTCGCACGATTCCGTAATTTCGCAGCCTACCATAGCTACAGCGTCCGCTATGGCCTCTGGTGATAAAAACAGGCTGTCAGCATCTACTTGTAAAGTAGTGTTGTACTTTAAAGATGAGATTGATAACGCCTCCTCGATTGAGCTTAGCTCAAAAACACCCTCTATAACTCTCCCCGCAGGGATGCATACTTGATTCAATGTAGCCATTTTATCCTAGAATTTTAAATTGTGGATTCGTTTTACCAGCAGCAGCCGCTGGAGCTTGTTGGCCCTCGTGTTTCAAAGAAACTTTTAAGGCCTTCATTTCTGCCTGTAGTGCTACGATTAAGCCGTTAGCCTTAACGTTTGCCTCTACAACGGCCTCAAGCACTGCAAGTACTTCCGCGTTTGCCTCTACTGGCGCGTCTGGAGCGGCGGGAGTAGTAAGCTCGTAAGCCGTTACAATACCGCCTAACACAGTCATCGTGATTGTGTTCTCACCGTCAGCTACTGTATAAGTACCGTCTGGAGCGTTCACCGCCACACCTTCTGCAATTTCTACGACGTCCGAAATATCGGGGAAAGTAATAGATAGGCCGTTCGTGTCGTCCACGATTAGCTCGGCTTTCACTTCGACGCCTAACTTGGCGAGCATGCTGGCCAAAATTGGATTTTTAATTTTCATTGGTAAATTATGTTTAGTTAATAATTCCTAAGGTTAGTAAATTTGACCTATTCATCGGGAGCTCGCTGTTTTCTAGCAGCGCAAAAATATCCTCGCTTATGTCGCAGCTAGAGCGGAATAGGTTACTTGTAAAGTCTTGGTAAGCGGTTATATCGGTAAGTAGTCCCGTAAGGCTGCTCTTGGTTGCCGTAAAGCCCTGCTCTAGTAATACTCTCGGGCTGTGGTAGTGGACTGAGGCATTCTCTGCCATTTCTCTGTGGTCTCCCAATAGAAAAAAGAAAAAGCCCGCGCTCTCTGCGTAATCGGGGACAAACGTAACAACCTGCACCCCGCGCTCCTTAAGAGCGTAAACCTTCGCTGCCATTCGTTTAAGGGTTTCAACCTCTCCACCGTGTGAAGTGATGTTGAAAACAACTACATCGCCCTTCTTTAGGTCTACGATGTCGCGGTTAAACTTATTTTCCATTGCGGCCTCAAACGCCCCTACTATGTTTATTTCAACCATTTTTCGCAAATGTTACTTTTATCTTTAGCAAATACTTTAGTGGCAATAGGACAAGCGCACCTGTCGCAAACGTAGCCTTGAACGTCTTTTATTTCAGCATTAACAAAAGCAGCGTAAAACTTTTCACTTTTCTCTGGACAACCCGCGCAAATAGTTGAGCGGCGTAGAGATTCGTCTGTATGTTTGGAAGTTATGCTGCTCGTTAACGCATTGATAAAATCTATCATAAAGCAAATGTAAATAAACTTTTTCAATAATAGATAACAGTTATAGCTTTTTTATTTCAATAGATAAATAATATTTGCATAAGATAAAAAACTTTTATATTTTTGTGAAATAAATTTTTAAAACCAAATATTATGAATACTATTAAAAACAAGCCTTATGTTAAAATTTTCAAAAACGGAGTTTTAACCAACCCAATAACAAAGGACGCCCCTTATGTAAACGCTCGGCCTAACTTCTTTAAAACTTCGGTTTTTACGGTTTGGGATAACTTTAGAAATAAATTTTTTCTGGGCCGAGTTGTGCTTAAGGCGTTTAATAAATAATAGTCTAATACCCAAGCTTTCATTTGAATCTTTACTTGTCGGTAAGGTCGCTAGTCTTAATGCGTTGGCCGAAGCTTCGGGGTGTAAAATTTCATACGGCCAAATTAAGGCGAGACTGACGCTTCGGAAAGACGAAGATAAAAAGCCCCTGCACTATGTAGGGGCTTAATTTTAAAAACAAAAATATGAAATACAAAATTTTTATAACTGCATACGTGCAAATTGGACTAGTCGCGGTTAACACCGTTTTAATTGCTAAAGGTTTCGTTCTAGGTATTTTTTTAGCGAGTTTTACAATTAGCCTACTCTGGAGCTATAACGTCTCAAAAGTCGCTCTGTCGGAGTTCAAGGACAAACTAATCTACGCGTTAGGCGCGGGCTTAGGGGCGGTTACGGGGTATTACTTAATTACAGCACTGCTTTAGTTTACTCGCTCTTCACTTTAATAGCTACTTGGTTCTGCACCTCTAAGAAGCTCTCCAGCACTAGAACGGGCGGCGTTACAATCGTGTTACTCTCAACGGGGGCAGTGCTTACCGTTGCTATTGTTGAGGTCTGCGAATTGTTCACGAACGAACCAGAGCCTGATGTAGTTACGGGAGCCGCTGAACCGCTGTCTATGGAGCTGCTTGTTCGGTTCGTTTTTAAAATGTTCTTAACCGCTGCGAATCCTGTAGCTGTTGCAAGTGTGATCCCTATAATTCGCTGCGATAGCGTAGGTGCTGCAAGTGCCGCCGTAATTCCTAGATAAGTATTCACGAGTGCCGAGGCTACAGATAGGGCTTTGCTTTCGCCAAACAGGCTCGCGAGAGCTGCAATGCCGTCCTGCACCACCCCTGCTGTATTAGCCCGCTTCTGCGCCGCTAAAATTCTATCGTTTTTGAGACTATCGCTGTTAAATTTCTTTTCGGCTAGTTCTTTTTTCGCTCTAAAAACGTCCTCGCTAATTGTTTGTGAAGCTAGGGCCGCGTCTAACAGTTCTAGGTCTCTAGCGTAGTTGGCCGCTAGTAGTTCGGTTTTAATCTCTTGCTCTGTAGCGTCGCGGTCTGTAATGTCTTGCAGTCTAATCTGAAAGGCAACCTCCTCCAGCGCTCTATCGTTAGACGCTTTAACCTGTAGCCGTACTTTCTCCCCCTCGTCAAATGCAGCGGTCGCTATAGCTATGCTCTCGTTCTTACCCGCGTTAATCTTTAGCACCTCCTCGGCGTAGGCTCGCTCGCTTAACAGTCGCTTGTCAAGTAGCAGCACTTGAGCCGTTGCTAGGTCGTTTGCGCTTAACACTAGCGCGTCTAGCTGCTCTTGGTTTAGCTTTTTATTTTCTGCAAACGCTTTCTTTTGCGCTTGCAATTCCTTATCTATTTGCTCGGCTGCAATGGCCAAAATTTGGCTAGATAGCTCTTGTCTTATTTGGAGCTGTGCCTTAGTTCGGTCGCTGCCCGTTGTCGTCTTAAGAGCTAGCGCGTTCTCAAGGTTGAATACTTTTTGAGCGTTTTCAATCCGTTGGTCGGCGGTTAAGTTGCTTGCTGCGGCCTCGGCTTTGATGAGGTCAATCCTGTTGCGGGCTTCCTTGTTTGCAAAGTCAACGGCGGCCTTGGCAGCGGTTAACTCTTGCGCTCGTTTCTCTTTATTAGCCGTTGCTACTACGCGCGAACCTGCGAGCTCCTCGTCTATTACGCCTTGGTTTATTTTGGCCTGCTGCGCTTCCAAGTCTGCAAGTTCTTTGTTACCTTTTCTATTTGTATCGTTCAGCTGCTGCTCGATTATTAAGCGTTTTATTTTTTGCTGCAGGATGCCGCTTTCAAGTTTTGCCTGCTCCCGCGCTAGTTCGTTTTGCTGCTCGTTCGCTTTTACTCGCGCCTCAATGGATTGGGAGGTGTCCTTTACGATCCTATCCAGCTCTTTACGTTTTGTTATGTTCTCCTGGGTCTGCTTGTTTAAATTAATTTCTGCGACCTCGATACTTTTGGTTAGCTTGTCAATTTGCGTACCTCGGGCGGCAGCGTCCGCTAGAAACTTAGCCGTTTCCTTGGCCGCCCCTGCTATTTTACCGCCTAAGTTTTCAACTCCCGTTGTGGCTTGAGCTATACCGTTACCAACTTTTGCGAAATCTAAATTAACAATTCCGTCGAGTATAACCGCAAACGCTTTAAAGCGATTAATTAAATTCGTCTTGACAAATTCTGTCAAGTCCTCGAGTGCCTGCTTTGGATTGGTAAAGGTATCAAATAGGGACTTACCCGCGTTTTGCAATACTCCAATAAAGGACTGGAATATTGCTACGAGCGGACGTGTTACCGCTGTAATCTTATCTAGTCCTTCTTGGGTGGACGATAAGAAACTAATAAAGGGAACGAGCACCGCTAAGATAGCCACCAGCGGAATAGCTAGAAGGGCTATGTTTAACGCCTTGGTTGCTACTGTCGAGGTTACGGTTGCCGCTGTTGCCGCGGTCTGCGTTGTGGCTTGCGCCGCTGTTGCCGCTGCATTTGCCGCGGTTGCCGCCGTATTAGCCGCCTCTACCTCTGTTTGTGTAGCCTTACCAGCAGCATATTGGAACCCTGCAGCCGTTCTTTGTGTTTCCGCTACTGTCGCGGCTTGCGTTGCCACGTTCTGCGCGGCTTGCGCGGTTGCTAAGGTTTGGGACGCGGTTTTACTTGCCTCCTGCGCTACTCTGAAATTGCTAATTGTGCCCGTCAACTCACCAATTACGGCCTTGCCCTGCTGCGCAAATCCCACTATTTGAGTAGTTGCCCCGCTAAAGGATGAACTCACCGCGCCTAAGAGCTGCGGGTAGTTACCTACGTTGCTTTTCTGCTGCTCTAGGGCCGAGCTGCTGTCCTTTATTAGCTTATTATTTGAATCAATTTTAGCGTTTATGTCGGTTATCGCTTTTGCGCCCTCAACCGTGGTCGTGTCAATTAGGCGACGCGCTGCAATTAACTCCTTTGTGTTCGTTGCCGCTTGCTCCTGCGTTTTGATATTTTGAACTAAAGACGCATCTAGCCCCGTTTGCGCCTTGGTAAGCTCGAGTACTGTTTTTTGATTAGCTGAATATTCCGCGCGGGCTTTCTTAAGTTGGCCCTCGTTTGCTACGAAGGTCTTAAGCTGCTCCTCGTTTGCCCCCGAGAGGTTATCGGTTTCCTTTTTTAGCTTCTTTTGCTCGTTTTCCAAATCAATGACCGCTTTCTTTGAATCCAGCAGCGCTCGGTCAAGGTCGGAGTTATCGATTATTAATTTTCCTATTACTATCTCTTCAGCCATGTTACGGGGTTGTTATCGTTGTTGTGAATTTTACAGCTATATCTTTGAAATTTATTTTTGATGTTCGCGTGCCAGTGATGCCCGCGCCGGTAAAGTCGAATCTGAAAAATACTTTAATTTTTGTGTTCGGCTGAATGTTATTTAAAAATCTAAATATAGCGGGTATTGCTACTGTCGCAAGGCCTTGGCCGTTTACCGTTCCACTTGCTAACGTGGTGAGCGAATTATTTACTAAAAGCAAAAGCTTGTAGTCTGTCCGTGGCGTCTGTTGGGTGCTTATAGACTGCTGTATTTTTAAATTAAACGCCGTAATATCTAACCTTATCGAAGTGTAGATCTGTGTAGCGTCTATAAGATTAAAACTAGAAGGGACTGCCCCGTTGCTTGCGAACTCCACGGGGGCTGCGCTTGTGATTGTGTTATTTAAGTTTGGCCGAGGCCCTACAACATAGTTAAACGGCATAGCTTGGAGCGTACTTGGTAAGAGCCCGTTTTTAGTAAATTCAAAATCAGTAACCTGTAAAAAGTTACTTTCTAGTTTTGCTACTCCCGTGTGTTTAAGTGTGATGTAGGCCTCGTTTGATAGCCCGCCGTTTGTGTCACTCGCTTGAATTATAAGCGAATCTGTCAAATTATCTGGGAAAACGTCGCTGTCGGCGTTTGCTAGTATCGCTATTGAGCTCTCAAGTAGCGCAGCTACGCTGAACGCTTGAGGCAGTGCGGCAGCAGGTATCAGAACGTCGTTAATGATTAAACGGTTGCGGTTTTGGTTGTAGCTCTTGAATATCACAACTTCCCAAGGGTACTCGTTCGGTGAAGGAAAAGGGTACATAGATAGCAGGAAGGACTTGCTAAAAATTACCTTTTCTTTAAAGTCCAGCAGCACCGAGTTGAAGTTATTTAAAGTTGGGCTTAGAACTTTACGCCCTTTAATTAACATCGCTCGAATGTTTATTTTGTCTTTTTTAGTGGAGAAACTTACTTCAAGCGGAATCCAATATGCGGCTTGCTGCTCTATGTAGAACACTTGAGTTAAATCAAATTCAGCCGCTAGGATAGCGTCATACTTGAACTCTAAATTTTGAATCAAAGGGGTTAAAATGAAATCAGTGTACGCTTTATGAAATTCATCATAGACAACTCGCATAGGTACGCTCTGCGCCTTGAATGCTGAGGCGGGGTTACGACTTATTCCCTTCTCAAATATTACGGAGTTTACTAGCCCAAACGTTCCGAGCTTGTAAATACGAATAGCGGAGGTCTCCCCTACCTCGTTCGCCTCCCTTAGCGCAATCGTGCCGTCCTCTAGTATGTCGCTGTCGTCAAATAGCTTCGCGCCACCAGAGCCGAACTTACTAGCTAAGTAAGTAGCGCTTGTTTCGCTGCTTAGTGGGTTCGTGAAAAACGAATTGAAGGTATTTTCGCTTTCGGCGTAGGTCAGCTCGTTCGTTTTAGCTAATCTACTTTGAAATGTGAAGTCTTGGTAGTCTATGAAATATTTTGAGTAGTCCTTGAAGTTAGTTTTATACCGCCCTAGGTTAGTCCAGCGGTTTATAATTACTGTTTTGAGCGTGTCGTCTATTGACGCGTAGCAGTTGAAATATGCTAAGGTCTGATTAAGCAGGTCAAACGCGTTCAAACTCTTTTCAAAATTCGGTGCAAAGCCTGGAACTGTTGCCCCGCCTACATTGATTTGGTAAAGCCCCGCATTGGGGGAGATGTAGTACTTCTCAATAGGGCTGCCGACCTCCACAAAGTCGCCGTATAGCGTATATCCTGCGTCCGCAAGCATTTTTGAGATTAAGAACTGCAAACGTACCAGCTCTGGCATCTCCTCAATTACATACTGCCCTGTCGGGGACTGCGTCTCCACGTAAGCCACGGCGTAGTTGGGGTTATTTTGTACTGATATAGCTGTTGACCTGCCGACAAATTCCGAGTAGGTCTTGCGGTAAAGCCTGTCGGCTACAACCGTATTTATTAGTAGGTTTTTCAGTTTAGAAACTATTGAGCTATCCGAGTATAGCACGTAAATATCTGCCTTTGTCTTGCTTTCTTTAGTTACTTTAACGGTTTGGTTTTTTAATTGGATTGATCCGTTTAAAACTATGTCAAACTCGTACCCGTTTCGTAGCGTGTTAAGCTTCCCGCTTGGCAAGCTCGGCAGGTCTAACAGTTTCCTGTTGTTCGCTGTGAGTTCAATAGGGAACGTGTTAGAGTAGCTGTAGCTGCCCTGTATTCCGTTTAAGTTAATCGCTTTTTTGAATGTTACTATTTGAGTGCTAGCAACGTCCAGCCTAAATCCTTTTCTAAATAGTTCTATCATTACAAGCCCATTTGATCTACGTTAGCAATATTCACGTTTAGCGTGTACTCAAAGTCTAATTTTCGCACGTTTAACTGTCCCGTAACTTTACACTCAGTAAAGCCTCGAGGCAGTAGCAATTCTATTTTTGGAGAGCGTAGAAGCTCTCTAAAAAGTTCCTGCAATTCTAGCGGCTTAGTTCCGGTTAATGCTAGACCTTCAGCATAGTCAACCGAACTCTGCACCTCTGAACTGCGGCCGTCCTGCTGGTTGTAGAAGGCGTTATTTATTGCATCGGATTTATTGCGCCCCGCGGTCAACGCCTCTTTAGGGGTGTAAAAGTAGCAGTACCCCGCATAGGACGTATAAAATCTAAATTGCAGCGTGTCTTCACACTCAGCCGCTTTATAGCTTACGCCGTAAACGGGTATCTGTGGATTGTTAAAAGACGTAGTCATAAGCACGGGCAAGTACATCTGGTCGAGTTGGTCTTGCGTAATCGCTGCCAAACGTACACCGTCTCCTATTGCGATAGGGCTGTTACTTCCGTTAACGGTTAAGAACTTATCAGATGCCCCGAGCCCTGCTGAAAAAACGCTAACGGTTTGGTTGAAGCCCTCAGCGAACTCTAGGTAAGTAGGGCCTAATATAGTCATTTTTGTAGGGTCTTTTTGAGCTTGCACCTGCTCGGAGAGCTGCGAAATTCCTAACTGTGGAAAATATCCCGTGTTAACGTTTACATCGCTCGGCACGGTGTTGGCGAAAATAAAGCTCTCATCAAAAACGTAGCCGCTGTCAAAAACAAAAGCCGCATCGTTCGTATCTGTCGCGTTTTCGGGCCGAACGTCAACGCCTATACTAAAAGCCTCAATAGTGAATGCTTGGTTAGGGTTCTCGAAGCGATACTCAAAATTATCTAGCATTAAACTTTTAAGAAAGCCCTGCACGTCTACGCGGAAAATGCCCGTGTAGAAGTTCGGCAGTATGTTTTTAATAACATAGCGACGCTGCGTCCAGAGGCTCTTAAGTTCTAAGTCGGCTACTCTGTCGTTAGGGTTCACGCCTAAGTCCGCATCAGATGTAAACTCAAATATTGCGGGTTCGTTAACGTTGAAAAAGTTTAACGGTTGTTTTTGAAAAGTAATTGCCATGATTCTTTTATTTTATTTTTGATGTCTGGCATTGCTAGCCGTATAACCTCGTTAAACTTCTCCGCGTTAATCGATTCCGTTACAATGTCAGAGCCCCCTATCTGATACCATGATGTACCGTTGTTTATAATCGAATTTTGTACCGCATACGGGTTGAGGTCAAGCCCTTTTGCATCTATCCATTTCTGTAAATTTTCAATACTTGGGTAAGGCCTCTCATCTGGAGCAATACCGTCGTTCAAGCCTACTATGTAATCTAGTGCTATAATGTCGTAGCTTAGCTGGTTAAAGCTCTCGTTCTTTTCGTACCTAACCGAGTTGAGCAGTGCTCTGGTGGCTACCATATCATTTTCGATAATTAGCCCTTTAAGCTTGTCAATTATAACGGTCTGCACCGCCTCGTCGGTTGTCATATCTCAATAGTTAACGTAATTTCTACCCCGCTATGGTTGACCCTCTTTAGGGCAACCGTGCTATTCCATATAGGGCGTACTTGTGAAATTATAACCGTTTGATCGCAGCATCTGAAATAAGATCGTAGCGTATTCAGAAACGTTATATTTAAAAATTCCTTTGTGATTGTGTCGAATTGACCGTCTACACTGCCCGTCTCCACTTCAAGTGAAGGGCTAACCGCGCGCGCTATTGTAAGTAAGCAGTCGTAACGTGCCGAGCTGTAGCGGTTGACCCCGTTTAAGACTACAGGTCTAACCAGCAGCACTCGGTTGACCGCAAAAAATGCGTAAGGGTCGGCGTCCATAGATGCTCCCGCTGCATCGGTCTGGATGAAATTAATACTGTTATACTCGAAAATGCTTTTAAGCACGTCGTTAACGTCCGCATTTGCAGCAGGACACGTCCAAGTTTCATTTATGGGTTTTAGTATCATTTCTTTGCTTTTTGAGCGTTGAACGCGTTGAAGTGCGTTAACTTATCTGCAAATATATCAAATAATATCGTATAAAAGTTGAATAGCTTTCTTTTATTATGTTCTGTTTCGTTATAGTTTAAAGCTATGCCCTTCTTATCTGCCCAAAGTTTGAGGTAGTAGTACCTGTTTATTTCAGCGTTATTCACTCCTTTAGGCGCAGGAATGTTGTAAGACGCGTGTACCTCCTCCACTAGAGCGGAGAGGTTCTTCAGCGCTTGCTCGAACTTAAATCTAAACGCTAGGTTGCGTAAAGTGCTGCCGTCGGACTTAAAGCCCGTGCGGCGTTTAAAATCGTTTAACAATTCCGTTTCGTTTGCGTCTTTAATCTGCAACCAGTCATAAGCGTTGAACTCGGCCATGATATCGTCCACAGTTACCCCAATAACTAGTGCTCTAGCAATGAAACTATCGTTTTTTGTTAACTTGGTACGCATCGTAGTAAATTTTGATGAAGTGGAACAGCGCTAAAATAAACCACGCTAGGAGCGTTAAGACTGCCGAACCCGCTATAATTGCGAATATTATTTTTAAAAATGCTAACATATTGTATTTTTTTAGTTTTTAATTATACCCAACCTCCCGTATTTTTGACCTCGAAATACATTCGCATCAGTAGAGAATCGAAAAAGTCGGGGGACTTGCCCGTGCGCTCCTTATGCTTGCTTTTCTTTTCTAGTTTTATTTTCATCTCGTCGTCCATTGGTTCGCGTCTGACGCTCTCCAGGTCTGCCATTATTTGCTTGAAATAGTCTTTACAGGCTACGTGCAGCGTTTTTTTCTCGATCAATTCCTTTAGCTTAAACGCGCATTCGGTCTTTAGGTTTGCGAACTGCTTATCTTTAATCGGTGCAGCGTTGTTCGTGAATGGCTTGGCCGCGGTTAGCTTCTTAAGGCTGTTAGCGGTGAAGCGGCGCAGCCCGTCCGCATCGTACACAATATTCGAGTGCGGCACGTTGTACTCTTGCGCTAATAGAATTAATTTATTGCCTATTGCGGTCTCATCAATTTTATCTATAGCGATAACCTTCTCCACTACAAACCCGCTCCAGATTGTAATTACGAACACGTCCGCGCCCATGTAGGCGATATCCGCGCTTAAATACCTTTGCGGCGTACCTTTTACAAAAGTGTTTGTGAAAATGTCACAAATGTCATCGTAGGAAGGGATGAGGGCCAAAACGTTGTCATCATACTCAAAGTTCCCGTAAATAAGGCGCTGAATAGTGGAATCCTCCCCCGTTAAAAGTATTCCTTCGACATAGCTAGCTACTTCGGGGCTCGGGTTGTCGGTGGGTAAAGCTTGTATAAACTTCTTATGATCGGGCTCGGCGTTGTCCTTCCACGGCTTGTAATAGCGGTTGTAGACGTGCGTTTTAGCAGGGTTAAAGGTCTCAAGTAACTTCTTAGTAAGTTTGTATTTTTCGTTTAAGCAGCGGCCTAAACGGGTGAAAAGTATGTCTATTGCCTTTGGATCGGTCTCGCTGCTCTCGTCGATAGCCGCCCCGGTTAGTTCTAGTCCTCCGAAACGTTCGTAGAGCGGGTCTGATGGCTTATATGCGGTATCGATTAGGTAAATTACGGAACCGTTCCAAAAAATAAGCTTGTTAAGTTGCTGGTTGTAGGTGTAGTGTTTTTCGTTCAGCAGTCCAATCTCTGCAAATACTTTGAATAGCGTTACTAGGGTTGTCTTTTTCAAGGTTATCAACTCCTTACGGCCAAGGCCCCACGCTGTACCAGAGTACTCACAAGCCATAAAAGTAAGCCAGTAGCACATGAGGTAAGACTTTCCAGAGAACGCCCCACCTCCGTAGCCTATGAAGAGCGTTGCTTTGTCGGTTAGCAGCTTCCAAGCCTTAGTTTGTTTTTTCGAGAGCTTCACAGCTCCGCTACTCATCCAGAACGATTTGAAAGTTAACAGGGGGCAGCTTCTCTCCGCCGCTGGTCAAGTCCTTGCGAATCGGTGCATACTCACCGTCCATTTTGTTCAGCTCCGCAATAGCGGCCTTGCGGTCGTTGTAGTCGGGCAGAGCTAGAATAACCATAACGCCGTCTTTAGTCACCACGTTACGCTGCACCTGTAGCGTGCCGTCAGCCATTTGCGAGAGTACATTCATTCGCTCGGCTTTGCTCATAACGCGGTACTCCGTGCGCTCTGAAATAACGGCAACTTTGATGTCCTGCCTCTCTAGTTTTATCTGGTTTTGCTCCTCTTCAAACTGTTTTTTGGCAGCTTGCCAATACCTGTCAAAAGTTCTAGTACTCAAATGCCACTCAGCGACGAAGCGCGCCATTACTTCACCGCGATCCATGCCGAAGTCAATATCGGAAATCATTTCGTTTATGAGGGCGTCACGGTTCGGTTTCATAAAAGCAAAGATACAGCACTTTTCAAATAAAAAACAAATAAATTGCAAAAAAGTTATTGTTTACGCTGTTAACCCGCGCCGTTGTTGGTTTTAAGTCTCAAAGCAACAATGTAAACAAAGAAACAATGAACTCTACAGGGCTATAGTGTATTATTCAATATTTCTATAATATACTATAATCCTATATAGCTATATAATACTATATTATTAATATTAATATTAATATTAATTATTATTGTTTATATTGTTTACTTAGTAAGTTAGCCCCCGCCGTTGTTGGGCTTGATGCGTAAACAATGATTGTTGCTTATTGTTGCCTTAGTTGCTTATTTTAACAGTTTTTAACAGTATTTAAGAAAAAACTAAAAACTTTCATTTTTTCGCAAAATAAAAACGGCTACTTATTAAAAAGTGCCGTTTTCTAGTTTTTACCTTCTTGAATGTTTTAACTAAATCATTGTTTACATTGTTTACAATCCTGCGAACCGCCGCCGCTATTGACTTGGTAAGCGTAAACAATAAAGTAATGTGTTGTTGCTTATTGTTGCTTTTGTAAACAATGCTATTTTTTATTGTTTACGCTTACGTATCTTATTTTACCCCTATAAAAGCTAATAAAGCCCTGCAAGTCGAGTTCATAAAAGCTTCCCTTGCCACGTTTAAAGAGAATAGCCTAGCTGTCCGCTGCCACAAAAAAGCCCGTTTCATCTTTGTATTCGTCCAAGAAATACTCCCTCCCTACCTCCAGAAAGTCCTCGTTTGAACTAGCTGCCGAGGCCTCCCTTGCATAGTAATACTTATTTTCTGTCATAATTTTATAGTCTTAAGTTTAAATTTCGTACTCTCGCCCCGTTACTATTTTATAAATCTCTCTTGTCAAATAGAGGTCATAGACCGCGTCGTGTAGCTTCTCCTCGAACACCTCGATACCTAACTCTTTGGCGACGTTTATAAGTTTAAACGCAGGCATTTTTACCCGTCGGTTAAGCAAGTATTGAGCGGCCAAAATCCTAACATCTAAATCCTCCCCGTAGAACAGAGACCCGAAGTAGTTGTCTCCGTTTTGCTTAAACCAAGCCCTTAGGAATCGGTTATCAAAGTCCGCGGAGTTGTAGCCGCAAAGATATATTTTATCTTTTGTATCGTACTTATCGACGTACTTCTGCACTGTGGCCACGAACCGCCTATAAACCTTTTCCATTGGTTCGTAAGCCTGCACCTGCTCCGCTGTTACGTGGCCTATTGCTAAGGCTGTTTCATCGAGTAGGGCTTTCGGGTTCGGTCTAACTTTATAATCGTGCTCCTCGGCTATTTCACCGTCAATCTCCAGCAACCAAGAGAATTGATGTATCCCGTGTTTGCGTTCATCCAGACCTGTCGTTTCAAGGTCATAGTACATTATTTTAACTGGCATAATTTTATAGTCTTAAGTTTAAGTTTAGGCAGTATTACTCCCTCTAAATCGTTCCCTTTTTCTACCCGCTCGAATGCCTTAAGCATTGCCTCATTGTCGGCCAAATGCACATTTTTACAGCGCAGCAGCCACTTGTAAAAATTCTCTGCTTTTTTCATACCCTGCCAATTTTAACGTTAAACGCCCCACATTTTTCATCGACTTTCCGCATCCAGCGCAGCTCCTCCTCCCTAGCAGGGAGTCCATTTACATAAGGAAACCGAGGAGGAGCTCCTACCGCCTCATAAACGTATTTAGCCCTTGTTTTCTGCTTGAGCACTAGAAACGCGTTAAGGCTCTTCTCGTTCTCAAATTCGACCACACTAGTAGTCCCGCGCTCTATAATCTCTACGCTGATCCGCTGCTGCGGTACAACATTCTTAACCGCGGCCCGCTTCTTAGGGAGAGCCTTAGCGTGCTCCAGCTCAACCGCTTGCAGTAGTTGCTCGGTCTTAGTGCTCAAGGCGTCCTCTATGTCTAGGAAGTTCCTTAGATCCTGCATTCGTTTCTGGAAACTCATACCTGTTTTACTTTAGTAGTTATAGTTATTAACGCCCCCGTTTTACCGCCTTGAGGCGCATCGTTGGTAAGTCTGAACTCAATACCTAACCCGATTAGGGCTGAGGTTATCTCGCGCGTCCTGTCGGACGTAGTGCGGTAATTACCTCTACCCTGCACGTTTACGGGGCGTATTCTATCCGAACCCCTAGAGACCCGCATAAGCCAGTCGAATACAGTAGAGTTGCGGTTCAGATGCTTGTCGGCTACAAGCTTCTCGATTTTGGAAGCTAGTGTTTTTGATGTAGTTGATTTCATAATTTCTAAGGGTTAAGTATTTTCAAAATGTTTTTTTGACTGGCCTTTTTGATAGCTTTCTTTGTTTTCAGCAAAAACTGGACGTCTTCGTGCGTTAAGTATTTTAAAATTTGATTATACTTTTTATACACTACAACAAAAGGAGCTTTTCCGTAAATTAATACTTCGCTATTATCGAGAGATAAATTTACTGTCGTTATTTTAAATACCTTCATAGTTCCTGTAATTTGCTTTAGCGTTATTGCTGGTACAAATATAAGCCCGCGCCTTAAAAGTGTAATACGCTTTAACAATTATTTAACTTTTTAAATACTTGTCAATCTTCGCTTTGATTGACTGCATAAGGCTCTCCTGTGTATTAGCTTTACTATCCAGCGCTGCAATCACTCTCTCGTCCTCCGTGCCAACGGCGACCAGTCGATTAATTGTAACACGTTCCTGTTGTCCTTGTCGGTCTAGTCTCTTGTTGAACTGTTGGTAAAGCTCGAGCGACCAGTTGCAGGAATACCACAGCGCAATATTGGAGCCCTCTTGCAAGTTCAGCCCGTGCCCACCAGAGGCGGGGTGCATGAGTAGTATAGGTATTTTACCCGCGTTCCATTCTTTGATATGTTGGTTGGTCTCGAGCTTTACCGGGCCGTACTTCTTAAGTTTTACCAGCAACCTATCCAGCTCGTGCTTGTACGTGTAAGCAAGCAGCACGGGCTTACCGTTTGCCGCTTCGATAACCTCCTCCGCGGCTTCGAGTTTAACCGCGTGTATAGTGTGAACGGTGCGCTCCTCATCATACACCGCCCCTCCAGCGAATTGCAGCAGCTTGTTTGATAGGGCTGCCGCATTAAGCGCGGAAACCTCGCCGCTGTCGTCTACCCCGCTAACGAGCTCTAGTACTTTGTCGCGCTCGAAGTCGGTGTACCGCTTCATAACCGCGGCCCCCAGGTCAAGGCTTATATCGTTGTAAATAGCGGGAGGCATATCGAGGTAGTCCTCCGCTTTCATAGATATACAGATGTCTCCTATAGCGGCGTGTATGAGGGTATCGCTGCCCTCCTGAGGGTTATAGTTAAACACGATATGTCCGTTACGCTTACCAGGGCTAAAGTACTTGTCCCTGAAACCCGTCAGCGTTTTACCGAGCCGCTCCCCCCGATCCAGCAGCCATATCTGCGACCATAAGTCGATAAGGCCGTTAGGCGCGGGCGTACCTGTTAAGATGCATATTCTAGTGAAGTAGGGCTGCAAGTGCTTCAGGGCCTTGAAGCGTTGGCTCTTTGGGTTTTTGAACGAACTAGATTCGTCGATCACAAGCATAACGTCCTCCCCTAGAACTTTAAGGCTTTGGTACATAGACTGGAACCAAACCACGTTGTCGCGGCCTAACATATAGATGTCAGCCTTGACCCGTACCGCATCCTTACGCTGCCGCTCGGTACCTATAATCTTAGATATGCGCAAACCCTTTAGGTGCGCCCACTTCTCCACTTCTGCCGACCACACCGATTCAGCGACCCGCTTAGGAGCGATGACTAGCGCAGCGTCAATCTCAAACTCCTCGAACTTAAGCCGCTTAATAGCTGTGAGCGTTGATACTGTTTTGCCTAAACCCATTTCTTGGAAGAGACCTGAGTGTGAGTACTTTAGCAAATGCTCAATGCTTCCCTTCTGGTAGTTATGTAAGTTTAACTCGTTCATTATATTTGATAAGCTTCTGTTATTCGCTTCGAGGCTATCTCGAAGTACTTTTCATCTCGTTCAATCCCTATGAACTTACGCGAGAGATTGCCACACGAAACGCCTGTTGTGCCGCTGCCCATTGTGAAGTCCAGAACGGTCTCGCCTTCGTTGGTGTAGGTTTTAATTAAATATTCCATTAAGGCTACTGGTTTTTGAGTTGGGTGGTGCCCGCTTTTATCCTTACTTAAATTATTGATTACTCCTATTTCTGTTATCAACGTGCGGGGATATCCGTATTCGTTTAAGTTGTCGGTCTGCGTTACTTTAGATTTACCGTAAACCTGAGTTGAACGGTTTTTAGCACTAACTCCCATATTACCTACTGTACTTTTTTTATAAGGTTGTGGGTTGTAGGTAACTTGGTTCTCATAAAAAACAGTTATTATTTCAATATTTCTAAGAGGTTGTTTTTTTGCGTTTAAAAAACCAGTAACTCTTTTTTTATCCCAAACCCAATCATACTTATAATTCTTAATATTACTCATTCGTAGAGCCGAACTAAACGGCTCACTACCAAACAAAACAATAGCACCGTTAGGCTTTATAATTCTATTCAACTGCTCCCACATCAAGTCAAACGGTATAACACTATCCCACTTGCAGGCGGTCGTACCATACGGGGGGTCTGTTATAATAGCGTCAACGCTACCACTAGGCACGTAGTCCATAAGTTCGAGGCAGTCGCCCTGCATTAACTTAAACATCCGTTATATTTTCAACAAACGCGTCAATCCCTTCTACGCTGTCAATTACAGCAACTACAAAGCCTAATTTCTCCAGCCGTTTATGAACTAGTACTTGGTCGGGCCTTGCACGTTTTCCCGAGGCTTTAAGCTCCACGAAATACGAGCGGCCCTGTAGCATTACTAACCTGTCAGGCAGTCCCGAAACGAACGTAGGGAGTAACTTAATAGTGTAGCCCCCTACTTTTTTAATCGACTGCAAGAGCTTCTGCTCAATGCGCTTTTCAGATATTATTTTCATGTTTATTTATTTTTGATTCAACTATTAAGTAGCCGCCCGCGTCGTGGAAGTCCTCCATTATAAAGCGGGCGGTTACGTGTGCCATTCTAAGCCTCCTTGCAGCGTCGTAGTAGCTTATTCCGTTTAGCACTAGCTGCACAAGTGCAATCCGTTTAGAGTTCCTCTCTTGCGTAGTATTTCTGTTTGCCATAAGTTCCGAAATTCTTAGTCGTTGCTTTATACTCCCAACCTTCAACGGACTTCATAAGGTCGTTGATGTCGCGGGTTTTGTACCTATCCATATCCTCCCTGTTCTTACCGAAACACTCGGCCCACACCTCCGCAATACAGACTACCTGCCGCGCGTCGCCTTTGTCTGTCTTACCCTCTAGGTACATTCTACGTTCGTAAATATCCATCTCAGCCCATTTGCTCGGCAGCCTTGCCTCAAGGTACTGCTCAAGTAAGCCCTTACGCTCGTCGCTCTCTGAGTGTTCGAGCTGCTTACGTTTAGCCAAGGCCTCGGCTTCGCTAGATAGGAAGAGCGTTTCTCCAGCTTTGAAGAGCTGCACGGCCTCCGCCCAGAGTTGGTCAACCTCAGGCACTAGATCAGTCCAAACGTCCTTCTTTACGCGCTCTGGTATTACTTCGATAGGAAGGAAACGTCTGTTACCATTCGCCCCCGTTAGGAAGTTCCGCTCGTTTGTTGACCCTACGAAAACGCATTGACGCTTATAAGTCTCGGACGTTCGAGCGTATGCGGGTCTAAAGCTGTCCTCTTGTTTGGTGATGAAGTGCTTTACTGCCTCAACCTCGGCCTTGCGCAGTCCTGCGAGCTCTGCCATTTCGATGATCCACGCGCCTTGTATTTGCTCAAGAGCCTCTTTACCTTGCACCGTCATGAACGTATCAGAAAACCACACTTTACCAAGTATCTTGAAAAAGCTAGATTTCTTAGTACCTTCTGCACCTACGAGCGTCAGCACGTTGTCGTACTTGCAGCCCGGAACGAATACACGTTTAACCGAGGCAACCATAAATTTTCGTACCGCCTCCTGCGTATAGAGGCTCTCTAGTGCTCCGAAGTAGTCAGCAAGTAAGTTATCAATTCTTTTTGTACCGTCCCACTCCAACGAGTTGAGGTAGTCTTTAATCGGATGAAAGCTCTGTTTTTCAAACTCGATAGCGAGGGAGTCGTCAATCTTTAACGAGCCGCTTATGCCATAGATAGTCTCAATGTAATTCCTAACGCCCGAGTAGTCCACGTCCTTAATAGGTTCGGGGGTTGAGATTTTACGCCACGGGAGCGTCCTAAATACGTACCGTTTTGTATCAAATTGATTCCTTTTAAAGGTATCTTTAAGCCGTGGGTCGTTTGCAAAAATTACGGTTATATTTCGAGCACTTGAAAGCGGCTTCCCTTTGCCGTCAACCTCCAGAGCTTCTGCCCAAGTCGTGTCCTCTTGGTCGCCTTCAACGTTTGGGGCGTCGTCCGCGTAGTCGTAGTCCGAGGTCTCAAACATCTCAGCTATAAGTGTAGCCTTGACCCCCGCGTCTTCACGGGAGAAGTCCTCCATAGCTACGAACGACTTAGGCCGAGCGGACGTGTTGGTCTCGTTATCGAAATGTCCGAACTTATGCAGTCTTACAAGGTCAAACGCGTTGGATAGCTTACCGCCGCAAGGGTCTGTCCCGTGGTGCGAGTAGGCGAAAGTGTCTTCGTAAACCATAAGCCCCGCAGCCGTGCTGCCCTTGGTGTAGGTGTACCGCTTGTCGTCTGCTGTAGCAAGGTACTCATCACTTAAGAACGCCTCAATAGCTTGCGAGATAGTGTAAGTACGGCAAAACGCTCCTATTATTCCTTTTTTCTCTGTGGGATCTTCCTGCTTCTTTGAAGCCTCCCCAAGTTCACGGATCTTCCTGTCAGCCGTTGGCCAGAGGCTTGTGTCCCTCCAATCGATGTAGGAATCAAGCGTTTGGTCAACGTCCAGCCAAGGCCCGTCCTGCTTCTCGAAGTAGTACTCCACGTCTTTAGGGCTCGAGGGCCAAAACATAAGGCGGTTAGTCTCGAAGGTCGTATTATCAAATAGCTCGATCCCAAGCACTCCCGCTATCTTACGACTTACCGCCACGTACTCGTCAGGCGTTGCCTCGCGGCTAAGTGGGATAAGTAAGCGGTAACGAGGTGTTAGGTCTGAATGCTTGTGAGTACCGTGTATAATTGCGGCACAGTTGAAAAGCATTGTGAAATCCTCCCAGAACTCTAGGTGGGCGAAGTCGATGTCTAGCGTTGCTAGTTGACGGCTTACAACCGTTGAGGGGCTGCGCTTACCACCGCGCAAATACCCGCCTACATACCCGCCTACGTCCTTTATTTTGCTCTGCTCCTCCTTAGAGGCGTTAATGAACTCCTTATAGGTCTCGTTTGTCTTTTGACCTTCGCGCAGTTTTGCGGCGAAGTCCGACCACTTCCAAGCCTTGTTTTTCCATACCTTCGACTTAGCGCCGAGGGCAGTAGCTATGTTGAGTTTCTGATCCATTATTTCACTATGTTATCAGATACCCGTACCCAGTAAAGCACTTTTTCTGGGCTATCGCTCCAAACGAAGGACGTAGTAAGCGCGTGCCATAAGTCGGGGGCTTCGCTCTCTAGCTGCTTCTTCGAGGTGTTAGAAATAGCGCGGCGGCTCTCTTCTTTAGGCAGCATTTTGAACCAATCTTTTACTTTTTTCATAAGGTTTTAATTAAGAAGTTAAGGCAATTATTTGACCATTTACCCATTGCGAAAATGTTTTAGGTGATTCTTTCTTTGCGGCATACTCTAAATAGTCCTCTTCAACTGTTAAGCACCAAGAGTTGAAACTAATATTAAAAACATAAGCCGCTTCTGTTATTAAATACAAAGTTTTTAAATCTAAATTGTCAATTTTTAAATCTAAGTTTTTCATACTACTCTATTTTATTGGTGATTGTTTCTGTATTTACTTTTAAATAAGCCGCGTTAAGCCAGTACTCCTGCCCTTCTGGTGTTTGGCTAAAAATAAAAGATCCCCATAAAGCGCGATTAAGCGTATTTTCTGAGTGCTGCAAGTGATTTAAGTGGGTGTTTGCGTAAGCTTTAATTCTAATATCCTCGGGCAGTAAATCATACCACTCTTTTACTGTTTTCATATTACTCTATTTTATTAATGAATGCCGCGGCCTCGACTTTCGAGAACCCTGTAAATAGTAACCCAGTGCTGAACTCAATTAGTTCAATCTCGTCTAACTGCTCACGCGTTGCAATAGGGAACTTGTACCCTTTGGTTTTATTTAACCGCGTTGCAATGGTTTTGAGTGTGTCGTGCTGCTCCTGCTCCAGTCGGTGCGTGAACATTTTTTTAGTGGTTTTTTTCATAAGTTCTGTAATTTAAGAGGTCATGTTATTCAAGGATTAATAAAATTTCTTTAATGTTAGCAATAAAGTCTTTTTTAGCAAGTAAAAACTGCTCATTTGTTTTGTTTTGCATGTCATTAGATGCGGTATTGTACCATTTTTTATAATCGTCTTTATGCCCTCCGTCTAAAACTTGCTGGCGGTTTTTGGGCGTTTCAATTAATGCGTTTAATTTTTCTTTTAATTGCGTTGCATCATAGGCAATTCCGCCAAGTTGGATTAAAATATTACTACTATTTTCCATAATTCCTGTAATTTGCTTTAGCTTTATTGCTGGTACAAATATACACCTAAAGTGTATTACACTTTTACTATGTTAACAATAATTTAACTTTTTAATCCTTCTTATAAAACGGGGTCAAGTACCCCTCTGCTGGAAACGGCACACCGTTGTAAACGTCCGACGTTTGCCCCATTAAATCACAAATTTGCTCTAGCGCCTTCTCGCTACCAATTACAGGAACTTCACACACCGCCTCATCGTGAACGTGCAGCACGATGTCGTAGCCCGACTTGTCAACGCGCTGCATAGCTTCTGCGAGTAAGTCTCTCGCTATCGCCTGTACTATGTTCTCGGTCAACTTGCCGCCGTACGTGTCAACCCAGCCCCACTGCTTTGTGGTCTGATCCATTCCTTTATAACGGATTGAGAGGTTGTCCCATTGATTTTTTGAAAAGCTCGGGGACTGGTAAAATAGCTTGCGTCCAGAGGGCAGACGTATTGTAAGCAATTCACCGTTGTAGTCGAACACCAGCCCTTTATGCTGCGAGGTTACGGCCTTGCGGGTTTTAAGCGCCTGCACAGCGCACTGCTCCAAGTCGTACCAAAGTTGCACTATTGCAGGGTTAGCCTTGCGCCACTTAGTAACGATTAACTTCATTTCAACCTCAGTCAGTCCCATTTTCTCCCCTCCCATTGTCTTAAGTGCTCCAACGCTGCCCTGATATCCAAGTGCTAACTCCGCTACTTTACCCTTAGCCCGATAGTCCGAGCCCTTGGTTACTTGCTCTATTGGAACGTTAAACATTTTAGACGCGGACGCCTCATATATTTTGCCGTGTGTATTGAAAACTTTAAGCCTCCAAGTCTCCCCCGATAGCCACGCTATAACTCGGGCCTCAATCGCGCTAAAATCTGCAACAGCGAAGGTGTGCTTGGGCTTAGCTATGAAGGCCGTTCTTATGAGTTGGGATAGCAGACTTGCAATGTCGTCGTAAAGCATCTTAGTAAGGTCGTAGTCTCCACTAGCAACAGCCGCGCGGGCTTGCTCCAAGTGCTGCAAGTGGTTTTGAGGCAGGTTTTGCATTTGGATCAATCGACCCGCCCAGCGGCCCGTACGGTTAGCCCCGTAAAACTGCAACAGCCCTCGGGCGCGGTTGTCGTCGCCGTGGCAGTTGATCATAGATACATATTTCTTTGTTGAAGTCTTAGCGCCCATTTGTCGAAGTTTTAATACCTCCTCCACTATTGGAATAGTTTTACCCTCGAGCAGTTCTAAAACGTTCGCTTTTGCCACGCTGTTGACTTGTAGCCCTGTTTGAGCGCTTAACCACTTCTTTAATTGCGCCGGGCTGTTGGGGTTGTCTAGCCGCGTTAAGTGCTGGAGCTCTAGGAATAGTTCTGCGCTGAATAGGTCGTCCATCACGGTAGCTTGCAGCGCAAAGTCGGTATCTATTAAAATACCGCGGTCGTTTATCTGTTGATCTAAAATGTAGTGCTGCCGTTCCATTTGTGGAATTTTGTACTCTAGCAACCTAGCGCCTACGTTACGCTCGGCGTTAACGTCCTGCTTGCAGTAGTCCTTGAAGGCATCCCACTTATGTGGGTCGTGGTGTGGTAGGTTTCGAGTTCGCCCGCCGTTTACCTTGGTAGGCTTAACAGGGCAGGAGAAGTACTTAATTAAAGCCTTACCCTCGGTTGACTTCCCACCCTCTCCAAGCTCCAAGGCTTTACTTACGCCGTCCAGAGACAGAGGCAGGCCGCAGTACCCCGCTTTAACCGCTGAGCAGTGCCACTGTTCAATAGGTGTGTTTATGCCGTAAGCCTCGAACGCTTTACGCTCGAAGTTTGCGTTGTGGGCGTGTTTCTCGATGTTGGGGTCAACTAGAGCCTTGGCAAGCTCCAAGGGGTAGGGTTGGTGTAAATCAGTCCTATCAAACACTTTGACACCTCCTTTATCGAAGGCATAAGCAATAATTAGTATTTCAAAATCGGGGCTCTCGAAGTATTTATAAGCCCCGCACGTGATAAGGTCAACGCTGCTGTAAGTTTCGATGTCTATGTGTAGTTTTTGCATAGCGATAAATTTATTAAAAAAAGCCCCGATTTAATTATCAGGGCTTTAGTGCTACTGATTAAGAGGTTCTGCCCTTAGCCCTTAGCGTAATCTTTTACTCTAATAACGCCAGAGTACGCGGGTCTAAGATTAACTTTTTTAAACCAAAAAATTTTTAATTGCAAAACTCCCGTAACGCTGCGGTTTTGCGTATGCACGAACTTTATTATTTTACTTCGTAACTTCCGAAGTGCGGGAGAATGGTCTTAAAGAGTTGCTCCGGCTTAAACAAATACAAACTTGTAGAGAGGTTGCGGGGGTCGAACCCGCAAAACCTCAACCTCTTTTTAATCTAAATCTCGTCCTCGTCGCCGAACGCGTCGTCAATGTCGATACCTCCACCGCCTAAGCGTTCACCGTCTCGTGTTTTCTGGAAGGCCTCAAAACCTGCAGCAATTCCTTTTGACTTACCAGAGTAAGCAAACAAGTTAACCACTACTTTACCATAAACGCCGCTGTAAATCTCGTCGTCGTCCTCTGTAAGCGGAGACTTTGAACGGTCTACCACTATAGGGCGTCTTTGGTTTGAAGCGTTAAAAAACCACATACCCGCAAACGTTGGGTCGTCTGGATATTCCTCGTCACCGTCTCTTAAAGGAGTTTTCAAATTAGCGGGTACTTTACCGCCAAACTTAAGCTTACCCGCTTGTTTAGCGAACTCTTGCGCCTCGTTAAAGCGTTCTACAGTCGCCTTATCCTTCTTAGGAATTAAGATCATGCTGCCGTACTTCGGGGTCTCTCCCTCGTTCATCGCTCGCGCCTTAAACAAATTTGCGTAAGACAATCTTACCTCTCCTGTAACCACTTGGTTTTCTCTTAAAGCCATAATTTCAAAATTTAATCGTTATTAATAATTTTCTGTAAAGATAAAATTAATTTATGTTATATGCAAATTTATTTTATATTTCTCTTTGCAAATTACCAAAGTCGTCGTCAAGCCTCTGGTGCTCGTCTCTAGCTTGCTCTAGTTGCTTGTGCAACCTGTCGAGGCAGTGCTGTTTTAACTCTTCTAAAAATTCCCTAATTTCGCTATTTGTGTAGCGGTTAAATAAATCTTCCGCTGCTTTAATTGCAAACTCACTAACCTCGTTAGTTGGTTGCTGTTCAGTTTTTAAAGAAGTGAACGGGTTTTGTGTGCAATTTCCCATAATCTAAAGTATTAATTGTTTATATTTCTTCGTCTAAATCCTCGAAGTAGTCCTCCTTGACCATTTCGGGGCGTTTGTCGCTCTCATCTACTAAAGTAGGTGAAGTCCTCTTGCTCTCGAGTACCTCGGAAAACATAATAGGAAAATTCTTTTTACCTACTAATTTTTCTATCTCTCCTATGCCCTTCATTTTCACATTGGTAAAGTCCTCGGTCTTGTAATTGCCTGCTAGAAGTTCACGCGCTGCCTGCTCGTCGCTCCAGCCGCGACGGTTTTGACCGTCAACAAGTTTAAGCCCGTCCCACTTCTTACCGCCCATTGCTTCAGAGTACATATACGCCTGCACACTAGAGAACCACTTACTTACTGCTTCTATCTTAGCGTATACGTCGGTAAGTTGGTTATCTGTTAAGAGTTGAGGATCTGCAAATGCCTCCCGCGCGGCCTCAAGCGCTAGGGCCTGCTGTGCTGCACACTTAGGGGAGGCTTTGCAAAACTTGCACCATTCGCCTGTTTTCTGATCTCCTTCGCCCTGGTAAGCAATTAACGCCGTTGGCTTGACAACTTGTTCGCCCCATTTAATTAAATCACTTGCCTTAAGCTCCCAAGAGCTTATAGAATCCATGCGGGGCTGCGTTACGGTTAAAATTACGCTATTGATGTCATACTTAACGTCGTATTTGTCGAGTGCTCCAGCGGCGTATAGCTTGAGCTGTGAGTTATTCTCGGGTGATACGCGAACCCCAAGGCCATACTTCAAGTCTATAACCTCCATAACGCCGCAAGCAATTATAATTACATCGCAAGTTCCAAACCCGCCCTCTATTAGGTGCGTAATGTCGACGCGCTCTTCAATTAGCAGTACCGCGTGCTTGTCAGACTTCTGCGCCGCTGCGAACTGCTCGAGGGCATAAGTAACGTGTACGTTGACGTAGTCCAGCATTTCATCGCTGTAGTACTCCGCCTTACTTAGCGCGGTAAATTGATCCTTGTAGGCCTTAGCGTCAATCCTGTTTAGGTACTTTTTTAATAGCAGCTCCGCGAACTCGTGCGCTAGTGTTCCCTCCTGCGCAAACGCGCTGCTCTCGTTCTTAAAATTCTCCTCCAAGCGGGGTGAAGGTGTGCAGTTAAGCCAGCGATCCGCTCCCGAGGCCGATAGTAGAGCGTGTGCCCGTGTGGTGTGCTCGATTTTTTTCATTTTACTTATTAATTTCTGATAAATTAACCCAGCTAGTTGGTAGTGGGGTGTAAGCCCGTGAGTGTTGATTTGGTAGTCCGTAATTCGTGCAGCAGCGTTTAAAATGTCCTGCTGCTGCACTGCTTTACTTTTGCCGTTAAAACTTTTAAGGTAAGCCCTAATTAACGCTTTAGGCTCGGCTTGCATTACTTCAACCCTTGTAACCAAGTCTTAAATGCCCCGTAATTCTTAACAGGCATATCTGCTAGCTTAGAGCCTCCTAGCTCTACTATCTTAGCTTTTAAAACCGCTCTGTGGTTGTCAAGTACTGTAGGCGTCACTAACGCTCTTAAGTCGTCAAGCGTTACCTCTACTGCCTCGGGTTCTGGTGCTTCTGGTGCTTCTGGTGCTTCTGGTGATTCTGGTGCTTCTGGTGCCTCAGGTTCTACTGCGTCCGCTAAGTATTTAGCCGCCTCCTCTGCTTTTGCAGCGATGTACTTGTCAACTTCTGACTCGGCGCGCTTTCTGTCTGCAAAAGCTTCGCTAGTTGTAGCCGTGCCGCGTTTAGCCCGTGTACGCTTTGCTGGTTCTGCAGTTTCTGCGGTTTCGCTTGCAGGAGGGGGCGCTAAAAAGCCAGAGGCTTGGGGCAATTCGTATTCTACTTTTCCGAAGTCCTGCGTTGTGAAAGTGTCCTGCTCCTCATACTTTAGCGGGGCTAAGATAAACGCGCTTAATGCTGCACGTTGGGCCGTTCCCAACTCTGACAAATTGACTTTTAAATTTAATTTACTCATTTTAAATTGATTTTAAGTTATTACTGGTTTTTGTGATTATTAATTCCGTGATGTCCGACAGAAACACTTTTAGCGGGGCATTTTGCGCTTGAACTTTGTAAAGTAAGTTACGCCCTCCTCCAGCAAATTCATAAACCCGTACAACCCAGCTAGAGGTATCGGCTTCACAAGTGATGTCGCCTTTACTAAAGTTAATAAAGTCGATGCAGTCGGCTCTAATATCCCAAGTTTCAGTAATTAAAAAACCGATAGGAATATCAGTGATCTCTTCGAGTATTTTAAACTCCTCCACGCTTAGCGGTCTCTCGTCCGATAAAACGCGGTTAAGCGTCATAAGCGGGTGCTTTGCGTCCGGGAAGAGTGCCTCGGCAAGTTCTCGCTTGCCTAGCTTTTTTAGTTGAATTATTTTTTTAAGGGTTTCCATTCGTAAATATTTTTTACAAAGATAAAACCTTTAAAAACTAAAAAGCAAATAAATTCTAATAAAGTTTTAAAATTTATTTATTGTTTACGGTTTTTACTACTGTTTACGGGACTTACAAGCCGAAGTAAACAATAAACGCGTAAACAATGGCAAACTCTTTATATAGCGTAATATACTATAGGCCTATAAGCCTATAAGCCTATAAGCCTATAAGCCCATATAGCCTTATATAGTACTATATTATTAATTATATATTATTTTAATATTTATTGTTTATATTGTTTACTTCATAGAAAAAGCCCCATATCATTGGGGCTTTAGCGTATCTAATAAGTGTATGTTATTGTTGCCTTTGTTGCTTTTTTTCGCGAAATTTAATATAAATCCAAGAAATTGGAATAATTAAAGGTAAAAGCCACCAAGGCGAATAGCTTTCCCGTTTGGTATCTCTTTTAATATTTTCGTTATTTTCTTTGCTTTTTAACAAGGCCTTACTTTTGGAATGCTGCAATATTTTACTTTTATCTCTCTTAATTTCTTTTACTACCTCTTTTTTTAAAGTGCTTGAGCGTTCAACTTTTGCGTTTTGCCAAGTTGTAATAGTTGTCCCGTCCTTTGTGTTTTGGGTCTTAATTATAGGCTTTAAAACGTCAATAGGTTCTAACTTTTCATTGCTAAAATTAACCTCTGTAAGGGCTTGTTTTACCGTATTAACATCTTTTACCGTTTCTACTTTTAAAACTGATGAGATTGCAGCTTCTGACTGTTTGACCGTCTCAATTTTAGACTTGCTAGACTTTCTGGCACCACAACTAAACAGCAAAAGTGATAGTGTAATTATTAGTATATTTTTCATTTCGTCCACCTTGCTTTTGTTCCACGAATATCGTAATGTACAAATTC